>VFQP010004488.1_pt1 | contig 12969 bp, 9 predicted proteins | sample 3512351 | NCBI WGS metagenome assembly VFQP01 (sample SAMN10412372, study PRJNA504923) | tailings metagenome | isolation source: Relicate 1 Philex TSF1 revegetated site | place: Philippines: Tuba, Benguet | collected 2017-08-29 | reverse complement strand
CGTACATCATGCGCTTGTCGAACCAGCCGTGGTCGCCGAGGAAGAAGCCCTGGTCGGAGGTGTAGATAACGAGGGTGTTGTCGCGGAGGTTGTTGTTGTCGAGATAGTCGAGTACGCGGCCGACGTTGTCGTCGACGGAGCGAACGCAGCGGAGATAGTCTTTGATGTAGAGCTGGTAAGCCCACTTGCGCAGGGCGTCGCCTTCTAATCCTTCGGGGCGGTCGACTTTGAGATCGGTCTTGGTGGTGTCGGGGCCGACGCGCATGCGCATGTTCATGACGGTTTCAGCTTTGCCCGACCACTTGTCGTAGAGGTTGTCGGGTTCTGGAATGGTTTCGTCCTTGAGCCAGTCGGCGTATTTGGCGGGGGGCTGCCAGGCGCGGTGGGGCGCTTTGTGGTGGCACATGAGGAAGAAGGGCTTTTCTTTGTTGCGGTTGTTGAGGTAGTCGAGGGCGAAGTCGGTGATGAGGTCGGTGCAGTAGCCTTGGTGGGTCTTGCGGCCGGCGGGGGTGATGAAGACGGGGTTGTGGTAAAGACCTTGGCCGGGGAGGATGTTCCAGTGGTCGAAACCGGTGGGGTCGGTGGCGAGGTGCCACTTGCCGATCATTGCGGTTTGGTATCCGTTGGCTTGGAGGCGTTTGGCGACGTGGTCGCGAGTGGGGTCGAGTTGGTCGTTTAGCGTGTACACGCCGTTTTTGTGGCTGTATTGGCCGGTGAGGATGGCGGCGCGGGAGGGGGTGCAGATGGAGTTGGTGGCGAAGCAGTTGGTGAGGCGGGCGCCTTCGGTGGCGAGGCGGTCGAGGTTGGGGGTTTTGTTGATTTTGGAGCCGTAGGCGGAGATGGCGTGGGCGGCGTGGTCATCGGACATGATGAAGAGGATGTTGGGGCGCTGCGCGGATTGGGCGCGGAGGAGGGCGGGGGCGGCGAGGGTTGCGAGGGCTTGGCGGCGGGAGAGAGTCGGCATGAGGATATCGTATGCCGGAATGAGGGCGGACTAGAGATTAGAGGGAATGTTCTGGAAAAGCTCGCTCAGAGAGATAGCTAAACCTTCGGCGACAAGAGTTCCGTTCGAGGACACTTCCGTAGGCATGACGTCATTTTGGAAGATCCATGCATGCCGCAGGACCGGATCGATGATCCATACCGTTTGTATCCCGAAGCGAAGATAATCCCGGCACTTTTCGAGCACTTGATTGATTCGATCGTCGGGAGAGAGGATCTCAATGCAGAGGGGGAATGGCTTTGTTGCGTAGGGGGACTGAGGCTCGTCGGCGCGCAAGGCGGCGACGTCTGGTATTAAGTACTTTCCCTCCCGGATGAGGACATGCTGTTCCTGGACGGGATCTAGCTTCGGGTTGTACTTGAGAATTAGGAACAGGAGTTCCCGAGCTACTCGATTGTGAAGATAAGTAGGCATGGGCTTTGGCGTGACGACGCCATCCACATACTCAGCGTTGGGCATGTAGTCGGTGGCGAGATATTCTTCGACCGAGACCAAGCTAGTGGCGGGGGCCATGAACTCAAGATATCACCGAGGTGGGGCGGGATCAATGGCGATGCGCTTGCGGGTGGAGGTGTGGCCGGATAGGATTTTGATGGAGTTGGCGGGGACTTGGAAGTGGGTGGCGAGAGTGCGGATGAGTTCTTCGTTGGCCTTGTTGTCTTCTGGGATGGCGGCTACTTTTACCTTGAGGGCGCCGTCGGCCATGAGGCCTATGACTTCGCTGCGTTTGGCGCGGGGGATTACTTTAACGTCGTGAACCATTGCTGGCCGGCGGGGAGGGTTTGTGGTGTTTCGAGGCCGACGGGACGGCGTTGGCCGGCAACTTCCAGGAAGGCGATGTTTTGGATTTCGCAGGCCCCTTTGGCGTAGCAGGCGAGGATGATGGTTTGGATGTCGTCGAGTTTCGTGCCGGGTTTGAGTTCGAGGGCGAGGCGAACCCAGCCGCTGCGTTCGACGGTGTTGCCAGGGACGCCGAGGTGGCTCATTTGTATGTTCGGCATGGTCTTGGATTGCAAGCCCCAAGCGACGCGGGCGCCGTCGCGTTGGTTGGACCGGAATTCGAGGTAGGCGTAGTTGTTGGGGTCCGAGATGTCTTCGCCGCGGACAACGCCGTAGGGGCGGATTTTGTTTTCCCGTATGAGTTCTTCGCGGGCGATTTTGGCGAGTTCGGGGTGGAGGTCCATGACGTATTCGCGAGCGTGGTTGGTGAGGTCGACGAGGATGGGGTCGAGGGTGATGCGTTTTCCTTTTGGGGAGGTGGCGGGGGCGACCATGTTGTTGCGGGTGACGGGCTCGAGCAAGGGGTGGAGGCCTTCGAAGGGGCCGGTGTAGGGGACGTCTTTATGGTCCTTGGTTTGGATTTCGCGGCGGGTGGCTTGGTTGTTGGCATCGAGCCAAACTTTGTAGAGGTATTCAATGTCGGTGGTTCGGCCCCAGCGGGCCATGAGGCTGCGGGTGGAGGTGCCGCCGTCTTCGTTGGAGAAGATGACGGTGTAGGTGAGAGCGCGTTCGGATTCGTGCCACTCGGTGTACATCAGCAGAGGGACGTCGGAATTTTTGCCGATGGTGTCGGCGCGTTCGAAGAGGATGGGCGCATGGTCCTTCCAGTTCTTGGGGACTTCCGCCTGGAGTGTGAAGGCTATAAGCAGGAGTGTGAGGAGGGATTGGATGGTTTTGAGGAGTTTACCGGTGGGGCAGGGTTTGTCGAGAATGGCGTGGACCATGCGGGATTCTTCTTTGTCTTTGAGGTCGGCGGTGTGGCCGGAGAGGACGATGATTTTCGCGGTAGGGGAGTTGTGGTTGAGGGCGCGGATTTGGTCGAGGCCGTCTTCGAGAGTGGGGATTCTGAGGTCCATCAGGACGAGGTCGGGTTGGCCGGCGAGCTGGTCTTCGAGAACTGTGTAGCCTTGGGATTCGAGGAGAATGGTGCGGATTTCGCGCTGGTCGTGGTTGTCTTCGAAGAGGAGGATGTTGGGCATCGATTTATTGCTCGAAGACTACACCGGCCATGACCATTTGCGGAGTGGATTGGTTCCAGGTCTTGGGCACGTTGTCAAAAGCGAGGCGAAAGGGTTTGGTTTCGCCGGGCTTGAGGCCGCCTTTGTCGGGGCGCACAATGGGGACGGTTTCGCGGAGGACGGGTTGGCCGTAGGGGTCGGCGAAGACGCAGTTGAGATCGACGCGTTGGAGAGGGCGCTGGCCGTTGTTGGTGATGTTGCCGGTCATCTCGACAAGTTCCTGGCCGCCATAGCTTTCCGAGGCTTTCATGTCGAAGTCGCTCAAGGCGAGTTGCTTGATGTATTGCTTAGCTTCGTCGGCACTGGCGGTGGCGCCGGGTTTGTTTTGCTGGCAGGAGATGAGGGCTGGCAGTGCTGCCAGTGCGGTGAGCGCTATGAAAGAGCGCATGGATTTCATGCTGTTGACAGGATAGCGAAGGAGCGCACGGAGGCGGTGAATCGTTGGTTGCTGATGGATAGTCAAGCGGGGTTGCGCGGCAAGGCGCGGTGTTCGAGATGGAAATGGATCGAGCATGCTATTTCCACCTCGAAACCAGTCAAACGCACTAGAGAAGAGGCCCTATCAGAAGGACAATCTCAGCCCCAATTGCACCTGCCTGGACCCGCCGGCGCCGGTGATCTGCCCGAAGTTTGTCGCAGTCACGTTGCTAACCGGATCGTTGAACTGCGGATTGTTGAATGCTCCGAAGAACTCCGCCCGGAATTGCAGGTTGATTCGCTCCTTAATCACTTGGCTCCGGCTCATCGACAGGTCGAAACTGCTAATGCCCGGACCGCGCAGCCGCGGCTGTGTCCGCGAGTCGTTGCCGATCGAGTACGTCGGCGCTGGCTGGAAAGCGCCGGTGTCGAAATAGCGATCCAGCGTCCGCGAGTCCGCGCTCAGCACTGGATCGCGCAAGCGTAGCGCCGCGGCGCTCACGCCTGGGAGGCGAGTATTGTTGGGTCCGGTGATCACGAGGGGCAGTCCTTTGCCAAACGTTGTAATCCCGCTCGCTTGCCACTTGCCAACGACTTTGGCCAGAACGCCGCGTCCCGCCAGTGATTTGCCCGGCCCAAACGGTAGTTCGTAAATGTAGTTAAACGTCACGTACTGAGGCCGGTCGAACTCGCCAATCGACCGCGAAAGGCCGAGGTTGTTCGGATCAAGGAAAGCAGACCGGCCGCCGAAACGCTCCTGCACGTTGTCAATCTGCTTGCCGGCGGTGTACGCCACTTGAAAGCTAAGCCCACTGCTGAAGCGCTTGTCCACCCGCAGTGTGAAGGCGTGATAGACGGAGTCGCCGACGGGGTCGCGAAAACGCGAAACGCCCGTGTAGTGGTTGAACGGCTGCAACAACTGCGACCGACGCACCTGCGCCGTGCTTAACGCGCCAGATGTGATGATTCCGAAATACGGGTTCGGGACCAGTGCGTCGAGTCCCGCGCCCAGCGAAAGGAAGTCCGTGGATACCGCGGAGCGTGACCGGTTGATCCAGATCCGCTGGCCGCGGCTGCCAGTGTAGGCGGTCTCGATCAGCAGTCCCTTGCCGAACGCGCGTTGCAGGCTATAGTTCCACTGTTGGTTGTAAGGCGTTACCCACTCGCGAAACGCGGTGCCGACGCTCGAGCCGACGCCGTCGAAAGGTGCGTTGAAAAAGCCGGCTTGAAAGGGTTGGGCCAGCGAAGCGCCCGGCGGCGGCGTATTCGGCGCGGCCACTGGAGGACCGAGAAACACCGGCGTTTGCGTAAGGAAGCCACTGCCCAGATCGCTTGCGCCGGCGCCCACGCCTCCCGAGCCGGGGAAGAAAAAGATGCCGTATCCGGCACGCATCACCGTGTTCGGCGCGAAGCTCCAGGCCAAGCCCACGCGTGGCTGGAAGTTATTCCGGTCCGGGTTCGTCTGGAAACGCGGATTGCCGTCTCGCCCGGTAAATCGCAGCAGCCCCTTCTGCTTGGTTAGTGGATCGGTGAAATCGGGGTCGAAGTAGCCGAGTTGATCGAAGCGATCGTTCCAAGGCGTTTGATACTCCCAGCGGAAACCGAGATTGAGCGTAAGCTTGCGGAAGATCTTCCAATCGTCTTGCAGATACCAGGCGTAGTATTTTTGCGAAGTGGCCAGTGAAGGGTCTTGCGAGAATTGTCCCCCCGTGGGTAGACCCATCAGGAACGTTGCGATGCCATTACCCGCCGTAGCCGCCGATGTGGCGGGATTGGGGCCTTGGGTAAATGCCCGCGAGAACTGATAATAGCCGGATGGGCGTTCGGGCCGGAAGATATTGAAAGTTTGGAAGGTAAAGTTGCCGCCCGTCTTTATGGAATGACTGCCCGTCACCCACGTGAATTGGCCCTGCGCGTCGCGGTTGTCCTCCGCGTTGGTGAAGAACGACGCGCGATCCGGTCCGAGATTTACCGCGTCCGTGATATCGAAGCGGGGGAAAACTCGAATCGCCGCGCGATCCAGGAGTGATTTCGAAAATCCGAGTTGCGTAAAGTCATAGCCGGCACTTCGAGGCTCCGTCTCAATCACACGGCGTGTCGTGCTCAGGCGGAACTGCCCGATGAGATTCGGCCGGAATGTCACCGTATTGCTCAGCACCGCATAGATGGGTTTCGAGTTGATGCGGCCCTGTTCGCCATTCACGCCTTCGCCTGGGAAGGCGACATTCACGCCGGGCGTGAACTGCGTGTTGTTCTGCGAACCGAAGGTGAAGAACCACCGCTGCCGCTCCGTAAGGTTGTGGTCCGCACGTATGAAATAGCGATTCGTGTCGTTAATGCGCGAGTTATTGAACACATAATTTTGCACCAGCGTCTCGCGATTCGGTGAGGGAATCAGCTCCATCGTCTTTTGGGCGATGGGGTCGAAGCGGGAGGCAGGTATGCGATTGCCGGGGAACTGCGAGCGGATGAACTGTCCGGGGCGGGCCTGATCGGGCACGGTAGTGTAAGGGTCGAAGACCTGGATCAGCGCGCCGTTGGCGGTGAGGGACTGGGAGAAGTCGCCGCTTCGCTGCGCCGCCGTCGGCACCGTTGCCAAGATGTTGTCCGGTGAGCGCTGTGGAATCGATTCCCAGTTGAAAAAGAAAAAGGTGCGATTGCGTCCATCGTAAAGGCGTGGCAGCCGTACCGGCCCCCCGAGCGCGACTCCATATTCGTTACGGCGGAAGGCGTTGCGTGGCAGTCCGACGCGATTGCTCGTCCACGAGTTGGCGTTTAGCTTATCGTTTCGCAGGAACTCGTATAGAGCACCGTGCCATTCGTTCGTGCCGGAGCGCGTCGCCACCGTCAGCACGCCGCCTCCGGAGCGGCCGAACTCGGCTGAGAAGCCATTGGTGATCACCTTAAATTCCTGCACCGTCTCCAGCGGGGGCACGTAGGCGATGTCGTTGGTGGTGCTGTTCCGCGTTTCGGCGCCATCCAACAGCACTTCGCTGGTGTTGGACCGGCCGCCATTGATGATCGGTCCGGCGCCCGCACCGCCCTTAGGCATCACGCCCGGAGCGAGCATCAGCAGACTGTAAGGGTTTCTGCCCAACAACGGCAGTTCCACAATCTGTTTTACTCCCACTACATTTCCCAGAGCCGCCGACTCTTGCTCGAGTTGCACTGCCGTTGCCTCAACGGTGACTTCCTGCAAGAGGCTGCCGGCTTTCAGCGTTACGTTCACCGTAGCTGTGAGTCCCACCGTCAGTTGAATGTTCGAGACTCGGGCGCGATCGAATCCTTCGCGCTCGACGGTGAGATCGTAGGTGCCCGTGGGGAGATAAGGCAGCCGGTAGGCGCCCGTGTCGTTAGTCGTGGTTTCGAGCCGGACCTTCGTGCTCGTATTGACGATTGCAACCTTGGCGGAAGGTACCGAGGCGCCGCTGCTATCGGTGACGATGCCGGTGACGTTGGCTTGTTCCACCTGCGCGAAAAGCGACGTGGCGAGAGCGGAAACGACGATTAAGCTGCGTAGCATGCGCCCGAGTCTATCACTCGATTGGACTTTTAAGAAGGGTTCGGAATTCGCACTTTCCAAGGAGAGCGCGATCAACTCGCCGGCTTCCGATATACTCCAACCATCTTACGGAGCAAGCAAAACATCATGCGGTACGTAGATCCAAAATCGGCCAACCCAATCGACGCGCGCATCCGCCTGAGGCTACCACTCTTGCTCTCTAGCGCCTTTGGCCGGAAGGCCAACGCGCAACGAACAACCGTCCGCCGGCCCAATATCCTTTTCATAGCCGTCGACGACCTCAATACCGACCTCGGTTGCTACGGACACCCAGTCGTGCGCACGCCGAATCTGGACCAATTGGCCCGCAGAGGCGTGCGATTCGACCGGGCCTACGCGCAATACCCCGTCTGCAATCCAAGCCGGACTTCTCTGCTCAGCGGCCGCTACCCGGAGACCGCCGGTGTGCTGGACAACAATACGAATCCTCGCGCTAATCTGCGAGATGTTCCATTCTTGCCGCAGTTCCTGCGCGAAAACGGATACTTCACGGCGCGCGTGGGCAAAATTTTCCACGATGGGATGGACGGCGCAGCGGACTGGGACCTCAGCTTGAATCCCCGCCCGGCGGGAACGATCGGCAGGACCGGTGAGGGGCGCAATCTAACCGGGGGAAGGCTGCCTTACATGGAAATTCGCGAAGCGGAAGGAAGCGACGAGGACCAGGCGGACGGCCTCATCGCAGCGGAGTCCGTGAAACTCCTGGAACAACAACGGGACCAGCCTCTTTTCCTTGCCGTCGGATTCCGCAAGCCGCATGATCCCTACATCGCTCCCAAGAAATACTATGAGCCATACCCCCCAGAAAAGTTCGCCGATGCGCCGGGCCCCGCCAATGACCGCGACGACATTCCCAAAGCGGCTTTCCCCACCATGGAAGAATTTTTGCGGCAACCCGAAGGTCGCGAGTTTCGCCGTGCCTACTACGCATGCATCAGTTTCATGGACGCGCAACTCGGCAAGGTTCTAAACGCCCTTGAGCGCTCGCCCGCGGCAGCCAATACGGCGATCGTGTTCTTCGGCGATCATGGTTTGCACCTCGGTGAGCATGGGTGGTGGAACAAGGTCACATTGTTCCAACGATCGGTCGCTGTGCCGCTGGTGATCGTTCCTCCTCGCAACGCGGCTGCCGGAACGGTCTGCAGGCAACCGGTAGAGTTGCTGGATCTATACCCAAGCATCGCCGCCATGGCCGGTCTGCGTGCGCCCGCCGGACTGCAGGGGCAAAGTCTGCAGCCGCAGCTAAAGGACCCAAGTACGCCGCGGACGCGCCCTGCCTACAGCATCGTGGCAAGGGGAAGGGGCCTGATTGGCCGCTCGATTCACACCAGCCGCTACGCTTACACCGAATGGGACGAAGGCCGCGCAGGCATTGAACTATACGACCATGCCGTAGACCCGCACGAGTATCGGAATCTCAGCAGCGAGGCCAACTACACCGCTACCGCAAGCGAGTTGAAGCAACTGCTGGCCAAGATGAAAACCTCTGCGGCAGCCCCCGCCAGCCCGCGAGCTTCGGCTCATCAGCCGTAGTGCCTGCCCGAATGATTTTCGCCAGGCGCATCCAACGAACGAATCGCTTAATGGCGAGATCCTTTGGGTTAACAAAGCCGCTGCAACCGCGCTGGAGATGAGGCGCCGGTGAAGCTTTCCGCTCCTCCCGTTTCGGCCATGCGCAAGTTGTCTTTGAGGTCGGAGGTGTGGCCGGAGAGGACGATGATTTCCGCCGTGGGGATGTTGTCGTTCAGAGCGTGGATTTGGTCGAGGCCGTCATGGACGGCAGGGATGCGGAGATCCATGAGAACGAGGCCGGGCTGGCTGTAAGGGTCGGCGAGGACGCAGTTGGGGTCGACGCGTTGGAGGGGGTGCGGGCCGTTGTTGGTGATGTTGCCGGTCATTTCGACGAGTTCCTGGCTTCCGTAGCTTTCCGAGGCCTTCATGTCGAAGTCGCTCAAGGCGAGTTGCTTGATGTATTGCTTGGCTTCGTCGGCGGAGGCTGTTGTACCAGTGGCCGCGCCGGGTTCGTTTTGCTGGCAGGAGATGAGGCCTGCCAGCATGGTGAGCGCGCGCATGGGCTTCATGCGGTTGAGAGGATAGCGAAGGAGCGCACGGAGGCGTTGAAGAGTTTGTTACGAATCTCTTTATATTCGGGGTTGGCGAAGAAGCGGTCGTGGTGTTCGAGTTCGGGGAATTCGAGGAGGAAGAGGCGGTTGTAGTGTTGGCCGTCCTGGGCTTTCAACGTTTCGGCGATGGTGAAGTCGTAGGTGAAGCGGCCGCCCTCTGCTTCGAGGAGCGGCCGCATGGCGGCGCGGTATTGCGCGTAGACTTCGGGATCGGAGACGTCCAGGGCGACGGTGATGGTGAAGGCCATATTCGTTTACCATTTTCCCGCTTGGGCGCCGCCATCGACGTAGAGGATGTGGCCGGTGACGAACGTAGCGTTCTGCAGATAGAGCGCGGCGTCAACGATTTCCCGCGTAGTGGCGAGGCGAGCGATGGGGTGGAGTTGCTGGAGGGCTTCGTGCTGTTCGGGCGAGTGCATGGGAGTATCGACGATGCCAGGGGCGATGGTGTTGACGCGGATGTTGTATTGGCTGTATTCGATGGCGAGTTCGCGGGTAAGCGCGTCGAGGCCGCCTTTGGTGAGGCTGGTGAGGCCGGCGTTGACGCCACGGATGGGTTGGAGGGCGAGGGTGGTGGAGATGTTGAGGATGTGGCCTCCGTTGTGCTGGAGCATTTGTTGGAGGGCGCGTTGGGTCATGTGGAAGGCGCCGGTGACGTTGGTGCCGAGGATGCGGTTGTAGTCTTCCTGCGTGTATTCATGGAAGGGCTTGGGGACGAAGATGCCGGCGTTGTTGATGAGGAGGTCTACCTGGCCGAATTCCTCTTTGGCGGTGGTGAAGACCTTGTCCGCGGTCGCGGAGTTGGCGATGTCGCCATCGATGGGGATGTAGTTCCTGGTTGGGGCCTGGGTTTGGGTAATCGTGCGGGCGGTGGCGACAACGTTCCAACCGGCGTGGAGAAGGGCTTGGGTGAGGGCGAGACCGATGCCGGAGGAGGCGCCGGTGACGACCGCTGTTTTCGTATTCATGTTTGTGGGATGATCGGCGGGGCGGGCGGCGATGCGGGCGGGGAAGAGAATGAGGTTACCGTTTGGTAAGTCGAAGATATGGTCAAGAGACGTAAGAGCAAGGTGGCGCCGCCACCGGAAGTCTGTCCATTGGACGACTGTTTGAAATTGGTGAGTGGGGCATGGACAGGGAAGGTGATTTGGTACCTGCGGGAGGGGGAGCGGTGCTTTACGGAGCTGCGGCATGACCTGAAGGGCGTGTCGGCAAAGGTGTTGACGGAGAGGCTGAAGAAGATGGAGGGGGATGGGGTCTTGCGCAGATTCACGAGGGCAACGTCACCTCCTACGGTGTGGTATGAGTTGACACAGGAGGGGAGAGAATTACTGGAAGTGCTTGAAAAGATGGTGGATGTTGGGCGAAGGTTGAAGGCTCGCAGAAATGTGAGTGATATACGCTAAAATTTCTAGACAAGTAGGCACGCAGATGATAGAGTGAGCTTATGGACTTCAATCGGTTCACGGAAAAGGTGCAGGAAGCGCTGCGTGCGGCGCAGGGTTTGGCGTTGGAGAAGCAGAACCAGCAGGTGGATGTGGAGCATGTCCTGGTGGCGCTGTTGCAACAGCCAAACGGGCTGGCGCAGGCTATTTTGAAGAAGGCGGATGTGACGCCGGGGGTGGTGGAGGATCGTCTCCTGAAGGAAGTAGAGCGGTATCCGAAGGTTTCGACGCCGGCGGGCGGGCCGGATCAGGTATATGTTACGGTGCGGCTTACTAAGTTGTTTGGCGAGGCGGAGGACGAAGCAAAGCGGCGCAAGGACGACTTCCTGAGCGTGGAGCATGTGCTCTTGGCGGCCGCGAAGGATCAGGGCGCCACGGGCAGAATCTTCAAGGAAGAGGGTTTGACGCGGGAGCGGCTAGAGCAGGCAATTCAAGGCGTGCGCGGCAGCCAAAGGGTGACAAGCCAAAATCCAGAGGCGACGTATGAGTCGCTAGAGAAGTACGGCAAGGATCTGACGGCCCTGGCGGCGAAGGGCAAACTGGACCCGGTGATTGGGCGAGACGAAGAGATCCGGCGCGTGGTGCAAGTATTGAGTCGGCGTACTAAGAATAATCCGGTGCTGATTGGCGAGCCGGGCGTGGGTAAGACGGCAATCGCCGAAGGATTGGCGCAGCGCATTGTGCGCGGCGACGTGCCCGAGGGGTTGAAGAATAAGCGGGTGGTGTCGCTCGACATGGGCGCGTTAATCGCGGGCGCGAAGTTCCGCGGTGAGTTTGAAGAGCGTTTGAAGGCGGTGTTGAAAGAGGTGACCAGTTCCGAAGGGCAGGTGATCCTCTTTATCGACGAGTTGCATACAGTCGTGGGGGCAGGGAAGGCCGAGGGCTCGATGGACGCGGGGAATTTGCTGAAGCCGATGTTGGCTCGCGGCGAACTGCATTGCATTGGCGCGACGACGCTGGACGAGTATCGCAAGTACATCGAGAAGGATGCGGCGCTGGAGCGGCGTTTCCAGCCGGTGCTAGTGGATCAGCCGAGCGTGGAAGATACCATTTCGATCTTGCGTGGGTTGAAGGAACGCTACGAATTGCACCACGGCGTGCGCATCAAGGATGGCGCGCTGGTGGGGGCGGCGGTGCTGTCGAACCGCTACATCGCGGATCGCTTCTTGCCGGATAAGGCCATCGACTTGGTGGACGAGGCGGCGGCGAAGCTGCGCACCGAGATCGATTCGATGCCGCAGGAACTGGATGAGTTGAGCCGGCGGGTGATGCAGTTAGAAATCGAGCGCGAAGCTTTGAAGAAGGAGAGCGATCAGGCTTCCAAGGACCGTTTGGAGAAGCTGGAGAAAGAACTCGCCGACTTGAAGGTGGACGCCGATTCGTTGAAGGCGCAGTGGGATTTGGAGAAGGGCGGCGTGGACCGGCTGCGGCAGATTCGCGAGCAGTTGGACCAGAAGCGGCTGGATCTGGAGCGCGCCGAGCGCATGGCGGATTTGAACGCCGCGGCGAAAATCAAGTACGGCGAAATTCCGACTTTGGAGCGTGAGTTGGCCGAGACGGAAGGGAAGCTGGCGGCCAAGCAAGGGCAGACGAAGCTCTTGAAGGAAGAGGTCGATGAAGAGGATATCGCCGAGGTGGTGGCGCGTTGGACCGGGATTCCGGTGTCGAAGCTGCTGGAAGGCGAGATGCAGAAGTTGTTGCAGCTCGAAGGTGAACTGCATCAGCGGGTGATTGGGCAGGACGAAGCGGTGACGGCAGTGAGCGAAGCCGTGTTGCGCGCGCGGAGTGGCATTAAGGATCCGAAGCGGCCGATTGGTTCGTTTATCTTCCTGGGGCCGACGGGCGTGGGTAAGACGGAGTTGGCGCGGGCGTTGGCGCAGTTCCTGTTCGACGACGAGCGCGCGATGGTGCGCATCGACATGACCGAGTATCAGGAGAAGCACAACGTTTCGCGGTTGATTGGCGCGCCTCCGGGGTATGTGGGTTACGAAGAAGGCGGGCAGTTGACGGAACTGGTGCGCCGCCGGCCATATTGCGTGGTGCTCTTCGATGAGATTGAGAAGGCGCATCCGGACGTTTTTAACGTGTTGTTGCAGATCCTCGATGAAGGCCACTTGACCGATGGGCAAGGCCGCAAGGTGGACTTCAAGAACACGATCATCATCATGACTTCGAACCTGGGATCGCAAAGGATTCTGGAGTATCGCGGGACGATGGATGGTGGCGAGTACGACATGATGAAAATCTCCGTGATGGAAGAGTTGAAGCGATTCTTCCGGCCGGAGTTCTTGAACCGAGTGGACGAGACGATCGTGTTCCATTCGCTGAGCGAGGCCGATCTGGAGAAGATTGTGGATATCCAGTTGGGTTCGCTGAAGGCAAGATTGGCCGAGCGGAAGAT
>VFQP010004487.1_pt1 | contig 12971 bp, 10 predicted proteins | sample 3512351 | NCBI WGS metagenome assembly VFQP01 (sample SAMN10412372, study PRJNA504923) | tailings metagenome | isolation source: Relicate 1 Philex TSF1 revegetated site | place: Philippines: Tuba, Benguet | collected 2017-08-29 | reverse complement strand
GGAAGCGCACGCTGAGCTGCTGAGGAGGACGGTGCTGCCGCGGGGAGGGGGGCCGCACACGTTGGAGCTGGTTGGCGGGCGGGCGTTGGCGCCCATCGTGCGGGCGCTGGCGCCGCTGCTGGCGGGCACACGCGTGCGGACGCTGTGCGCGGCGGCGACGCTGGAGGGCGACGCCGTGGGCGTGCTGGGCGCGCTGCCCGCCGGCGTCGCGTGTGCTCGGTTCAGTGTGAACGGCGTGGAGCGCGCCAGGGAGGTGGTGGTGTTGGGGGAGGCGGCGGCGCACCCGCTGCGGCTGGTGCTCATCGACTGCTTCGAGGATGAGGAGGACAAGCGGCAGCTGAGGGAGCTGTGCGCGGCGCACCAGCCCTTGGTGCAGCTCGAGCTCAAGCGGGGGCATTGGTGTGGCCCGAACTGAAGCGCTGAAGCCCACTGCGCTGCTCCCTTTCCTGCTCTTCCTTTGTGCCGTGTCCCGGGGTTGGGTGTTGTGCCCTGGCTGTGCGATGCTGTCCAGCCGTTTGGGCGGCAGCGCCGTGGCTGATAAGCGCGTGTCAGGGGTCAGAGCCAAGCAGGGGTGCGTGGATCGGGGGCATGTGCTGCAGGCGAGGTCCTTGCGCGTGCTGCGCCTGATGTGCTTGCTGCTCCGAGGGCGTTCCCTCGGCAGCCTGTTGAGCCTGGGGGCTCTTGCGACTTGAGGGGAGTGCCTGCCATGGGGTCGGGCCTGCGACTTGTTTACGCCGTGTAGAGGGCCGTTGCCGCACGTGAGCCTCACTGCGGCAACGGCTGCGTGCTGCAAGAGGCTGTGTGCTGTGGACGTGCTGTTGCCGCTGCCCCGCCTACCCTACGCTCAGTCCCGCCCTACAGCCGCGACGGAGCAAGGAGCGCCTCCTCCTCCTCCTTGGGAGGGCTGCAGCACACGTGCTCACCACCCCAGCGCCGCCCTCTCAGCGCCGCCCGCTCGCCCACCTCCAGAGATGCGCCCACCACCTGTGGAGGCCAAGCCCCAAGGACGAGTGCTCCCCATGAGCTCGATGGCACGCCGCACGATGGCGCGGATCCATCCTCCGCAGCGCTGAGCCAGCGATCGCACGCGCGCAGTCAGCCACGCAGAGAGCGACAAACACTCACGCAGTCATCGCGATGGAGGCCAGGCGTCAACGACAGCTGGAGCGCGGCGATCCAGAGCAGCAGGAGGAGCCGCCGTTCAGCCTGCTGCACGGTGCGTGATGAGGCCTGCTGGCGATGACCCATGCAGGCCTGAGCGGCACGTTCTTGCGTTCGAATCGCACGTGCGCGTCCCCGCCACCACGCCTCGTGCAGAGCTGCCGGGGCCCGTGATGCGGCGGCTGGTGCAGCGGCACCTGCCGCGCAAGGACTGCCTGGCCCTCCTGCGCACCAGCCACGCGCTGGCCAGGGCGGCAGTGCAGCACCGCACGCACTGGCGCCCGCCAGAGCGACCGCGCGCCTTGGCGTGGTGCTGGACACCAGAATACCGCTTCAGCTCGAACAGCATGGATAGCATGGCCGAGGCAATGGCAGCGGCGTCCCTGCTCGTTCGGTGGGCGCCGGCGGAGCTGTGCGTGTACCTGGAAGGCACCAGCCTGGCCGTGGGGCAGCCGAGCACGGTCATCAGCCTGCCGGAGGCCCTGCTCCCGCTCATCACCAGCCTCTGCTTGTGTGTCATGCACTTGACGCCGGCCGCCATGGACCTGCTGCAGCGGTGCCAGCGCCTGCACACGCTGGACGTGGACTGTTGCACCGTCGCCCCGGGCGCTGACGTGTGGCGGCGGCCGCCCGACCAAGGCCTGCAGGCGCTCCCGCTGCTGCGCACGATTGGGTGCGTTTCTCGAGGCGCGATGGCCCCGCCCCTGAGAAAACGCGCCACCGCCACCGCCACCGCCACCCTGCAATTGTGTCTCCCCCTGCGCAGGTATTGTCACTGCATGCCAGGCGAGCAGGCGGTCGAGGATCTGTCGCGGCTGTGCGCGCTGGCGACAGAGTTCCATGGGCAGCTCGACCCGTGGGCTGCGGGCGCCCAGCACCTCAAGCACGTGGTGCGCTGGACCACGACGGGTGTGCGCCTGAGCAGCGACAACGTGGAGGACCTGCTGCGCTTGCCCGGCCTGCGGCACCTGCACGGGGACTGGCTGGAGCTGTGGGGCGACCTGAGCCAGCGGGCGTGCCCGTGGGAGACGCTGGCGGTGAAGCACCTGGGCGACGTCGGCGACCTGCTGCGACTGCCCTCGGGCCTGGGGCGCGTGGTGGTGAGGAGTAGGCTGACCTGCGTCCGGCGCATGGAGCCGGAGGACGCGGCGGCGGTGCTGCGGGAGTGGGGCGCTGGCCGGCTGCTGGTGCAGGTGGACACCCCGCCCGACCAGGGCGTGGTGAAGGACTGGCGGCTGGCGGGCGGCGAGGAGGAAGGGAAGGGCTTCTTCGCGCTGCGTGTGGGCGGGGACGAGGTGCTGGCGTCGTACGCACCGCTGCTGCGGAGGACGGTGCTGCCCGAGGGAGGCGGCCCGCACACGCTGGAGCTCACCGCCGACAGGGAAGTGGCCCTTGTGGTGCGGCGGCTGGCGCCGCTGCTGGCGGGCGCGCGCGTGCGCACGCTGTGCCTGGCCCTGCGCTGGGGCACGCGTGTCGGGGACGTGCTGAGCGCGCTGCCCGCCAGCGTCACGTGCCTGCGCGTGATGGTGCACAGCGTGGAGCGGGCCATGGAGGTTCTGTCGGGGCAGGCGGCGGCGCACCCGCTGAGGGTGGTGCTGATTGGCCGGTGGGGGGAAGAGGAAGAGCAGGAGGAAGAGCAGGAGGAAGAGCAGCGGCACCTGAAGGAGCTGTGCACGGCTTGCCAGCCCTTGGTGCAGCTTGAGCTCACGCCAGGGCCACGGTGAAGCTCAGCACGAGGGCTTGCACACTCTGCGCTGATGCAACTCTCTTCTCTTCTTCGTGCCTTCTGAAAGCGCAGAGCCGTCGTAGTGATGCACACCCGCCAACGCAGCAGTCTTGCCCTGCGAGCAGAAGTCAATCAAGGCGCCTCGCCCCTAAGCAGCGTCCCCGCCGGCCGCAGCCGCACGCCGTAGCGCTCCGCCGCGTGCCGCTGCAGCGCGCCCTCCAGCGCCCCGGCGTAGCGCGCAAAGCGCGCGCCCCAGCGCCGGCCCAGCGCGCGCAGCGTGCCCAGCGCGCGCGCCTGCGCCTCCAGGTCCCACGCCGACTGGCGCGTCAGGCATTGCGCCAGGTGCTCCAGGCCCAACATCAGCCGCGCGTGCGCCTCCTCCTGCCCTTTGCGCCTCCTCCGCCCCCGCCCGCCCCATCAGCGCGTCCACCATGCGCGCAAACCCCGACAGAACCTCCGGCAGCGGCTCCGCCACGTACGCCACCCGCCGCCGCTTCTCGCCCTCCAGCTCCGCCGCCTGCCGCTCCCGCTCCACCCGCGCCGCCGCCGCCCCCTCCTCCGGCCTCCCTCGCCGCTTCCCCAACCCGCCCTCCTTCCCTCCCGCCGCCGCCGCGGCCCCGCCCGCCACCGAAGCCAACACCTCCCTCCGCACGTCCTCCGGCAGCGCCGCCAGCACCTCGGGGTCCACCTGGCTAATCGTCACGTGGCGGTATGGGTCGCCGGCCTGCGGCCGCGGCCGCGGCGGCGGCGGCATGGCGCGCTCCTGCGGCCCCCGCAGACCAGCAGCGCCGCCGCCCGCTAGAGGCGCCTTGGCCTTGCCGCCGCGCTTGGCTCCCTTGGCTCCCTTGGAGGCTGGCGCAGCAGGCGGTGCCGCTGTCGCCGCTGCGCCGGCGGCACGCTTGCCGGCGCCCTTGCTCATGCCAGGGAAGGAGAAGAGCGGCTTGGCGGCGGCGGCGGCAGAGGCGGAGACGGTGGAGGCCGCGCCGCCCGACGCGGCGGGGGCGGCGCGAGGGGCGCCGGGCGGGGGCGCGTGGAGGCGGAGGGACGCGGCGCCGCCCCCTGCGGAGGAGGTGGTGGCCGTGGTGGGCGCTGCGGCGGCGCCTGCGTGCGAGGAGCGTCGCATATGGTTTGCGGATGGCAGCGCTCAGGCCAGGCGTCTCCGCAGGGGAAGCGCCTGCCTCCCTTTGCATCGACGCGCCCCGCCCCGCCTCACGCCCCGCACCTGACGCGCTCGGCTTGCCGCCGCCCGCCACCTCCTCCGGCCTCCCCCGCCGCTTCCCCAACCCGCTCTCCCTCCCTCCCGCCGCCGCCGCGGCCCCGCCCGCCACCGAAGCGAGAACCTCCCTCCGTACGTCCTCCGGCAGCGCCGCCAGCACCTCGGGGTCCACCTGGCTCATCGTCACCACGTGCTGCTGCTGCTGCTGCCGCTGCTGCCTGGTCCCTGCCGCTGGCGCCGCCGCGGTCCCGCCGCCGCCGCCGCCGGCAGCAGCAGCAGCGCCAAACGCCAGCTGCTTGCGGGCCGTGGCGCGGGCGGCGGCCGCCGGCACCTCCTCCTGCTCCTCCTCGTCCCCTTCCTCCTCCAGTCCAAGCATCGGCTCGTCCCTCCAGCCCCCGTCTCGCCCCTGCTCCCACGCGTGCCCCTCCTCCTCCTCCTCCTCGTCCCAAGCCTCCTCCCCGTCCCCGTCCACCTCCCGCTGCTCCTCGTCCCCCTCCTGCTCCTCGTCATGTCCCCACAGGCCGACGCGGCAGCCCGCCGGCCGCGACCCGCCCGCCGCCGCTGCGGCCCCGCCCGCTCCCGCCTCCTGCCCTCGCCGCACCCCTGCGGCGCACGAAGAAAGCGCGGCGCACCCTGCCGCGCTCGCCTCACGCCTAGACCAGTCCCATCGGTCCGTCGCCACCTGCACAACAACGCTGCACGGTGCGTCAACGCACCTGGAGGCAGCGTGGGCGCGTGTGGAGGTGGCGGCCCCGCCGCCGCCGCGCTGCGGGCGCCGGCGCCGCCTGCGGATGGTTTCTGCTGCTGCTGCTGCTGCTGCTGCGCCCGGAGCGCGTCGGGGTCCTGCCCAGCGCTGAGCAGGTGCAGGCTGCCCCCCCACTTGCTGGCCTCCTTCACGCGGTCGTAGGCCGAGGGCGAGGGCGCCGGCAGCTTGGAGGGCGCCCCCACGGTGGGCCGGGCAGCCGCGTGGACCGCGTCGTTGTTCAGCTTGCTGATCTGCCACCACGAGTGCATGGCGACAGCAACAGGACAAAGGGGCGGAAAGGTAGGTAAAGCGAGGAGAAAGAGGAGGAGGAGGGCAGCGGCGCTGCCAGAGAGTGCAGAGCAGGGCGGGAGCGGCGCGCCACACGCGGGCGGCAGAGCAATGTGCCCCCGCACCCTCAACCCCTCCCCATCAAAGCCCTCTCGCACGTGAATGTCTTGCGGAAGGGAGGGGGTGGGGGCCCCCCACCCCCAAGCCCCAGCTGCCTGCAGAGCGCGCGGCCGAGGGCGCACCCAGGCGCACAGGACCGCAGGAAGAGCGCACCGAGATGCCGACGCCCCGGACGTCCGCTGGCGGCAGCTTGAGCGCCTGGAAGAGCTCCCAGCACACCCTCAGCACGTCGTCGGGCTGGTCGGTCGAGGCGCCGAGCGTGACGCTGCGGCTGTGGCTGTCGCACGCGCCGTGCCCCAGGAACTTGTACGGCGCCGGCGCGCCCTCCTGCCGCTGCATCACCTTGAGCGTCACGCACTTGCCCTTGACGCCTGCATGCGCGTTGTGTGTTGTCGAGCGCACGAGTGAGTGGATGGGAAGCGCGTGAGTGGCGGCACGCACTTGCCCTTGACGCCTGCATGAGCCGTGGGCATCCCTGTGTGCGCGTGCTGGGATTTTCATCTGCTTGGACACCTAGGTGCGCGTGTGGGCGTGCGGCATGGCGACGAGGATGCGCACGAATGCGCACGGTCCGGGGCTGAGCGCGTGGGCCGCGTGGGCCGCGCACCGCACCTGCTGCCAGCATGCGCTTGGACACCTCCTCCGACAGGTCCTTGAGGAACGCGTGCACCTCCTTGACCTCTGCATGCGCCGCGCGCGCGCGTGTAGTGTGCGGCGCACGACTCAGCGGCGCTACACGAACCCAAGCACGCACCAGGCGGGCCACGGCACCGCGCACGAGCCGTTCACGCGCGCTGGCAAAGCAGCCGCTCCCTCACTGCAGAAGCGCGCGCTGCGAAAGGGCCCCTCCCTGCACGCAAACGCTGCGGCGCCCCGGCCCTCCCTCCCTCGCTCGCCTGAGAAGCGCATGCCCCAGTTGACCTCGGCGCCCACCCACACCACACGCACCCCCCTCCCTCCCTCCCTCGCTCGCCTGAGAAGCGCACGCCCCAGTTGACCTCGGCGCCCACCGACTTGCGCGCCCTGGGCGGCTGCACCTGGCGGTCGTCGCGCCCGTGCGCGTGCGCCCACAGCGTGGCGCCGATCTTCTCGCCCAGCTTGAGCTTGAGCCGCTCCTTGGACGCCGACCACACCTGCTCGCGGTGCAGGGAGCGTGGCATCGCCGCATCGATGGAGGGGGAGTGAAGAGACGAGGGAGGGAGGGAGGGGAGCAGACGCCAGGCTTGCACCCTGAGAACGTGCAACGCAAGCGCCATCGCAGAGGCACAAACAAAGCGTGAGCTTGAGGCGCTCCTTGGACGCCGGCCACACCTGTGCAAGGCACACGGCATTCCTAGCGGTAGAGCGAAAGCGAGGGAGACAAAGGATGGGAGGACAGCAGGAGTCGCCGATCACGCCTGCTCGCGGTGCAGGGAGCGCGGCATTGCCGCATTGATGGAGGGGGAGTGAAGAGAGGAGGGAGGGAGGGCAGCTGTAGTCGCCGATCACGCCTGCTCGCACTAGCGGCGCGGTCCTGGGACGGAGGCGGACGCCGAGGCGCATCGGGACAGGCAAGTGCCCAGAAGAAGACACCCAGGACCCAAGCGGGACGGTTGTGCTGCGACGACGACGACGAGGGCGCGGCGCCGGCCGTAGCGAGAGCGCGCACCTCGCGGACCCTGGAGATGCCAAACTCCTCCCACAGCTTGTTCTTCATGGACCACCCCACGCCGGGCAGCGCGTCCACCGGCAGGTCGCCCAGGAAGCGCAACACCGAGGGCGCGTCGCCGGGCACGCGGTGCTGCCCGTTGGGCTTGGCGCGCCGCGTGGCCAGGCGCGCCAGCAGCATGTTGGGGCCGATGCCTGCGGGCGGGAGGGCAGCCACGCGGGCAAGGCGTACGTTTGCCAGCGCTGCTCGTGCCTGGCGCGAAGCCAGCGCGAGAAGTCTCGACGAAGCGGCGGCTTTGAGAGGGCGGCTTTGCTTGGAGCAGAGCAGTGCGTGGGCGGGCGGGCGGGCGCTCGCTTGAGTGCAGGCGGGGGAGGCCAGCAGTGCGCTGCTCGCGCCTGGCGCTCAGACAAGGGTTAGGAGTCTTGGGGACGGCTTTGCTTGGAGCAGTGCGTGGGCATGCATGGCGAGGCAGCAGTCGCAAACGGCCCACTTGAGGCTGGGGCTGCTGGGCTTGCGGCGCCGCGACTGACGCCTTAACTGTGCTGGCCCTGGGGACCAGCCAGCCAGCCGTGGTCCCCAGGGCCCCGCCCCCCTCCTCCCCCTGCCGTCACCCACCAGCCCACCTCACCTGCGCTGGCCGTGCATCCGGTGGCCGCCTCAATCTCGGCCCTCAGGCGCGCCGCCACCTCCTCAGGGTCCCCCAGGCCCGTCACGTCCATGAAGGCCTCGTCGCAAGAGATGGGCTGCACGCACGCGCTGCGCCGCACCAATATGTGGTACACCTGCGCAGCCGCCGCCGGCAACACCAACGCAATACCCACGTCGACACGTCACAAACGCCTCGTGCGCCGCTCCCAGCAGCGACGACCTTCTGCGGAGGCGCGGCGACAAGGCAGCTGCGAAGCACACCGCCCACAGGACACGTCTCTGCGCGGGACAGAAGACGCCGCTCTCCGACGGCTGCTCTGGCCACCGTCAGATGGCGCAAGGACGCGTGAGGCGCACCTGCTCCGAGACGGCCTGGTACTCCTCAAACATGTAGGGGACCACCAGGAGGTGCGGGCACTGGCGCTTGGCCTCGCCGATGCCCTGCCCGGCGTGGATGCCGAACGCCCGGGCCGCGTAGTTGCCCGCCGACACCTGCGCGGAGCGTTCCGCGGCCGACACCGCAGCAGGGCGTTGGCGCCGCAGCCGCCGCTACGGCGGGATCTGGCCTGGACGCGGGCACGCCCACACGGTCGGCCGCGCGTTGAAGCGCACCGGCCACTTGTGGCGTGCAGGGCACAGCGGTGGCCTGTCGCTTGCGCGCTGCCTGACGCTTCGCGTGCCCTCAGCTCGTGGGGACCGGGCGCCTCACCTCTCCCCGGCCCACCGAGCTGGCCGCCAGGGGCTGCTGCCTCGCCCCTCCCCTCAATCCCTCCCTCAGTGCATGTGCGCTGGATCAAGCCAAGGCGCCTCACCTCTCCCCGGCCCACTGAGCTGGCCGAGTGGCTGACCACCAGGGGCTTGCCCTTGAGCACGGGGTGCCGCGCCTCGGCCACGCTCGCAAAGAAGCAGTCCTGCGGCGCGCCAGCAGGGTCAGCAAGAACAGCACCAGAGCTCGCCATGACGCCCAGCCACGGCTAGCGGCGGCGGCAGACGCCGCTCGTCCCGCCACGGCAGCGCCCGTGGTGCGAGCACAAGCGCACGAGGGGCAATCCCTAACCCTCACCATGTCGATGTGGATGATGGCGCGCTCCGAGGGCGGCGGCGGGCGCGGGTGCGGCGCGGCGGCGTTGGCGGCGGCGTTGAACAGGTCCACTGCGGCGACAGCCAGCGGCGGCGATGCCACATGAGGAGCGCGGCGTGGGTTGAGACTGGGCAGGGTTGCGGGGCCGGCTGGCCGCGACTCGCCCGCAGAGCCCACCGTGGCGGGCTGGGTGAGTGGAACTCAATCTCGCGCTGACGCGTCACTGCTTGAGGGCAAACGGCGGCGCGCACCAATGGAGCCCTTGGCGGGCTGCAGGGGCTGGGGGCCCTGGCCGGCGGTGTCGGCCATGAGCGTCTCGATGCGCGCCTTCCACGTGCCGATGAAGTGAAGGCGGGAGGACCTGCGGGAAGGGGGGCGAGGGAGCGAGCGTGTGGGTTGGGGACGGGAGGGGAGATGTGAGGCGACACGCGGGCCAAGAGCTGAGTGCAGGCGGGCCTGGGAGGGGGCGCGGGCGGCGGGAGCTGGGCAGCAGAAGAGTGGGAGGCGAGGGCAGGGCCGCACAACAGGGAAACGACATGGGCGGAGGAAAGGAGCGCTCGTGCGCACGCTGCCACGGCATGCAGGCACTCTTTGGGCGGTGGTCGGGGCGGCCGCGTCGACGAAGGCGGCACGGCAAGAAGCGCATCCGTGGCCAGCTGCCCATCTCCAACGCCCCCCACCCACCAGAGGATCGCACCTGTAGAACTCGTCCATGAAGTTGGGGTTCTCATGCGAGGTGTTGGGCGGCCCCCGCAGCACGTCGCACTCCTGCCGCAGCCGCTCGCACAGGGCCTGCGCCTCACGCATGGACGCCGCCGCCGCCGCCGCCGCCGCCGCCGCCGCCGTGGCGTCTGAGCCCTCGCCAGGGCCCGGGCCGGGCGGGCGGGTGGGTGGGGAGCGCGGCGGCGACGCCGCTGCCGCTGCCGCCACGCCCGCCAGCCGCTGTGGCGGCAGGGGCGGTTGCTGCGCCGGTGGCGCTGCGGGCGCTGGTGCCGGCGTCTGCGCCGGCATGGACTGGCGCTGGAGGTGCTGCTGCTGCGGCGGCGGCATGAGCGCCGCCGGCCCAGGGAACGAGGCCGCCGCCGCCGCCATCGGTGGTGCAGGCGCGGGTGGTTGGGGTGGCGGTTGGAGCAGTTGGGGGTAGAGGTCGGTGGCGGCGGGCAGTTGGACGGCGTGCTGCGCAAAGGCCTTGAGGCGCGTCTGCTTGCTGGGGTCGCCGGCGGCGTCCGGCAGCAGGCTAAAGTCCTTGATCTGCGGACACATACAACGAGGTTGGCGATGAGCGACAGCGCGCCATGCGTCCGCTTGAGCATGCGGTGGAGTCCCACGCAGAAGCTAGCAGAGGGGCGGAGGCGTGAAGGGCGCACCGGCAGCAGGTGGCCGGCCTGCAGCGACGCGACGATCCACTCGGGGCGCACCACGGGGATGGGATTCCTGCGCGCACGCCAGCGCGCAAGCAACAGGGGCTCCAAATGCCTCGCCCTGAGGCCCCAGGCGGTGACGGCGTGACCTCTGCATCAGGCAAGCGGGTGATGCGTGCGTGCGGCAGGCGAGCAAAGGCGGGCGGGCAAGGGACGCACATCTTCTTGGCCTGCTGCTTGACCTTGGTGTCTGGCAGGTTGCTGCAGATGTAGTGCGTGATTTTGGCCTCGGGGCGCTCGTAGTGCTCGAAGCGGCCGCCGTGCTGCAGCATGAGCACCCGCAGCTCCTGCGGGCGGCATGGCGGGCAGCGCGGGTGCTGGGGTGGGGGCACGCCGGCGCCTGGCAGGCAACCCTGGCGGTGCTCTCCTGGCCACTGGACGTGCAGGCGGGGTGCGCTGGGGAGTGGGCAAGAGGTGAAAAGCCGGCGGCTGGACACCGTCCTGGCCGCTCAGGTGGGCTGGATTTCCCTGGCCAAAGCACGGCTGGGGAGCGGGCGAAAGCCATGGAAGTGGGCGCGCGCTCACGTCCTTGCTTGGCTTGGTGAGGCCGTTGACAAAGATGGTGACGCCCTTGAAGAGGTCGCTGGCCTGCGCCGTCTGCAGGGTGCTGGCCTCGTACTGCGGCGTCGAGGCGCGAGCGGGCGAGGACTGTCAGGGCCAGCGACGCACGCTTGCGGCATCCCCACCCCCCCGCAAGAAGAAGCACACGCGCGCTGACCTGCTCGCGGAGCTTGGTGACCTTGAGGTTCATGTAGTTGGCGAACGAGCCGCCGTGGTGCATGGTGCCGGCCTGTGCGTGGGCGCCAGGCGCCCCCGTCGGTGCGGCCTCGCCTGCTGCCGCCGGGTCGTCTGGAGACGTCGCTCCGTGCCCGCCCATGAGCACGCTGAAGGCGTTGGCTGGCGCAGGCACGCCGGTGGCGCTGGCAGGGCCGGGAAGGTGCGCCCCGCCCGGCTGTGAAGCTGCAGAAGCGCCAGCAGCGTCAGCGGTAACAACCCAGTCCTTTCGGTGGTGCACTGGCTTCCCTGGTGTGCTCTCCATCGCTCCTGCTGTCTGCGTGCTGCGCGCTCGGCGTGGCCACGCGTGGCAACTGCGCGTTGGGCGAGCGCTACGATGGCGACGCGTGAGCCCTACATCGTCGGCGTTGTGTGTGCTTCGCGCAAAGCAGCACACGAATCGAGCCACGCCCGCCCTCATGCAGGTCGATCTATCGAGATGGGAGCTTCGCTGCAGTGTCCCAAATGCAGGGAGAAGGTCAGCAGCAGCCGCTGCCGGGGCTGCGCACGCGCGGCTTCCGGCGCCTGGTGCAGGGCGTGCCCACCGACTTCCACCTCACCTCGTACGCGGACCGCGTGCTGCTGGTGGTCACGCAGCTGGGCAGCGTGGGGACCGTCATCGAGGCCAGCGTGGACAGCGCAGCCGGCGGCGGGGCGGCGGCGGCGGCAGCGCTGGCGCACCCGCAGGGCGGCGGCGCAGAGTCGCAAGGGGGCCCCACCTACACGACCTCTGTGCTGCTGGGGCGGCGGGACGAGCCGCTGCTGCAGCTGTGCGCGCGGCAGATCGTGCAGCAGGCGCAGCGGGCGGGGTGCGCCAAGCCCATCCTCGTGTGCCTGGGCCTGAGCAAGGAGGCGAGCGGCAGCGTGGCGGCGGTCAAGGAGGTGGTGCGGCACGTGGCGCAGTGCAACGTGTGGGGGGACGACGGCGGTGCTGGGGAGGGCGACGCTGTGGTCGAGGCGCCCGGGGCGGAGCAAGGCGCGCTGGCGGCTGGCGGTCGCGGGGGGACAGGGATCCACGGCGGGCTGGTGGAAGGAGAGGAAGAGGGAGATGGGGACGAGGATGGGGAGGTTGGGTGAGGCTGCGCTTGTTGGCGCAAGGCTGGTTGAGGAGGCACCACGGGGGCCTCCTGTGGCGAGCAGCGCAACCGTTCCTTGTTCCACGTGTTTGGAGGATTGAGACAGGGAGAGATGCTTTGCTTTGCTGTGCGCGTCGCCTGGTGGCCGATGCAAAAGCGGCAAACGCTCAGGAGCAAGGCACGTGCAGCGAGCAGCGTCTTGCACAATCCGTCCCTCAGTTTGGGCGGGCGAAGGGCGACACAGGAGCAGGACAAGTCGGCGCGCAACACCCAGGTCAGGACGGTGGCTTGCGCAGGCGGTCAATGGCAGGGAGCATCTCACACCACTTGCAGCTTCACACAGGGCTGGTGCGCCGCGCACAGCTCCCTCAGCTCCCTCAGCTGCTGCGCCTCCTCCCGCTCCTCCTTCCTATAGTAGCCCAGCAGCACCACCCTCAACGGGTGCGCCGCCGCCGGCCCCGACAGCACCTCCCTGGCCTGCTCCACGCTGCGCACGATCACGCGCATGCACGTGACGCTGGCGGGCAGCGCGCTCAGCAGGCCGCCCACGGGGCTCGGCTCGCACCACAGACTCGTGCACAGCGTGCGCACGCGCGTGCCCGCCAGCAGCGGCGCCAGCCGCCGCACCACAAGGGCCATTTCCCTGTCGGCGGTGAGCTCCAGCGTGTGCGGGCCGCCTCCCTCGGGCAGCACCGTCTGCCGCAGGAGTTGCGCGTAGTCCGCCAGCGTCTCCGCGCTGTCCATACTTAAACTGAACCAGCCGCCCCGCTGCTCATCGCTGCCGTCAAGATCCCACGAGCACGCCCGCTCCTCGTCCTTGAGTGGGTGGTGCGTCTCTGCCAGCAGCCGCCCGTGGCCCCATTGCTCCAGCACCGCCTCCACCTCCGCCTCGTCACGGTTTGACTCGTGCGAGCACGCCAGCGCCGCCGTCACCACCACGCGCCCCACGCCTGACGGCAGGCGCAGCAGTTGGAGGACGTCGGGAACGTTCCGAACCGTCACCGTCTCCCACTGGCACGGCGTCCGGCTGAAGTCGTGCTCCACGTACGAGTTTCCCGTCCGCACGT
>VFQP010004486.1_pt1 | contig 12973 bp, 10 predicted proteins | sample 3512351 | NCBI WGS metagenome assembly VFQP01 (sample SAMN10412372, study PRJNA504923) | tailings metagenome | isolation source: Relicate 1 Philex TSF1 revegetated site | place: Philippines: Tuba, Benguet | collected 2017-08-29 | reverse complement strand
GGCGATTGGTTTCACCTTTACTTTTTTATTCGCCATCGGAGTGTTATTGATTGCGCTTTTCGCCGGAAAAAACAGTGATCTGGACCAGGAATGTGTGTTATACGGAGATTTGGAAACTTCCATTCTGGATCAGGTAATCATCGGAGAATACTTGTACGGAACAAGGGCGATCTTACAGCTGTTACCTTTGACGATTGTTTTGCTTTTGGTCATTATTTTAGGATTCAAAGGTTGGAAAGTGTGGGCATTCAACCCGCATTTCGGATCATTCATCGGAATTCCGACACAACTCTTCCATCTGGCATTGATGCTCCTTTTAAGTATTCATGCGGTGTTGAGTTTTGAAAGTGTCGGAGTGATCCTTGTAATTGGTTTACTGGTACTTCCGGCTGCAACTGCTTTACAATTTTCTAAAACTTTGAGTCGTACTTTTATCTATTCTGCATGCATAGGAATAGTATCATGCGTCCTTGGAGTGCTGCTTGGAAAATGGATCAATATTTCCATTTCACCTTTGATTGTTTGCGTGAATGGCTTGATTTTTATGCTTTCCGTACTGCTATCGCCTTATAGTAAAAAAGTAGGAGATAGAAGAAATGGCAAGGAACCGAAATTTCAAGAATACAAGAATCAGTAATTTATTTGAACAAAAAAAAGTGAATAATAGTTGCCAATCCAATATTCTGGTGTACCTTTGCTTCAAGAACAACAATTTTTCATAGTTGTTAGTTTTGGGTTTTATAGTTTTAGCATGGTTTAGCAAAAAGAGGAGTAAGTTACATTGAATTTACTCCTCTTTTTGTTTTTAGTTGTTGCAGGTTCTCTATTTTTTTGTTTCTTTAGCCGAACATTCTACAACACTTATGAAGATTAAACTGATAATCCTTACCCTTTTAGCGTATTCTTATTCATTTTCTCAAACTCAAGGTGTAGCCTTTCCAACCGTTGGAAAAGGTGTCGCAACTCCGTTTGTGACGGATTACCACGCATTGGGAATCAATACTTCTGCACTTGGATGGCGTCCGAGATATGCCGGTAAGAAATTTACCACCGGAACTTCTGAATTCGCATTCGGGATTTCATCTGATTCGTTGAATTCGAAAAAACTGCAGAACCTGACGAAGACACTTTACAATGCTGCCCAGCATAAAAATCCGAATGAGATTGATTATAAGCGGCAAATGCAGTCGGTGGGAGATTACGCAGAAGCCGGAGTGGCGATTAATTTTGATTATAACTGGCTGGGATTTTCATATTACGGTGAAAAATTCGGAGGAATTGCCTTCAATATCCGCGAAAGCTACAGCTGGTATTCCAAGATGAATTCTAAAACAACCGATTTATTATTCCGTGGAAGATTGTCTTCGATCTTTGATTCCTTAACGGTTGTTTACGGTTCGGATACTTCCCGGATTGCGAATAATGCCAATATTTCCGAAGATTCTTTGGGACACGTTATCAGCGGATCGTTGAATGTTCCGATCCGGATCAGTGAACTGACGAAAGGTACACATATTCAAATGGTTTGGAACAGAAGTTACAACATCGGTTACGGACGTAAATTGTTCGGGAAAGATTCTGTTTTCGAAGTGTATGGCGGAGTAGGTGCGAGATTGATTACTTCCATGGCGATGTTTAACATGACTTCGGATGATGACGGGCTCCGGATGTACACAGCGATCACCCCGACTTTTGATATCGATTATGGAAATGTCAGCGGATCGAATGCCATGCAGAAGAAAAGCAAGGGAATTGCCCCGGTAATGGGAACAGGTTATGGAATTGACTTATCCGCAAGTATAATTTTGTTTAACAAACTGCGGGTGGCGGTTGCTGTGAATAATATCGGGTCGGTGACGTACAAACGAAATGTATACAAAGTGAAAGATACTTTATTCGCTTCCTTTGCATTGGGAGGCTTGAACGGAGATAACATTACGCAAACTGTCAATCAATTGGTACGTGATAACGGATTGATGACTTTGGAGGGTGAACAAAAATATACGGTTGTAAATGCGTCGGATTTCAGATTCGGTGTGAGTTATGAGCCGATCAAATACGTTCGTTTGGGATTTGACGTGGTTGCTCCGTTCAACAAGGAAAACCCGGGATCGATTCAAAACCCGGTTTACTCATTCGGAGGAGATATTATTCCGGTTAAATGGCTGCAATTGAGCATCGGGTATTTCGGCGGCGGAATCTACAAGCATAATATGCCGCTCGGATTGACTTTCGTTATAAAAGACGGAGCATACGAATTCGGAGTAGCTTCCAGGGATGCTTTGAGTTTCTTCCTGAAAAACGGAACAAGTGTTTCGGCTGCTTTAGGCTTTGCCAGAGTCAGATTTTAGTAAATCCTTCAGCTCATTCAGAATTAAAGCCGTAGCGCCCCAGATCAGGATGTTCCCTTGTTTGAAATGCGGAACATTCTTCATCATGAATTCTTTATTCAGCGGAATGTCCAGCGTAATGACAGAATCCGGTTGGTACAATTCCAGTAAATCCAATTCGTAGATCTCGGCTACTTCGCGTTCCGATCGGGTGTATTCAAAAGATTGTTCTGTGGAATAAAACACAAAAGGGGTAATCAGGAATTTACTTACGGGAACAAATAAAGGTGTCAGTTCCTTCAGAAGTTCAAAGGATTCGGCGTCAATTCCGATTTCCTCCCAACATTCCCTGATCGCCGTGTGAATCAAATCCGGATCGTCTTGCTCTTTTTTTCCTCCTGGAAAACTGATCTGTCCACTGTGTGAGCCTTCGTATTGCTGACGCTGTGTAACGATCGTACAAAGCCTGTTTTCGCTGTTGTGAAAGAGAATAATGGCAACTGCAGAATCCCGGTATGAAACTCCGTTTTGAATTTGTTCCCTGGAACTGCCTCTGTAAGGCATAAATGCTAAATGAGAGCTTTCTCCCGGTAACTCACCTGAAAATTTCTCAATTAAATCGTCACGCGTCATTTTGCTTTTTTCACACTTTTCAGAATTCGCTCAAAATCGTCGTAGGTGTAATTCATGATAGGTTTGCTGGTGATCCATTGGAAAACAAAATAGTCGTCTTTGATTTTGATGGTAGCGGTTGCATAATACGTCTGACCGGAATACGAGCCATCACCTGAAACCATCTGGATCACTCCTTTTTGCTTCAGGTTTTTCGGAAGTTCCTTTTTGATGGAAGCTCCTGCATTATCCAACGAAGCATATCGGCGCCAAACGTAAGCGTCCTGGAAGGTATTCAATAAATCATTTTTAATGATGAAATCAGAAACAAATTCGCGGTACAGATCGGATTTGCTGAAACGCTCAACCGAAAAATAAATATTCAAGGCATTACTGACCCGGGTGATCGAAGAGCTTTTGACGGTGTAATTATGTGAGTAATACCGTTTGAAATGATCCGGAATTGTAAATGAAATCCCTTCGTACGTGATGGTTTTGTCCAGTTTGAAATTGTAGTGATTGTTTTTAAAGGCTTCCCGGACTTCTTTATTTTCCTTATCATAGTCAAAGCATCCTGCAAGGAGGATCGTTGGAATGAGCAAGAGCAATAATCGATAACGCATGGTACTGATTTCGTTTGACTAAAATTGATTGGTATAAAGATAAAAAAAGCCCTGACAGTTATCGTCAGGGCTTTCATTTTAGATATCAATTTTTGCGTATTTCGCATTTTTCTCAATGAATTCACGTCTTGGTGGAACTTCATCTCCCATCAGCATGGAGAAGATTTGGTCACATTCAGCAGCGTTTTCAATCGTTACCTGGCGCAATGTTCTGTGCTCCGGGTTCATGGTTGTGTCCCACAACTGCTCGGCATTCATCTCACCCAAACCTTTGTATCGCTGAACGTTTACAGAAGAGTCGGAACCTCCTCCTTTCAATTCTCCGATCAAACGGTCGCGCTGATCTTCCGTCCATGCATATTCTGCTTTTGTACCTTTTTTAACCTGGTACAATGGCGGAGTAGCGATGTAGATATAACCTTTTTCAATCAGTTCCTTCATGTAACGGAAGAAGAACGTCAAAATCAATGTCTCGATGTGAGAACCATCCACGTCGGCATCACACATGATGATGATCTTGTGGTAACGCAGTTTCTCAAGGTTCAAAGCTTTGGAATCTTCTTCTGTTCCGATGCGGACTCCAAGTGCTGTGTAAATATTCTTGATCTCTTCGTTTTCGAAGATTTTGTGTTGCATTGCTTTTTCAACGTTCAGGATCTTACCACGAAGCGGCATGATTGCCTGGAACAAACGGTCACGACCTTGTTTTGCGGTTCCACCCGCCGAATCTCCCTCGACAAGGTAAATTTCACAAACAGCAGGATCTTTTTCAGAACAGTCAGCCAATTTTCCAGGTAAACCGGAACCTGACATCACGTTCTTACGCTGAACCATTTCACGCGCTTTACGCGCTGCATGGCGGGCTCTTGCTGCCAAAATCACTTTGTCAACGATCAGTTTCGCTTCCGCCGGATGCTCTTCTAAATAGATTGCAAGCATTTCGGAAACAGCCTGGGAAACCGGAGCCGTCACTTCGCGGTTTCCTAATTTTGTTTTGGTTTGTCCTTCGAACTGTGGTTCCTGAACTTTCACCGAAACAACTGCAGTCAATCCTTCACGGAAGTCATCACCGTCGATTTCAATTTTTTCTTTTGCAAGCATTCCGCTGTCAGTCGCATACTTTTTAAGGGTATTTGTCAAACCGCGTCTGAAACCTGAAAGGTGCGTTCCTCCTTCGTGCGTATTGATGTTGTTCACGTATGCCTGGATATTTTCAGTATACGAGGTGTTGTACGTCATAGCAACTTCAACCGGAATTCCTTCACGTTCACCTTCGAAATAAATCACGTCGGTGATTAATGGCTCGCGGTTACGATCCAGGTATTGTGCAAATTCACGTAATCCGCCTTCCGAATGAAACACATTCGATGTAGCTTTTCCGTTGTCATCAACTTCGCGTAAATCGGTGATTGTGATGGTAATTCCTTTGTTCAGGAATGCCAATTCACGCATTCTGGCGCAAAGTGTATCGTAATTGTATTCTGTAAATTCAAAAATGCTTCCATCCGGCTTGAAGGTAACTTCAGTTCCGTGCTTGTCAGAAGATCCGATTTCACGAACGTCATACAACGGTTTCCCGATATTGTATTCCTGTTCGAAAATTTTCCCTTCGCGGTGAACAACTGCATGTAGATGAGTAGACAATGCGTTCACACACGAAACCCCTACACCGTGAAGACCACCGGAAACTTTGTAGGTGTCTTTATCAAATTTACCTCCGGCGTGAAGAACCGTCATAACAATTTCAAGTGCCGACTTTCCTTCTTTTTTGTTAATCCCGGTTGGAATTCCACGACCGTTATCTTTAACAGTAATTGAATTATCCTCATTGATCCAGACATCGATCGTGTCACAGTGACCCGCCAAAGCTTCGTCAATAGAGTTGTCAACGACCTCGTAAACAAGGTGGTGAAGCCCTTTTACACCAACATCCCCGATGTACATCGCCGGACGTTTACGCACTGCTTCTAAACCTTCTAATACCTGTATATTATCCGCGGAATAATCCTGATTCTTTTTTTCTTCGCTCATAAAATAAGTTGCTTAAAAAATGCACTTTTTCAGTGCAGAACAAATATACGAAATTCAAGCCGTTTTCTGAGCCAAAAAGGGTTAAAACGCCAGTATTTATCAACAAAATATTAACGAATTAGGAACAAAAAAAAATCGGGTGTGATCGCGGTGTTTCATGTTATCCAAAAACGTTCATACAGATCAGTACCGCAAGCTTCTTTTTTATAAAAGAAACGATAGTTTTAAGAGAAACATAATGTGCCGGAATCTGTTCTTGTGTAAGACTTTGAGCTCTTTGCTTCTTTGCGTTTATCAGATTGGTTTTGTTTTGAAACGCAAAGGTGCAAAGGACGCAGAGCGACATGTGATATCAATACATGTATAAAAACAAAAAAGCTCCGGTCAAACCGGAGCTTTTAGTATTACTCAAGAACTTTAATTCGGATCATAATGTCCTGCTTACTTTTGATGTAGCATTCCAATGCAAATTCATCGTCATCCAGTGCAACAATGCGCTCTGTATTAAACTGGAACAAATCGTATCCCTGTGCATCTCTGGTGTCAAGAATAGACAACTTGCGAACCGCTCCGGTTTCTTTGTTGATCTGGTAAGCAGTCAGGAATCCGCCTTTACCGTCAACGTGTCTTTCCGGAACCTTGTTTTCTGCCAATTCAAGGTTTTTGATATTGTCAAGGAACATGAAGTAATAGTTGTCTTTCGATGCAATCAAGCGGTAACCCAAACCTCCGCGATACCACGGGCTGTAAGTAGTCGGACTGATTTGCTTCTTCGGAAGTTTCTTCATGTAAACCAAATCACCGTTTTTGTTGATTTTCCCTGCAAGCATTTCTTCATAGTAATGCGTGTAAGTGTATTGACCTGTTTTAGAGTTGTAATGAGATACTACATAGTATTTCTCACTTGCAAAAAGGACACTTCCGTCGTCATCGATATGCAGTTCACGCAAAACCATGTTAGTGATCCCGATGTCTTTTCCTTTTTCTTCTTTTTTCTCCATTCTCTCCTGGCTTCTCTGGGACATGAATTGTTTGATCAATTCTGTCGGGATTTCAAAAGATTTGAAATCAGCCTGATCACCGGATTTGTTAATTGCACAATAGAAAATACCATCTACCTGAACTCCTCGTTTGTTTCCGTAGAATCCAGCCAATAGAAGAGAATTGTCTTTTCCTTCAAAGAAGCTTACCTGTGTTACATATTTTCCTTTTACATCAACGTTTGAAGCATCAACGTCTACTCCTGATTCAGAAACTGAAACCAGCTGGTAGTCGAAGTTCGGATTGTCTTCACGATCGTATCTTCTTGTTTCGCCGTCTTTCATTACTTCTGTCAAAATGAAAACGTTTCCGTCTGAATCTACCGTGTAATCGATGTTGTTCATGCGTGCTTCCGTGTAAGGCATCTCAACGTCTTTCCCCCAAACCTGCTTCAGATCTGTGTTGAATACATACAGACCGATCACATCTTTATTGATTTTGTCGTTACGTGATTCCGGTTTTTTACGGAAATAGATCAGTAACTTGGAGTTATCGAATGAAGTTGCCAGCTTGAATTTGTTTCCGTCACCGCCGGTTACTTTTCCGTCAACGGCAATTACACGCTCTCCTTCGTTTTCAAACTTCCCGGAATCCAGGTTGATTGCTCTTACATAAAGCTGTTCTGTTTTATTCGCTTTGTCCCAAACGGAAAATAACAGGTAAACGTAGTTTTCTGTTTCCAGGTCATCTTCATACACTGTTCCTTTCGGGAAATCTTCATATACTTCAATGGATTCCTGGCCGATTTTCGATCCTGAGAATTTTTGTAGGGTTACTTTCCCTTTGGACATTTTGAAGGAAACAACATTTCCATCTTTTGATGCGTAACTTTTAATCGCGGCATCTACAACCGGATACGGAGTCCCGCACTCATACTGGAATTCTTTTGAAGTAGTAATTTTTTCATCTTGCGCTAGTACGCTGCTGACAAAGGTGGCGCCAACAAATGCTAAGGTAGCGAGGTTTTTAATTTTCATTCGTATGTATGTTATTAGTTTACGATCCAACCCACGATCTCTTCAGAAAGTGGTTTCGTAGAAGGGGCAATGACTTTTACCAGCTTGCCTTCTTCATTGATCAGGTATTTCTGGAAATTCCATTTCACAGAATTGTCGGAATACCCGTTTTTTGATTTTTCAGTCAGGAACTGATACAACGGATGTTTGTCCTTCCCTTTGACTTCGATTTTGCTCATCATCGGAAAACTGACTCCGTAGTTTTTGGAACAAAATTCCTTGATTTCCTGGTTGCTTCCCGGTTCCTGTGACATGAAGTCATTGGAAGGAAAACCGATAATGACGAAATTACTGTCTTTATAGGTTTTGTAAAGTTTTTCAAGTTCTTCATACTGTGGTGTGAAACCGCATTTAGAGGCTGTATTGACGATCATGACTTTTTTGCCTTTTAACGATGCCAGGTTGAACTCGTTCCCGTCAATATCAGTAACTTTAAAGTCATAGATTGTCTGACTTGTACTCACAAATGCAATCAGGAGTAATGTGATGGATAACAACGTTTTCATAGTGTCAATTTAACAGCGCTTTTTTTGGTTGAAAAGCAACTTTTTTTTAAAATTAACGAATAAGTAGGACATGAAATATCAATTAGCAATTTTTTCACTTTTCGTTACGTTTTTTTTGAGTGCTCAAATTGAGGGAGTTTGGAAAGGATTGTTGATTAAAGACGGACAAAAGCCGGATCAGGCAAGCATCATTTATTTTGATTTTGGAAAGGAAGCGATAACGCGGGAGGAAATGACAGCGAAAGAAGGTTATGTTGTCCGGCAGTTGAAGGTTGAATCCAAAGGAAACGCCATCAAGGCAAAGCAATCCACGATTCTGAAGAAAAAAGATGTTTATGGGAATCGTTGGTGCATCCTGGATTTCGAATTGGCATTTGTGGATTCTACCGGGTATTTACAGGGAAAGTTTTATAGCCTGGAATGTAAAGGTGTTTCGGGAAAAGTAGTCTGCTTCAAGGTTAATGAAACGGTTTCAAGGGAAAAGACTATTCTTGAATTGCAGTCCTGGCGACCAATTTTTGCGGAAGATCTGAAAAACGGAAGAAAATCAAAAGAAGTGCGGGATGCTGAACGCAAGAACTTTCATTTCGAACCGATCTATTTTGATTATGATAAGGCTGAAATCCGGCCGGAATACAGTTCGTTTTTAAACCGGATTGTTTACGTGATTAACAGCCACTCCGATTTGCGTGTGCGTGTTACCGGGCATACGGATGCGGATGGTTCCGACCAATACAACGACGGGCTTTCGGAACGGCGGGCCCAGGCAATCATTGATTTTTTTGTGAAAGCAGGTTTGAAACGCGACCGAATTGTGATTGATTTCAAAGGAGAAAAAGTCCCGGTAGGAGACAACCACTCACCTGCAGGTAAACAATTAAACAGGCGGGTTGATTTCGAGTTTATCTAAAGTCCGGAAGAATACTTGTCAATAATATCCTCGTTGTTGATGTCGTGCTGCTTTTCCACTAATTGATTGATCCGGGGTTGCAGAAACCAAATCCCGATAGGGAAGAACCAGGTCAGGAAAAAGTCTCCGGTGAAATCTGAGAAAGTTACATTGCGCTGAAGTTCGGCTGCACGGATTGTCTTTGCAACAAAGTAAAAGGTGTGGAAGAGGCAAAACATGCTGAACAAGTGCAAAAAGAAAAACAGGATTCCCGCCGAAGCCGCTTTGAGGATAATGCTTGGATTCGGATTGTGATGGTAACCTGCAAGATCTCCGAATATGGGAACCAGGAACAGGGGAATGCAGCAGAGATAAAAGATCGGGATGATGATAAACGCTTTGATTCTGATTATAGGCAGTTTTACACTATCGTTCGGAACCAATTTGCTCAGATTGGTAATGATGTTCCAAAGCCACCCGAACTGAACAAACGAGGAAGCTAAAATAATGACCGGCATGATGTAAAAGATCCAGGCAATTTCTTCCGGTCTTTTCGGGTTCTTACCAATCATCACAGCTGCAATGATTATACTGAAAATAATCATCATTAGAAACGGAATGATGATCGAAGCAACAAAGATTTGCCAGTGTTTCGCGCGTAAAAAGATGGAGTTCATGGTGCAATAGTGTTTTTGACAGAACCGAATATAAAGAAAAACCCCGACAATAAATGTCGGGGTTTCAATTTTTGTATTGCCAGCCGCAGCTGACTTTTATCAAAAGCGATGCTTTTTCTTACTTGATAAATGCCATAGAAGCATCTTCAGCATACTTCAAGAACTCACGGTCTTTAGCAGCTTTCGTTTTCCATGCAGAATCTTTACCGATTGCGTTTTTCAAGTTACTAACTACGTCAGTCAATTTGCTTTGACGAGCAGCAGCGATTGCTTTCAGGTAATATCCCTGACCAGACTCTTTGTCGTTTGAATCGTCGATTGTTTTAACAGCACCAGCTGCATCACCGTTCAACAATTGAGCCAATGCTTTGTTGAAAGAAGCTTTTCCTCCGAATGCGCTAACCGCCTCAGCGTATTTTCCGTTTTGGATAGCGATAATTCCTTTGTTGTAGCTTACTTCGTCTCCAGCACCACCAGCTTGTCCGAATAAATCAGCAGCTTTCTTACGGTCTCCGCTTACTCCTGCAACAGCACCTAAGTTGTTTTTAGAGATCGCGTTATCTTTCAATCCGTTTGCTTTCTCGAACTGAGATTTAGCTTCAGCAACTTTCCCCTGGTTGTACAATACAACACCAACGTTGTTTGCTGCACGGTAATCAGATGGGTCTTTTTTCTCAGCTTCTTTGTACAAACGTAATTTCTCATTCAAATCGTCAGTCAAAGTAGCTGTAAACAACAACTCTTCCAAAGTCAATTTCTGAGGATCAGAAGTAGAAACTGCTTTCAATTCTTCATCAGAATATCCTGTTAGATCGTAAACTACACTGATTTCAGCACGACGCAACAATGGGAAGATTGTTTTATCCAATTCTGTAAATGATTTACCTAAGTTTCTCATTTCAGTCTCACGTTGATTCGGATCAGCGTACATTTGAAGTACACGTAAGATCAAATCTTTATCTTCTTGTTTGATAGTTGTGTTTTTACCCAACTGAACTTTGAATCCGTCAAAATCCTCTCCACGACCGGACAGGTTGTAAATTTCACCTGAAGCTTTGTCGTTTTTAGATTTTTTAGCAACATCAATTGTAGCAGTTTTCGCTGAATTAGCACGGTCAGAAGACAATGTTTCGTTCTTCGCAACCTCACCTTCAGGAGAAGCGTAACCTGTAATATTGATAGACTTGATGTTGATTTTCGGGTTTGATTGAGCAGCAGCTAACCAAGTTCCTAAATCTACGATATCAGCATCTTTCAATTCAGTCTTACGAACATCATATTTTGCTTTCAAGTAATTGATCTGAGCAGAAGTTGACTTCTCGTTCACACGCTTGAACTCATCTTTCGCATAAATGCACTTGAAATCTTTATTAACTAAGTACGGAGTGATAATGGTACCTTTCGCGATTTCTGTATCCTCGAACTTACCAACTTTCTCTTTACCACCTTTGAATACTTTTCCAGTTACGATTAACTCAGTGTTTTCGAACTCAGGCTTGTACGGAATGACATCTGTGTAAGTCATTGTTCCTCCTGGCTTGTACTGAATTACTGTACCATTCGCTGTTGCTTTCTCTCCTTGAACAGTTACAGTTTTTAAAGCTGTTCCAGCCAATTTTGGAGTGATTTCAGCATACGCTTTCTTCTTGATTCCTTTCTCCGGGAATTTAATGTCAACTTTTACACGTACACTGTCAGCGTGCATCTCAAGAGGGCTTGGAGTTACTGTGTAATCCAGATCCTTTAAAAGATCACAACTTGAAACAAGCGAACCAGTTACAGCGATAAAAGCTAATCCTTTGATACTTTGCTTTTTCATATTCAATTGTTAGTTACTACCTTAATAAAATTCCTTGCAATAATAATCATTTTTTTTAACCTATGAAGATTAATCCGTATTTATTCATTGACAAGTGGCGGATTATGAACGACGAATGGATTTTCCGACTTTTCGAATTTGTTTTTTAGTTCCTCGAAATCATGTCCGAGCGAATGAAAGAAAAAATTTCCTGTCAGTTCAAACATCGGGGTTGTTACAAACTGTCTATCAGTGATATAAGGGTGCGGAACCTGCAATTCTGGTTGCTTGATTTGCAGGTCTTTAAACAAAAGGATGTCCAGGTCAATGATCCTGGATTCATATCTTTCCCCGTAACTTCTTTCCCTTCCCATTTTTTTTTCCACAAATTGAAGGGCTTTTAAACAATCCAGTGGTTCCAGTTCCGTTGCACATTCGAAAACAGTATTGAGAAACCATTCTTCCGTTTCAAAACCCCATGGCGGAGTTTCATATACGGAAGCTGTCCGCAATACGTGGATGTGTTTCAGATTTAATTCATCAATCGCCTGCCGGATGTTTGCCATTTTATGCCCCAGATTTGTGCCAACACCAATGTAAATGAACTCCTTAAAATCGTTTTTTGCGCGATTTACCATTTAAATCAATTTTAATCCTTTTGATGGAGTAAAGATAACTTACATCATTAAAGCTCGAATCACTTTTTTTTTGGATGTATATTTGTTTCAAAGTTATATCTATGTCTACAGTTAAAGTTTCTTTTTGGCGCATCTTTTGGCCTTCATTGATTGCTTCCATGATCTTGTCCGTTTTCGGATGGGTGTTCTGGTTGATTATTTTCAGTTCTATGTTTGGCAGCGAGCCGGAAGTCAAGGATACGAGTGTTTTGCATATGACGCTTAGCGGGGAAATAGGAGAAAGGAGTTCTTCTACTTTGAATGCTCCGAGTTTTTCAATGGATAAGAAGATTGGTTTGGCCGATATTCTGACCGGGTTGGAAAAAGCAAAAGAAGATAAACAGGTGAAGGGTATTTACCTGGAATTGGATAATGTTCAGTGTGGTTACGGGACCGCAATGGAAATCCGGAATGCATTGAAAGATTTCAAGAAATCCGGGAAGTTCCTGATTGCTTATCTGAACGGTGAAGTGATCACGCAAAAACAGTATTACATCAGTTCTGTTTCGGATGAAATCTATGGTTTCTCTACTTCTGCAATGGAATTTATCGGTCTTGGCGGAGAATTGATGTTCCTGAAAAATACCTTCGATAAGTTGGGAATTGAAATGCAGGTAATCCGTGGTTCGAACAACGATTTTAAAAGTGCTGTAGAACCGTATTTCAGAACAAATATGAGTGATTCAAGCCGCTTGCAGACAGAACGCTACATGGCTTCAATCTGGGAAGATGTGCGCAATCAGATTGCTGCAGATCGTAAGATCAGTGCTGCA
>VFQP010004485.1_pt1 | contig 12974 bp, 13 predicted proteins | sample 3512351 | NCBI WGS metagenome assembly VFQP01 (sample SAMN10412372, study PRJNA504923) | tailings metagenome | isolation source: Relicate 1 Philex TSF1 revegetated site | place: Philippines: Tuba, Benguet | collected 2017-08-29 | reverse complement strand
TGCCGACGCCGCTGTTGCCGCCGAACATGGACGAGCCCAGCGAGATACCGCCGCCCTTGGCCTTCGGGCTGAATTTGGTGACGGTGCCGCGGATAATGACGCTCGCGCCCAGCATCTGGCCGGCCTTCGGCGCGCTCTCGGCGGTGCTGATCCCCGCCTTGCCGAGCGCCTGTTCGCCCTCGATATCGGCATAGCCGAGCCGCTCGACCGCCACGAAGCGGCCATCGGCCATGATCGCCTCGAGCAGCATCTGCGACAGCCCCTCGCCCGTGGCCTGGCCGAACAGCATGTTGGCGGATTCGAAGGTGCTGACGAAGATGGTCTTCTTTGGCCCCTTGTAACCGGATGCCGGACCTTCGGCCCAGGCCGACGCCGACGGCCATGCGGCCAGCAGGGCAACCGCCGCCCATAACACTCGAAGGGAAATGCTGGACATCGCCTGTGCCCCCGCCTTGGCCCGATGGGTGATCGGGCCGGCGCTTCCGCCGGGCCGATGTCCGGACCGGCCCGCACGGAAGCGCCGGTCCCTGTCAGATCTTCTTCGCCGGCGCCACGTCGTAGGTCGCCTTGCCGGCCGCGCCGGACTTCGCGGCCGGGTCGTCCGCCGGGTTCTTGAACTGGATCTTGGTGTAGTTGAGCGACACGCTTTCCATCGGCTGTCCGCTCCCGCCGCCGCCGCCACCGCTGCCCGGCGCCAGCGAATAGCCGCTGATCATCACGTCCTCCAGCTCGTAGGTCAGGTAGTCCTGCTGTCCGCCGCCGGATTTTCTCACCGACAGCGTCGCCTTTGGGAAGTGAGTGCCCTTGGCGCAGGCCTCCGCCAGCTTCGGCGACGACTTGTCGTAGGATTTCGCCAGCGACAGCGTCGCCGGACCCGTCGGCGGCTGGGCCGGCTGGGCGCCCGCGCCCATGCGTCCGGCGCCGGTAGCGCCGCCGAAGCGCGGTCCGCTGCTCTGGGAGGCGCCCAGCGACCAGGACGCGACCTCGATCGCACCGCGATTGGACATGTCGGCGCTTTCGCCCGGGATGCCCTCGATCTTCAGATATATGTCCGAAGCAGCGCCCGCCGGCGCCGCGGCGACAAACCCCACGGCCAAGGCAAGCAGCCCGGCCGTGCCGAATCTAGCCAGCGACATGGTGTGTCTCCCCTCATCCCACGGTCCGTGGATCATCGAGGACCAGTGCGAATATTACCACTTCGCAACGGCTGCCGAAAGATTGTTACGGGTCCGTCAGGCGTTGAGCAGTCGCAGGGCCTGCTCGTGCACCCGGCGGTCCCCGGCGGCGAGGATGCGGCCCGCTTTCCAGGCCGGCTCGCCTTCCCAATTGGTGACGATGCCGCCCGCCCGCTCGACGATGGGGATGAGGGCGTGGATGTCATAGGGCTGCATGCTGGCCTCGACGACGAGGTCGAGAAAACCGTGGGCAAGCATGCAATAGGCATAGCAGTCGCCGCCGAAGCGGCGCAGCTTCACCCGCTGCTCCACCCGCCGGAACGCGTCCATGTCCGCGCCCTCGAACATGTCGGGCGTTGTCGCGTAGAGCACCGCGTCCTCGATCCCGGCGCAGGGCCGGACGTGCAGCCGGGTGCGGCCGAGAAAGGCGCCATCCGGCCCGCCGGTGAAGCGCTCGCCGGTGATCGGCTGGTCCATGATGCCGACCACCGGCCGCCCATGTTCGGCCAGACCGATCAGCGTGCCCCAGGTGGGAAAGCCGCCAATAAACGAGCGGGTGCCGTCGAGCGGATCGAGCACCCAGGTGAACCGCTCGCCCCATTCCGCGCCATGTTCCTCGCCATAGACGGCGTGGTCCGGATAGCGCGCGGCGATCAGCGCCCTCATGGCGGTCTCGGCGTCGCGGTCGGCGGCGGTGACCGGGTCGAAATCGGCCTGGCGCTTGTTGTCGATGGTCCCGACCGACCGGAACAGCGGCCGGATGATCGCGCCGGCGGCGTCGGCGAGGGTGTGGGCGAAGGCCAGCAGGTCGCGCGCTTCGTTGTCGGTCAGCGTTGCGTGATCGGCCACGGATTTCCCCTTGCGTGCGATGTTTCGCTGCCTAGGTTAGGCACTCACCTCCAGCAGGGGAAGCACCCAAGTGTCCGCCCGCGACTGCGATTTCCTGATCATCGGCGCCGGTATCGCCGGAGCGAGCGCCGGCTATTTCCTGAGCCGGCACGGCAGTGTCGCGCTGCTCGAGCGGGAGAGCGCGCCCGGCTACCACACCACCGGCCGATCGGCGGCGTTCTACGCGCCGTCCTATGGCGGCCCCAATATCCGGCCGCTGACCATCGCCTCTGGCCCGTTCCTTCGCACGCCGCCTGACGGCTTCACCGACGTGCCGCTGCTCACCGACCGGGGCGCGCTTTATATCGCGCGGGCCGACCAGATCGCGGCATTGGACGCCTTCGAGGCGGCGCTGCGCCCGCTCGAGCCCGACATCGTGCGCATGGACGGAATGGGCGCCCGCGAACGCTGCCCGGTCCTGCGCGAGGACTACGTCGCGTCGGCGCTGTTCGAGCCTGAATGCGCCGATCTCGACGTCAACGCCGTGCATCAGGGCTTCCTGCGCGGCCTGCGTCACCGGGGCGGCGCCGTGATCACCGATGCGAGGGCACAGTCCATCGTCCGCGAGGGCGGCAAGTGGGTGGTCGCGACACCGTCCGGCACCTGGCGGGCGCCGGTGCTGGTGAACGCGGCGGGCGCGTGGGCCGACCAGGTCGCCGAGCTGGCGGGGCTGCGGTCCATCGGCATGCGCCCGCTGCGCCGGACAATCGTCATCCTGCCGCCGCCGCCGGCCTATTCGCCGCACTGGCCGGTGGTGCTGGACGTGGACGATCAGTTCTACTTCAAGCCGGAATCGGGCCGCATCCTCGCCTCGCCCGCCGACGAGACGCCCAGCGACCCGGTCGATGCCCAGCCGGAGGAACTGGACGTTGCCATTGCCGTCGACCGCATCCAGCAGGCCGCCGACATTCCGGTGCGCCATATCGACAACAAATGGGCGGGCCTTCGAACCTTCTCGCCCGATCGCACCCCGGTCGTCGGGTTCGACAATCAGGGCGAGGGCTTCTTCTGGTTCGTCGGCCAGGGCGGATACGGCATCCAGACCGCGCCGATGATGGGACGCCTCGCCGAGAGCCTGATCGTCGAGCGCAGGATGCCCGAGGAGCTGGCGGGTTTCGACGTGGGCGCCGCGACCTACGACCCGGACCGATTCGATTAGCGCGGATCGCGGCCGCTGACGCGCCGCCGACTGCATCCGCCACTTTCGAATCGATCATGCCGCCCGGACTCGGCTAAACCGGTGCGGACCGATCGAAAGGACTCTCCATGCGCGCCATCATGTGCCGGGAACACGGCGACCTATCCGTCCTGAAGCTCGAGGAGGTGCCCGATCCGGTTCCCGGTCCCGGCCAGGCGCTGGTGCGCATCCGCGCCTGCGGCATCAATTTCGCCGACAGCATCATGGCGGCCGGCAAGTACCAGAATCAGCCCGAGCTGCCCTTCACGCCCGGCTCGGAGATCGCCGGCGACATCGTCGCCCTGGGCGAGGGCGCGGACGGCTTTTCGATTGGTGACCGGGTGATGGGCCTGCCGGGGCGCGGCGGCTATGCCGAGCTGGTGGCGGTCGACACGGCGCGGCTCAGCCCGCTGCCCGAGACGCTGAGCTACGAGCAGGCGGCCAGCTTCGCCGTCACCTATGGCACGAGCCATGTTTCGCTGGGCCACCGGGCGCGGTTGAAGCCGGGCGAGACCTTGCTGGTGCACGGCGCCGCCGGCGGCGTCGGCCTGACGGCGGTGGAGCTGGGCAAGATCATGGGCGCGCGGGTGATCGCCACCGCCGGCGGGCCCGACAAGCTGGAGATCGCCCGCGCCGCCGGCGCCGACGAGACCATCGACTACCTGGCCGAGGACATCCGCGAGCGGGTGAAGGCGCTGTCCGGCGGACGCGGTGCCGACGTGATCTACGATCCGGTCGGCGGCGACGTGTTCGACGCCTCGCTGCGCTGCGTGGCGTTCGAGGGCCGCATCCTGGTGATCGGATTCGCGGGCGGGCGGGTGCCGCAGATTCCCGCCAACCACGTGCTGGTGAAGAATGTCGACATCATCGGTGTCAACCGCCCGGCCTATGACACGCTGGCGCCCGAGGTGTCGCGCCGCAGCCAGGAGGAGCTGATGGCTTGGCTCGCCGAAGGCAGGCTCAAGCCGCTGGTGTCGAAGACGTTTCCGCTGGAGCGGGCAGTCGAGGGGCTGGAATCGGTGGTGACCCGGAAATCAACGGGCAAGGTCGTGATCACGCCCTGACCGGCGGTGATGGTAACAGGGTAACGGAATGCGCTGCCTGCTACCGCCGCAACCCATTGTTCACGAAGGATCTCCCGAAATTCCTTGATTATCGGGCCAGGAAACCTAACATTATGAGTGTACCTTTGGCCGCGTTTTTCGCGAGAAGGTACTGCCCTTCGTGGGCGTTTCCTCCCTAAACTTGGGCCACTTCAGGCATCTGAAGTGGCTCTTTTTTTGGCCGATCGCGCATGAGGTCTGCGCGCGAACGCGCCGGCTGGCGGAATGTTCCGGGGCGTTGGAATTTTTCGGGCGGAGGTCAGGCGCCCTTGAGCAGGCCGACCGGCAACGCCGACAGCGCCCGGATCAGCACCTCGAGCGCCTCGCGCAGCGGCGTGAAACCATCGGCCCGCCCCATGGTCGCCTCGTCCATGTAGAGCGCCCGGTTGATCTCGATCTGCAGCGCGTGACGGCCCTCGCGCGGCACGCCGTAATGCCGGGTGTTGAAGCCCCCCGAATAGGGATCGTTGCGCACCACCCGGTAGCCCTGGCCCGTCAGCGCCTGCTGTGCCGCGATCATGATCTCGCCGTTGCAGCTGCGGCCATATCGGTCGCCGAGGATGAAGTCCGGCGTCCCACCGGCGGTCTTGAGCGGAATGTCGCCCCAGCTGCCACCCGAGGACGGCATGGAATGACAGTCGATCAGCACCGAGCAGCCGAACTGGGCGCTCGTGCGATCGAGCAGCCGGGTCAGGGCGGCGTGATAGGGCTGGTAGACCACCGACACCCGGCGCTCGGCCTCGGCGAAGGACAGCCGGCCCTGATAGATGGCGGTGCCGCTCGCCACCACCCGCGCGATCGTGCCAAGCCCCGCGGCGACGCGGCCCGAGCGCGCGTTGACGAATTCGGGGAGCGGCCCGTCGAACATCTCCGGGTCCATCTCCCACGGCTCGCGGTTCACGTCCAGATAGGCGCGGGCATAGTTCGCCTGGATCAGCGGCGCGCCGAGATGGGGCGCGGCGCCGAACAGCTCGTCCACATAGGCGTCCTCGGAGGCGCGCAGCGTGTGTGGATCGAGCCGCGAGGCGGCAACGAAATCCGCCGGATAATACCGGCCGCTATGCGGCGACGAGAACACCAGCGGCACGGTCTGGCGCGCCGGCTCGGTCACCAGGCAAGCCGGCGGACCGGCGTCGGGTCCGGCCGCGGGCAGGGCTTTGAGTGCGGATTCGCTGGGGGTCATCTTCCCGTCATCTGGTTCAGGGAGTGCCTCCGGCAAGACACGGCCCACCGGAATTATGACGGATTTTGTGAATCGCGCAAACCGCCGGAATCAATTCCGGCCATCCGTCGCCCCGACGACGATTTCCCGCAACACGGCGCTTGCGCCGCCGGGCGTTTTGCTTATAGTCCGCGCCGATCCCGAGGGGCGCATAGCTCAGTGGTAGAGCACTACGTTGACATCGTAGGGGTCGCAAGTTCGAACCTTGCTGCGCCCACCATTCCCTCCGCATGACAGTTTCCGATCACCCGGCGCGCCGCGCTCAGTAGATTCGCGCGCTGAGGCCGCCGTCGACGACGATGGCCTGGCCGGTGATGTAGGCGCCGGCGTCCGAGGCGAGCAGGAGCGCGGCGCCCGCGATCTCGGGCGGGCGGCCCCAGCGTCCCAGCGACGAGAATCGGGCCGCGTCCCGTCCCGGGTCGTCCTGGCCGATCCGGACCATGCCGGCATTGGTCTCGGTGGCGAAGGTGCCGGGGACGATGTCGTTGACGGTGACGCCCGCAGCGCCGAGGGCGCGCGTCAGCGCGGACAAGCCGCCCTTGGCGGCGGTGTAGGCGACGTCGCCCGGCGGCCCGCGCAGGGCGGTGATGGACGACACGTTGATGATCCGGCCGGCCGGGCTGGCGCGCAGCAGCGGCACGGCGGCGTGAACCAGCGCATAGGGCGCGGCGAGATTGGCCGCGACGATCCGGGCGAAATCCTCGGGCGCGGTGCCGCCGACCGGATGGCGGAAGCGGACGCCGATATTGTTCACCAGGATGTCGAGCCGGCCCGCCCGCGCCTCGATCCGGCCGATTGCCCCGGCGGCGTTGGCGGCCTCGGTGAGGTCGAGCGCCAGCGCCTCGGCGGCCAGCCCGTCGGCGGCGAGCGCGGCGGCCGAGGCTTCGACGCCCTCGCCGGGCCGCCCGCTGATAAACACGCGGGCGCCGGCCTCGGCGAGGATCCGGGCGATCTGCAGCCCGAGGCCCTGCCTGCCGCCCGTCACCAGGGCGACGCGCCCCGCCAGCGTGAACAGCGACTTGATCCGGGCCCAGCCCCGCGGCTCGTGCGTGTCGTCCATGCTCTCCCATCCACAGCCGGAAACAGTCGGCGGAGTGTAGCGGAGACGGGCGAGCCTATCCCCTTCCATCGCAGACAGTCATCGCCAGGGCACGCTCGGCCGGCCTTGCCAAAAACGTTGCGGAAACGCAACATCATGGCGCCCCATTTTCGCGGAGGTTCCATGCTGCGCCGTGCCGCCACCCTGGTCATCCTTGCCATGCCGTTGGCCGCATGCGGCGACAGCGAGTTCAAGCAGGGTTTCGACGAAGGCTTCGACAAAAGCTGGAAGAAGTCTTTCGTCAAGTCGTGCGTCAAGGGCGCGGGGCCGCGAGTCGAGGCCGGCATGGCGGCCCAGCTCTGCGACTGCATCGCGGGGCAGATGCAGGAGAAGCTGACCCGCGCCGAACTGTCGAACCCGGTGAGTGCGCACTCGGAGGAAGTGGGCAAGGAAGCCACCGACGCCTGCGTCGCCAAGCTGGTCAAGCAAGGTGGCGGCTGACCCACGGCGAGATTTTCGCGCTTTTCGGGAACCGGACGCGGCGACTCCGGTTTACGGCGAAAAGGAGGCCCAAATGTCCCCCAACGCCCTAATCCGCCGCATGAACTACCGCTATCCCGCCGCGATCGCCGCCGGCGCCCTCATTGCCATTGCCCTTTGCGCGCTGCTGGTGCCGGCGGTTCTGGTGCTGACAACGCCGGAGCCCGCGCACGCGGAGCAGCAGGCGCCCAGCACCGGCCCTGACTTCTGGAGCCCCGGCGGCTAAGGCGGCGGGTACCGGTCCGACGAAAGCTCGCGGCCATAGAGGCTTGCCGCCGGTTCCTCAGGCTCCTAATTTCCCAGCGGACGCCAACCTCGGAACCCAGGGCAGATGACAGTTGCGAAGCCGCATCGGATGGGGCCGCCCTTGCTGGCCGCGCTCGTGCTGGGTCTGGCCGTTTTCGGCCAGGCGCTCGCCATGGCGCCGATCCGCGACTTCCTGGACAGCGGGCGCGCGGGCGAGCGGGATCACGCCTATCCGCTGATGCGCTGCGGCGCGCTCTACATGTCGTCGCTGCAGGCCCCGGGCGACGACGTGGCGCCGGAGAAGGCCGAAAACATCCGCGGCACGGCGATGAAAATGATCGCGATCGCCACCTCGTTCCGCATGAAGCAGGGCGACGATCCCACTGCCACCGCCAATAGTGTCATGGACGAGGTCGAGCGCATGGTGGCGTCCTATGCCGCCGAGAACGCGGCGGCCAGCAAGACCTCGCTGCTGGCGCAGGACTTCAAGTATTGCCGCAACTTCGCCGAGCCGTTCGCGCGCAACTACAACATGGAGCCGCCCGAAGGCAGCGTGCCGCGCCCCGTGCCGCGCGAGACGCCGCTGCCCGAGCCCGCGCCGCTGGAGGAGCCCGCGATGCGCCCCGGCGATATCCCGGGCGCGCCGCTACCGCATTAGCAGACGCGTTCTGTCAGGCCGACGCGCTGGGGCGGCTGTCGATCCGGTCCCACCAGCGCAGCAGGTTCGGATGCGCGTCGGTGAAGAACAGCCCGGCATGCTTGCCGGTGCCGATCCGGGCATAGGCGGTGATGTCGACGACAGTGAACCGGTCGCCGGCGATGAAGTCGCGGCCCGCCATCTCCCGGTCGAGCCAATCGAATTTCTTCAGCGCGTCCTTGCGGCAGGCCTCGACATAGTCGGGTACCTGGGTCAGCACCTCGGCGAAGAACGGCTGCTGGTGCTTGACGAAACTGGTGACATAGCTGGCGACGTCGAGCTCGATCCGGCGGTTCCACATCTCGATCAGCGCGCGTTCCTTCGGCGTGGCGCCGAACAGCGGCGGCTCGGGATGGAACTCCTCGAGATAACGGCAGATGGCATAGGATTCGCTGAGATAGGTGCCGTCCTCGAGCTTGAGCACCGGGAGCGCGGCCATCGGATTGATCCGGCGGAACTCCGGCGTGCGGTGCTCCATCTTCGAGAACTCCACGTTCTGGCGCGGAATCTCCAGCCCCTTCTCGGCCAGGTACATGCGCACCCGCTTGGTGTTCGAGCCGGCCTCGTTGTCGATCAGCGTCAGCGCGTCGAGCCTTTTGGTCATCCGTTCCTCCCCGATTGCCGGTGCAGACTAGCGGCTCGGCGCATCGGGGCGAAGCGGATATGCCGCCAGGGCGATTGCCGCGTTCGCGATTCCGCCCGTATGGTTCACGCAGGCACACAGGGCGCATCCCGGGAAAACTGATGTCCGCCAAGGTACTCTTCATCGGTCTCGACGCGGGCAGCGCCTCGCTCATCCACCGCTTCACCCGCGACGGCACCATGCCGACCTTCGCCGGCCTCGAGCGAACCGGCAGCATGTTCCGGCTGTCCAGTCCGCTCAAATCGCTGCCCGGCGCCATCTGGCCCGAAATCTCGACCGGTGTGTCCGGCGGCAAGATGGCCGAGTTCTATCACCCCAGCCAGCTGCGCACCGGCGAGGCGCGATTTCGGCCGCTGCGCCCCGAGGAGTCCCACGCCGAGCAGTATTTCTGGACGCGGGCGAGCCGGGGCGGCTGCCGCGTCGCCGCCATCGACATTCCGCAAACCGCCCTGCCGAAAGGGCTCAACGGCGTCCAGCTTTGCGAATGGGGGCTGCACGACCGGAATTTCGACATCGTCACCGAACCGCCCGGCCTGCTCGGCGAGCTGCGGGCGCGCCACGGCGACCATCCGGTGCAGGGCCGCGCCTGCGACACCTGGGCCGATCATGACGGCCACGAGGTCCTGCTCGACAATCTGCTGAAGGGGGTGAGGGCCAAGACGGAACTGCTGCTCGACGTGATGGACCGGGAGGCCTGGGACCTGTTCGCCTGCGCTTTCGGGGAGACCCACTGCGCCGGCCACCAGTTCTGGCACCTGATGGACCGGACCCATCCGCGTCATCCCGCCGATGCGCCGCCGCGCCTGCGCGATGCGCTGAAGCTGGTCTACGAGGCCATCGACGCCGGCATGGGCCGGCTGGTCGAGCGGGCGGGACCGGATGTCACCGTTCTCGCGCTCGCGAGCCACGGCATGGGTCCCTATGTGGGCGGCCCCCAGCTGCTGCCCGAGGTGCTGTCGCGGCTCGGCATGGCGGGCGGGCCGGACACGGCGCCGCGCCGCCGGCTGCGGGCGCTGCACGACCGGGCACGCTTCCTGCCGCGGCCGGTCAAGCTGCTGCTGCGCAAGGCGCTGGGTTTCGGGGTGCTGCGCCGGGCCCAGGCCAGCATCGGCGTGATGTCCGAGCCGTTCGAGTCGCGAGCCACCCGCGCCGGCGCGATGCGCAACAACCGCTGCGGCGCCATCCGGCTCAACCTCCAGGGCCGCGAGCCTTTCGGATCGGTGGCGCCCGGCGCCGAAGCCGAGGCGCTGATCGCCGAATTGCGCGCCGAGCTGATGGCGCTGGTCCGGCCGGACACCGGCCGTCCCATCATCGAGGGCATCGATACCGCCGAGGAGGTCTTCGGACCGGACCATCACCCGGATCTGCCCGACCTGATCGTCCGCTTCCGCACCGATGTCGGCGTGATCGAGGCCTGCGCCTCGCCGCGGATCGGCACGGTCGCGGTGCCGCTCAATTCGCCGGGCTATCCCCGCACCGGCGACCATGTGCCGCAGTCGCGGCTGTGGGCCGCTGGCCCGGACATCGCCGCCGGCCGCCGCCTCGACGGCGGCAGCGTGCTCGATGTCACGCCCACGATCCTGGCGCTGCTGGGGGTGCCGGCCGCCGGTGACATCGATGGACGGGCGCTCGACCTGCGCGGCGGCTGAGCCAGCGCCGCGTCCGCCGCGCACCCAAAATTCAGCACGGGCGCTGGCAAAACCTTGGCCGAGGCCTACCTTCGGCCTATGGTGTCGCATCCCTGAACCGGGCAGGTCCGTTGTCCCAATCGTCCATCGCCGCAGAACGTCCGTCCATGGTGGTGCCGCTGGTCATCGCCTGCGCGCTGTTCATGGAAACGCTGGACGGCACGGTGATCGCCACCGCCATTCCCGCCATCGCCCGCGACCTCAACGAAAGCCCGCTGGCGCTGAACCTGGCGATGACCGGCTATATGCTCAGCCTCGCGGTATTCATCCCGCTGAGCGGCTGGCTCGCCGACCGGTTCGGCGCCCGGCGCATCTTCTGCACCGCCATCGTGGTGTTCACGCTGAGCTCGCTCGGCTGCGCGCTGGCGGTCGACCTCAACATGCTGATCGCCGCCCGAATCTGCCAGGGCATGGGCGGCGCCATGATGATGCCGGTCGGGCGGCTGATCCTGCTGCGCACCATTCCCAAGAACCAGTTCGTCCAGGCCATGAGCTGGGTGGTCATTCCGGCGCTGATCGGCCCGGCGCTGGGGCCGCTGGTCGGCGGCTTCATCGCCACCTATTGGTCCTGGCGGTGGATTTTCCTGATCAACATCCCCATCGGCGTGCTGGGCCTGTGCCTGGCGCTGCGCTTCATCGGCCCGGTGCTGAGCCCGCAGGTGCGCAAGCCCGACATCGCCGGCTTCCTGCTGCTGGGCCTGGGCCTCGGCAGTTTCGCCTTCGCCATCGACAATCTGGGCCGCGGCCTGCTGCCGGGGTGGTTCGTGGCGGTCGGATGCATCGTCGCCGCCGGCACCCTCGCGCTCTATGTGCGCCACGCCTTGCTCAGCCGGCACCCGGCGCTCGACCTGCGGCTGCTGCGTATCCCGACCTTCCGCGCCGCCACCGTCGGCGGCAGCATGTTCCGGGTCGGCATCGGCGCGGTGCCGTTCCTCCTACCGCTGATGTTCCAGCTCGGCTTCGGGCTGTCGCCGCTGGAATCGGGCGCGCTGACCTTCGCCACTGCCATCGGCGCCATGACCATGAAGGCGGCGGCGACCACGGTGCTGCGGCGCTTCGGCTTCCGCACCCTGCTGACCTGGAACGCGCTGCTGTCCGGCGGGCTGCTGGCGGCGACCGGCCTGATCCAGCCGGACACGCCCTATCTGGTGGTTCTGGCGCTGCTGATGGTGTCGGGCTTCTTCCGGTCGCTGCAGTTCACCTGCCTCAACGCCTTGAGCTTCGCCGACGTGGACGACCAGCGGCTGAGCAACGCCACCAGCTTCTCGAGCGTCGCCCAGCAACTCAGCCTCGGCATGGGCGTGGCGTTCGCGGCGCTGCTGCTGAGCATGGTGCCGGGTGTGTCGGGCGGCCATGCCGTGCAGCGCATCGACCCGGACGCCTTCCTGCCGCTGTTCGGCGCGGCCGGCCTGATGTGCGCCGTTTCCTGGCTGTGGTTCTACCGGCTGGCGCCCGATGCCGGCCAGGAGATGAGCGGCTACCGCCGATTGCCAACACCTCGGGACACCGTCGACCAGCCGGCCGAGTAAGCCGCCTAACGGTTTGCCCAGGCCGGCGAACGGGCGATGTCGCTGAAGGCTTTCTTCGCCGCCTCGAACCGGTCGCCCTCGACCTCCTTGCCGCCGACGCGCATCTCGCCCAGTTCGCCGTCATGCGCGACGTCGCAGCCGACCACGGTCGGGCGCTCGCTCTTGCCGGGCTCGTCCTCGGGCGGAATGAAGCGGATTTCGACCGTGCCCGGCCCGGTCGTGAAGCCGTCGACCTTGGCGATCTTCATTTCCTCGCTGTAGGTCCGCGCCGAGGAGATGCAGCCGCTGGTGACGACCTCCTGCCGGTAGACGACGCCGCACCCCGACAGCGCCGACGCGACCGTCGCCCCCATGACGATCCAGACCAACCCCTTCATCCCAAGCCCTCCTCAGACCGTTGCCGGCGGTTAACGATTCGCGTCGCCGAAAGTGTCAGCGACCCGGTTTGATTGCCACCGCGTCGATGCCCACAGTGACGTCGAGGCCGATCCACTGTCCGGTCGCCCATTGCCCCTCGCCGACATCGAAGTCGGTGCGCTTGATGGTGAAGCCGCCCTTGATGGCCGCGGTGTCGCCGGTCGGGGTCAAGGTGAACGGGATCGTCACCTTGCGCTCGATGCCCTTGATGTTGAGCATGCCGGTCACCTCATAGGCGTGCCCGTCCTTCTTCACGAACTTGTGCGACTTGAACGTGGCTTTCGGGGTCGCCGCCACGTCGAACCAATCCTCGCCGGGCAGCGCCTGGTTGCGCTGGGTGTCGCCGGCGTCGACCGAGGCGAGGTCGACCGTGGCGGTGAGCCTGGCATTGGCGAGGTTGGAGGGATCGAGGGTGAGGTCGGCGCCGAACCGCGCAAACCGCCCGGTGAATGCCTGCCCGACCTGTACGGCGGTGAAGGTCAGTGCGCTCTTCTCGGGCACGATGCGCCAGGTCGGCGCCGCGGCCTCCTTCGACTTCGGGTCCGCGGCCCAGCTTCCGGCCGCCCAGAATACCGGGACGGCCACGCACAGCGCCAGCAACGCCGCGATC
>VFQP010004483.1_pt1 | contig 12981 bp, 13 predicted proteins | sample 3512351 | NCBI WGS metagenome assembly VFQP01 (sample SAMN10412372, study PRJNA504923) | tailings metagenome | isolation source: Relicate 1 Philex TSF1 revegetated site | place: Philippines: Tuba, Benguet | collected 2017-08-29 | reverse complement strand
CTCCGCCCACCCCGACCGCCCCGCCGCCGCCCACGCCCCCCCACGCGCTCACTGTGCACGCCCACGCCGCCTCCACCGCCGCCCAGCTGATTGATGCGTGCAGCACGCCCACGGCCATGTCCACGCCCAGGCATGACGGCTCGCCCCCCGGGCCGCTCACAATCACCGGCAATCCCAGCGCCGCACCGCCGCCCCCGCCACCTCGCATCACGCCCCCAGCGCCTGCCTCGCCCCCTCCCCCACCCCCGCCAAGCGCTCCCTCAGCGACCCCAGCCCCGGCACCCTGCCCGCCCACCCCACCCAACGCCACCTCGTCCCCGCCGCCGGACCCGCCGCCGCGCGTCGCAGCGCTGGGCGGGTGGGCGCCGGCCGCCGAGGTGGCCGAGGCGGCGGGGCGCGGCTCCGCCGGCGGCGTCAGCGCCATGAGCGCCAGCACGTCGGCCCACAGCGGCGCCGCGGCAGCTGCCAGGAAGCTGCCCGGAACCTGGTGCACCAGCGCCAGCACGGCGTGGCTCAGGCGCGCCGGCGTGTCGGCTGAGGACACCTGATGCCGCCAGGCCTGCGGCAACGCGGCGGGGGCAGCGCGACACGGCGGGCGGCCACTCTGCTTTGCGTTGCGGTCGTGACTGGGCGGGTGGCAAAACACCGCCGCTGCTGCCCGCGCCAGCAGCGATTGCCTTGGGATCAGAGCGGCGGGCGCCGGGCGGCAAGCGCGTTGCAGGGGCGGCTGAGCAGGGCGGGAACGACGTGCGCCGTCCTGCCTGTTTGCGCGGCGGGCTGGCCCTTGTGTTTGCGAGCTGCATGGAGGCCGTCAGAGCGCGGTGGCGGGGCTGCTGAGCGAGGGCCCGGGGGAAGCGGGCGCACCTGCCAGTAGGCGTGGGAGGGCGTGGCGAGCGCGGCGGGGCCCAGCAGAGCCTCCAGGCGCAGCAGCCGGCGCGCCGCGTGCGCCACGCAGACGCCCTGCGCCCCAACGACAAGAGGCCGACAACGATGACGGCAGCCCCCCCCACACACACAAGCACCAAAGCGCCTGAGCGGCGCGCGTGTGTGTGCGGCTCTCCGGCACCGGGCGGCGTCACAGCACTCGGAGCGTGCGCGCACCTGCACCATGGAGCGCGCCGCCAGCGCCGCCGCGTGCGCGCCGGCGCCGCCGCCGCGGAACGCCGCCGCCGCCGCCGCCTCCCCCGCCATGAGCTCCACCGCCGCCCTGAGCCCCCGCATGCACGCCACCTCCGGCGCAGGCCCTCCTCCAGGGCTCAGCGCCGCGTAGTGCGGGTGGTGGGAGGGCCCGCCGAGGGCTTGCAGGCGCGCCCATGCGGTGGCCATGGCGGCGGCGAGGGCGGGCCCGGTGGCCCAGTGGCAGGCGGCGCGCGGCACCCAGCCCAGCGCCTGCGCAGCCACAGGGCGGCGTCATTCTCGCACCAGTCCCGACTGCTCGCCCTTCACAAGTCGAGCACACGAGAGTGAAGAAAAGAGGGGGACAGCGACCGCCCCCGTGCGATCAGGTGCACCTGGGGCCCACGTGAACCCTAGCCCAGGGCATGGGAAGCGTGCCCTCCCTCACCTTGGTCCCCAGCACCAGCACGGGCACGGCGTCCTCCAGCCGCCCCGCCGGGCTCGCCTCCTGCGCACGCACACACGCGCGACGCCACAGCACGCAAACTCTGTGCCGCCGTCGCTCTTCCTCTAGCGCCACGCACACGCTGTCCGCAGGCCATCAGGTGGGGTCACACAAGGTTTCGCATTTCCCTCCCCTGGACCGCCCACAGGCGCACGCTGGCCCAGAGCACGCACCGACAGCGTCAGCGGCAGCGCCGTCGCCGCCGGGCCCCCCCAGGGCGCCGAGCCCACGGCGTCGCCGTCGGGCAGCACCCTGCCGCCCTCGGCCACCTCCACAGGCAGGTCGCACAGGTCCGCCACCATGACCACCCACAGCAGCGGCCGCCGCGCCTCCTCCTCCACCGCCGCGCCGTCCTGCTGCCCGCTCAAGGCGCCCGTGCCGCCGCCAGCGCCGTGCCGCGCCGCCGCCGCAGGCGCCGGGTGCTGCGGCGGGTGGGCCCTGCCTGGCGCGCGCGGGCCGCCGTCCTGCCGCCGCCGCTGCTGCTGCTGCTGCGCCGCTGCTGGAGGGGCCTGCGGCGGCGCGCGTGGGAACGCGAGCAAGCCATGCGGCGCTTCGGACACAGCACGTCTCGGCGCAGCCTGCCTTCCTGCCTGCCGTCAGTGCACGCCAGCAGCACTCGTGTGTGCAGATCGCGAGGGCAACGGACAATCCGCACCATCGACTGCGCCAAGCGCCCTCTGTGACAACCCCCCCTTCCGCACCCCACCAGCGCGCACCTGCCACACCTCAGGGTCCAGCACGAGCAGCAGCTGCCCAGGCGCCGGCACCGCCTGCCCCGACCCTGCAAGCGCGCCCTGCGACCGCGCCCACGCCCGCTGCAGCTCCACCACGCGCCGCACGCCAGACACTCGCTCCCCCGCCGCCAATGCCGCAGGCACGCCGCCTGCCGCCGCCGCCGCCGCCGCTGCTCCCCCCTCTGCCGCCGCCTCCCCGCGCGCGGCCCCGACACCCGCGTCTCCGGCGTGCGCGCCGACCGCCGACGCCGCCGGCCCCAAGCCCTCGCGAGGGCACGCCGCCGCGTGCGGCTCGCCGTGCACGGTGTGGCGGCGGCGCTTTGCCGCCGGCTCCGCCACACCCAGCTGCTCCAGGGCACCGTCTGCTCCCTCCAGCAAAGCCTGGAGGGCCGCCGTCGCGCCGTCGGGCGCCCCTGCCGCGTCGTGCGTCTGGGCGCGAGCGGTGTGACCCGTCCCGGGCCGCGCGGCGTCACCCAGAAGCGCCCCGGGGCAGCTGCCGCGGCGGGGGGGCGCCGGCACCGCACCGGGTGGGTGCGCCGCGTGAGCGGCGCCGGTGGCGGCAGCGGCGAGGTGTGCCTGCGCCTGGCCGTCGCCGCGGTTGCGCGCGGCGCCAGGGCCAGAGAGGGCGGATGTCAGGTGCTGGGTGGCGGCGTGGGACGTGGAGCCGCCGTCCGCCGGGCCGGCCACGGCGCCCGCAGGCCCTGTGGCGTTGGCAGAGGGTGGAGCGGGCAGCGCACCCGTGCCCGGAAACGGCGGCGCGGCTGCGGCGCCGGCGGGCGCCGGCGCGGGTGCGGCTGCGGTGGCCGGGGCAGCACCGCCAGTCGCGGCGCCGGGGCCGGGGAGCTGGATGGAAGGTGCCGAGGGCGCGGCGGCGTTGCCGGCGGTCGCCGCCGTGAGCTGGGACAGCAGGTCGGGGGCGTCGCCCTGCGGCGGCGCGGCATCAGGCAGCAGGCTCGTGGTGCGCGCTCCTGGGCCCGCCGTTTCGCGCACGGCCCGCAACGCTGCCGGGGCCGCCGTCTCTATGCATGGCTCGCTGCACCCAACAGCTTGCTGGCCAGCCCTGACTGTCCCCGCCCACCTGCGCAGCTGGGGTGGCCGCGGGCGCGGCCGCCAGCGTCGCTGCCGCCACGGCCCTGGCCCGCGCGGCCGCATCGCCCCCGGCCGCTGCCGCCGCCGCCACTGCCGCCAGGCGCTGCCTCGTCGCCAGCGCGCTGCTGGGCAGGTCCCAGCGGGCGTATGCGCGCTCGTACGGCAGCAGGAACCTGTGCAACGCACAGCCCCACAGCCCACGCACAACAGTCACTCCGCTGCTATCTGCAACGAGAGCTGCGGAGTCCTCAGTCTGTGTGGAGCGGGGCACTCAAACTGCATGCGCCACGGCAAGACGCCGATGGGTTGCAAGCAGCGCGGTGGCGTGCGCCGTTTCCTTCTCTGCTTGCCAGCGCACCCCACCCCGCGGGGGCGCCTGGCTCTCGCCTGCGGTAGTTGGTGAGCAGCTGCGTGCCCACCGACGTGACGCGGTGGTTGGGCGTCCAGTTGCGCAGCTTGGGGAACACGTCGCGCGAGAAGTTGATGGTGCCCATCCACCGGCTGCCCTTGTTGTCATACCTGCGGCACCAGCACAAGAGGAGTAGCACAAGGCCACAACCGGCAACGAATTCGTCAAGCAAAGCCAGAGCCTGCCCCGCACCTGCAGGCGTCGCGAGCGTCACTTCTCCCAGAGCACGCCTGACGCCTGGCGGCCGGCGGGGAGCGATGAGGCGAGAGGGGGCAGGCGGGCGGCTCACCGCTCATTGGCCAGGAAGCCGCCGTGGCGCACCACCTCGCGGTAGAGCCCGTGCATGTCCAGCGGCACCGAGTTGCTGCGCGGAGCGAGCAGGGGGCGGCGGCAGGACGAAATCACGCACGCACACACGCGCCTCTCTGCGTGCACCTGGTTGCTGGACACGAGCTATGTTTAAAGAACCCCGCCTGAGCGACAGCGCGTCGCCCGCGGCACACAGCAAGTTCCGTGACGCAGAGGACGACAGCGCAGCGCAGCGCGTGGCGCTTCCTCACCAGGCGATGCGCTGGCCCCGCACGAGCCCCGCCAGCTGCGCGTCGCCCCGGGCCTCCCAGAAGGCCGCCAGGTCCGCGTCAAACTCGGCGTGCGTCAGCGAGCTGAGCGGCCGCCGCCCCGCCGTCTCGGCGTGCAACAGCCCCGCCTCCTCCGGGCCCAAGGCCGCCGCGGCAGCGCCCCGCGGCCCCGCCGCCGCCTCCCTCACGCCCTCCTCGTCGTCCTCGCCCTCCAGGGCCGGCTGCGACGCCGGCTGCGGCTGCCGCGGCGCGGCGGTGCGGTGCGGCGGCCCGCCCTCGGCGTGCTGGCCGGCTGCGGGCTTGGCGGCGGCGGGGGGCTGCCTGGCGCCGCCCTTGCTGCCGCCGCCGCGCGCAGCACTCGCGGGCTTGAGGTGCTGGTCGGGGGCCGCCGGCCAGCCCACGTCGTTGTGCTCCATCGAGGGATCGCCGCCGACGCCGCCAGGGAGCCACGCGTCCTGACCAGGTGTGGGGCCGCCAGCGTGAAGCAGCGATGCCCGCCCGGCGGCGAGCGTGGCGGCCGCCAGGTCCTCCTCTACCTCCAGATCTGCGCCCACGGCCTCGTCGTGCGGCGTGACGGTGCCGCCGGCCTCTGTCTCGCAGGCGGCGGCAAGGCTGTCCAGGCCGCACGTGGAGAAGGCCGGCATGCCCGCTGCAGAGTCTGCGGCGGGCTTCGCCGCGGACGCCATGTGGCTGAGCGCGGCGCTGATGTGCGATGGCTGGGTTGCCGCAATGCAGCAGGCTGGTCCTCCAGAAGCCTCTGATGCGACACCTGTTGAGCTCAGTGCTGCCAGAGCTGCAGCGCAAGGAGGAGCTGCTCCTGCTGCGTCAGGAGGAGGCACGATCGCCGCAAGGACGCCTCCTCATCGAGATTGGTCGCGCAGCGAGCGAGCGCACCCTTGGAGGAGAGCCTGCGCGCGATGCGGGCGCATGTGCGAAGGACCACCACGCGTGCGCTGCTGGGGAGCGCTTGGGGTGCGGCTCAGGCTTGTGGCCCGCGCCGATTGGTCCTCCGCCACGCGAGCCAACCAGCGCTCACCGAGAGCAGGAGCCTATGATTCGCTCCGAGATGAGAGCTCGCTCAGTGTGTGTGTGTGTGTGTGCTTGCGTCTTGACGCTTCGGCGCTTTCCTTCGCCCTTGGATCGGCGGGCGGTCCTCCCCTCTCTCGCGCTCTCTGTGGCGCCGTAAGCGGCAACGGTTGGATTTCATGCATGGCAGAGAGCAGAGCACATGCTGGAGCGGACAGTGTCATGCAATTCATGGCCGCGTCTTCGTCCCGGCCTTGTCTGCGAGGTGCGCGTCGCTAGCGGACCGCTTGCTGCCTGCCACCGCGCCCGCCCCGTTGGTGGTGCCGTTGCGCCCGCTGGTGGCCTCCTTCTTGCCGTTGGTGCCGTCCTGCGCCGCCGGCCACCACCAGGGTGTCAACGTGGGCACCACGCCTCGGTCGATCAGTGCCGAGCTCTGCTTCTTCCGGCCCCCAGTCCCCGGGCCCACAACAAGGCTTGCAGACCTTACCGCGGGCCTGAGCGTGACGTACTTGGACAGGTCCTCCTCCTTGATGGTTTCGAGCTCGTGCGGGGAGAGCACCTCCCCGTCGTGCCATTTCTGGTGGGGCCGCAGCAAGCACCACCCGTCCATGTCCAGCACGCGCGCTCGCCGGATCAAGTTGGGCTGCAGGCGGCACGCGTGCACGGGGTGGAGGGCGTCAGAGGCCACCTCGCCAGCCGATCTTGCCCACCCATGATCACTGGACCGGCACAGATGCTCCCGGCACTCCCGCGCGCACCGCGATGTTTTCCGCCGGGGAGTCGTGGAAGGGGTAGTGCACCTGCGCCACCGCACGCCACCACGAGCGGTGGGTCGTCAGGGTGGGTGCCTCATCCTGACCGCGATCGCTGCACCCCGCAGCGACTGAAGGCGCCCATCACGCCGCCGCCCCACCGCCATGCTTGCGCGCGCCGCCGCACCATCCCTCTCATCCTGACCCACCAGGTAGTTGTCGTTGGGTAGCCGCTTGGCCACGACGGCCACCCACGCGCACGGGTCGGTGGGGCTGTTGTTGGACACCTCGCAAAACTCCCCCGGCTGCAGCCACACGTGTGCGGCACGCGCGCAGGTTCCCTTGGGGCATACCGCAGTCGCGCGTCATGATGTGGCACCTGCCGCTCAGGCGGACGCCCTCTGTGAGGCTGCGTTGAGGGGGGGGGCCGCTGCTTGCCTGCAGGGGGAGAGCCTCCTGGCCAAAGCCGACGGGCGGGTCGTCGGGCGCCAGGTCCTCGGTCAACACCACCTCCTTGTCTCCTGTGCGGGTGCAGGCGCAGCACACGCATCGTGGGCCGGACGCTTCTCCCAAATGCGCACGCCCCTGCTGCACCTGCACCACGCCTGATGCCACCAGGCACTGTCTCACCGTTGTCGTACTCGACCTGGTACTTTCCTTCGCCCTTCTTGCTGAGCACCTTGGCTGCAGAGGAGAGGGGGGGGCGCGCGCGGACAGCCATGATCGAGCATTGCTGCGGGCCGCCCAGTGAGCACGCCAGGGGCGCCCAGAGAGCCATTGGCCCCCTGCTCACCTGGCCAGTAGGCGCCCGAGAATCCTGTGCGGTTCTTGTTCGTCGTGGGCGCCCACCACACTCGCTGCGGCCACACAGCATCCCCCTCAGCATCATGACGTGAGCGATGCAGAGCACACCACGGCACTGCAATGGCGCATGCCATCAAGCTGCAAGCTCACCATCTTGCTGCCAATCAGCGGGTCGTCCACCCCGGCGAGCGCCATGGAATGGAGGAATCAAGCCCAGCGCCTGGGAGCGATTGTAAGACACTCAGCTCGCCCGCAGAGCACGCCGCTGTTGCTGTCGCCTTCTGGCCCCGGCCTGTGTTCGAGAATCTTGAACCTGGCTCGCAGCCTGGAGCCTCACGTCACCGCGCCGTGCAAATGGTGATGTCAAGAGGAATGGCGAGGTTGTCGTGAGACGCACCGCTGCTCCGGTGCCGCTTGCGAACCTGTGCCCTGTTTGCGGGCTGCCGATCCGGCTCCACGACTGCTCCAGTTCGACAGCAGCAGCGATTGGCGCCTGCAGCATTCGCACTGCTCTCAATCCAGGAGCTCCCGGGAGGCGGATTGTTCGCGCGGGCGACCAACAGGGCGCGCGCCAAGCACCAGCAATGGGCCTCAAGAACACCGAGCTCACGGTGACGATGCGGTGCAAGGTGGCGGTGGTCGGTGCGTGCGCGCAGGCGGCCTGGCGTGGGAGCGGAGGGGTGCCCACGCGGGCACCGAGCGCGTCTAAGCTCGGCCAAGGTGTGTGCGTGAGCCATGCGTGCCTGCTGCTGCTGTCCTGGCCATCCAACCCAGGCGACCCATCCGTGGGAAAGACGGCTCTGCTCAGCATGTTCACCACCAAGGCGCAAAAGTACCCGGGAGAGTACCTCATGGTGCGCCGGCGCGGGCGCACGCAGGGCATGCCGCCCCGCGATCCACAGCACACTGCCCTGGGCAGCAGCCGCCGACAGAGAGCGTGGCTGCACGCTGATGCTGACGCCCCGCAGACGACGGCCGTCAACGTGGTGGTGGGCAGCCTGCAGATCCCAGACACCACGGCGCTGGTCGAGATGTTCCTGTTCGACACGCCGGGCAACGGCCTGTCTATGATTGCCGGGACAGACTCCAACAAGGTGAGGAACACTCTCAATGGTGTGTCATGTCGCCGGCCGCCCAGCGTCGCGAGCAGCGAACCGTCCGTCTGCGCGGCCGCCCCTGGCACGTCACGGGGGCGTGTGCTTTGCCTCCTGGGTGGCGGCGCAGGACGCGTTGGGGGCGTACTGGAACGGCATCTACTACGCCATGCTCGTGTACGACGTCAGCAACCCAGAGTCCTTTGAGTCGTGCAAAATCTGGTTGGAAGAGCTCAAGAAGGCCAGGTGGGTGGAGGGAGCGCGCTCGGGCGGGCGCCGGCAAGGAGGCGCTGCTGCGCACCGGCGACAGGTTGACGGGCCGCCTCACCAAGCCCAGCAATGGCTGTGTGCGGCGGGCCCGCTGCACTCCCCACTGATGACCCCCGCCGTCGCGTCAATGTGGCGCGTGGCTGCCTGCGCGCGCAGGCCTGACAAGGACCGGCCGCTCAAGGCGGTGCTGGTGGCCACCAAGTCAGACCTGCCGTCGCAGAGGCACCACGTGCAGGACGACGTGGCCGTGGTGTGGGCCAACGCCAACGGGCTCGAGTTCTTCCCCGTCTCATCAGTGAGTCGCGGCTGGGCAGGTGGCGGAGCAGACCTCTGAGTTTGCTGAGCGGGCCCAGTGGCTCACATACGTATCCCCGCGGCGGCGGCACCATTCGCGCTCAGGTGCCTCCGGGCAAGGACGTCGAGGCTCCGTTCATGGCGCTTGCCAAGGCCTTCCACAAAAACTACGAGGAGAAGGTGACGGCGTTCCAGGACGCCTGCCGCAACTACTGACCCGATGCGTTCCCGTGCATCGTGCGTGCAACCCGGGGCGCTGCTGGTGGTACACTGGGGCAAGTACACCGTCTATGGGTCGCTACCAACGCCCGCGCAAAAGGTTCAGCCCGCGCCGCCGCCGCCCGCGCCACGTCTCTCCGTGGCATCCTTGCCGGCGCCCGGTGCAGGTTGCCCTGCTCTGTCGTAGGTAGTCGACAGGTAGTACACGCCAGCGAAGAACGCCAGCGACAGGGTGAGGCTGCCAGACATGGACGCCACCTGCGCGCGGCGATGAGCGTGTGATGGGAGCAGCTGTGCACCGTCGGCGCGGTGCCAAGCGCAGGCGCCCGCCTGGCATCATGCATATCACGCGCCGTCCGCTCAGCCACCTTGGTGGCGCTGCCCCAGGCCTTGAAGGAGCCGAGGTCGGGCCACACGGCCTCAAACATGGACTTGAGCATCTGCTCGTCCTGCTTGCGCTGCGCGATGGCCTGAGAGACCCCTGGAGCCGACTGCGTACACGACGCAGGGCGCATCACACGGTGATGCGCCTGGGTGGGTGCGGCACACCTTCAAGGCTCCTGCGTAGGGCTCACCCTTGCCGCCTCCTTGACTTGCTGAAGCACTGTGGCTGCTGCGCCGGCGTGGGCAGAGCCCCCAGTGGTGGGCTGCGAAGCCGACGGGTGCGCAGCGCTGGGCGCTGGTGGGCCTTGCGAGAGCGCCTCCTCCTCCTCCACCTCCTGCTTCAGCTGCTTCAGGTGCTTCTGCAGGTGCACGGCCACGTGCGCCTGTCGCAGCCGCTCCGCCTGTGCCGCACGCGCTGAGGAGCCGCGTTTGTCGGCCCCTGGCGCGTGCACAGACTGGTGCCAGGGAGTGTCGTGGTGGCTGTCGTGCGATGACATCTCAGCAGCTGCACTACCGATGCACGCTCTGCCATCACGGGGCTGCGCCCTGCGGAGCCATGCGCCCTGCGCCACGTCCAGGGCCCCTTTGGCCTTGGCCACAGCTAGAAATGAGTTTCTCAGCAGCAGCAGCGTCCTCCTGCCTGAGCCGCGTTGCGTCCAGGGCGTGCAGCTCCTCTCGGGCGCTTGCCCGACCTGCGGCGAGCCAGGGCGTGCGCGGTGCCGTGACGCTGCGGCATCAGGAGCCGCTGCGGCAAGCGCAGAGGCAATCCTGGCCATCGGCGGCAGCAATCCTCGGCTCGAGCGGGCTTCGGCGCTTCAGGACCTCGGTGGTGGCCGCTGGAACAAGTCCGGGTGCGCAGATCTGCAGGCTACCGAGCCACCATGCGCTGGCAGTGTCTGTGGGCTGCGGCAGCGGACCAGTGGGAGGGGCATCTGAGGGGGGGGGGGCACACCTGTCGCGGACGGTGGGCTGCTGCGGCGTGCGCACAGCTGCCCCGTGAGCAGAGGCAGCCACCACAGTGCGCCACCACAGTGCGCGCTCCTTTTGGCGCGTCTGCTCCCGCAGAGACGGATGAAGGGCTGGTGGAGCTGGAGATCAAGGTGGGCGGCATGATGTGCGAGGGGTGCACGTCGCGCGTGACCGAGGCGCTGCAGAAGGCGCCCGGCGTCGCCAAGGTCCAGGTGAGCGGTCCCGGCGCAGACATCCAATGGGGACCAGGCCCCAGGCCGGCAGGAGCGCCCTGGGGTGCGTGGCGCAGGTCCAGCGGCTGGTGGAGGCACCTCGTTGAGCAGCCCACCCACGAGTGCTGCATATGGTGGTGCCCCGAGCGCAGGTGTCGCTGGAGAAGGCCCTGGCCAGCGTGGAGGTCAAGGCGCCGTCGCAGCTCGAAGCGCTGGGCATGCTGCCCACGCTAGTCGAGGCCGTGCAGAACCTGGGCTTTGAGGCCGAGCCGCACATCGAGGGGCTCTGACGGGAGCCCCTTGGGTTAGCAGCACGAGGGGACAGCCTGACCCGCCGGGTTTGGCGGAGACTGGCGTAGTGCAGGTGTGCGTGCTTGCTGCTGGCCGGGGTGTTACGTGCGCGGCGTGGCGCGTTTGCCGCCGCGCAACCTTGCAACTGCCGCAGGCTTCGCATGTGCAGCACACACAAGCAGCGCTCTCCACAGCCAGCTGGGGAGTGTCCTGCGTGGCTTGACGTCGCGCGGCGGGACGCTCTCACACGCCTGCGCCGACGGCCTTCCCCCCACCGCAGCCCCACCAGCCGCAGCCCTCCGCCAGGCACGCACTTTTGGGGCCTCTGGGCATCATCCTGGCGCTCTGCGGCGCGCGGCGCTGCGAGAATTCCGCCTCTCAGTGGCCTCTCACTCTGCCGAGTGAGATCCGCCATGGGCCCCAGGGCGTAAGGGCGAGGCCGCCATCGCACACGCCTGCCACGCTCCGCCCTACACCAGCCAGCAAGCAGCCACCATGCAGGTCGCGAGCAGGACCACCTCCCGCGTGAGCGCGTCGCGCACCGCCCGCCGCTCGGGCGTGCCCAGGTCCCTCTCGACGGTGGTGCGCGCCCAGGCGGACGCTGCCGCCCCCGCGGCGCCCAAGGCCGCGCCCAAGGCGCCTTGGGTGCAGCCCACGCTGGACGAGAACACGCCCTCGCCCATCTTTGGCGGCAGCACGGGCGGCCTGCTCCGCAAGGCGCAGGTGAAGACCCAATGATGGAGGAGCACAGCGGCAGCGGGCGCTGCAGCCAGGCGCAGCGAGAGGAGCGGCAGCGGGCACAGGATCGGAGGCGCGACGCGCAGCGCCAGGGCGCGTTGCTGCGCGCGGGGGAGGCTGCTGGAGCAGCGAGGGGAAAGTTGTGCGAGGGAGCCTGGCCTCACCCCCCGCCACGGCGCAGCGAGCAGCGCCCTGCCCGCGCCGATCGATGGCGCAGGTGGAGGAGTTCTACGTCATCACCTGGGAGGCCAAGAAGGAGCAAATCTTCGAGCTGCCCACGGGTGGCGCGGCCATCATGCGCAAGGGGCCCAACCTGCTCAAGTTCGCGCGCAAGGAGCAGTGCCTGGCGCTCACGACGCAGCTGAGGACCAAGTTCAAGCTCGAGCCCGCCTTCTACAGGTGCGGCGAGAGACGGGCCTTCGAGGGGCGCTCGACTGACGGGATGAGGGGAGGAGAGTTTCGATCCAGCGGCGCGCCACGGAGGAGCGATCGCGCCGCAGCGGAGCGCGATGGGTCCAGCATGGGAACAGGCCCAAGCCAGCCCGATCGCGCGGCCACGGCGCGCGCTCCTGTCAAGGAGGGGGCTGGGACGAGCCAGACTGGAGATTGGAAGGCCGCACCTTCGACGACCAGCAGCCCACTGGGAGAGCGCAGCAGCGGCGGAGGCGGCTTGTGGGGCCACGGATCAGCCAATGGAGGAGCGGGTGTGGAGATCGCCGCAGCTGGGGGCGCCGAAGCGACCGCCGCCCGCCTGTCCGCGCACACGCCCGACCGCACAGGGTGTTCCCCGATGGCAAGGTCCAGTACCTCCATCCAGCTGACGGTGTGTACCCCGAGAAGGTCAACGCCGGCCGCGTGGGCAAGAACCAGAACTTCCGCAGCATTGGCGAGAACGTGAACCCCATCAAGGTGCGCGGCGGCGGCGGCGCTGTTGTGTTGGGGGCCACACGACGGGAGGGACGGCGTTCTGGGTGGATGCACGAGAGGGAGAGCAGCCATGGATTGGGTTGAAGAGGGGTGGCTGTTTGGGCGAGGCGCACGCTGACCGCCCTGCTGGCCTGCGCTCCGACCGCCCTCGCAGGTCAAGTTCACGGGCAAGGGCCCCGCTGAGATCTAAGCGCAACCACCACCCGCAGCCAGATGCTGGAGGAGTTGGAGATGAGGCGGCCGGAGGAGGAGCAGCGGCGGCGGCCAGCTTGAGCAGCGGCAGTCCAGAGTGTGCGATGTGGCGGCGGCACGTGTGGAAGCGGCGGCCTGATGGGGAGGGAGCAGCAGTTCTACAGGCTCTGACCCGCGGGCTCGAGGCTGGCTTCTGCGCTCTTGTGTGTGCGCGCCCCACGCTCCTCTGCACACCACGACCCACCAGCAGCGGGGTTCACCGCGCCTCCCAAACATGGGGACCGGCCACCTTCGTGCGCACTTGTTGCTATGGCTTTTTTTCGTGGGCGCGGGACGTGCTTTGCTGCCACGCGGCGCGGGCGCTGCTGGCTCACTCCT
>VFQP010004482.1_pt1 | contig 12984 bp, 11 predicted proteins | sample 3512351 | NCBI WGS metagenome assembly VFQP01 (sample SAMN10412372, study PRJNA504923) | tailings metagenome | isolation source: Relicate 1 Philex TSF1 revegetated site | place: Philippines: Tuba, Benguet | collected 2017-08-29 | reverse complement strand
CGCGGCGCTGGCGGCGTGTGGCCCGGGCAAGCCCTACAACGTCATCGGCAGCGCCATCCAGGTGAGATGGCGGGTGGCGGCGCACCACATCGCCCCGCCCCGCGCCATGTGCAGCACGCTTGGCGGCGTCTGCTGCGCAAGCTTTGTGCACTGCGCATGTGGGCGGAGGGTGCCGCTGCAACCTTTGGTCCCCGGTGTTGCATGCCAAAGTACGGGAGGGGCAACCACATGTGCATGGGGTGCCGCTGTATTCCGCCGTGTTGCTCAGGGCGTGGCGAACAAGTACGGCATGGGCACAGTGCGCTCGTTCGTGGGGCACGGCATCGGCGACTTCTTCCACGGCGCGCCGCGCGTGCACCACTTTGCGCCGGCCGGCTGGTGGGACGTCAACGGCTGGATGCAGGTCTTCTTCTCCACGCGTGAGCGGAGGCTGTGCTGAGCCGTCGTCTGCGCATGGCGGATCGCCTACCGCGCCGCACCCGTCCCTCGAACTGCTGTGATTGTGCTTGCGCCTGGCGCAGACTACTTTGTCAAGATGCAGCCCGGCACGACCTTCACGATTGAGCCAGTGCTGGTCGAGCCGCGCGGCTCCCCGCGCTTCATGGTGCGCCGCCCCTGGCCTGACCTGACTGACCTGACCTGACGCCGTCGCCTGAAAAGGGCTTCCCAGCAGCGGGGCGGGCGCAAACGCGGCCCTGGGCGCAGCGCTGACCGTGCTGACCGTGTGCGCGCTGGCGTTCGTGGCTGCTGCTGCTCGTGCCGGGTGCAGACGTGGGACGACCAGTGGACGGCGGCGAGCGTGGACGGGTCGCTGAGCGCACAGTACGAGTACACGGTGCTGGTGCAGCAGCCGGGCGACGGGGAGGGGCAGGGCGGCTGCGAGGTCATCACGCCCTTTTGGTGGGAGCAGCCGGGCAACAACCAGTAGAGCTCGCCTGGCCGTGTGGCGCGTGCTGCGGCGTGCAAGACGACTTATGAGTCCTTCTCTGGCACGCGAGACAGACGCGACCGCTCACGCCGCGCTCCACCTCTTGCACAACAAAAGCACGCAACAGCAACTCACAACGCACGCGCACGTCTCTCACGACGGCACGCTGGCCAGCCCCGCCTGCTTGCGCTCAGCCAAAGGGCGCCGCGGCCACCACCCGCCCTTGCTGCCGCCGCCGCCGCCGCCCCCCACCCAGCGCAGCGCGCGCGCCGCCCACCAGCCCGCCGTCTCGGCCCCGGCCAGCCCCGCCGCCACGCCCAGCACGGCCGGCTGCAGCAGCAGCGCCAGCGCCTCGCTCGCGCGCTCCACCGCGCCCTTGGAGAGCCGCCGCTCCTCCCCGCCCGCGCGGCGGCGGGCGCCAGGGCCGCCCGGCTCGTTCCGTCCCGCCGCCTCTGCCACGGCCCTCACGGAATCCACGGCGGCGCGCCCGCCGCAGGACGCGGCTGCCACGGCCAGGTGCGCCAGGCGCCAGGCGGTGCGTGCAGGCCAGGTGGCGGCGCCCCAGGCGAAGTGGAGGATGAAGAGCAGGCTGGCCAGCGCCGCCGGCGTGGGCACCAGCCACTGGCAGGCGCCCGCCGAGCTCTGCCGGCCTCCACCTGCAGGCAAAGGGTGCTGCTCCCCAGGCGGCAGCCGCTCCATGCCGGTGAGGCAGACGCCGGGGCCGACCACCACTGGCGTGGGCTGCTGCGCGCCTCCTCCGCCCTCACCGCCCGTTGCAGCGGCGGAGGCGGCGGCGGTGAGCTTCTGCAGCTGCACCGCCCTTGGCACCCAGTTGCCCTCCTCAGGCGCCTCCTGCTGCTGCTCCTGCAGGCGCTGGTGCCCGTCGCCAGCGTACATGGTCTGCGACCGCGGCTCCTCAGCCGCGCCCAAAGGCGGCAGTGCAGCGCCGCGGCTCGGCTGCGCGGCGGCGTTGGGGTCGGTGGGAGCGGTGCTCACGGCCTCGGGGGCCGTTTCGATGGCAAAGGGCGAGCCCTCGAGGCCCACGGCCAGCAGCGGCAGCAGCTCTCCCGCCGGCGTGACGGCCTTGACGGCGCGCGTGCTCTGCTGCTGCTCGGCAGCCGAGGAGGAGGTGGCGCTGCTGCTGGTGCTGCTGCCCAGGGGCGTGGGCGGGAGGGGCCCGGCGGGCTCGGCGGCAGTGGGCGGCGGGGCGACGCGGACAATCTCGACGGCGGGGCGCGAGGAGATGTCGGGGCTCACGTTGGGCGTGCGGGGCTCGCGGTCCTGGGACGCGCGCCAGAAGGCCAGGCGCGACAGCGCGCGGCGCGTGGCGCGGCCCGCCCGCGCGAGCGAGCCGGCCACGGCGTCGGGGATGGCGCGGGGCCCAGTGCCGCTGCGGCCGCTGGCCGACGAGGAGGTGCTGCTGGTGGCGAGCGGCGTGGAGGGCGCCAGCTTGGACTGGAGCAGCGCGTCGCGCGCCGGCGCCCACATGAGCGCCTGGGCTTGCTCTGCGGCCACAGGCAGCGCAGCGTGGCGCAGCACACAAGACTCAGTCACAGACAGCGTCACGGCGCACGGTGCACCGTGCCAAGGTGAAGGGTGCAACAATCGCCGCACCTTGCAGCGCGGCAACGGCAGGCTTCACGGCGGGCGGCCCAGGCTTTTGGCTTGGCAGCGCGGGAGCGCCCGCTGGGGCCAGGTCGCCGGCGGGCGCTGGGGCAGCGCCGGCAGGCGGCGGCAGGGCCAGGTGGGGCGCCGCGGCTGCGGGGGCGATGGGAGCGGGGAAGCGGGCGGCGGCGGCGGCGGCGGCCCGCGCCAGGCAGCGGGCGAAGGTGGCGACGGCAAAGTCGAGCGAGTGGCCGGTGAGCGCCGTGACGAGGCCGATCAGCAGGCCTGCGGCGACGGCGTGCGCACGGAAAGGACGGCGCACGATGCCTCGTTGACGTGGGCGCGTGACGATTGATCACGTGGTGCTTGGGGGCGGCTGAAGCGAACAACACGCGCACCCGCCAGGGCGGCGAGCAGGATCCAGGGCGTGACGGCGAGCAGCAGGGCGGCTCCGACCAGCGCCCCGCCCGGCACCTTGCCGGCGGCGCCCAGCGCCGACGAGGTGGCGGCGCCCACCTCGCGCGCGGCGCCGCCCAGCGCGGCAAAGGCCGTGGCCGTGCGCTTGGGCGCGGCCAGCGCCAGCGCAATGGTGCTGCCCGCCGCCCGCGTGCTCCGCCACGCCGTCTGCGAGCACGCGAGGGAGGAAGAGGAAGGGCAACAGCAAGTCGAGCGCGCGCAACGCTGGACAGCAGAGGATTGCGCAGGTGGAGACCGGCAGCGTCCCGCACCCTGACGGCGGCGACGGGCGAGCGGAGGGGCACGCTGGCCACGGCCAGGCCCGACTGCGCCGCGTCCCACACCAGGCGCAGCGCGTTGCGCGGCGCGGCGGCCACGGCGGCGCCCGCGCTGCCCAGCCCCTGGAAGCAACGCCAACGGTTGCGCACACGGCACGCAGCACGCGGGTGGGCCCTCGCGCGTGTGGTGCAGGTGCAGCCTTTCTCGCCCGGGTGCGCGCTGGAGGACAAGGCAAGCGCACCTGCGCGCCCTCGACGGCGCTGGCGCCGAGCTTGGTGACGCTGGGCGTGGCGACGCCCTCCACCACGTCGGTCAGCGCCTCGCGCGCCTTGCCCACCGCCGCCTCGGCGCTGCGAAGCAAAGAGCCACGCGCAGCGACGTGCACGTTGGGTTGGGCGACCGCGCACACGTGCCCTGCGGCTCATGCCCATGTGCGCGTGCGTGCGCACCTGTCGGGCGCTTGCAGGCGCAGCTCCTGCGCCTCGCTCAAGCCGCCCCGTGCTGCGGCGGCGGCGGTGACGAGGGCACCGGGCTCGCGGGCGGCGAGCGTGAGGCCCTGGCCGGCAGCGGAGAGCGCAGCGGCGGCCGCGGCGACGGCGCGCTCGGGCTGCTCCCACGCCAGCTGCACCACCTCCTTGCCCGCTTCTGCGGCCTGCAGGTCGCGCGAGCGCAGGCGGTGATGTCAGACCCTCGGCTTCCCCTGCCCGGCTCGGCGCAGGCGCGCGCTCCTCGTCCGCGAGCCACACTCGGGCGCGTGCCGTGCTCAGCGAGCTGCCTGTCCCGCCCTCGCGCGCCGCGTCGGCTGCGCTCGGAGCCGCAGGCGAGGCGAGGAGCTCAGAGGCGGGCGGCGCACCTGACGCAGCACATCCGGCAGCGCGGAGAGAGCCTGCGCCGCTTGGCCCGCGGCGAGACCGAGGGACTTGCGCTCCTGCTCCTCTCGCAGCGCCTGGACGCGCGCTTCGCGCTCGCGCTCCAGGAAGTCAGAGGGCTCTTCGACCAGCGCGGCGGTGGTGCGCACAGACGGCGCGGCGCTGTGCTCCGTGAGAGCAACCTGCTGTGCTGCCATTGGGGGCTCCTCTTTGCTGCTGCTTGCCAGGCCCACGACAGCCGTCAGGGCGCGTCCAGGGCGTGCTGCGCCGCGTTCAACTTGCCGAAAAGCACAACTCGCACGCACAGCGCTGAGAGCGTGAACAGCGTATCACCAAACGTGACTGCGTGCGCGCTGTGCATCGTGTGGAGGCCACTGGTCGACAGCCGCCACCCTGAGCAGCCGGCACTCCTGGGACCGCAGCCGCAGCACCTTGTGCAGCACCGGACGCATGGCCCATTCGAGAACGCCGTGACGCTGCAGGCCTGGGCGGAGCATCAAGATGATGGCGCACCCGCGTGCACCGGCCGCCGCACGCGCCACGCGGCGGGGCGGCGCTGGCGGCAACCAGCAGCAACGCCGGCCGCTGCAGAACGGCGTTGCCGCGCGCGCCAAGGGCAGCAGCCCAGCGCCTCCTGAAGCGGCGCAGGGGGCCCCCTCGTTGGCGCGCGATGTGCGCATCCTGCCCGTTCGCCTCATCACCGTGAGCAAGGGCAACAGCGAGGGCGCCAACGCGATGGCCGAGGAGTGGGCGGACAAGGCACGCAGGTGTGGGCACTACTGAGCTGATGCCGCGCAGGACTGTGCAGGGGCAGCGGGGCGAGCTGCAGGGTGCCTCCACTGTCACACACACTGTGGCCGCAGGTATGGCCCGCTGAGCGAGCTGCAGATCAAGCCCAACCCCAAGCGATCGCAGCTGGTGGCCGTGCAGGTCGAGGCCGAGGGGGAAAAGGTAAAGGTGACCCTGGACTGCGCATGCTCATTGAGAGCGAGCAGTGACCATCTCACACAGGGCGTCGCGTGCTTGCGCGCACAGGTGCTCAAGTCCATCACGCCTCAGGACTTTGTGGTGGTGCTGGACGAGCGTGGCAAGGAACTGACCAGCGAGGGCATGGCCCGGCTCATCGCCGAGGCGGGGGATACGGGCGCCGCCTCGCTGGTCTTTTGCATCGGTGCGTGCACATCCACGCCTGCACTGCGCCCTGCCCGCTGCGCCCGACACTCCCTGGAGCAATGCACGCTGTGCCTGTGCGGGCGTGTTGTGCAGGGGGACCTTTCGGACACGCTCCCCAGGTGCGCACCAGCTTTTGTCAAGCTGCTCCTCTGCACCTGTGGCGCTTCTGCGCTCGCAGTCACGTACGCGGCAGCCAGGTGCTTGCGCGCAGGTCAAGGCACGGGGGAACGTGATGATCAAGCTCTCGGCCATGGTGCTCAATCATCAGGTACGCGGCAACGGCTGTGCTTTGGGGGTGGCATCAAGTTCCTCCAGCTCTCAAGGCTGAGGCAGCGTTGGAGTTGCTGGACGTGGCGCTGGACTGCAGGTTGCCAGGGTCGTGCTGCTCGAGCAAGTCTACCGGGGCTGGACCATCCTGAGGGGCGAGCCGTACCACCACTGATCATCACGACGCGGTGCAAGCTTGGGGGGGGACCTTTGTTCGGGCTTGCGCAGCGACGTCTTGATCGTGGGCACGTCACGCGCTGCTCACGCTGCGTGCGTGTGGTACGTGCACCGGCAGCTGTGTGTGCGCCTTCCCTCCTGCTGCGCGCGCAGCAAGAGAGACTTTGCCACGTGCCCTCACTTTTCCCACACAACAGGCAAGGTGTCCTGCGCTGCTGGGCAGCGGTTGAGGTGACGGAGAAATTCGGGCTCGCAACGAAGCTACAGCGGAAGCTGCCTGCCTGACCACGACCAGGCAGTACAAAAGCAGTCCAAGAACACTGCCGGAACTCCACAGCCAACAGCATCTCAAGCGCTCGCGCACACTTCGTCGACGAGCTCCTCCTCGCTCGCCGCGCCCTGCGTCCCCCGCGTCCCGTCCCGACAAGGCAAGTGCTTCAAGAAGCGCAGCCGCTGAGCTTCGATCGAGCGCAGCGCTCTCGCAACGCGCTCTCGCACCTCACGAACTGAACGCCTCGCGCGCCAGCAAGCTGACCCGTCGTCGTGCTGTGCCCCTCGTCTCCTGTGCTGCCCGCACCTTGCGCAGGATCATCAGCATGGCCCGCACCCGCACCAACGCCACCGGCGTCCTGGCAGCCACGGCGCTGCTGCTTGCCTTTGCGCTGCTGGGCGTCGCCAGCGCCGGCACGCACCCGCGGCCCCGCCTGCTGCGCGCCGAGGTGGAGAAGCCGCACGTCGAGGCGGTGCCCGGCCGCCGCCTGCAGCAGGCCCTGCAGGTGGAGAAGCCCAAGGACTACGTCGAGGTGGAGAAGGTTTCCGTGCCCGGCCGCCGCCTGCAGCAGGCCAAGCAGGTGGAGAAGCCCAAGGATTACGTCGAGGTGGAGAAGGTCTCCGTGCCCGGCCGCCGCCTGCAGCAGGCCCAGCAGGTCGAAAAGCCTGCTGAGATTGACGGGCGTGGCCGCCGCCTGCTGGACAAGTGCTCGTCGTGCGTGGTTTGCTCCATCCTCGTCCCCGTCAGCGGCCAGCCCGTCGGTTGCATCCAGTGCTTCACCGACGGCTGCCTGTAGTGGGTGGGCTGTCGTCTTGCTCCGTGCGTGTACATACTGCAGATCTGTCCATCATCTGTCTGCTCGCCACTCTCTGCCTGCGTGCACACCTGTGCTTGGGTTGCTGCTCAGCTCCTCCTCGCCTTTTCGAGATCTGAGGGTTTAAGAGGGTTGAGGTACGGCATGTCGGAAGACCGAAAGCAGGAGAAGCGAGCGGACAGCACCAGCCACGCGTGCACGCGCGCACGACATGAGCACCTTAACCGTGACTTAGAGCTCGTCTCTTGTGGCGCGGCGCACTCGCGCACTCGCGACCGCGGCATCACACAGATGGCGCAGCAGAACTCGTCGTCTTCGGCGACGACGAGCCACCCAGTCACACCGCCGCTCGCTTTCGTGCCCCCTCTGGGCTCACGGCCGGCCACGAGCGCGCACTCGCCGAGCGGCCCAGACTACTCGCCCCTGACCAGCAGTCGGGTGCACACCACGCCGCAGACCACCGCTCTCAAGCTGGGATTTGTCAGCGCACCTGGCTCTGCGGCCGGCAAGCAGCTGGGCACCGGCATTGGCTATGTGAGGCAGCCGGGGCGGCCCGCCGCGCGCGATGCAGCACATAGCGCTGTGCATCCTCATCGCTCTGGCAAGAATGGCACGCGCACACGTTCGTGGCTGCAGGTGAGCTACTCGGCGGTAGACCTGATGCCGGCGGCCATCCACCGGCAGCGGCGCGCCGGCGGCGGCGCGCTCGCCGCCAGTCTGGGCACGGTGCAGCCCGGCACGCTGGTCAGCGACGCAGACAAGGACATGATCAAGGAGAAGGAGGTGCGCATTGCGTGCCTGCCCATTGCGGCCCTGGCACTCCTGCGCTGGGCGCGCCATCACGCGTTGCGACGCCCGGTCCGCGCCGTGCAGGCAAAGGGCCACGAGGCGTGGGTGGCGTGGCTGGAGCGCAAGAAGGCGGCGGCGCCCCAACACCAGCCCCTCACCAAGGAAGAGTGAGCGCCCGCCGCCTCCCCCGTCGTTGAACCTCAGCGCTGTGCGCCCTCCGCCCCGCATCACGCAAACGAGACGCCTGCCCCCGCTGCCCGCAGGCGGCGCAAGCAGGACCTCGCGGCCTACCTGGAGCGGGAGCGGGCCGTGCAGGCGGCGGCCAGCCAGCGCTACGACGCCTGGCTGGCGCGCAAGCTGCAGCAGCAGGCGGTGCAGCGCGAGCTGGTGGCGCGCCAGGCAGAGGCGCTGCTCGTCAACCGCAAGCAGGCAAAGCTCAGGTGCGGTGCAGCATGGCACCTGGCGGTGGAGGAAGCGGACTCCTGTGGCCCCTTGGGAGTTGGCGCTGAGGACGCACCTGCGAGTCACCTGCGGCCCACGTGCCCCGCCCGCCGCTGCGTGTGCGCGTGCAGGGAGGCGCAGCTGTTTGCGCGCGCCCAGGAGCTCGAGAGCAACTTCACGCTGCGCCTGGCGCCGCTCTCGGAAGCGGCGGCGGGCGCCCGCAAGCCGCCCAGCACCGCGCCCGCCGGCGCCACACGTGGTGGCGTCGGCGGCACCGTGGTGGTGCCCGCCTCGGCTGTCGCTTCGCGGCCCTCCACGCACCACTCGACGCACAAGGCGCGGGCGGCGGCGGCGGCCGCCCGCCGGCCGGACCCGCACCAGCTGGTGCAGGAGCTGTCGTCGCCGCACGGCGGCTACCTGCCCGAGCTGGAGCCCAGCAGCAGCGTAGGTGGGACGCGGCGCGGCGGCGGCTCGCCAGGCGCGGCGCGGAGGCCCGGCGGCAAGCACACGCTGGCGCCGCTGGCGCCGGCGCCTGCTGCGGCGGACGAGGGCGGCGCCGCCGGGCCCAGGGAGGAGGGCGGCGCCGAGGGGGCGGCTGACGCGGCGGCAGCAGCGACGTCGCCGTTCTCGCTGGGCGGGGCGGGTGTGCCCGAGGAGGAGCACGTCAAGCCCATGATGGTGGTGGTGGTGCCGTGCACGGCGGCGGCCGGGGCTGAGGTGGCGGGCCGGCCGCTTTCCGCTCAGCCACCTCAGGCAAAGGCGGCGGCGCCGGCGGCGGAGGAGGAGGCGCTGCAGGAGCCGAGCTTTGCGCAGGTGGAAGCCGTGGCGGCGGGTGCTGCAGAGGCCAGCGCTGCTGGGCCGTCTGCGGACGAGGCACATGCCCCGCACGCTGCGGCCGGCGGTGGTGAGGCGCCCGCCGCGGACGCGGCGCAAGGGCACACGGCTGCGGGCGCAGCAGATGCGGCAGAGGCCAGCGAAGCCACACCGGCTGCAGAGGCGGCGCCAGCGCACGCGGCGGCGGGCGCGGCAGATTCGGTGGAGGCCGCGGACGTCAGCGGCCAGCAAGAGACTGCCGGCGGTGACCAGGAGGATGCCGGCAGCGTGACGTCTCCACCTGCCGGGGGCGCCACGGAGGGGGGAGAGGCTGCTGACGCCGAGGTGGCCCAGGCTCCAGGCAGTGAGAGCGCGGGCCCTGCGCCTGCTGAGCCGGCGGAGGAGCAGCCGCAGCAGGCGCCGGACGCCGCGGCTGAGCCCGCGGACGCTGTGGGCGGCGAGCGCAGCGAGCAGCCCCACGAGGCACCGCAGGAGGAGCGGGCGGAGGAGCAGCCAGCAGCAGTGCAAGACGCCGAGCAGCCTGCGGCTGAGGAGCGGGCTGAGGGGCAGCCCTCTACGGCGCAGGAGCAGGATGCAGGGCCAGGGCCCTCGCCTGACGAGCAAGAAGCGCCGCCTCCGGCAGAGGACGACGCGCAGCAGCCTGTGGCCACACAGGAGGCGGAGCAGGCTGCCGCCCCGCTCGAGGAGCAGGCAGGGGAAGGGCACGCCCCGCCTGAGCAGCAGCAGGCGGAGCTCCTCCCGCCTCAGGAGCGTCAGGAGGCGGAGCGGGCATCGGCTACGCAGCGCGCGGGGCCAGCGGAGCAGGACCGCACCAGTGCTGCCGCCTCGCCGCGGGAAGAGGGCGGTGGAGCGCAGGAGCAGCCGTCGGCGCATAGCCAGCGGGATCAGCGGGGGGGATCAGCTGGCGGCGGCCCTCCCACCGACGTCCCTGCCGCTGAGGAGAGCGTGGCGTCCAACGCGCCGCCGGAGGCGCGCCACAGCGCGGAGGGCGAGGCGCTGCTGGCCCCCGACGACCGTGCCAGCGCCACAGGCCGCGGCAGCGCAGCACAGGGCGACGCCCCGCCCACGGCAGACGACCCCACGGCAGCAGGCGCTGTGGGGCCGGGGCCTGAGGAGCAGCATGCAGAGGCACCTGAGGCAGCAGGCGGCGACGCAGCACCAGCAGCTGAGCACGACGACGACGCGGCGCCGGCACCAGCGGCGGAGGCAGGCGACGGGGCCGGCGGCGGCGGCGGGGCGCAGCTCAGTGAGGAGGCTAGCGCGGGCGGCGGCGCGGGCGAGCCAGCGCCACCTGCCGCTGAGGGGCCTGCGGAGGATGGGGGCGCTGGCAGCAGCGAGCGGCACACGGGGACCTCCCAGCAGTACGCTGAGGTGCAGCAGGTACCTGAGCCAGCCACGTCCTCTGAGCAGCAGGAGCCGGCTGCTGCTGCGGCTGGGGAGGAGGCGGCCAGCTCCACAGCTGGACAGGAGGGTCCATCCACAGCGCCGGCGTATGGCGGCAGCGCGGAGGAGGAGGGCGGCGCGGCCGCGGCCGCGGGCGGCGAAGGCGGAGAAGCGCCATCCCCCAGGGAGGAGGAGCAAGCAGGCGGGAGCTCCTCAGCGCACGCTTCATCGCCGAGGGGGGAGCAGGCGGATGAGGCGTCCACAGCGCTGGAGGATGGAGCCGCTGACGCTGGCGGCGGCGGAGACGAAGGCGCCGGCAAGCCGGACGCAGCGCCGGGCAGCTCAGGCCCAGATGAAGAGGCGGCGGGTGGCGTTGCTCAGCTGGAGGCCGGCGCGGAGCCCGCAGCAGCGCCGGACGGCGCCTCACCAGCGCAGGAGCACGGGAACAGCGGTGAGCAGCACGGCGGGCCGGAGCCAGCAGGACCCAGCGATGGGGCGGGTGAGGACGGGGCGCCGCAGGCGGAGCCGCAGCAGCGCGCATCGGACGGGGCCGAGGAGCTGGCCGTCCTGCTGCTGGGCGGGGCGCCGGGTGGTGGGTCACTGGCGGCAGCGGAGGAGGAGGAGGGGGAGGGAGACGCTGGCGAGGAAGCGGCAGCGGGGCAGCGTGACGGCGCTGAGCCCCCTGCGGAGTGAGCGTTGCTTGGGATGGTGTGCGTGAGAGCAGTTAGCATGAGTGCGTGTCCCGAACAGGTGTCCTGCAACGATCAGGGTGCGGCGAGCGCACAATCAAGATGTGGGTGCGGGAACGCGCGATCACGGAGCTGCGGCGAAAGTGTCCTTGGCGGGCGGTACATGAAGGCTGCAGCCACGCGCACACAGAGCAGAGCACACAGCGCAACGTCAATCCTTGCAAAAGACTCGTCCACGCACAGCAGCCTCTTCGCAAACAGCCATGGCCTCGTCGTTCGCCACTCTGCTGCGCGAGCACCTCCCCAGCCCGGCGCAACAGCAGGCCGCAGCGCCGTGCGGGCTCTTCGTGAGCGGGTCCGAGAAGGCGGTGCCCCTGCGGCTGCGCAGCGTCAACAGCACGGTAAGGGACGAGGAGCCTCACGCCCCCCGTGGCAGGACTCGCTTGACCCACAGCGGCAACGCTCAGCTGGCCTGCTGCTCCTGCTGCTGCTCGCCCCTCGTCCGCAGGTGCACTGTGATTGCAGCCTGGCCGAGACCAGGGAGAGCTTCGCCTACATCGCAGATGAGGACGTCAGGTGAGGCCACGGGTGCAAAATGGCGCACCTGGCACGAAAACGGTGGGCGCGCCACCCCCCAGCCCCACTCAGTGGTGCATCTCTGTCGGTACACCCCGATGAAGGGCTGCTTAGCCGCTTCCCACGGAAGAGGCGGCGGTCAGGGGCGGCAGCGGGCAGGCATCTGCATCGCATGATCGTCCCGCACTCGCAACCCATGCGCTCGCAGCGTGGTGTTCAAGTTCCCCCTGCCGCCCCAGTCCGCCGTGCACAAGGTGGAGGCCAGCGTGGGCGACCGCACCATCGTGGCAGAGGTCAAGGCCAAGGAGGAGGCGCAGCGCGAGTTTGACCAGGCCGTCCAGCAGGGCCACACCGCCGTGCTCGCCAAGCAGGAGACCGCCAGCCAGGTGAGGAGGAAGAGGACGCAGGTGCTGTGTTGCTGGATCGCGTGCGTGCGTTTTCCTCGACGCGTCACCCCTGGGTGGATGCTGCCCCCCTGCTACGCGCGCTGTGCAGATGTACTCTTTGGAGCTGGGCAACCTGGCGGCCATGGAGGAGGCCGTCGTCACCGTCAGCTACGTGCGCCTGCTCGACAACGTGGGCGGCGCGCTCGAGTGGACGCACACGGCCACCTGGACGCCGGCCTACATCGGCTCGGCCGGCGACCAGCAGCGCGGCGTGGACCAGGTCGCCGAGCAGGAGCCCAAATTCGCGAGCAAGGTGCACTACACGCTCAGCCACGACGTGCTGCTGCTCTCGGCGCGCGGCGTGCGCTCGGTCGACTCGCCAGAGCCCGTCGCCGTGCGCGACGAGCCAGCGCCTGGTGGCGGCGGCCACCAGGCGGCCAAGCGCGTGACGCTGTCGGAGCAGGTGGCCGACCCCTCCAAGGACCTGTCGCTGCTCATCGAGCTCAACCCGCTCGCCGCCGGCGCCGGCGGGCACGCCGTGGTGACCGAGGCGGGCGTGGGGCAAGTCACGGTGCAGCAGTGCGGCGGCGGCGGCGGCGGCGACGGCGCGCCCAGGACCTTTGCGCTGGCCACGTTCGTGCCCTCGGAGCCCGGCGTCGCCCAGGAGGGCGCGCCCGCGGCCGCGTCCCTGCCGCCGCTCAACCAGGAGCTGGTGTTCGTGGTGGACTGCTCCGGCTCGATGGGCGGCGAGCCCGAGCGCGCAGCGCTGCAGGCCACGCTCTTCTTCATCAAGGATCTGCCCATCGGCCGCAACGTGCGCTTCAACGTGTGCTGCTTCGGCGACCACCACGTCTTCTTCTCTTCGCGCGGGCTCCAGGACGTGAGCGAGGCCAGCGTCAAGGCGGCGTCCGAGTGGGCGCTCAGGCACGTCAACAGCAACATGGGCGGCACCGAGATCCTCGCCACGTTCAAGGCAGTGTACGCCAGCAAGCCGGCGCCCGGCTTCACCCGGCAAATCATCTTCCTCACCGGTGCGTCCCTACGTTC
>VFQP010004480.1_pt1 | contig 12986 bp, 14 predicted proteins | sample 3512351 | NCBI WGS metagenome assembly VFQP01 (sample SAMN10412372, study PRJNA504923) | tailings metagenome | isolation source: Relicate 1 Philex TSF1 revegetated site | place: Philippines: Tuba, Benguet | collected 2017-08-29 | reverse complement strand
CGCGCCTCACCTGCAGCACCAAGGACTCCGCGAGGGCCAGGCTGTTCCACCGGAACCTGCGGCGGGGGGTAGGGGTGGGGGATAAGCGAGGGCAAACGCTGAGCGGCCGCGCTGTGGCAGTCTGCGCCCCTCTGGAAGGGGTGGGGCCGGGGGCGGGGACGGGCACGGCGGCATTTCCCTTCGCAGCGTTGTGGGAGGAGCAGGGCAGCGAACGAGCGGCAGCGCACCTCATCCAGACGCTGGCGATGTTGCGCTGCATCTCCTCGTACTGCGCGTCCGTCACGTTGTGCAGCACGTCCACGAGCTTGGCCAGGTCCTTCTCAGGCAACCTGCAGGCGCCAGCCAGATGAGGCACGCACAGGCAACCTGTTCAGGCAACCCGCCAGCCCAAGGCCACGACCTGGCGCATGTCCTGCGCACTGTGCAGAGCCTGAGCAGGCAAGAGCATCGACGGGGCGGACCAACCCATCACGCCCCCAGGACAGCACGCGCAGCACGGCGCTGCGCCAGCAGCGCGCGGCGGCGCCGCGCCTCTCCTCCCCGAGACACATCCTCAGCGTGCGCGCCAGGCCAGCAGGCAGCGGCACCGCTCGGCAGCCAGGGCCGCAAGCGCGCGCGCCCGTGTGCTTCACGGCTGGGCTCGCCTGATGGCAAACTTGGTGTAGTCGATGAGGCTCTCAAAGGGCCCCAGCGTGTTGTCCATGATGATGACGGGCACGCAGCCGTGCGTCATGCTGTCCTCGTACCGAGCCGACCAACCGTCGCCTGCGCCCACCACCACCGCCACGACCACGTGCACGCGCAAGGCACGCAGCGCCGTGAGAACAAGCGCCGCAGCGCGAGGCGTGTGTGTGCGGCTTGCATCGACGGAGCGGGCCACCGCCCGCGTCATGCAGCAGGGAGGAAAATTAGGCACCATCCTAGGCCAGCGCAGCAAGGCGCGCAGTGTGGTAAGCAGCGCGATGCAGCGTGGGAGCGCCCGGCACGCGGTGCGTGGCACGCCACGCCGAACGAGAGCGGCTAGCGCCAGCGCAGGCGCCGCCCAGCATGTGGACGGGGCGAGGCCGCCCCTCACCCGCCGCCGCTGCGATGGACGGCACACGCACGCAGCGCGCGCGTGCGGGCGGGGCGCACCTGGGATGACGAGGCAGAACTTGGACCTGGCCAGCAGCTCGGTGTAGCTCCCCTCGGTCTCGCTGTGGTCGCCGTAGATGATGTTGTGCTTCTCCCGCCACTTGAGCTCCTTGTTGAGCTTCCAAAGCGTCTGACGGATGCACCTGCGGGCGCACGGCGCGTGCACGCCCACGCTGGCGCTCTGCCTCACACCCACGGCGGCGCCCTGCCTCACGCCCACGGCGGCGCCCTGCCTCACGCCCACGCTCGCGCTCTGCCTCACACCCACGGCGGCGCTCTGCCTCCCGCCCACGCCGGCGCCCTGCCTCACGCCCATGCCAGCCCTTGACGCCCGCCAACCCCCGCAGGGATGCAGGGCCCCCTAACGCACACACGGGCAGGAGCGCACCCCATCCACTCCTTCCGCCCCCGCAGCATGAGCCCCATGGCCGCAATCCGTGCGAAGCCGAGACGCTGCACTCAGTGGCCCCTCACCTGCTGTAGATGCAGCCCTCGCGGCGCAGGCCCATGTCGCCCCGGAAAAAGGCGAGGATGTCGCGCTTGACCGGCGCCTTGCCCAGGTAGATGGAGTGGTGGTAGTGGCTCGGCTGCTTGAACACGGGCACCACCATGTGCTGCAGGCAGGAGCAGCACAAAGGGCGCGCCCAGGGGAGAGGATGAGGACGCCGAAGCGCGAGGGCGAGGGTGCACGCAGGGGCGGGCGCACGCGCGACCCGACGCGGCGCGCTCCAAAGGCCGCCTGATCACGATGGCGGAGCTGCTGCCGTCCGCCAGAGAGAGCGCTCCATCGGGAAAGGAGTGAGGCAGAAGGCCGGCGCGGAACACGCAGCATCAGCATGGCTCACGTTGACGGGGTCGTGGCAGGGGTGCCGCTTGGAGGTCTGCGCCAGCCAGCCGCCCGGCAGCAAGTCGTGCTTGACGTCGCGCGTGTAGTTGTCGGCGTAGTAGCTGGTGTTGGAGCCGTGCGGCATGTCCATGCGGCCCCAGTGCGACAGCCAGATGGAGTTCCTGCGTGGTGCACGGTGGGCAGCAGGGCAGGGAGTGCTGATTGCGCCGGCCCGCCGCATCCCAGGCGTGCGGATTCCCTGCTGCGCAGGCACACTCCTTGATGTGCAGGGGCAGGCGCGTGGCGTGAGCTCACGCGGTTCAGGCACGCAGGAAGGGGTGGAGACGTGGGGCGGTGAGGCAAGGCGTGTGCGCGGCACAGCGCGGCTGTGTCCCGGCGTGGCCGCGCGCACCAGAGCGACTGGTGCTGGTAGCAGGGCGCCTCGTCGTGCGTGAAGACCCAAATGTGGTCGCGCCCGCCAGTCCGGTTCCTGCGCGCACGCAGAGGCATGATTTCTTTCGTTGCTCACCCCTGCTGCCTTGCCACGTCGTGCAAGCAGCACGCCAACCGGCGCAGCAAGACGCGCGGTGAGCGGCCCCGCCCAGCCCCGCTGTCGCAACCAGCGTGGCCACGGGCAGGTCCAGAGCGCCCACGACGCCCTGCTGCTCCTTCTGAGCCTGGCACACGACGGGGCGGGCTCGCGGCAACGCACGCCAGCACTGCCGCTGGCCACCGCGGCGCGTGCCGCTGGTGGGTGAGCCAAGGAAGGCGTGTTCTCGCTTGCACCAGGCATGCGATGGTTGCTTTGCTCACCAGTAGGGCTGGCTGTGCTCGATCCACTGCTTGGCCTCGTACACCATCATGGACATGCGGTACGAGCGGTCGCCTGCAGCGTGCAGCGCAGCGCACAACCGCGAGGGTGGCGCTTGCTCTGGCCTTGGCTGGTGCCCAATCTGCCTCGCTGCTGATTATCCTTCATGCATGACGCGGGCGGTGGCCCGCTCCGTGGATGCGAGATGCACACACAGAGCCACGAGGGGGCCACACAGCCGTCGCTTCCTCCATGGATGCTTGAGGCCGACGAGCCTCGCGCCTGCCCTTCAGCTTCTGGTCCCTGTCAGCGCTGGACTGCGTGCCCACGTGTGCCCCGCGCAGCAGACAGCACCGAGGGCCCGGCTGCCGCCACGCAGCACTGGCGCCTGGGTCAGCGTCTCATCCCCTCGGATCCGCGGCGCCCCGCCAAAGTCGCGCGCACGAAGGCGGGTGCGTGGCTGCCTGTGGGGGAGCAGAGCGGGGGGCCGCGGCGGCGCGGCGGGCGGCGGCTCACCCCATCGGCCGGCACCCTCGTCGCCCTTTGGCCAGATGGGCGTGGGCGCCTTGCCCACCATGTCTGCTAGGCAGCTGACGTAGATGGGCATGTAAAAGTAGTCGGCCTCCTCGGGGTCCAGCGTCCTGTGTTGCAGTGGCGCGCGCGCGCGCAGGCAAACTCCACACTCGTTGCGTGCGTGGCCTCAAGCTCCGGAACATCCTCGCCGTACTGACGGCCGCGGCTGCCCCCTGGCCACAGCGTGCCATGCCTGACTTACGCACAGACGTGCGCACGTGCACGTGGGCGCGTGGGCGCTGCCCCCGCCACGGCGCGCGCTCACCTGTGCTCGCTGCTGAGCATGAGCTCGTGGAACACCGTCTCGAGTGAGTAGGCGTTGTAGTGCACAAACTCGGCGCGGTCCTGGTCGTTGAACAGCCTGCGCGCCGCCCCACGGCACAGGCGGCCACAGGCAACAGGCACATCGTGCCACACACCGCCCGCGTGCGCACGTCACGTGCTCGCTGGTGGACAGTGTCAGGGAGGGAGTGGCGGGCGCAAGGGGCAGCGGACCTGTAGATGCAGATGCCGCCCTCCAGGCGGTACTGCAGCATGAGCTCGTTGTACCGCGGCGGGAGCTCGTACCTGCGTTCCGCCCGCACTGCCCACGCGTCAACGAGGCAATGCTTGACAGGCCCCCACGCCACGCGCTTCGCCCCTGCCTGTGCGACCGGTGCGACGCCGGCAGGCGCGCGCTCACACGTAGATGAAGGGGCGCTTGCGGAAGGGGCGCTGAGGCGGGTCCTGCGCCGCCACCACGTCCATCACCACGGGCGCCAGGTTCTGCGGGCGCGTGTACCCTGCGTGTGAGCGCCACCACCAGCATGATCACAAGTCACAGGGCTGAGAAGCGCTCTGATCCGAGCTCGAGCGGATCATGTTTGGAGCGGAAGAACATGCGGGCCACAGTGAGCATGCTGGATCCACCGTGCCGCTTGGCACCGCTCTGCACACCGGATTCCGATCGCAGGTTTTGAGGGGGTGGAGGTGTGCGGGGCGGGGCGCACCTGGCTCCTGGTAGGGCAGGCCCTTCTTGCGCTGCGCGCAGTCGTGGCCAAACCACCCCTCGCGGCACTTGCAAAAGCCCAGCTGGCACTCGCCGTTGCCCGAGCACTGGTTGGCGCAGAACTGCGGCGCAGGACAGCAGGGCAGGCAGCCGCGCGGTGCGGGGCGCTGTCTGCGGCGTGAGCGCGCTGCAGCAATCGCACGAGCCCCCGCCCGCAGTCACGCAGCAAGCCCAGGCCAGGCTAGAGCAAGCATCACCCGACGAGACAGAAGAGACTTGCCCGGCCCCTCATCCTCAGTCCCCACCCCGCACCCAAAGCAGCAGCCGTCCCAGCGCACCTGCGTCACCCGCACGTCGCACGTGTGCCCCCGCCAGCCGTCCAGCGTGCAGCCGCAGCGCTGCAGCGGCGCGTCCGAGTTGCAAAAGCCCTGCGGGCCCAGGACGCCCTCGTACGTGTGCATGTTCCACGACCAGGGCACCACCTTGCCGTCCGCCGTCTGCACACAAACAGCACGCCACAGCAACACGCCACACCTTCCTGTTTTGTTCGTTGAGCGTCCCCCGTGCCTCACTGCTTGGCACAACATGCGACGGCACCGCCCCGCTGGACGCACACCCACCAGTGCGCATCCCTCTCCAAGGTCCGCGCTGCCCCCCCGAGGCGAAAGCCGCACGTGCGGGCCCTCTTCCGCCCCCCGGTCCACCTCTGCTCACCTTGTTGGGGTTGCACCAGTACATGGGCCGCCCCTCCTGCAGGGGCTTGTCCCAGGGCTTGGCGTCGGGCGCAAACTTGCGCCCGTACTTGGTCTCGGGGGGGCAGTGGCACATGCCTAGCGTGTCGTCGCAGATGCCTGCGCCCAGCACCAGCGAGAAAGGGCATCAAGGCACGATGTCATGACCGGGACCCCCATACACACACACGTGCTCTCTGTGACATGGAATCAGGGGCGTGGCAAGGCCGCAGACGGGCCTCGCAGCTGTACATGCTGCGCTGGGATGCGGCCGTGACGCACTCACACCTCAAAACCAGACTTTGAGCAGCGCGACTGCACACCGCCCTTTCCCCCGCCGAGGCCCCCCCCCAGGCCCCCACGGCGCGTACCTGAGCAGCGCGTGTGCACCCAGGCTCCCCTCCCCCCGCCTTTCCCCCGCCGAGGCCCCCCCCAGGCCCCCACGGCGCGCACCTGAACAGCGCGTGTGCACCCAGCCGCCCTCGCTCTGGTTCTTGTCGCGCTTGTCCTTGCCCATGTTGAAGCAGTGCCGCGGCCGCCGCACCTCGCACCCCTTGCCGTCCCACCCAGCCGGGCACCGGCACCTGCCTGCGCGCCGCCACGCGCACCGCCACCAGCGTCAAGCACCGCCGTCGCCTACACACCCAGGCGCCAATATGTCCTCTCCTCGCCATGCAGCGAGGCACATGTATACGCATGCGTGGGTGCATGTCGCTCTGGGCAGGCCGGAGAAGTGCGGCGGCACCTGGCCTAGGTGGAGGGGAAGGGGCCGGAGTGCGGCGCACGCGCGCCGCGCGGCACTGGAAAAGCCATGAGGCGCATGATGGGATCCCCACCACGTGCGGACGGGCGCACCTGTCCTGTGGTCGCACACGCCGACCTTGTTGCAGTCCTTGGGGCAGGGAGCGTCAAAGCGCGGCGGCGGGCGCGGCGGCAGCAGCGGCTGCTCCCAGTAGGGGCCGCACCACGCGCCCTTGGTCAGCGGGCAGTGCCCCGCCGGCGTGTCCTCCAGCTTCCGGGCACCTGCGCCACACAGGTACACGTTTGCTCGCTTTGCTCGTTGCCCGCCCACGCCAGCGCCGCTCGCTGCCCGTTTCTGTCCTGGCCAGGCAGGCACGCGACGCAGCGCGGGCTGTGCCAAAAGCGTTGTCTTAGAGAGGAGGGGTTTATCTCCGACGGTTAAGACTGTTTTTTGTGAGCCCCTTTACCAGGGGCAGAGCGGAGCTGTTCGCTAATTGTTGCTCAAGGCGCAGCGCTCAGCGCTGCTTTGATCACATACGCTCACTGCTCCGCTGCCGGCTTCGGCCTCGTATAACCCGCCCACCCACCCGGGACTGTGCGGCCCTGCCTGGGGTCGGCGCGCTGTGGTGGGTCGCTTGCGCGTGCGCACCTGGCGGTGGTTCCCTGTCTGCGTGCGCCGACGTGTGCCACCCTGTCGCCTTCGCGCACGCGTGTGAGTGGTTGCGTGTGTGCGTGTTTGTATGTGTGTGTGGGGGGGGCGGCTGTCGTGTTGTGTGCGTAGCCCTGTGTGAGGGAGGGCCTGTCTTCGACCCGTGATCCTTGCGGCGCCCTGCCGTGTGGCAGGCGCGCCTGCGCCTTGCAAGCAACCGCACCACCAATCAGTGCCGCAACAGCCCTCTTTGCCGATTGGCCCCGGCAGCCGACAGCGGAGCTCTGCCCCGGCAGTAAAGGGAGCGTACAAAAAGCTTTCCCGTCTGCTTCTTTTCGCGCCCACTAGTCCTTGCCCCGGCGACCCTGCTTGCTGTAACCGCTGGGGCGCCCGCGCGTCCACCCGCCCACGTGCGGCGCACCTGGAACCATGACTTTGTGGTGCCTGTGCGCCTCCCGGTAGTTGGCCAGCGCCTCTGGGTCCACCACAAACGCCGCCGTGGCGGACGACGCGCCGCCGCCCGCGCTCTGCTGCTGCAGCTGCTGCTGCTGCTGCTGCTGCTGCCGCTGCTGCTCTGCCGGGGGCGACCGCTGGCGGGGCGCCGCCGCCGCAGCGTCCTCCTCCTCCTTTCTCAACGGCTGCTTGGGCTTGTCGCGCTCTGCCCGCTGCGTGCTGCCGGGCTGCATTTCCCGCCCGGCGGCCTCCTGCTGCCGCTTGCGCTCCGCCGCCGCCACCTTGCCCTGGAACGCTGCCGCCTGGGCCTCGCTGTCGGGGTCGTTCTCCAGGCCGATGCTCGCTGGCTTGAGTGCGGCGAAGGGGTCGCTGGGCCCGCCGGTGCCTGCTGCCCCGCTGATTGTGAGCGCGCCGCTGGTGAGCTCGGCCGCCGTCTGCTGCAGGCGCTCAAACGCGCTGCTGGCATAGCCCTTGCCGCCGTCGCTGATGAACACGTAGAGCGTGGCCACCACGCAGATGAGCGGCACCAGGATGAGCCAGCGCCAGCGAGACGCGTGCGGCCCATGCCGCTGCCGCATGGTGGTGTGGGGGCCGCTGGGAGCGGCCGGAGACGGTACCGTCGGCGCCGCCTGGCGTGTGTGCGCTGCGGCGCCCTGTTGGGCTAGCTGGCTGCAATTGGACGCTGTGCTGGGCCTGTTGGGCGCGGCCCTGGCCTTCTAGCCACGGCGCTGATGGCTTCTCGCTTCGAAAAGTTGAGCGTGCCTGCTGCGCCTGAAAGCATGCACGGCTCCTCACCACGCTGCTGCTGTGGCGCTGGAGCTGCTCGGCATCGCGTTCCGACGCTTGTGGTGCGCCGTGCTCTCGTGCGGATCGCTCGAGGCGAACACGCAGGCCCTCCGCCATGCAGAAGGAGAAGAGAGCAGAGAGGAGGAGACCTGCAAAGCGCTCAGCGCAGCGTCCACACCATGGGCTCCGAGCCGCTGGACCCGGCGTCGTTGATGCGCATCATGATCACCACGGACAACCACCTGGTGCGCCCGCCGCCCCCACCAAAGGACAGTGTGCTGGCGTGGCCTGCAGGGCACAGCACGCCGTACCTCACCAATCCAGCTGCCTGGGCGCAGCGGCAGGCCGCAGCGGCGAGCAACAGCACCGGGGGGGCTCAGCACGGCTCAGCAGCGTTCCTTTGCTCCGCGTGCGCAGGGCGTGTGGGAGCGGGACGAGGTGCGCAAGAACGATTCGTTTGAGGCGTTCGACGAGGTGCTGCAGAAGGCGGAGGACCTGGGCGCGGACATGGTGCTGCTGGGCGGCGACCTCTTCCACGAGAACAAGCCGTCGCGCACGACGCTGGTCAAGGCGATCTCGAGCCTCAGGAAGCACTGCCTCAGCAGGGACAAGCGCGTCGCCTTCAGCGTCGTCAGCGACATCAGCAAGACTTTCGTGGGCGGGTGCGCAAGGCGCAGGAGCAGGAGCAGACCTGCAGCAGCAGCAGCAAGAGCAGATGGCAGTGTGTGAGGGGCGCACGTGTGTGTGGGTGTGGCTGCTGCAGGATGCTCAACATTGACGACCCGTCCGTCGGGCTGCCCGTCTTCACCATCCACGGCAACCACGACGACCCAACGGGCGCGGACAACCTCTCAGCCGTCGACATCATCTCCACCGGGGGCTTTGTCAACTACTTTGGCAAGGCGGTCAGTGCGACGGGGCGAGGGAGCGGGCCGGCCCGCGTGTGCACAGGAGGATCGCCAGCAGCAGGTGCAGCGGTGCCTTCAGCGCAACGGCAACATGTGGGGTGTGGCCCGCGCGCGAATGCAGAACATCAACCAGCCCGCCGGCAGCAACGCGCCCGGGCACCTGGACCTCACGCCCGTCCTCATCCGCAAGGCGAGTCGCACCTCCCTCCTCCCTGCAAGCCGCACGCACCAGCGCGCTGGCAGGTCGTGCTTCACACGCCCGGGTGGGAGGAGGGGGCAGCACACCGCCAACCGGTGACACTCACGCGCCCGCAGGGCAACACCAACATCGCTCTCTACGGCCTGGGCAACATCCGCGACGAGCGCCTGGGGCGCATGTTCAACCAGCCCGGCTGCGTCACCTGGTGTGCGCCGCGCTTGATCTCACCGCGCCGTGCGCCGACCGGCCCTCCAGCTGCAGAGCTCTGATAGATTGCCGCGCCCTGGCGGCGACTCCGGCAGCGGGCAGGCCAGGCGGCACCAGCGTTTAACGACGACGGCTGAGCCTAGTGCGTGTATCCATCAGCGCACGGCGGTGTGTGTGTGCGGCGGCGTGGCTGTGCGCGCGCAGGGTGCGGCCGCCCGCCACGCCCGAGCTGGGCATGGACGAGTGGTTCAACATCTTCGTCCTGCACCAGAACCGCGTGCAACACGGCCCCACGGTGCGCACGCGCCGCAGGACCCGCCTCGCTGGCACTGCCCCATGGAGCAGCAGGCCCTTTCGACGCCCGCCGTGCCCTGTGGAGCCGGCGCCGGGGCGTGCCTCTGCCGCAACCTGGCAGCGGGCCTGAGGAGCTCTTGGGGGGAACAAAAGGAGGAGGAGAGACGAGCGGCTCACCCGCGCGTGACGTGCCTGTCTGTCATTGCTTGTGGCTGGTCCCGCCAGGCCAAGAACTTTGTGCTGGAGGCCATGATCCCGCCGTGGATGGACCTCGTGGTGTGGGGCCACGAGCACGAGTGCAAGCCCAACACCGAGGTGAGAGCGGCGCCCCCTGCCTCCGCGCGCCCATGCACATGTGCCCCGCAGCGCTGCGACTGGCGGGCACGCGGCCCAACCGCGCTCCCAGGTGTGGGCGCGGCGACTGCGCGTGTGTCTGCGAGCGCCCCGCGCCGTGCTGTACACAGAACGCGCGCCTGCCCCAGGTGGAGAACCCGCCGCTCATCCTGCAGCCGGGCTCCACCGTGGCGACGGCGCTGTCCGACGGGGAGGCCAAGCGCAAGCACTGCTTCATGCTCGAGGTGCACGGCACCGGCTGGCGCCTGGTGAGAGCAGAGCCCCTTCGCCCAGCGTCCCGGTGCTGCAGCCCGCTAGTGAAGGGTCGCAACTCAGATGGTGGTGCACGCGCGGCGTGGCGGTGGTGGTGTGTGCGCGCAGCAACAGCACGCGCTCGACTCGCAGCGGCCGTTTGTGTACGAGTCGGTGACGCTGAGGGAGGTGACGCAGCCGGCGCCACTCAAGGAGGAGGACCCCGAGGGCATTGCCGCCTTTTTGGAGGCCAAGGTGAGGGGGGTGGGGCAAGGGGGAGGGAGGGAGGGCAGGAAGGGAGGGACAGAGGAGGAGCCAGAGGGCATTGCCGCCTTCCTGGAGGGCAAGGTGAGGGAGGGGAGGGGGAGGGCAGGGCGGGAGGTGACGTAGCCGGCTTCTTGGAGGCACAGGGTGAGAACAGAGCGGCGGGCCGGGGAAGGAAGCAGGGTGAGCGTCTGGCGCCTTCTCAGACTGCGGGAGAAGTGGTCCTCTCATCGCGTGTCTGTCGGGTATGCCGCGCTGCCCCGCCACGTCCCGCAGGTGCAAGACATGATCACGCGGGCGCTGCGCGGCGGCAGCCAGGGCAAGAGCATGCTCCCGCTCATCCGCCTCAAGGTCCGCCCTATCCACCTCTTCGCCTCTCCTCACTCGCTTGCTGCAACGCAACATGCTGTGCGTCCAAGTCTTGAGGCGGCGGCTCAAGACTGCGCTGTGTGTGGTCGCCGCCCCTCCTTTGCCGCCTCCTGTGCGCAGGTGGACTACACCGGGTTCACCACCATCAACGCGCAGCGCTTTGGCCAGAAGTTCGTGGGCAAGGTCGCCAACCCCCACGACATGCTCACCTGGACCAAGGCGCTCAGCAAGAGGTGCGGCCTCACCACCCCCCTGCCTCTTTTTGCGACCGCGCCCAGCCACGCTCGCTCGACCAGCGATTCCCGCGTCGGCCCTCCCGCCGCGACGTGGCGTGCGCCGCGGTGCGCGCGGCGGCGGTGCTGCCCGCTCGCTCTCGTGCTCCGCGCCGCCAGAGCCTGTGGCGCGCTGCGGCGCTGCGCTGCGGTGCCGGTTCCGGTGCGCAGGGCCAAGGCCGAGGGCGACGGGGCGTCCAGGGTGGACGCCGACCTGCTGCGGCCCGAGGCACTCGACCAGGTGCGTGCGCCACCACACGCCCCGTCGGACAACGCCGCCTCGCCTGTTCAGGCCCTCGCACGCTGCGCTTGACCTCAGCGGCGCCGGCGTGGCGCCGCCGCAGCATGCGCAGTGAGCGGGCCGTTTGCCTGTTCTGTGGGCGCACTCGTGTGTTGGAGTTTGCGTCTGTTTGGACACCTCTGCGTGGCCGGAGCCCACCTACCGTACTGTGTGTGTGTGTGCGCAGGCGCGCATTGAGGACCTCATCACGGAGAACCTGCAGGAGAACCTCAAGGTAGGGTTTAGCCCACTGAGGCGCCTCGTCAGGCAACAGGAGGCCCGTTCGCCGTGCAAGGGAGAGGCGCGCTCTGCGGCAGCTCCCCACAACCTCGCTTGCAGCCGCCCTCGCTTGCCGCCGCGCGCCGCAAAGCAAGCTTGCTCGTGTGGCCCTGTGTGCGGCGCTGTGTGTGTGTGTGTGCCCGCAGCTTCTGGACGAGGAGACGCTGGGCCTGGCGCTGCACAGCTTCGTGGAGAAGGACGAAAAGGTGCGCCGCCTCTCCACACCGCCGCTCGCACGCAGCGCGCGCAGCGCGCGCCAGGCGGCCGCCGCAGCTCGCGCGCGGCCCACCGCGCGCAGCGCATCTCTGGCGAGCAGACGACACCCACGGGCCCCTCGTCATCGAGTGGCGCGGTGTGTGAATGGGCGCGTGTGCGGCGTGTGCAGCTGGCACTGGCCGACTGCGTGGCGTCTGAGCTGGAGACGCGGCTCAAGGGCCGGGCCACCAAGCGGGTGCTGGCCAAGCAGGTGACGGACGACCAGCTGAGGGAGCAGTTTGTGGCGGCGGCGCAGGAGGACAAGCTCGACAAGCAGGTGTGTGCGCTTGCGGGGCTTGCTCTGAGGGTGCAAGGGAGGGAGCAAGGCGGCGTGGAGGGAGCATGACGATCACGTGGCTCGATGGCAAACGGCAGTGTGTGTGGTGCAGTCGGGATCCCGCACCTCTGCTGCACACGCGCCGCCCTCGGCAACCCTCCACGTGCTCGCCCACGCTTGCGCTCCCGCGCTGCTCGCAACGCCCTCTGAACTGTGCTTCGGTGGGGAGTCTGATCAGTCAGAGAGAAGCCTTTGGCAGGGTGAAGCTGGCAGGGTGGAACGACTGCTGGCGATACAGCAACGCGGCGTCTGGCGCTTGCACGATTGCTTCGTCGTGCAGGCGCAGGCGCGGGGCAAGGCCACGCAGTCGCAGCGCCCCCGCGCCGACGACGCGGCCGCCGATGGCTTCGGCGACGAGGGCGCCGAGGACGGCGGGCGCGCGCCGCCTCTGGGCGGTGCCGACGGCGAGGACGGCGACGGCGACGCCCTCATGGGGGGCCTGGAGGACGAGGAGGAGGAGGGCGGCGCGCGCGGCGTGGGGCGGGCGGCGGGCGCCAAGGGCGGCAAGGGGAGGGCGGCGTCGGGCAAGGGCGCGAGCACATCGCAGCCGGCGGCAAGGTCCGTGTGCGACTTGCGTGACGGGGCGGTCCACCGCCGCGGCAAGGCAGCGAGGATCAGCTGCGAGGACGATTAGGCACCGGCCCAGGCCAGAGCGTGCGTCGCCCGTGCGTGCGGAAACAGGACCGCGAGCAGCATAACCTGCACCAGGACCAGCAAGCAATCAGGAAGAGCCTGTGCTGCTTTGCGTCACGCGTGTCATGGGCCGCAGGGGCCGCGGGCGGGGGAGCAGGGGCGGCGCGGCGGCGGCGGCCAAGCCGCCGGCGGGCCGGGGCCGCGGCGCGTCCAAGGGCCGGCAGCTCAACGTGCTCGAGGCGTTTGGCCGCGCCACGCAGTCGCAGCAGCAGCCCAAGGCCGCCGCCGACACCCAAGGTACGCACACGTTTTTCGACGCAGCTGCGGGGGGCGTGCTTCTTCTGTGCTGTGCGACATCCGATCCGCCCTGTCGCTGGGCTCTGGCCCCGCCACGGGGCACAAGCAGATGCAC
>VFQP010004479.1_pt1 | contig 12986 bp, 9 predicted proteins | sample 3512351 | NCBI WGS metagenome assembly VFQP01 (sample SAMN10412372, study PRJNA504923) | tailings metagenome | isolation source: Relicate 1 Philex TSF1 revegetated site | place: Philippines: Tuba, Benguet | collected 2017-08-29 | reverse complement strand
GCGCCGCTGCTGGTGGTCCCCGGCAATCATGACACGGCCTGGTGGCATGCGCCGTTCGGCTGGGGCGAAGCCGACGCCCTGCACGCCCGCTATCGCGAATACATCAGCGACGAACTGGAGCCCGTGCTGCATCTGCCCGGGCTCTCCATCGTGGGGCTCAACTCCTCGCTGGGCACGCTGCCGCCGGCACTGACCTGGTATCCGCGCGACTGGCGCGTGAAGGGCGGCCTCACCGCCGCACAAATTGAAGCGGCGCGCCACAAGCTTTCGGGCGCCGCGCCGGACAGTCTGCGCATCGCGGTGGTGCACCACAACGTGGTGAAGGGCCGGCTCTCCAGCCGCTGGGGCCTCGCACGGCCGCAGCGGCAGCTCGACGCACTCGCCTCACTGGACGTGGACGTGATCTGCTCCGGGCACGATCACGAGGAGCGACTCGAACTGGTCACGCGCGCCACCGGACGGTTCGTGGCCAGCACGGCCAACACGCTGTCCAACCGCATGCGCGGCCATCGCCCGAGTGCGGTCACGGTCATCGAAGCCAGTGGCAGCGAGGTGGTGCTGCGCGCCTGGCCCTACGACGCCACGGCCCGCGCATTTGCGCCGGGCCCTCTCATGCTCAGCGCGGCGCGTCGGCGTCGCGGAGCGACGGGCGCCCCGAACTCAACGCCCCTTCGGCGCTGAAGAGTGTGCGCCGGTTGAGGTGACGTTCCACCTCGGCCAGCAGTTCGTTGAGTTCGTCGATGGCCTTTGCGAGCGCCTTCCGGAACAGCCAGCGATACCACATGGCCGTCCCGCCCGCCGCGAGCATGGCCACACCTGCTGCGCCGGCCAGCGGCGCGGCGGTGAGCGCGCCAACGCCCAGCATGATGCCCAGTGCCTTGGCGGCGCCGGCAAAGGCCAGCGTGCTGGAACCGCCCATCATGGACACATCCCAAAGCACGTTGCGCCGCAGTCCTTCGCGCAGATCGCCCGTGATGACCACTTCGCAGGCGGGACGCGCTGCGTCGCCACGCGCCTGCAGTGTCACGTTGAGGTCGAAGAGCTCGATCTGCTCAAGACGGTAGCGGAGCTGATTCTCACGCGAGAAGGCCACCATGGGATTGCTGTAGGCCTCCATCATCCGCGGCACGCGAAAGCGCAGAATGCCGCCATCCAGCGGATGCCCGTTCACTGTGTCCTGCACCGTGAAGTTGCGCGGTGCCGACGTGAACACGGCGCCCAGCGCCTGCAGGGTGTCCTTGGGGGCAGCGGGAATCACGCGCGACACCGACAGCGCGCGATCCGACGTGCCCATGAGCAGCGTCGTCCGGCGATCGGCGCGCGCCGACACGGGGCTCACATGACGTCCGGACGCCGCGTTGGCGCGCAGCTCGGCCAGCGCAATGGCCACGTACTGGCGCGAGATGCCCGCCTCGACTGCCGCCGCTTCCACCGCGCGCACCCGATAGCCCTCGGTTTCTTCGCTGCTCTCGGTGGGCGGCGTGGCGGCCCGCTCCATGCGATGCGCGGCCTCGGCCTGCAGCTGCGCCGCCCGCTGCCACACGGCCAGCGCATCCGCCTCCGACAGCAGCGCGCCCGGCTCCGAATCCTCGGCTGCCCGTTCGGCGGCCGTCACCTGCTCCAGCACCGAATCCAACTCGGCGGCCAGCGTGTCGGCCGTCTGAAAGCGTGCGGCGGGCTCCTTGGCCAGGCAGCGCTCCACGATGCGCACGAGGGCAGGGGGCAACCCCGGTACCGCCTCGTCCAGCACCGGCAGCGGACGCGTGACATGGGCCACCAGTACACTCTGCGCCGAGCCGTCGTAGGGCGGACGTCCTGCGAGCGCGTGATAGGCCACGCAGCCCAGGGCGTAAAGATCGCTGCGGCCGTCCACCGTCTCACCCGAAGCCTGTTCGGGACTCATGTAGTGCACGCTGCCCAGCACATGCCCGTGCATGGTGAGCGCCGACGCCTGCTCCGCATCACGCGCGATGCCGAAGTCCGTGAGTACCGCCCGACCCGACTCGCGGTCGAGCAGGATGTTGTCGGGTTTGATGTCGCGGTGCACGACGCCGCGCGCGTGGGCGTAGGCCAGGCCCCAGGAGACCTCACGCAGCACCCGCACGGTTTCACTCACCGACATCGGACCACGCTCACGCAGGCGGTCGCCCAGCGACTCACCGTTGATGTAGCGCATGGAGAACCACACCACGCCATCGGTCTCGTCGGCGCGGTACACGTCGATGATGTGCGGGTGCTCCAGACGTGCGCTGGTGCGCGCTTCGCGCAGAAAGCGCTCGCGGTGCTCGGCGGTGGCTTCCTCGGCCAGCAGGACCTTGAGCGCGACGAGGCGGTCGAGAAACCGGTCCCGCACGAGATAGACGGCACCCATGCCGCCTGAGCCGAGCAAGCGCACGGTTTCAAAGCTGGCTTCGAGTCCGCGGGGCAGTCCGGTGGTGGGAGCGGGCGTCATGGCGAGGTAAGGATAACCGACAATCGGGTTGCGCGTGACCAGCGGCCCCCCGCATCTTCCGCGTGATGGCCGCCAACGACACCCTGCAATTCGGACTGTTCAACGCCCCCGACCCGGAGCCAGTGCCCGGGCCGATTTCCGAGCCGGCTGCCATGGCACCCGAGCCCGACGATCAGCGTCCGGCACGCGGTCGTACGGCTCTGCGGGCCCGCACGGCCGTATTGTTCTCGCGCCTCGAGGAGCTGGGATTGCGGGGCGTGGACACGCTGGTGCTCATGCGCACCCGTCGTGTCATGGTGTCGCTCATTGGTCGTACGCTGCGCGTGCATGAGGGCTACGCCGAGGCGCCGGAGTCGGTGCTCAGGGCCGTGGTGGCCTTTGCCATTGCGCGTACCAAGACCGAACGGCTGGCGGCGCGTGAGGTCATTCTTGCGCATGACGTGGAGCGCGCGCCGGCCCCACGTCGACAGGAGCCGCTGCGGCCCGGCGACCTCGCACTCATGACGCAGCTCAGTGAAGCGCATCGCCAACTCAATCGCCAGCATTTCGGCGGGGCGTTGCGCGACATTCCCGTGCGCCTGTCGGGCCGGATGGCCACTCGACTTGGACACTATGACGCCGGTTCTCGCCACACCCCGCCGGAGATTGTGCTGTCGCGGCAGCACATCGTGAAGCACGGCTGGCGCGAAGCCATGCACACGCTGTTGCACGAGATGGTGCATCAGTGGCAACACGAGACGTCGCGCCCTGTTGATCATGGCCCCGAGTTCCGTGCCAAGGCGCGCGAGGTGGGCATCACGCCGGCCGCGCGGCGCGATGTGACCCCGCTCGAGCGGCGCAAGCGACAGGTCGGCTGAACGGCTGGCACACGGCACGCCCCGTGCCGTGGCCGCCACACCGCAATGACAACGGGCCCGGTGCACGTCCTGTGCACCGGGCCCGCGTCATTCATCCCTCGTCGGGAATCAGTTCGTCACGCCCGTGCGGAACGCGGCGCGGAACGTGCCACCCTCGGTGAAGCCCGTGGGGCCCACACCGGTGAGGTTGAAAATTCCACCGCTGGCGGTGAGCTGCCAGTTGGTGCTGCCGGCCGCCATGCCCCAGCTGTTGTTGAAGCCGGCCACGCCGCTGAAATCAGGCACGGTGATCGTGTAGCTGCCACCGTTGCCGGAGTAGCTGCGCGAAACCGTGATCGTCCACGCGTTGGTATTGGTGTTCTGCTGGTTGAAGCTCACACCGATGCCATCGCCGTACTCGGCCTGCCAGGTGCCCGTGGCCGTCCAACGGCTGTAGGGCGCTCCAGCCAGCGGGGTGATCGTCGGCTGGGTGAGCACCGAGCCAAGCGTCAGCGTGCGGGGTTCAAGTGTGCGGTTGTACTGCGCGAAAATGCGGCCCGAGGTCACGGCGCCAGTGCCGGACGACGCGGTGGCCAGCACCTGATGCAGGTCGCCGGCCTGCGTCTGTGCACTCGGCACACCGTATACCGTCTGCACATTGCCGCCCGTGAGGTTCGGGAAGGCGAAGGTGCCGGCAAGGCCGTTGTTGGTGATGAACGAACCGATCAGAAAGACCTGGTCGCTACCCGCGTTGGCCACGGTGTAGTTGGCGGAGGCCACCGGGAAGGACTCCGAACCCTGGAAGTCCACCACGGGGATGTTGCTGTTGGCCGCGTAGTTCACGTTGCGGCGGATGACGCCGCGGTCGGGAGTGAAGGACAACGTCTGGAAGTTGAGTGCCGTGCGCACACCCACCAGGTCCGTCACGCCGTCCGCCGCATCGTTGATGGTATAGGTGGTGGCCGGACCAGTGACGGTCGCGGTGCCGTTGCCCACCGAAACGAAAGCCGTCTGACCAGCGCCGACGTTGGCCACCGTGCCGTTGAGCGTCTTGCCCGCGCGGTTGATCTGGCACTCCGTCTGAGCGCCCGCACCCATTTCCGCCGCACTCAGGTACTGCACCGTCACCTGCACGCCGGTGGTGCCTTGCAGCGTTTGCGCGTAGGCCACACCGCCCGTCGCACCCACCGTGAAGCTGAAGACGCGATTGATTGTGCCCGTCGGGTTGACACGCGTCCACGCCCCGCTGCCGTTCTGCACCGCGAACCACAGCGGGAAGCTGGCCGGGTCACAGAACGTCCAGTTGACGTTGCCGCCACCACCGCCCTGCGCCGTGACCGAACCGGCGATGGTCGTCGTGACATTGGCGAGACCGGTCGCCGTGCCCGTGAGGGTGGCCGTGAAGTTGCCCGTGGCCGCGTTGCTGGCCGCGTTGAAGGTGATTGTGGCCGACGTACCGGTCACCGAGGTCGGGTTGATGGTCGCCGTCACACCCGTGGGCAGGCCGCTGATGGACAGACCCACGGCTGCGGCAAAGCCGCCCGTGCGCGTGATGTTGACCGTGCTCGTGCCCGTGCCACCCTGCGTCAGCGACACCGCGCCCGCCGTGAGGCTGAAGCCCTGCGCCGCCGCCACCGTGAGCGCCACCGTGGACGTGCGCGCCGTGATGCCGGCACCGCTCGCGGTGATCGTCACCGTGGCCGCGCCCAGCGTGGCGTTGGCCGCCGCGGTGAGCGTGAGGGTGCTGGTGAGTGTCGCGCCCGACAGCGTGGCCGGCGCAAACGAGGCCGTCACACCCGCGGGCAGACCCGTCGCCGCCAGCGTCACATCACCCGCAAAATTGCCGACACGGACGATGGTGACAGCCGTGGACACCGTCGCGCCCGCGGAAACCGACAGCGTGCTGGCTGCCGTGCTGAGCGTGATGCCCGGCGCCGCCGCCACGGTGACGCTGATGCTCACCGTCTGCGCCGTGACGCCCGTGCCGGTGCCGCGCACCGTGAGGTTGTACGTGCCCGGAGCCACGGCAGCCGAGGCGCTCAGCGTGAGGGTGCTGGCGAACACCGTGCCTGGCACCGGACTCGCGCTGAACGTGCCCGTGAGACCGGCGGGCGCGCCTTCGAGCGCGAGCGTGACCTCACCCGCAAAACCACCCGTGCGCGCAATGCCGATGGACGTGGTGGCCGTCGCACCCGACACCACATTCACGGCGGCCGGATTGGCCGTCAGCGAAATGGCCGGCGAGGCAGCAGCGGTGACGGTGAGGTTGACCGTGGCCGTCTGCGCCACGACACCGTTTCCGCTGGCCGTAATGGTGATGGGCGTCGTGCCCGCCGCCGCATTGGCCGCCACGGCCAGTGTCAGCGTGCTCGTGGTGGCACCCGCGGCGATCGTGGCCGGCGCGAAGGTGCCGGTCACGCCCGTGGGCAGACCGCTCACCGCCAACGTCACGCCATCGGCAAAGCCGTTGGAGCGCGTGATGGTGATGGGCACCGTGCCCGACGCGCCCTGCACAACCGACAGGGCCGTCGAGCCGGCCGTCAGCGCGATGGCCGGCGTGGGAATGGTGAGGTTGTAGGTGGCCGTGGACGAAGTCACGCCCGAACCGCTGGCCGTGATGGTAATGGACGCCGTACCGGGGGCTGCCGTGGCGCCCACGGCAATCGTGGCCGTGGCGGTCGTGGTGCCACCACTCAGGCTGGCTGGAGCAAAGCTCACCGTCACACCGGCCGGCGCACCGCTGGCCGCCAGCGTCACATCACCCGTGTAGCCACCACCACGGGTCAGGGTCACCGTGCTCGTGGCGCTGGCGCCACGCGCGGTGGTGGAGGAGCCCGAGGAAAGGGCGATGCCGATGGTGGGTGTCGGCGGCGGGGTGCCAGGGCCGGTGTTGTCGCTGCCGCCCGAGCAGGCGGAAAGGGTCAACGACAGGAACAGGGCACCGGAGGTCAACAATCGCTTCATCGCGATCCTCAGCTAAAGTCGAAAGGGAGTGTGGGACAAGATGGATACGACGTCATCATCCCGTTGGTGTCAACCAGCCACGAGCATGGTCCGGTAAAATCGCGCGCCAGGTCACGGTTCGCCCCTTCCGGGCCCACCGGCACTGTGCGCGCGATCACCCGTTGCATTTGCCGCCTCCGGATGACCCGACATGTCCTTACCTTTAGCGAGTCCCCTCGTGTCAATCTTTCGCCAAGTTCCCATGGCCACCGATCTCCAGGCAGCCGCCGCCATTGCGGCGCTCCCCTCCGTCGAACTCAAGGCCCACCCGGGCGACCTGTTCAACATCGATGCCGCGCTCACTGAAGAGGAGCGCGCCATTCGTGACACCATCCGGCAGTACGTTGATGAGCACATCCTGCCCATCATCGGCGACTGCTACGTCGAGGGGCGATTTCCCGACGAACTCATTCCGGGGCTCGCCGAGCTGGGCGTGCTCGGCGCCAATCTCCCCGAGGAGTACGGCTGCGCCGGCCTCTCCAGCGTCGCCTACGGCCTCATCATGCAGGAACTGGAGCGCGGCGACTCCGGCATTCGCTCCTTCTGCTCGGTGCAGGGAGCGCTGGTCATGTATCCCATCTTTGCCTTCGGCAGTGAGGAGCAGCGCCGGCATTACCTGCCCAAACTGGCCAAGGCGGAGCTGATTGGCTGCTTCGGGCTCACCGAACCGGACTACGGGTCCAACCCGTCGGGCATGATCACACGCGCGCGCCAGCAGGCCGACGGCAGCTGGATCATCAACGGCGCCAAGATGTGGATCACCAACGGCTCCAAGGCCGACATCGCCATCATCTGGGCCAAGACGGGCGACAGCACGGAAGACTCGTCCATCCGCGGCTTCATCGTCCCCACGGACACACCGGGCTTCCAGGCGCGCGATCAGAAGGGCAAGCTGTCCCTGCGCGCCAGCGACACGTCCGAACTCGTGCTCACCGATGTGCACGTCCCGGCCACGGCCCTGCTGCCCAACAGCAACGGCCTCAAGAGCCCGCTCATGTGCCTCACGCAGGCTCGCTACGGGATCTCCTGGGGCGTGCTGGGCGCCGCGCTGGCCTGCTTCGAGGAGGCCGTCTCGTACAGCAAGAGCCGCGTGATGTTCGACAAGCCCATCGGCGGCTTCCAGATCCAGCAGGTGCGCCTCGCGGACATGCTCACGGAAATCGTGAAGGGGCAGCTGGTTTCGCTGCACCTTGGTCGACTCAAGGACGCCGGCAACTTCACACCCACCCAGGTGTCCTTGGCCAAGCGCAACAACGTGGACATTGCCACCAACATCGCGCGCGAAACCCGGCGCCTGCTCGGTGGCAACGGCATCCTCGCCGAGTATGCGGCCATGCGCCACATGGCCAATCTCGAAAGCGTGTACACCTACGAAGGCACCCATGACGTGCACTCGCTCATCCTCGGGCAGGCCATCACCGGCATGAACGCCTTCAAGTAAGGCGGGACGCACGGTGTCGTTCGCCGGCGGGGCCGCGCGCCCCGCCGAACGTCAGGGGGCCTTTGGCCGTACAGTGAACAGTTGATCCCGCGAAAATGCGACGGTCCCGTCGCATTGCCCGTCGGGGGAACGCTGTCTAGCTTCCCCAGGGCGGCAGCAGGCTGCCGCCCGGTTCCCCTGATCCTCCTCCCAGCCTTTCGAATGGAGCATCCGCGGTGAAGATCGCCGTGTGCATCAAGCGCGTCCCCGTGATGGAAACCAAGTTCGCGATCGCGGCCGACGGCACGCGCGTGGACGAAGCGGGGCTCAAGTACGACGTCAACGACTTCGACCTCTGGGCCATCGAAGCGGCCCTGCAGCTCAAGGAAAAGAACAACAACGCCGGCGAGGTGGTGGCCATCTCGCTCGGTCCCGACGCGGCGCAGGAACAGATCCGCAAGGCGCTGGCCATGGGCGCCGATCGTGGCGTGCTGCTGCAGGCGGCCAGCATTCCGGCCGATGGTCTGGCCATTGCGCGCGCCCTCGCGGCGGAGCTCAAGGACGGCGGCTACGACCTCGTGCTCTTCGGTCGCATTGCCATCGACTCCATGAATCAGATGACGGGTCCCATGGTGGCCGAGCTGCTCGACCTGCCCTGTGTGACGAACGTCTTCAAGCTCGACATCACGGGGAGCACGGGCCGCGCCGAGCGCGCGCTCGAAGGCGCCAGCGAAGTGGTGGAGTTCCCGCTGCCCGCGCTGCTCACCATTGACGATGGGCTCAACAAGGAGCGCCTGCCCTCCCTCAAGGGCATCATGGCGGCCAAGAAGAAGCCGCTCGACGTCAAGCCGGCGCAGCTTGGCCAGGCGGCCGTGAGCGTGGCGAAGATGGCCCTGCCCCCGGAGCGTGCGGCCGGTCGCATCCTCGGCGAGAACGCCGACGCGGTGCCCGAACTCGTGCGTCTCCTCCAGACCGAAGCGAAGGTGCTCTGATCATGGCCAACGTTCTTGTTTTTGCGGAAGTGCGCGGTGGTGAGCTGCGCAAGGTGGCCCTCGAGGCCGTCACGGCGGGACGCGCGCTGGCCGAACAGTCGGGCGGCGGACAGGTGCACGCGGTGCTCGCCGGTGCGGCGGGCATTGCCGACAAGGCCGGCGCGCTGGCGCAGCATGGTGCCGACACCGTGCTCGTGCTCGAGCATGCCGGTTTTGCGCAGTACAACCCCGAGGCGCTCACCGCCACGCTGGCGCAGAAGCTTCAGAGTGGCGGCTATGCCTACGCGCTGTTCAGTGCCACGGCGCAGGGTCGCGATCTCTCGCCGCGCGTGGCCGCGCGCCTTGGGGTTGGCCTCGCGGCTGACCTCACCGGTTTCACGGTGGAAGGCGGCGTGGTGCATGGTCAGCACTTCAACATGAACGGCAAGACCATCGCCACACTCGCGCTCACCGGCACGCCGGCGGTGCTCTCGGTGCGTCCGGCCGCGTTTCAGCCGGCCGAGGCCGCGCGTGCGCTGGCCACTGAGGCCCTGGCACCTGCGGTCGATCCCGCCGCGTCGCGTGTGAAGGTGGTGGAGCTCAAGCAGGGCAACGCCGGCAAGCTCGATCTCAACGACGCACCGGTCATCATCGCTGGTGGCCGCGGCCTCAAGGCACCCGAGCACTTCAAGCTCTGCGAAGACATGGCGGATGCCTTTGGCAACGCCGCCGTCGGCGCGACGCGTGCGGTGACCGACGAAGGCTGGCGCCCGCACTCCGACCAGATCGGCCAGACGGGACGCAACGTCAGTCCCAATCTCTACATCGCCCTCGGCATCTCCGGCGCCATTCAGCATCTCGCCGGCATGCGCACGTCCAAGACCATCGTGGCCATCAACAAGGACAAGGACGCGCCCATCTTCAAGATTGCCGACTACGGCATCGTGGGGGATGTGTTCGAGATTGCACCCGCCCTCACCGAGGCGGTGAAGAAGGCCAAGGCACAGGGCTGACCTGTGACCCTGGCCAACGGAGTGTTTGCGGTCATCCTCGCCGGCGCGCTGGCGGTATTCGCGCGCCAGGCGCAGCGCCTCGTGCGATGGCTGAAGCTGGCCAAGCCTGAAGACCGCACCGACCACCCGGACATCCGCACGAAGAACTTCCTGCTCATCGGCCTCGCGCAGACCAAGATTCTGCGCGAGCCGCTGGGCGGCATGATGCACGCCCTCGTGTTCTGGGGCTTCTGCGTGCTGGGCCTGGGCACGGTGGAGATCATGATCCAGGGGCTGTACACGCCCTTTACCTGGGACGTGATTCTGCCGCGCCTGTTATACGTGCCCTACGTGTTCTCGCAGGAGATCTTCGCGGTCTTCGTGCTGCTGCCCGTGGGCTACCTGCTGTATCGCCGTCTGGTCATCAAGCCGAAGCGCTTCACGGTGGATGCGGTGCACAGCGGTGAGGCCGTGCTCATCCTGAGCGTCATTGCCACGCTCATGATCACGCTGCTGCTGGTGTTTGTGGGTGACGCCAAACAGCCGGGCGCCGACATGGGCGGGCGTGTCATCACGGCCATGCTGCTGCCGCTCTTTGGCGGCATGAGTGCGGAAGCGGCGCACACCATGGCCCGCGTGTCCTGGTGGATTCACGCGCTGGGCATTCTGTGGTTCCTCAACCACCTGCCCAAGTCCAAGCACCTGCACGTCCTCTCGTCGCTCATCAACGTCTGGTTCTCCAACACCAGCGGACCGGGTCGCGTGGGGGCCATGCGGCCCATGGATCTCGAGGCCGAAGACGCCGAGCAGTTCGGCGCTTCGGACATCGAGCACCTCACCTGGAAGAACCTGCTCGACGGCTATTCCTGCACCGAGTGCGGCCGCTGCACGGCGTCGTGCCCGGCCAACCTCACGGGCAAGCTGCTCTCACCGCGCATGATCGTGGTGAAGACACGCGCGCGCCTGACGGAAAAGGCCACGGTGCTCGATGCCGTGGCGGCCGGCGGTGGCGCGGCCAGTGAAGAGCAGCAGGCCGTGCTCGACAAGAAGTTGTTGGACGGCTGGATCAGCGAAGAAGAACTCTGGGCCTGCACGAGCTGCCGCGCCTGCGTGCAGGAATGCCCGGTCAGCATCGACCATCTCGACATCATCAACGAGCTGCGTCGAGATCTGGTGCTGATGGAATCGCGCTTCCCCGAGGAAATTCAGCCCGCCCTCACCAGTCTCGAGCGCAACGGCAGCCCCTGGGCCTTCAGCGCCGCCGACCGCGAGAAGTGGACGGAAGGACTCAACATCCGCACCATGGCTGAAATGGCGGCCGAGGGCGAGAAGCCCGACATCCTGTTCTGGGTGGGCTGCGCCGGCTCCTTCGATGACCGGGCCAAGAAGATCACGGTCGCCTTCGCGCGCATTCTGCAGGCGGCCGACGTCAAGTTCGCCATTCTCGGACAGGAAGAAACCTGTCATGGTGACCCGGCGCGTCGCATGGGCAACGAGTATCTGTATCAGATGCTCGCCAAGGGTGTCATCGAAACACTCGATGGCTACCAGGTGAAGACCGTGGTGACCTTCTGTCCGCACTGCTTCCACCAGATGGGCAAGGAGTTCCCCGATCTGGGCGGGCACTACGAGGTCATTCACCACACCGAGTACATCGAGCGCCTGCTCAGCGATGGTCGTGTACCGCTCGACACCGAGCACGGGCAGCGTCTCAAGGTGGCCTACCACGACTCGTGCTATCTCGGCCGCTACAACGAGATCTACGACGCGCCGCGCAACACGCTGCGCAAGGCCCTGCCGGTGGTGGAGCTCGTGGAGCCGGCACGCACGAAGAGCCGCGGGCTCTGCTGCGGCGCGGGTGGTGGGCGCATGTGGATGGAAGAAACCGTCGGCAAGCGCGTCAACGTGGAGCGCACCGAAGAGCTGCTGGCCACCGGCGCCGATCAGATTGCCGTGGCCTGTCCCTTCTGCATGACGATGATCACCGACGGCGTCACGGGGGCCGGCAAGGACGTCCCCGTGCTCGATATCGCCGAAGTGGTGGCCGGTCAGCTCAAGGCCGAAGTTACGGCTTGATTTCCAATGCGGCTTCGGCGGCGGTCAGCGTATCGCCGCCGAAGTCCACCACCGCGTAGAGCGTGTAATGTCCCGGGGCCAGCGACGGCATGGCCACCCGCAGCTTTTCGCTGCGCCCGGCACCCACCGTGCGACCTTCCACCAGCGTGGCCGTGGCCACGAGCTCGCCGTCCTGATCACGCACCTGTAGCTCACCCAGAATGCTGGTGGCTGTGCGTCCCGTGTTGCGGTAGAGCACCTCCACCTGCTTGCCCTTCACGTACATGTCCGCCACTTCGCCGTCACGCTCGGCCGGCGGATCTGCGGCCACCGGTACTGAGGGCGAGGAGACGTTGGCGACGGACTGGGCACGCAGCGACGCGCCGGGGTAGAGGGCCAGCAGGGCCAGAACGAAGATCGCGACAACCAGGAGCGGGGCGCGAAGGAGGGAGGTGCGCGGCAGGGAAGGCATGCCACGCACTACTGGAAGAGTGATGCCACGCGGTTGATGTCTTTGCGTACGCGTGACCTGTGACAACACACCGCGCCTGCCCGAACGCACAGGCGACTCACGGGGCCGGTGGTGTAACAGGTGCACGAATACCATGATGGCTCGAAATGTTGCGCAGTTGCCACAGCCCTGTGCTGTTCAAGGGACAGTTTGTGGTGCATCTTCATGAGAGTGTCCAGTCTCCCAGATCTGCCAACCAACGATCCTGCCCTCCTGGCCGCCATCGTCGAAACGGCGGGCAGTGTCATCGTCGGATTGCGCGCCGACCACACCATCTTCCTGTGGAATCGGGCGGCAGAGGAGCTGTACCAGACGCCGCGAGACGACGCCATCGGCAGCGATTACGTGGCGCGCTTCATCGCACCCGAGCATCGTGCCTTCGTGGCCGCCGACATTGTCGAAGTCCTGGCCGGCAAACGCACGCTCAACTTTGAAGACGACTCCGTGCTGCCGGACGGCTCGCGCCGCACGCTGGTGTGGAATGTCACCCGTGTGCCAGGGCCTGCCGGCGTGCCGCAGGGCATCGTGGCCATCGGGCAGGACATCACCGAGCGCAAGCACGCAGAAGAGCGCTTTCGTCTGATTTTTGAGCACGCGCAGGACGGTTTGCTGCTGTCGGACAACACGGGGGTCATCGACTGCAACCCCGCGGCGCTTGCGATGCTCGGGCTCAGCGACAAGACGCAGCTCATAGGCCGCCGGCCCTCGGAGTTCTCACCGCCCACGCAGCCCGACGGTGTATCCTC
>VFQP010004477.1_pt1 | contig 12991 bp, 13 predicted proteins | sample 3512351 | NCBI WGS metagenome assembly VFQP01 (sample SAMN10412372, study PRJNA504923) | tailings metagenome | isolation source: Relicate 1 Philex TSF1 revegetated site | place: Philippines: Tuba, Benguet | collected 2017-08-29 | reverse complement strand
GAGGACCCACGAGGCAGCGGGAACTGCCCGCCGCACACACACGGGAGACAGATCCTCAACCGCGCACCTTGCTGTAGGCGCGCGCCTGGCTGCGCAGCTTGGCCAGCACATAGTAGTCAAACGCGCCGGGCAGCACGCCTGCGCGGCGATGGAGCGAGCGAGCGCACACGACAGCACACCGCGTGTGGCCCCGCCCCCGCCCCCACGGCGCTGCTCCTCCAAAGAAGCAGGAACACGTGCATTGCACTGTGCGCCACGGAAGTGTGCTCCCTCTCTCGCCTGGTGGGATGAAGAGGTAGAAGCCGACGGTGGCGAGCAGCACAAAGGTGCGCCAGTCGGGGCCCGTCAGCTCGCCGCGCAGCTCCAAATCCAGCGTGCTGCGGGCGGGCGAGAGGGAGAGGGAGCGTGGAGCGCCGCAGCTCGCTCGGCAGCACTGGCCACTGGCCACACGCGCGCAATCTCTGCGCCCAGGCTGTCCGCATCAGCGAGTCCCTCCCCACCAAGAGAAAGGGCCCCTCGCCACGTCCCTCTCCACGCGTCCAGGCGCACCTGCGGTGCAGCAGGTCGCCGCACTTGACGACGTTGCACGGCGCCACCACCATGCCCAGCGGCAGTCCCGCCACGGCGTCGGCCAGGTGCGCGGGGTCGATGGCTTGGGGCCGCACGCGGTTCAGGCGGCCGGGCGACGCGCGGCGCGTCAGCGACAGCGGTGTGGCCATCTGCCAGAGCTGCTGGGCGCCCCTGCCGCTGCCGCGCTGCGCGAGCCCGAGCCCAATTCCACGAGGAGCAAGGGCCCCCGGGGTGTGCGCGCTCGCGGCGATGCATCCGCGGCGCTGCTGCTGCTGCTGGGCCATGTGGCACGACGAAGAAGAGGCCAATGACGACGCGCAGCTCATCTCCCGTCTCCGCTGTGGTGCTGCGGCTCTGCGGGTTCGTGAAAAAGGGCGCGCGCTTCTGCGGAGAACTCCTCTCGCTCGGTGGGGGGGACTGCAGAGCCTTCTCCTCTCTCGCTCACACTCTCCTCGCTCCAGGCACTGCTGAGCTCGCAAGGCACGCAGCCTCGTGACCTGACCCTCCCAACTGGGGCTCATGGCTGTTGCTGCCGAAGGGAAGCAGCAGCAAGAGGAGGCCTGGCAACAGGAGGGCCATGCACCTGTGTGGAGCAGGCGGCGCTGCCGGGCTTCAAGGCGCGCGAGATCTCGAGATGAACCATCCTGCCGCCTGCGTCCTGCATCATCACCCGATTGCACCGGCGCCAGAGGAGGAGGACGCAGCACCGTTGGCAGGAGGACCCCCCCTTGCTGGCACGACGAACAGCGGCGGCAGCTCGGCCATCTCCTGCTCCAGCTTGCCGTAGAGCCCGCCCTCGCGCACAAACAGCGGCACCTGCGCGCGCGGCACAGCGCAGGCGCAGCGCAGCACGGAGCACACGGTGTGGCACATGTGATGAGGTCACACGCCCTGGCCCAATGCCACCGCTTCAGCGTCCACGCACGTGGCTGTGGCGAACCGTCTGGCTGCCCGCCCACTCTGCCGCCATGCGCTGGATCTCCTCGGGGCCCAGCTTGTGCCCGCACAGCCGCCGGAACAGGTCCGCTGCCACCTCCTCCTGGAACATGTCCTCGTACCTGCGCCCACCAGGCACGCCACAGCGGGCCCGCACGACGTGCGCCGCCGCAGCGTGCCGGCGTGTCAGCGAGAACAGCGTGAACACCAAGCGCACCTGACCAGCAGGATGTCGTACGCCGGGGCCCCTCGCCGCCACGCCTCAAAGTGCGCCTGCGCGCGCACAGCACGCACCATCCATCAGGTGGGCCCCGGATGGCGCGCCGACGATGCGCAGCTCCACGCTACGCACCGTGAGCCAGCGGGCCTGGCCCCACACCCGCCACGCTCTGCAGCCCCGCGCGGGCGCACCTCTAGCCCAAACAGGTCCTGGCGGCGCGAGAAATACTCCTCCACGGTGGCCGGGAAGGTAGCCTCGGGCCCCAGCTGCGCAGGCTTGGGGTGCGTCTTGAGCGCCTGCTCTTGTGCGCACGCACCGCAAAGGAAGAGTCGCTGCGCCAGCCTGCGCTTCCCTCACGCTCAGTTGATCCCAGTTGGAGGCACGCCGCCGCCCCTCCGCCGCACCTGGTGGTGGGCGTGCCCGCGGCGGTAGTGGCTGGCCACCACGTGGTAGGGGTCGCCGTAGAGGTACACCACGCTGCGTGGCTTGCTGGGGTGCGGGGTGGCGGGGCTGCCCGGCACCGACCACGGAGGCGGCCTGCGACGCGCACAGCCACAAGCAGCGTGCAGGCCGCTTGCAGCGCGTGCTTGATGCGGGCACCGCCCTCCTGATGCGCCCACGCAGGGCTGCTGCTTTGGCGCCGTGCGGCTCTGCACGTGGGCGTGTGCCGGAGCCCGTCCGTGTCGAGCAGCAGGTTGGTCTGCAGCCCGCGCCGCGTGAGGAAGTTGCTCAGGTGCGTGCTCCCCACGCCTCCTGCGCGAGCGTGCCGTGTGCGTGCCGGCACACCGGCGCGATCGGTCCGCCGTCCGGACCGCATGAGGTGGCAGACCAGAGCGTGCCGCAGCGTGTCGCCACAACAGCGGACCTGCGGAGCATATGTGGACGTCCAGCGGCCCGGCTGCGCTGCTGACGAGCTGGAGCAGCTCCAGCACTGCGGCCGACGCGCCAGGCGCTCCCGCGGCCTGGGCCACGTTCGCGGCGAGCGCTGCCTGCAGAGCTTCCATTCCGACTCGATTGCATCAATCGCCCTGCTCGCCCGCGTGTGGATCGCGGAGCGGAGCACGCTCGCCATGCCTGCGAACTCGAGCAGGGACAGCTACTGCTTTCCCCTGTGGGGAGCCCCGGGCGGTGGCAGTCGAGCTCCCGTGGTTCCCCTCCCCCTGTGGCACGCTCTGGAGCGCTCGCCGCGAGGGGCGATGCCGCCCCATCGCGTGATGGGACCGAGCAGTGCTTGGGCTAGTTCCCCCCTCTGGAGGGCAGAAACAGCCCTCCAGCCGGCTGCACTGAGCAGCTTGGCCACCTCATGTTCACGCTGCAGCTGCACCGCCTTGGCACTGTGGCCGCTCCGCCGTCGGGTAGGATGCGCCTGGGCCGGCACGCGCTCGTTGAGCAGGGGGACTGCAGGGGCCCCCGCTCCTCCTCTTCCTCCTGCTGCTGCTGCTGCTGCTGCTGCTGCTGCGGCCTGCCTTTATCTGCTCGTGCTCGCACCCGGTGTGCATGGTCCATCAGCTCGAAGCTCACGCTTTCGCTCGACTTCGCGAATTGTGCACACAAGATGGCGGTCGGCAGCATTGAGCCGACAAGTGAGCGAACGCTTGCGCTTCTCCTGAATGGTTGGGTCCGACTCCAGCAACAACCCGAGCCGGCCGGCACGAGCCCGGCCGTGGTTCACATCACGCCTTGGGGGGCGGCGATGTTAGCGTGATGCGAGTGGCCTCACGCCTTGGCCAGGCATCACGGAGCCTCTCCTCTGCCCTGGGGCCGGGACGGGATGATCAGCCCGCCGCGGGCGCCGGAGCGCGCTCGCACGCACTCGTGGAGCGATTGGCCTGACTGGAGGAGGATTAGGCTGTGCCAGAGGGCCATGCTGGAGAGCTCGCTGCTGCCTGATGCTGCCTGATGGCGTACCCGCAGGCGTGGCCGTCTACCTCTTGGTGGGCGTCGCGAGCATGGTGGTCGCCAACTACAGCTACAAGGGCCTGCTGGAGGCCACGGACTGGATCTTCGACCTCAGTGCCGACGTGCGTCAGGGGCCACAGCGTCAGGGGCCACCATCACGCGATGCATCAGCGCGGGCGCTGCTCACCTCTCGTCGTGCACCGCTGCCGTGGTTCCCTCGCCGCAGGTGGACGTGCAGGGCAGCGCCAACACCTTCTTCTCGCTGGTGGCGCTGGTGAGAGCTTGGCGCCTCCCTCGCCGCCAAGTGCCGCGCCCCGCTCTCGCCCGAGGCGTGCGCCCGCCACACACGCTCGTGCTCTGCATCCCGCGACGCCACAGGTGTACGGCTTCATGACTGGCGTCACCTTTAGCATCTGCTACGGCCAGCAGGTGCGCCCCGCCTCCCCTTCACGCATTGCTCTGGCTCTGGCCCTGATGTTTGCGCTCTGCGTTCCTGTCGTTCACGCTGCGGGCTTGGCTCGCCGTTCACAACCCCCTTGCTTGGAGCAGGAGGCGCTGACCAAGGAGCTCTATTCGGAGATCCTCACCATTGAGCACCTGCTGCAGTGCGCGCTGGTGGACGTGCCCGAGCCGCTGCTGCGCCGCAAGATCACCTACGCCGTCAGGTCCGCCGCGCCTTGCGCAGCGCTGCAATCATGCCCCGCCGGTAGTAGTGGCGCTGGGCAGAAGCCTCGCAACGCCGGCGGCGGCGGCGGCTGCTCACACTTTGCATGGCATGCCGTTGCGCTGGCACGGCCCAGAGGCTGCGCCTTGCTTGCGCCACTGGTGACGGTGTGGCCGCGCAGGCGCTACGTGCACGACGAGCTGGTCAAGCCGCACCGCAAGGCCGTCGACAGCCCCTTTGCGTTTGGCACGGCCTACAACGACCTGGTGCGACCCATATGAGGGCCTTGACGTCCACACCAGTCTTGGGAGGGCTTTGACGTCTGCACCCGTCTTTTGCCCTTGGGCGGGGGAGCGGGCACGCTTTTCTACCCCGCTCCTGCGGATCCGCTCTGGACACATCGCCTCACCAGAAGGGTGGTGCGCTGTGCATGCCGTGCGCTCTGTGCACGCGCACCTCGTTCCTCGCAGGTGCAGGCCATCGGCGTGGTGCAGGACAGCGGCTGCTCGGTGACCAACCTGGTGGCGTGGGGCCGCAAGCTCACGTCGGCGCAGTCCACCAAGTCCTCCGTCATGGCGCTGGTGCTGCCCAGCATGCACTGGTGAGTGTGTGCGGGATGGAGGCGCGTGCTCGCCACCCACGCGCCGCCCACACAGCATGCGGCAGCCCATTGCACCTGTGTGCCTGCTTTGCAGGCTCTTCCTCATGGTCATGCAGGTCCTCTTCCTGCTCTGCTTCCTGGTGAGCGCGCGCTCTGTTTGGTGATCCCGCTGCCGAGGCTGCCTTGGGCGCACAGAACCGGGTGCGCCGCGCCGCCCGTCTGCGCAGGTGTTTGACGCGGCCAGCGGCATCGAGGCGAACACCATCACCACGGAGCGCAAGTTCAACTTCTCCTGCCTGGTGGGCCTGCTGGTGTTTGTTCAGCTGGTGCTGCTGGACCTCAACAACCCGGCGGGCGGCCTCTACAGCTTCCAGGACCGCCTCGACGAGCGCCTGGCGGTGCGTGCGGGTCTCGCGTGGCCACTGGAGGAAGCCTGGGTCCCTGCAGCGTCTGGCGTGCGTGCGCCCTGCTGGGTGCTGTGATGCTGGACGCGTACCTGCGGAATCATGTACAACGAAAATCACGCGCCGACGTGTCGCCCGCAGTTCACGTACACGCTGCTGGACGACCTGGAGAACCGCGAGGCCGGCTGGGTGCCCAGCGAGATCGTGCTGCTGCACAAGCTGGGCCTGACCACGGCCGGCGGCGGCGGCAACAACTGAGCGGCGCGCGGCAGCCCCCGTGCCCCCTCCCCGACCGATGGCCAAGAGAGTCTGGCCACCTGCCACTGGGACCCCTGTACCTACTTATGCTGGCTTGCGCTGCGCGAAATCGTGCTTCCCCTTGACCCTTTGACGCTTGCACCCCATGCAGTGTTTCGCACGAAGCGGGTCGTGTGCCGCTCGCGCATCATTCGCGTGTAGCCGTGTGTCACCTTGCCGCCCCCTAGCTACCTGGTTGTCGCGCTCGTCTTTGTTTTCGGTCGCGTGTGAGCGTTGGGAGCGGCGGAGGGGCGCAACGACACTTGCCGCAGCGAGCCACACAGCAAGGCAGGCGGCCCCAGGGCCAGCGGCGCGTCGTCCTCACAGAGGTGCGCGTGCGCCAATGACGGAGGGAAGGAGGAGGAGGACTCCACCCCCCCTGCGCTCAGCTCACCGAGACGACGGGAGGCACCCCAGGCGCCCAGGAAGCGCCTGCAGCCGCGCACCGCGTGGAACGCGCGCGATGCGTCGTGGGGGCTGCGGCGCCGCGTGGTTTCCGCTGCAGCCTCGCGCCGTTGGGGAGGGAGCGCGCAGAGGCGCGCCACACACAGGCACCACCTCCCCTGGGAGCAGCTGCACACATGGGCAGCAGCTCTCTGGCAGCATGGCAAGAGCATCTCCTCCTTGGCTCACCTGTGCAGGCGGCTCTACCTCTTGCCCTCTTGAGGCGCTGGGCAACTCGTTCCCCCTGCCAGGAGCCGAGCACCACCGCCGAGTCGTCGAGGATGCAGCTGCAGCCAGGCGCGATGCAGCAGCACCTGCAGTCGCTCAGCGGCGGCGCCCGCGGCGTCGCTGCCCCCACCATCCGGCGCTGCTCGCACGCGCGAGTCTTGCCCGCGCGCGCTCTCCTGGGTGATCTGAGCGGCCCAACGCCCACACCAGCCAGCAGCGGGCTCCCAGGTGCAGCACCGGCGCAGCAGCAGCAGTTCGTGCAGCAGCCCAGCGGCCTGCTGCTGCCTCCCAGCAGCAACCTGGCGTTGCCCGGGCGAGCAGGAGGCGCGCGCCCCGCACGCGCCGCCCGCCACGTCTCCACGCCCGCCGCCGCCCCCTCGGTGCAGACGCACACGTCAGACAGCCAAGGCACCACGCCGCCCGCGGCGGCGCAGCCACAGCAGCCGCAAGGGCGCGGCGCCTCCTCCGCCGCCGCCGCCGCCGCGCAGCCCGCCACCTTTTCCCTCCCGCCCGCCGATGTGATCCTGCTGCCCAACGGCCAGCGGGCGCACAGCTTGCACGACGAGGGCATGCGCGTGATCCAGAGCATGTCGGGCTGGGCCGAGCACACGCTCATGCAGTACCTCAAGCCCGTCGAGCGCAGCTGGCAGCCGCAGGACTTTTTGCCAGAGCCCGAGTCGCCCGACTTTTACGACCAGGTGCTGGTTCGCTGCCCACATGCGCACACCTGCACACCCTCATGCAGTGTACGACCTGCTGGCCACGAGGCGGGCACGAGGCTGACGTGGTGGCTGCCCACCTGCGCACTTTTGTGACCAGGTGCTGGCCATGCGGGCGGCCGGGCAGAACCTGCCGTTTGACTACCTGGTGGTGCTGGTCGGCGACATGGTGACGGAGGAGGCGCTGCCCTCCTACATGAACATGCTCAACCTCCTCGACGGAACCAAGGTGCGTGTCCAAGGGAAGCGCCGTGGGTGTCTGTGGGGCAGCGCGCGAGCCAGGGCCTGTAGAGGGGGCGTAGGGAGGTGACGGGTGAGGTGGGGTGCTGCTGCGCACGCGCGCAGGACGAGACGGGCGCTCAGTCGCACCCGTGGGCCGTGTGGACGCGTCACTGGACGGCTGAGGAGAACCGGCACGGCAACCTGCTCAACAAGTACCTGTACCTCAGCGGCCGGTGAGTCCCGCGGTGGCGCGGGCGCCCGGGCAGGGCGGCGAAGGGGCTCGCACCTATCTGCCGGCGCGCCACCAACGAGGGGCGGCGGCTCATAGTGGCGGTGCTGGGCGCCCATGCTGTCACACAGCGTCAACATGAAGTCGATCGAGACGACGGTGCAGCGCCTGGTGGGCAACGGGCTCGACCCTCAGCTGGAGAACAACCCCTACCTGTGCTTTGTCTACACTTCGTTCCAGGCAAGCAGAGCGGCTCTTGTTCGCGCTCGCGCGCTGCAACAGCGTGCTGTGGCGGCCGTGAAACGCGCTGTTGCGCTCAGTCTGGAGCTTACGGGCGATGGGTGGCGCGAGCGTTGCTGCTGGTCCCGCAGGAGCGCGCCACCAAGATCAGCCACGCCAACACGGGGCGCCTGGCGGCCTACTACGGCGACAGCCAGCTGGCCAAGATCTGCGGCATCATCGCCGCCGATGAGGGCCGCCACGAGCTGGCCTACACGGCCATCGTCAGCGAGTTCTTCCGCAGGTGCGCTTTTGCGCACGATGTGCGTGGGGGTGCGTGTGCGGCGCCGCTGCCACCAGCTGCCGTCGTCCGTCCCACGGGCCGCAGCGCTGTGGAGGGGCCCGACGTCGCCGCGCTCTTGCCCCCGCACCACTTGCCGTGCTGCCCCAGGGACCCTGAGGGCGCGCTGCTGGCGTTCGCCGACATGATGCGCAAGGGCATCGTCATGCCGGCGCACCTCCTGGACGACGGCTGCCACAGCGCCAACAACAAGGGCGGCAACCTGTTCCACGACTACGCCGCCGTGGCCGACAACATCGGCGTCTACACCACCAACGACTACGCCGACATCGTCGACCACCTGGTGAGTGCTGGAGGGAGGCAGAGGGCCCTGGGAATCACCTCGCTGTGCTCCGTCTGGTGCACACACTTGCTGGAGAGAGGCGCCAGGCGCGTCGCACGGCATTCCCTCACGTCTGCGAGGCGTGCGCATACACGTCCACCGCTGCAGGTGAAGAAGTGGGGCGTGGCGGAGATGCAGGGCCTGTCGGGCGGCGCGGCGGCGGCGCAAGAGTACGTGTGCGGCCACGCGGCGCGCATCCGGCGCCTGGCCAACATCCAGGCGGAGCGGCGGCTGCGCGACCGCAAGCGCGGCAAGACGCGCGAGGCCAGTTTCGACTGGATCCGCGGGAGGCACGTGGCGCTGCAGTGATGCGCGCCGGGGCGAGGCGGCGGGCCGCGCTCGCCGAGTGAGATGTGCGGGCGGTGCCCGTTGGTGTGAGCGGGAGGGCGGCGGCGGCGGCGGCGGCGGCTCCCCCTCCTGTGTGCCATCATGATCACGGAGCAGGTGTTGCTGATGAGAGAGAGCTGCTGCTGCCAAGTTGTTCTTCGCGAGTTCGGCAGTGGTGGTGGTGGTGGCGCAGGCCACCCACGAGGTGTGGCCCCGTCGCTGGCGGCGGTGTATGCGGAGTTTGGCTTGCGTCGTGCTTTGTGAGGTGGGATGATGATGGAATGCTGCTGCTGCTGCTGCGTCTGGGAGAGAGAGCGGTGTTGCGATGGGGTTGCGAAATCTTCTTTCGGTGGTGCGGCGGCGCAGGGCGGCCCGCCCTAGCCCGCCCACCCACCGCGGTGCGTATAGAGGCTGGTGAGACGGCTACGACGTTGAGGGGTGAGGCGTTCTGGTGCTGCAAGACAGAGAGTGTCTCCATCCCCAGGACGCGGTGAGCGGTGTGGCACGTGGGTGCGCGCGCTGGCGGCCGCTCCCCTCAGCTCTGGTGGACCCAAGGTGCTCCAGCAGATGGATTAGAGCAACGCGGTGGAGCAGCTGCAGCGTTCACCGCTTTCCTTTCGTTGGTGGCGCCCATGGCGCTCTAAAGTCTCTGCTCGCTCGCCCAGCGCACAAGCAGCGATGGCGGCCGCGGGACAGGCGTGCCTGCTCAGAGGCTCCTCTTCCTTGCCAGCCGCACCAGCGCCGGCTGCGTCGCTGCTGCAGGGGCCGGCCATCCCCATGCTGCACGGGTGCAGCACCTCGGCCAGGCACGGCGCGTGGCGGCCAGCACGCTGCGTGGCGTCCTCGGCGGGGCGGCCTGCGGTGGTGATTCAGGGCCCGCTGCTGAGCGCAGCGCTGGGCTGGAGGCGCGGCGTGGTGGCGGCTCGACAGCAAGGAGCAGCGCTCTGTAGGAGCGCAGCGCTGAGCATAGATCCTTCGCCGCACCAAGGCGGGCTAGCCTCGTCGGCGCCGCAGCAATGTGCAGCGCCGCTGGATCACCTGCGCCTGGGGAGGCCGCTCGGCGTTTTGCTGCAGCGCAGCCTCGCGTGCGTCGCCGGAGTGGCGCTGTGGAGCCTCCTCTGCAGCTGCGTCACGGGCGGAGGCGCGGCGCCGCTCGCCAGCCTCAGCATCGCAGCGGGAGAGTCCTCCACCGCGGGTGCGTGGAGCTCTCGCGTGCGTGGATGTCGCCCGCCACAACGACCGCACGCACACACGGCACACGCTGCAGCCCGCAAGCACATGTGCCTGGGGGCATTTCCAGCTGCGGCGTGGGCTTGCGCAACGCAGCCGCCGGCTTGACCGTGGCAGGGGGTGCCTGCCATATGGGGCGAGACGGGCCGCTCGTGTGGCCCCGGCGCAAGCGGGGGGGAAGGCGCACGCCCAGAGTTCTGAGCAGCAGCGGTGGCAAGTTGCGTGCTGCTCGCTGGCTGGAGCGCCCGCAGGCATCCAGTCGGCCATGAAGAGCGCCTGGACGGGCCTGGCGGCCGGCGTCCTGCACACACTCTGCGGCCCCGACCACCTGGCGGTGCGCAGTCCCGTTGCCGCCGCGCTGCCACTGGCCAGCGGCACACCTCCGCCATCGCAGCGCCGCCGCCGCGGCCCACGTGGGCACGCGGCCGGCCGGCTAGGTACACAGCGAGCGCGGCAGCGAAACCACGCGTGGCTCGTGGTGCTCGCTGGCGTGCAGGCGCTGACGCCCCTGACCATTGGGCGCAACCGCGTGACTGCCTCGGCGCTGGGCGCGCTGTGGGGCTTTGGCCACTCGACCGGGCAGCTCATCCTCGGCCTCGTCATGGTGCTGCTCAAGGTGCGGTCATATGCAGGCGGCGGCGGCGGGCGGTGCGGGGGCGTTGGGAGTGGTTGCTCGCGGCGGCCTGCCTGCTGCATGCACGTGGCGGCCACCACCACGTGGCAAGCGCAAAGGCCGCTGGCGGGGCACGGGTGTTTCTGCGTGCTCATCATCGGGCCCCTGACCTCTGCGTGTGCGGTGCGCTCACGTGCGCCAACAAGGCGACGGCTGCCGCCTCCTCTCTGCGCATGACCCACCCGCTCGCAGGACCGCTTCCACGACTTCCTCCCGGCGCTCGAGCGGTGGAGCGGCGTGGTGGTGGCGTGCACGCTCATTGCCATTGGCGCCATGGGCATCTACGAGAGCTACTTTGAAAAGCACGGCGAGGGCGACGCGTCGCAGCACGCCGAGGAGGAGCAGGAGGCCATGAAGCTGGCGCTGGCAGGTATGAGCGCCGGCCAGGGCACGCGCCGCCGCAACAGGAGCCTCTGGCGTGGGGCGGTGGGGAGGCGGCGGCGGCGGCGGAGGTCCGAACGCGCCGCTGCTTGCGCCGGCTGCCTGTGGCGCAGGCGTGGGCTCGGGCGGCGGCGTGCGCGCGAGCGTCAAGGCCTCGTTCGCCACGTACGCCACGGGCATTGTCTACGGGCTGCAGCCCGACGCGCTCTTTGTGGTGGTGCCGGCGCTGGCGCTGCCCAGCAAGGCGGCGGCCATTGCCTACTGCAGCATGTTTGTCATTGGCACCGTCATGGCCATGGGCGGCTACACGCTGCTCATCGGTGAGGGTGGCGGACGATTGGGCCACGGCCGCCGGCGCGGGCAGAGCAGAGGGGGACGGAGCAGGCCATCGGCAGGCGCCTGTGTTGCACGTGGCGGCGGCGACGGCGATGACGCGTGCTGCGCGCTGCGTGCGCCCGCTCGCGCAGGCACGACGAGCGCGGCGCTGACGCGGGAGCGGCCCTGGCTGCAGGCGCACCTCAGCACCGTGGCGTCCATCGCCGCCATCGTGGTGGGCGTGCTCATCGGGCTGGCCGGCCTGGGCTTTGACGTGCCCTTCTTCGGCTAAGTGAGGTGGCTCTCGCCGCCGCAGCCGCTGACGGGAACGACGACGGCGAGGGCGGGGAAGGAGGGCGTCGGTGCCAGGCGGCAAGCGGCGTGGCGCGCCACGGCACTGGACGGTGCGGGCGGGCGCTATGGTGGTGGAGGGCAGGCCGAGGTGACTTTCGGACTGTGCGCCGCTGCCAGAGGCGCGGTGGGCGCTGTGGCAGAGACAGCTGCCGTGTGGGGCGCAGAGGAGCGCCGCGGCACAGGGCAGCGCGGCAGCAAGCCGCTGCTCGTGCGCTGTGTGGCGGCTAATCTATGCTTTGGGGGGGGGGAGCGGTCAGGGGGCGCGCCATCTCCTCGTGGGGCTGCAAAGCGTCTGCAGCGCCACCGCTTGCTCGCGGGTGCACGCCTCGCGTCCTGGGTGGCTTCCCCCCGTGCTCGCCATTGTTTTGCCTCTCGTCACGGTGGGAGGGTAGGGCGGCGGTGTCGGTAGAACGCAGCCAGGTGCGTGTGGGCCCTCTTGTTTTTTCTTGACGTGAAAGCGCATGACGGCGCACCCTGGGTCCCGGCGGGGAGGAGGAGGTCAAGGATTGGATCCGTGACGGGTGGCGCGGTGGACTGACTGTTTCGACTCTGGCCCGGCCTCCCTGGTGCAGAACCATTTCATTTGCCTGCAAGCAGTTCGCGCTCCCATCGCAGCGGCAGGCGGGCACGCGCAACGAAAAGAATGATGCAGCAGTCCAGCAGTTTACTCGTCGCCTCCGCTCGCCCACGCATCTGCGTCCGCCGCCGCTGCCGCTCGCCCGGGCTTCTTCCTTTTGGGCCCCTTGCCAGGGGGCGGCATCTCTATCAGCGGGGCCACAGCCTGCGGCCGGTGCGCCAGACCGTCGTCATCGAGCCCCTGTTCCGTCAGCCTCTTCTCCGCGCTCTTGAGCTTCTTGCGCTCCGCCTTGCACCTGCTTGGCCAGAGCACCACGGCACCACGGCGTGCTCTGTGTGAGCGCGGCTGCTGTGCCTGCTGCGCCTTGCGCCTGCTGCGCCTTGCGCCTGCTGCGCCTGCAGCTGCGCGTGCGCTACACCGCACCTGTCCGAGCACGTCTTGACCTCGTCCCAGCAGCGCTCCCACACCTTCCGCCATGTGAAGGGCCGCTGGCACACCTCGCAGACCTGCGCGTGTGGACATGCGGTGTGCGTGGCGACCGCCCCTCTCGTCGCGGCCGTGCAGCTGCCAGGAGGAGCAGGCACAGGCTGCACATTCACGGCCTGCACGCGCGGCTCGCCTTGGAGGGCAGGTTGGCCTTGGCCACGCCTCTGGGCATCGCGAGATGGAGTGTGTGGCCGACGACGCGCCACGCGCTTGCGCCCGCAGAGAACGGCGGCAGCGACACAGGCGCGCTCACAGTGTTTAGGCCCCCTGGAGTCTGCGCAGTGAAGTAAAACGGGCGTGAGAAGAGGGAGGA
>VFQP010004476.1_pt1 | contig 12996 bp, 13 predicted proteins | sample 3512351 | NCBI WGS metagenome assembly VFQP01 (sample SAMN10412372, study PRJNA504923) | tailings metagenome | isolation source: Relicate 1 Philex TSF1 revegetated site | place: Philippines: Tuba, Benguet | collected 2017-08-29 | reverse complement strand
CATCCGCTTGCGTGCGTGGCGGCCTGGCGCTTCGCCGCCGCGGGCCGGGGCGGACCTTTCGCGCTTCAAGCTCGTCTTGCATGTCCGTACACGCCGTGTGCCATCTCCACGATCACTTGCACAGACGAGCCAACGACAAGACAATCATTGCGTCGACACCTTGACCAAGGCAGGGCGGATGAGCCGCTCTCCCGCCCGGTAGCCCTTCTGCAGCACTTGCAGCACCGTCCCATCTGGCACGGTGGTGTCCACCTCCTGCACCATCAGACAGGACCACGGCCAACAGCGTTCGTTGATCGCATGCCACCAAACCTCACAACTTTGTGCACACCAGAGCCTCGCTCGACGCACCTGCATGATGGCGTCGTGCACAGCTGGGTCGAACGGCTGCCCCGCGCCTGGCACCTCCTCAATGCCGGCCGACCTGCGCGCACGCCACCACCACCCACGGCGCCCCTCGCATCATCACCCACGGTCACCAGCGCATGCACCGCGGCCCCACTCAACACCCGCTGACCGCCCGCACCTGATGAGCTGCTGCATGTCGGTGGCCACCTGCAACCAGGCCTGGTGGACCGCCTCCTCCCCCGGCGTCTTCGGCCGCAGAGACTGGGCGGCGCGGTCAAAGTTGTCCAGCACCGGCAGCAACAGCTTGAACACGTCCTGCCGCACCTGCGCGCCACCAGCATGACAGCCACCTGTCCAGGAGCGCGAGCCCGTGCAGCAACAAGTGCCTGCCTACAGTGCAGTCAGTATGTGACGCGCCCCCTTTCCTCACACCCGCACGCACCTGGTCCGACAGGGCCAGCTTGTCGGCCTCGTGCCGCGCACGCACGCGGTCATAGTCGCCCTGAAGCGTCTCGAGCTGGCTCCGCAGCGCCGACACCTGCAGCAGCGCCCACACGCAAGACGGGCAAGACGTGACGAGGCGCTCCACGACTGCAACGGCGGCGGCGGTCCCTTCAGCTCCTGGCCCACAGCTCCCTACCTCTACAATCGCAACCGTTCCTCCCCGCACCTCCCCGCACCTCCCCGCACCTCCCCGCACCTCCCCGCACCTGGATGGCGGCGTTCTCCACGCGCGTCTGCGCCGCCGCCTGCGCCTGCGCCACGCGCCCCGCCGTCTCCTCGGCAAGCTCCAGCCGCTCCAGCAGCACGCTGCGCAGCGCGCGCACCTGCGCCGGCGACGCAGCGGCGGCGGGCGCCGGCGAGGGAGGCGCCGCCATGCGGTCCAGCAGGAAGGTGTCGGGGGGGAACGCCGCCCGCGGCGCCTCCCCGCTGAGCCCGGCCGCAGGGGCCGCACCCGGCGCGCCGCTGCCGGCGTCGTCGTCCTCGGGCTGCCCGGCGGCAGCCCGCTCCTCGTCAAAGTCAACCGACTCAACCACCACGGCGGACACGGGAGGGCGCGCGCTGTCGGCGGCGGGGAAGGTGGGCGCGGGCGGCACGTCGACGGCGGCCATGTCGGTGGCGGCAGGGAAGCCAGGGAGCGTGTCGATGGGGTCCTCGCCCTGTCGCTGCTCCTCTTCCACCAGCACCTCAACGGGGATCATCTCCACGCTCAGGCTGGTGAGCGCGGGTGCAGGCGCCTGCTCCTGCTGCTGCTGAGAGGTGGGTGCGGTGCTGGGCGGCGCCTGCTGGGCTGGCGGGGTGGCGGCGGCGGCGGAGGGTTGCTCTGGGCGCTGCGGCGGGGGGGCCGGAGGGGCGGCGGTCGCGGCGGCCTGGCGGCTCTGCACCAGCCCGCGGTACCAGCGCTGCACCAGCGGGGCGTCCCACGCGGCTGCCGCTTGCAAGCAGGCGCTGGCCTGCGGCAGCGTCATGCGCTCCTGCGCACAACACGCGCGACACGGCACAAGGGAGCGCGTGCAGCAGGCGGCGCCTGAGCAGTCTGAGTTCATGGCGTCCCTGCGCCGGGCTCGCAGGCAGAGAGCGTCCCGACGCACACACCTCGTTGGCCTGCAGGGCGCCCAGGTAGGCCAGCGTCCACGAGGAGGGCGGCGTGACGGGGCCCAGGCGCGCCAGTGCCTGACCCAGCGACTGAAGGTCACCAGGCGAGCACTCTGCGCGTGCACACAGGCACGCACAACAGCTAAAAGTCTGGCCGCCACCGCTAGCATGCGTGTGCACGCCGCAAATGCCGTCAGCCCGGCCACCAAGCTCTGCAGTGCCTCCTCCTCCTCCTCACCTGCGAGCTTGGGCTCCGAGGCCACAAACAGCGCGCCCATCCACCCGGCGCTGGGCCGCAGCCCCGCCTCGGCCAGCGCCACCACCACGCGCGCCGCCTGCCGCCCGCTCAACCCCTTCCCGCCCTGCTCCTCCACCTGCCGCCTCAGGTCGCTCAGCAGCACGCCCAGCACGCGCTGCTCCAGCCATCGCAGCGCCGCCGCCGCCTCGAGGCACGACACCAGCGCCTCCACGCCGGCGGAGCGCTCGTCGCGCACGCGCGCCACAAACGCGCCGCCCCACGTCTCGAGCATGTCTGACAGCTCGGCGCGCTCGCGCCAGCTCATGGCGCGCGCCGTGCCCTCCTCCTCCAGCACGGCCGGCAGGCGGGACAGCAGGGCGGCGAGCTCGTCGGCGCCCCAGCGCTCCGACGGCACCGAGTAGAGGAGCTGCCGCAGCTGCCGCCAGGTGCGCGCCGACGTGACGGCCTGGAGCACGGCGCCGCGCCAGCGCTGCGCCTCCTGCTCCACCGCCTCTTTCTGGCGCACCGCGCGCTCCTCGGCCGCCGCGCGCTGCCGCTCGCGGGCCTCTTGCTCCTGCCGCTGCTGCTCCTGCAGCGCGCGCGCCCGCGCCGCCGCCGCCGCCTCGCGCTGGGCCTGCTGCTGCGCCGCGCGCTGCTGCTGCGCCTGCTCCTGCTCCTCGCGCTGCTTCTGCTGCTGGCGCTGCACGCGCGCCTGCAGCCGCTCCGACGCCCGCGCCTGCAGCTGCTGCAGGTAGTTGGCCTTCAGCTGCGCCGCCTGCCCCCGCGCGCCCATGCGCTCCAGGGCCTGCACGGCGGCCGCCACGTGCCGCGCCTCCTCCGCCAGGCGAGCCTCCTCCTGCTCCTCCTCCTCCTCCTCGTCTTCAGGGCCGGCCGCCGGCTCCTGCTGCGGCTCCTGCGGCCGCTGCTGCCAGGGCGCCCTCAGCGGCCACCCGCGCTGCGGCGCGGCTGCTGCTGCGGCGGCGCGGGCGGCCGCCTCGGCGCGCTGCTGCTGCAGCCGCTGCTCCTGTTCCTGCCGCTGCTGCTGCCTCTGCTGCATGCGGCGCAGCGCCTCCTCGGCAAAGGCCTGGTCGTCCTCCAGCCTGTAGCCCACGCCCGCCAGCCCCTGCAGCAGCGCCGACAGCTCCTGGGCGCTGGAGCAGCGGTCCAGCGGGTCGACGTCAGACAGGAGCTGGCGCATGGTGGGCGCAGACGGGCGGAACCTGCGCAGCGCTCGCGCCGAGGGGACGGAAAGGCGTTAGGGAGGCAGCGTCGCGCGAGGTGCGAGGCGTCAGGCTGCCCCTGCTGGGTGGTGTGGGAGGCGGGGCAGGGCGTGCGGAGCGCACCTGGCCTTGCCCAGCGCCTGCAGCACCTCTGCCAGCCCCTGCACGCTGAGCTTGCCCGAGGCGGCGGCGGCCGCCGTGTGCTGCAGCAGCTCCTGGGCCAGGGCGGGGTCCAGCGCACCTGCAGAGGGCAGAGGCAGCGCAGGGCGGCGCGCGCAACGAACGGCCTTGATGCCGATGTGATGGGACCAGTCCTTGCACCGGCTTGGCACGTGACCCCTGCTGTCCTGCAGCACCGCTGCGTCAACTTGTCCGTGGGGGGCAGCGACGGCAACGTGGCGATGACGGCGACCCCGGCACTGCAGACGCGCACCACCAGCGCTCAACCGCGCGCAACCAGCGCACCAGCGTGCGCCAGCGCGTGGGCCGTCTCTGGCAGCGACTGCGACTGCGCCTCGTCCTCGGAGCACTGCGGCAGCATCTGGCGGGTGGCTGCGGCCAGGTCGCCCATGGTGCGCGCGTACTGCTCGCGCTGAGCCTGCGCCTCGGCGGCGCGCCGCCGCTGCTGCTCCAGCGCGGCCTCCTGCTGCCGCCGCCGCTCCGCCAGGCGCTCGGCCGCCGCCGCCGCCTGCAGCGCGCCGTGCCGGCCGCCCGTCCAGGGGCGCCCGTACGGCTGGGAGGGCGGCTGAGGGGCGGGTGGCGGCGGGGAGGGCTGCCGCCGCGCGGCGCGGTGCTGGTGCGCCAGGCGGGGGGCCATGGCCACCAGCTGCTGCACCTCGGCGGGCGAGAGCACTCCCTGGAACGTGTTGACGATGTCCTGCACGTCGTCCAGCGAGCGCGCGGCGGCCAGCCGCCGGGCCAGCGCGGCGCGCGCCTCGTCGTAGGGGCCCGACCCCCGCGGCAGAGCCTGCGTGCGTGCAGCAATCGGAGGCGTCGAGCATGTGAATGCATCGACTCTGCTGGCATGAGCTGTGGCATGAGCTCATCCACAGGGCGGGTGCCGCCGCCGCTGCAGCCTCATCCCGAGGCTCCACCATTGCGGTGCAGCGCAGCAGCCCACAGGACGCACGTGGCACACGGCCGTCTGGCGTTGTGGCTGGATCCTGAGGGCGCCGCTGTGAGTCCACCTCCGCAGCGCGGGCGCCACCGCTTGTGGTGGCCGCCGCACGGCGTGCCAGGGCGCGGCTGCCTTCATTCACGCGTTGCTTTATGGAGCGACTGCCTTTCTGAACGTTCGACTCTGCGTGTGTGTGTGGCGCTCGCGAGGAGGACATCGCCTTCGCCGAGAAATCTTCAAACGCGATTCCGACAGGCGAGGGCGACAGGTGGACGCCCCTGCCTCCAGCGTCCGAGCGTCCTCTCAGTTATTCCTCTCTCCAGGCCTCCAACAAGTCCTGCTTCGGAGCGCAGAGACATCACGAGATTGTCGCGGACGCACAACGACCCCGGTCAGCCGCTGCCATCACCAACAGCACCAGGCAGCTCTGCAGGGCTCGTGGCCGGCACCGTCTCCGGGCCCTGACCACCACTGCGCCCTGCCATTGCCCTGCTGCTGGCCCACGCCACTGACAAGCCTGGCTGCGGCGGCTGGCCATGTGCTTGATCTTCCCGCTCATCCTGCCGCGCCCCCGCTGCACTGTCGCCCTCGCCCTGCGCCGCCTGCGGCCTTGCACCCAGCGCCGCCAGCTGCGCCGCCATGGCGGCCAGGGCGGCCTCCAGCCGCTGCTGCCCCTCGCTCAGGCTTGCCACCATGGCCTTGAGCTCGGCCACCTGCTCGCCGCCCCCGGCCTCAGACGTGCCGCCGCCGCCACCATGCGCCGACGACTGCCCACCCACCGAGAAATGGGCTCGGAGCGCGCTGAGGCCAGACGGCGGGCCGCCCGGGCCTGCCTTGATGAGCACGGACGCGGGGCGGGACTGGGCCCCAAACACCCCGCTGGAGCCGCTGGCGCCCAGCTTGGCCACGGTGCCCGCCACGCGGAACTTGGTCATCAGGCCGCCACCGCTGCGCGAGCCCCCCGGGCCGCCGTGGTGCCCATGGTGGCCCTGCGCGGTGCGGCTGGCCACCCGCAGCATGTCCCAAGCCGCTGACTTGCCGCCCGGCGCGCCGCCGCGCTCCGTGCCCTTGAGCTTGGCCGTGGCGCGGGGGCGCACGCCAAACACCTGCTCGATCAGGGTGTGCAGCTCCTGGGAGCTGATGAAGGTGAGGTCCTCGGCCAGGCGCTCTCTCCTGCGGGCATCGCTTAGCAGCGCAGCGCAAAGGTTTTCGTGCGAGTGGAGAGTCTTGTGCAGCAAGCGAAGCCAAGGTGCCGCAGCGCACGCACCTGAGGGCGGCCCTGGCCTCTTGCTCAGCGGTTGGCGCGAATGCGTCCCCGGCCAGCAAGGCGGCGTCTGGCTGTGCCAGGCGGGCCCCGCTGCCCGCGCGCACGCTCCCCTCCGGGGCCACCTTGTTGCTGCGGCTCCTCTTGAGCCCAGAGCTCGAGTTGGGGCTTCCGGCCGGCCTTTGGGGGTGGGTGGGCGAGGCCGACGAGGGGGGTTGCATGGTGACGGTGGCGTGCCAGGCGCCCAGCACCAGGTGCTTGAGGCTCCAGTAGAGCGACCAAAGCCAGGCGTAGATGGAGTTGGAGACGAAGGTGCCGCCAAGCGTGAAGCACGTGATGGAGACGGTGCCTGTGTGACAGTGTTGTCGCCAGCGTCAGTCGAGGCGCGTGAGGCCCCCCCAAGACCTGCCCTGCCACCACCTGAGAGCGAGGCTCCTCACCTACGACGGCCCACAGCACCGTCTCCGCCCCGCGCCTGACCGCCGTCCACGTGCGGTGCGCGGCGCCTGGGGGTGTGGGTGCTGAGCTGGCTTGAGGAGGCGCTTGATGCGTCGCTTGGCCCACGGTGGAGGCCTGCACCGCGCTGCTGCCGCTGCCGCTGGGGGCGCTGTGCGCGTGCGAGACGCCCCCCTCGGAGACGGAGGAGCGGCTGAGCAGCGAGGCACCCGTGTGCTGGCCCACACTGTGGTGGCCCGCCATGAGCAGGTACACGGCCTTGCCCTCGTCCACCACCTTGGTGTAGCCCTGCGCAAGGCGGCGCCGCGCGAAAGGGCGCGCACCCGTGGTGAGGCGCTCGCAGCGCGGACCGCCGGCCCTGGGTGCCGTGACCACCGCGTGACGTATGCGCCACATCATGGAGTGCCGTCTGTTTGCCAGAGAGAGACAAGGTGGCTGCCCCAGGTGCAGACCTCTCCTCATTTTATCCAAAAATGCGCTCCCACGCACTGTGTGTTGCTGGCCCGCACCTTGACGGCAAAGAAGGCGATGCACATGGGGATGTGCAGGGCGTAGCCGGCCATGGACACGGCCCAGATCATGGGCCGCAGCGTGAGCAGGTAGATGAGGTACGGGACCTCGGCGCGGCCCGTGGGCAGCGTGGGGTAGCGCGGCGTGGCGGGAGAGAAGCCTGCAGCTCGCAGGCAGACAGGTTGTTCGCTGACAGGGGTGAGGATCCAGGATGACCGCTGTGGGGCGGGAACAGCCCCCCTCAAGTGTTGTGCCGCTCCACGTCCACGCACCGTCGAGGAAGGGCAGGGACCGACGCCACCAGAAGATGGGGTGCATCTTGGTGCGCTCGCCCTGCACCAGCGGTGGGCCAGCGGCGGACCAGGGCAGGGCAGCGCGTGCGGCATGCTCAACTGACTGCTGTCTGCACGGCACAGCGGCGGGAGGGAAGCTGCAGCGGTGCCCGACGAGCCGCACACCTGGGGCAGCCAGATCAGGGGCGCCTGGAGGAGGCAGAAGGGCGACGACAGCAGCTGGTGCTCCACCTGCAGCGGCCGCGAGCAAGCAGGCAAGCAGGTGCAGGTGAGCAAGGGCCCAGCAGCGCACCGAATAGCCCACAGCGCGCAAGGCGAGCGCACCGACCTGGAACTGGTGCCTGTCCACCAGCTCGGCGTGCGCCAGGGCCGACTGCTCGCGGACCAGGTCAGGCTTGTATCTATATGTGATGATGGCGATCAGGAGGTTCGCCTTCGAGCGAGGGCACGCACATGTGCGCGTGCTGGGTGGTTCAGTCACTCGCGCCCTGACTGCCCATCACGTGTCCCCTGCTCTCCCGTGCGGCGCAAGCATCAAGGGCCTGCCACACGCACGCACCAGCAGGATGATGGACAGGACCTGCGCGGAAAGGGAAGGCAAAGGGGGAGCACTGCAGCGCGCTGAGCAGCTGGCGTGACGACTCACTGTGCAACACGCTCGAGCGCCTCCCACTCACGGTGTAGATGGCGAACACCACCTGCCCGTAGACCCGCAGGTCCTTGGGCTCCAGGCCGTTGAAGATCGAGTAGTCAAAGTTCGAACTGGCAAAGCCCTGGAAGAGGAAGAAGACGGACGTCCACCAGCTGTTGAACGGGTTGCCGTCCCAGCCTGCGGTGGCCAGCAGCATCAAAGCGGAGAGCAGAACGTCCTCACCACATTGTGCTTTGAGGTGCTTTGAGGCGCACGTGTGCGAGGGAGGGACTCACCCGGCACCTCAAAGTCGCTCATGCCCACGCCGCCGTACACCATGCTCAGCGAGATGGCAAACCCGCCCGTGATGGCCACCCACGGCAGGGCGAACAGGAGCAGCTCGTACATCATGGCCTGCATGCGGGCGCGTTGGGCGGTGTGTCTGCTTGGACACTTGTGCGGGGCCGGAGCCCAACGATTCGAGCCGGACATGCACAGCGCAGTGACGGCGTCCTGGTTCTCAGCAGTGAACAGCACAACAGCGTGTGCCCAGCGCGCCCACCTGCATGGTTTGGAGGAACGGCCCCAGCGACGGCACAAGCGGCGTCATGACGCCCAGCAGGCGGGCCAGCACCAGCGGCGCGCACGACGCCCAAGCCTGCATCATCAGCGCGCACCATGGGTGCAATTGGTGTGGGTCAGCACCGTTGCGACGCAACTCTGCTTGCCGCAGAGCGACCAGCAAGCCTGCTCACCAGCCCCAGGCGCATGTGCGCCTCGAAGCTGACGTTGATTGTGACGTCTGAGTTCTGGTAGAGCATGTCAAGCAGCGAGACCACCAGCATGAACACGTCGAGGGCCAGGAACAGCACCAGCGACCAGCTCCGCTTGATGTACACCCAGGGGCTGGGGTGCGCAAAGAGCGTCAGGATGGCCTCAACGCAGTTGCCGGCGATGCACAGCATGAAGATGATGGAGTTGAACATGACGTTGCGGGTGTCGATTGACCTGGTTGCGCCCAGCACCGCCTTGATGGCGTCGGCGTTGGTGCCGTTGCTGCTGCCTACTGTGTCCGCTGCCGCCGCCACTGACGAGATCTCCATGGGCAGCCACGGCGGCACCAGGCTCACGTTCATGACCTGCGCGCGCGCGCGTGCATGGGTTGTGGCCCGCAGCGTGTGACGTCACTCGTGTGGGCGGTCCACCTGGTGGCACGACGCTGTGCTGTGCTCTCCTGCGCCGACGTACCTGCAGGAACGCTACGACGTAGAAGATCATGCCCAGCAGCCTCATGACCCAGCGGCACCGCGGGCTGTTGTAAAAGGCCTGCGTTGGGAACGAGGTAGGCCACGCAACAAGATGTGTCTTGCCGCGCGCGCCGTCCACGGCTGCGTGGATCAGCGCATGCACACCTGCACGCGCTCACCCTGGGGCCGTGGTAGCTGTGCCACCACAGGCGCAAGCACTGCTCCAAGCTCCACCAGTCGGGCGCGGCAAAGCCCAGGTTGCACATGATGACGAACGGCGCCGACGGGTCCTACGGGCGGAGGGCACACGCATACGCACGCGTGGCGGGCGTTCCGCCCCTTGAGGCGCTGCCGTTACAAACAAGCCCTTGCTCCTGTCTGGTGCGAGCAGCATGCGCCACACACAAACGCACCAGGATGGACAGCGCGCGCCTCCCGTCCTTGACCGTCTCCAGCACATACTCCTTGCCCAGCCACACCTGCGCTCACAGACGCGCCACCCACCCAATTGTGTGCAGCGATGGCGGTAGGGGAACGCACGGCACGAACATGCAACAGCTTCTCGCCTGCGTGACTCACCCTGCGCAGGTAGCCCTCGACCAGAGGCGCTGCCATGAAGCTGGCGTCCTCCACCTCAAACGCCACGCGCAGCGGCTGGAAGTCCGACAGCGTGGTGGGCTCCTGCCCCTCCGCCTGGCATCGCTGCAGGGCGTGAGGACAAGGAGTGCGCCAGACTTCACGCTTCTGCCTGCACCCAGCCCTCTGCGCTGGAGCGTCAAGCGCAACGCCCTCACGTGCGAGTCAAGGAAGGCCTCCATGCGGGGCAGGGCCTCTGTCTCGTTGCCGCCGTGCAGCTTGCGCTGCGAGTCCTGGAACTGGCTCATGAGCAGGTGCTGCAGCTTGCTGAAAAGCGCCAGCGCCTGCGGGGTGCGACGGTGGCCAAGGCTGGCAGTCTGAGCAAGCGCTCTGAGTTCCGCACACTGTTTGAGAGCAAACTCACGTCCTCGTGCTCGGCCGTGGGCTTGTTCTTGGCCCGGTCCAGGATCTCGAGCCTCAGCGCCATGGTGATGACGCTCACCACGGCCAGCGGGCCTGCACGCAGACGCAGAGGTCCATGCGGGTGGTGGTGGCGAACGACCGCAGCCAGGCCTCACCAGCGAAGGGGCCCCCTGCCCGCGCACTCACTTGGGTGGGTGCAGACGTACTCGAGCAGCAGGCCCTGCGCGTCGCCGTACTGCGGCGGGACAGACTCCCAGTTGCGCACGAGGAAGCGGAGCCCCGGCAGAGACAGCTCGCACTCGCACTTGGCCAGCTGCGCCAAGTGGGGCAGGCAACCAGTACACTGTTTACGGGCGCGTGGTTGAGCTAGCTCGCCAGCGGGCCACGCCCATACCCGTGGGCACCGCTGCCGGCTCACCAGCAAGCACAGCATGTCCAGCGAGCCGATGTTGGCCGCCAGGTCCGTGGTCAGCGCCTGCGTGCACTTGAGCAGGCGATGCAAACTCGTTGGGCAACCGGACGACATTCAGGGACGGCGACGCCTGTCCCCGTTGCCCCAGCAGCGAGCGCACGCACCACGCCCTCCCGCTCGGCGTCCTGCGGCAGGAGGAAGGAAAAGTCGTGCTGGTCCATGAAGCTGGCGCGCTTGTCCTCCTGCGCCCGCTGCTGCTCCACGTCCAGCATGACGGCCACGTCGGCCACGCGGGCGCGGCGCACGCTGCGCACGAAGCGGGACCAGAACGAGGCCAGGTCCGCCGGCACAGAGGCGTAGGGCGCCTGGGCGGGCGCCGGCTTGTCGCCCGAGGGCGGCGCGGGCGCGGCCAGGGTGACGAGCTTGGAGCCAGGGGCGGGCAGGGCGGACGTGGGCCGCGTGGCCAGGGGCGCGTCCTCGGCGCCCTCCTCGCGGTGGAACGCCACGAGGTACTGCGAGCAGAAAGCGCATGCGGTTGGGGCACGTTTCGTCATGAAGACCGACGACCAGCGGACCTGCTGTGGGCAGAGAGACCCAATCACAAACGTGCGCTCACGTTTGTCTCGATCATGTCCGCCAGGCCCATGCCTGCGGCGGCGGGCGCAGCGCAACAGCGGGCGTCAGTCGCCGTGCGGTTGGCGCCCGTGCAGTGCTGGTGTGTGGTGCCGCAGCGTCACGCCCTCACCTCCCAGCACCAGGACCTCGCCTGCCTGGTACACCTTTTTGCTCTTGAACACGCGCAGCGTGTTGCGCCGAAAGGCCGCCAGCTTGCCGATCAGGATATACTGCGCAGCGGGAGGGCAGCAGGGCGGGCATGTGGTGAGTGACTGAAGGCTGAGCCAGCCGCACTGACTGCTCAAAGACGTGAGACACACCTGCGCCCGGCTCTGCCATGGCAGCTGCCAGTTGACGCGAAGGTGGACCTCGTTGTAGTTAGGGTCGCGTAGCTTGAAGAAGAGCGAGCGGAGCCACCTGCGCACAGAGAGCAGGGCGCAACGCAGAGGTGGGTGAATTTGGTGGCGTGGCGGTGTGGAGTGGCATCATGACCTTCACCCTCGGACCTGGGGTCGCTGTTGAAGGCGCTGGCCAGGATGAAGACGCGCGTGGGGCGCCGGAACAGGATGGTCATGTAGCTGCACACGGGCGCAAGCGGGCCCCACAAGCGGCCGTGGTGAAGCACAGCCAGCCCGGCCGCGCTTGCGCCTCTCAAGCTGTGCACTGGCCTGTCACCTGAGCGGCCACGCAGGCAGGGCGTGGAAGCAGCAGGATGTGTGCGCCGCATCGCCCCGCAGCCCTGCAGCTCGTGCTCACTCTGGCAGGTTGTTGCTGTAGAAGCTGTTGTCGGCCGACAAATAGTGGGCCGTGGGCATGGAGGGGTGCACGGGGTCAGCAATCTTGGAGGGTTGCCCCCGGAACACCTCGCCGCCGGGCTCCAGCAGCGGCAGCTCCCGGCCGAAGACGACCCTGCTGGGCTCCCCAGAGTCCCGCTTCATGACGATGACGTCCACCGGGCACATGAGCACCGGGCTTTCGTCCGCTGCGTCGGCGTCGTCCTGGGCCGCAGTGCGCCGCCGCCTGCCGCTGGGGAAGACCTTGCGCAGCCATTCGTGGCCGTAGCGGATGGCCAGGGCGCGCGCCTGCAGCTCCTCCTCGTCCATGCCTCACGGCGTGGAGGTCAATGTCGTGCACGGGATGTTGACCGTGTGCTACCAGCGTCACAGCCGCTCCTCAAGTGCTTTGCCAATGTGGCAAGACGCTTGTGAGGGCTGTGGGCATCCGTAGCGCTGCTCATCGCGGACGCACACGCCTGGCCCCCGACCGCGTACAGCGCGCCCGCCCGGCAGGCCGGTAGCGCCAGACCGCACCGCCGAGAGCATCATGGGGCCCTGAGGGCCATCGATAAGCGACGACTGCGCGCTCCCCTCTCCTGCGCAGCCGACTTTCGCTAAGCCTCCGTTCCGCGTGCTTGTTCTCATGGCTGCGAGCTCGCCGCCCCCTGGCGTTCCTGCACGGGAGTGGGAGGCAACGCCTCCGCGCACAGCAGCACACTTTCACAGCGCGGTCGCTGCGCATTGACGTTTGCGCGTCGCACATTGGCAAGCAGCAGCACGCGAGCAGCAAAGCGGAGCGCACACGCTCGCGGCGCGCAGCGCAAGCGCAAGGCGCCGCTACTGCCGCACCTCCGTGGTTGCCAACAGTCGGCAGCAACAGGAGCGCGTGTTGTTCGTCTGGACGAGCCGCACTCGCGTGGCACCTGCTCAGCGGGCCTCCCCGTCCAGCAGGGGGCCCACGGGCGATGGCTGGCGCTCGGGAGGAGCCGCTGCAGGGAGCGCACACTAGCTACGAGAAGGTGAGGGCGTGCTGCCGCAGGGCCGTCAGCGGCTTCTCAGCAGCACCATGCGCCCCGCCTGCCGCCGAAGATGGGGGCGGGGACGCACTACCTGCTCACGGCGCTGGGTGGAAGGTGTCCACCACCGCCCACATGCGCCCACCTGCCTGCCCACGCTACCTCCACGGCGGCTGGTGCCTCGAGGAGCGCTCACGCTCCGTGCGCGCTGCGAGTGCGTGTGCGCTGCCTGCAGATCAAGGACTTGAACAAGGGCGC
>VFQP010004475.1_pt1 | contig 12996 bp, 12 predicted proteins | sample 3512351 | NCBI WGS metagenome assembly VFQP01 (sample SAMN10412372, study PRJNA504923) | tailings metagenome | isolation source: Relicate 1 Philex TSF1 revegetated site | place: Philippines: Tuba, Benguet | collected 2017-08-29 | reverse complement strand
CTACCTGACATGGCGCGAGATCACCGAGACGCCGTGCTTCAAGGACCGCCTGCAGGCGCGCGACGCCTCGGACCGCGCGCAGGCGCTCACCTTCCTCATCAACGCCGTCAAGGTCAACCCCGAGCTGCTCCCGCACGTGAGTCGAGCTTGTCGGCTCGCGACGCGACGCCGAGGACGAAGTGCACGCGACGTCGAACCAGGCAGGGTGTCCTCGGCGATGATTCGATTCGTTTTGGCGCCCGTTCGCACTTCCCTGCTTCGCAGCTGCTCACGGCCATGCACCACCGGCGGCGCGAGCAGGACGAGACGCGCAGCAAGCTGCTCTCTGGCCTGGCCGCCGTCATCCGCTCTGACCTGGTGCCGCCGGCGTTCCAGCGGCAGCTGCAGTCGCTGGTCGCCGCGCACCTGGACGCCATCATCGAGCCCATGATCCCCGCGCGGCACGCCGAGGTGCCCGGGCTCAGGGAGGCGGCGCGGGCGGCGGCGGCGCGCGCCGCGGCGGCGGCCGGCAACCAGAGCCTGCTGGAGGACGAGGAGCAGCAGCGGTGCAGCGCGCAGCTGCTCGTCAGCCTCCCCGGCATCTCGCAGGTGCGACGCGGCACTCGTGAGCGCATCAACCTTTCGCTTGCTTTGTGGATGAGGAAAGACTCTCTCGCCGCTGCTTGCTCGCTCGCTCGCTCCGCCTCCCGCTGCGCAGGTGTTCCGCGACGCGCTGTCGGCGCGCGACCTCTCTCGCGAGTCGCTGGAGCAGCTCGTGTCCATCGCCACGTCCCTGCTGCGCGTGGCGCCCGAGTGGGCGGCGCAGCAGCTGGCCGTGCTGGCGGCGCACGGCGGCGCGTCGGCGCTGCCCTCCTCGGCGCTGCAGAGCGCGCTGTCCGACCTGCTGTCGCTGCACGAGGAGCGCTGCCGCGTGGTGCGCCAGGCGGCCATCGCCGCCGTGGAGGAGGCCACGGCGGGGCTGCCCGACGCGTTCCGCAAGCTGCCTGGGGAGGTTGAGGCAGAGGAGCACGCGCGGCGCGAGGCCCAGGTGCGACATGTCGTCGTGCTGGGATTCGCATGCGTGCCTAAGCGGTTGCATCAGGTGTCTGTGTGCAGCACAAGTCCCGCTCCCTGACTGCACGCCGCCTGTGGTGGTGGTGGCGGCCACCGCCTCGCGCAGGCGGCCAAGGAGGCGGCCGAGGCGGCGGGCCTGCGCCCCCGGCGCCAGCGCGGCGCGCGCCAGGCGCACAAGGGCGCGCGCGCCGCCGCCGCCAAGGCGGCCGCCGAGGCGCGGCGCAAGCCGCCCGAGCCCTTTTACGGCGCGCACGACCCGCTGCAGGAGGCGCTGCTGCTGTCGCTCAGCGGCAAGCTGCTGCCGGGCCTCATCGCCGCGTTCGGCCGGCGGCAGGACGGGCTCTGCAACTCGCTGCGCTTGTTGCAGGTGAGCCAGCCCAGGGACGCCTTGCGAGTTGCGCCAGTGTGCTTGTGAAGAGTCCTCTTTCGCTCCCTGTCTGATGCGTTGCTGGGCGCGTGGCCCGTGGCGGCGTGGCGCTCGCTGCGTACGCAGCTGTGGGCCAACCAGCTTTTTGCGCTGGGCCCCCGCAAGCGCGGCGTGGTGGACGTGTCGCGGGCGGCGCGCCCGGCGCTGGACGCGCTGCTGCTGGCGCTGGTGGAGCCCGTGGTGGCGCTGCGCGACGCGGCGGCGCTCGAGGGCGCCGGCGAGCAGGACAGCGTGGCGCTGGTGGCGTGGTTTGCCGACCAGGTCATGCTGCACCTGCCCGACCAGTACCCAAAGGTAAAGGCGTGGCTCGTGTTGCTGATCCTCGCACCGCTGGCCGCAAGGCAGTTAGCGCCTGGCCGCGTCGCGTTGGGGCGGCTCGGACGTGTTCGTGTGTTGGATTTGCATCCATTTCGACATCTCGACCGGGCTGGGGCGTAACCACCGGGCGCCGTGTGCTTTTCCTGCACCCTGACACGACCTGAACCGCGGTCGCGGACGGCTCGATTGCTGCGGCGCAGCTGATCAAGCTGATGCTGCCGTCCGAGCGCACGCTGGCGCAGCTGGTCAAGCCCCAGGTGCTCAACTCGCTCACGCTCAGCTGGCCCGCCGGCAGGTGAGCCGGTCTGCGGCGGGGCTCCCACTCCCAGCATCCCGCTCGCTTTCCAGTCCCCATAACCAGATGAGGCCCCGACGCGCACGGCGCTGCGTCGTTACCTCGCCGCTCCTCGCGCGTTGCTCAGTCTCAGGGGGTGCGCTGCGCCTGATCTGTCGCCCGCGTGTGTTCCGACGTGGTGGCGCAGGCTGGACCTGCTGCTCCCCTTCCTGCTGGACAACACGTCCATGCCCGACGTGGCGGCCAAGGCCGTGCGCCTGCTCTTCCAGTTCCACGGCAAGCAGGTGCGCGCGACTTTGGGGAAGGGGGACCGAGGCGGATGGTGTCAGGCAGCACGCACGCCGCGCACACTGCCCTGCGGACCCCACACGGCCAAGCAGCTCCTGCTGTGCGTTGAATCGCGGCTATCGTTGGTGCGTCCACGTTGGCTCATGCCGCAACCCCAATCCGCGACGTGTGCTTGCAGGTGCCCCAGGTGGTGCCCCAGCTGCTCACCAAGGACCCCACCTACCTCATGCTGCCAAAGGTGTTTTGGTTCGTCGTGCGCCACCGCCAGAACCTCCTGCCCTCCCTCACCTCCATCGCCGCCGCCACCAGCGCCGCCGCGCCGTCCTCCTCCACGGCGCCCCAGGCACGTGCCCGACGTTTGCACGCCCCGTCCGCCAGCGCAGCAAGCGTGCTGCGCCAGCGCAGTCCGTTGCACCTGAACGCCTGGTCCAGCCGCACCTCGCCTTTACCACTCCTGTCTCAATCCATATTGAATGCTTCCCTGTCGCAGGCGGTGGAGCCGGTCAAGGGCCTCTTCACCGGGGGCACGCCCAGCGGCATGGTGGTGACGGGCGAGGCGCGCCGCGCCATGCGCAACGCCAAGCGCGTCGTGCGGCCCAGGAAGGCAAAGGCGCGCGGCGGCGGCCGGGGCGGCGCCCGCGGCGGCGGCGCCGTGCGGCGGTGCGGCGGTGGCGGCGGCGGCGGCGGCGGCGCGCCGCGCCCCAACCTGGGCGGTTGGTCGCGCTCAGGTGTCAACACGAGCCTCTGGTGCGTCCTCTCCGCCCCGCACGCTTCGTGCTCTCTTCCCGGTCGCCTCGCTCCTTGTTCCCTGCGTGATGCCGCCGCGCGAATCCTGCGCGAGCAGCCACACTCCGATGCGCGGCCGCCCACGCCCACAGAGCCACGCTCACCACTGCTGCGCGTGCCCGTCTGCGACGCCCTCCTCACCGTCACACGCCGCGCGTGCAGGCTGGGCACGCCGTCGCTGTCGCTGCGCACCGCCTCGCGGCTGTCGCCGGCGGCGCAGCAGGCGCTGGGCCACGAGCTGGTGGCCGCGCTCATGTCCAAGGGCACGCTGGACGTCTCCGTCGTGCGGCGGCTGGTCAAGAAGCTGGCCGCGCTGCCGGCGCTGCCGGCGCTGCACCTGCTGCGCCTGCTGGAGGCCACGCAGGCGCCGGCGGCGCCAGCGGCGGGCGCTGGGGCGGCGGCGGAGGCGGGCGCGGGCGGGGACAGCAGGGAGGCGGTGCAGGACGTGGTGCTGTCGGCGCTCGTCAACCTGGACGACAGCTCGCAGGTATGGGGTTGGGTTGGGTGGGTGGGCGGGCGGGTGCGTTCCTTTTGCGCCTTTTTGCGCGGGGGGTTCCAGCGGTGAGGGACGGGGCTGGGAGGGCGCACGTGGGGAATGGATGTGAGGCGCTGGCGAGTGGAGTGAGCAACTCGGGGCTCACATGGTGTGTCCGTATGCCTCTCAGAGAGTGACTCTGGCCAAGGCGCTCACCTGTCCACGGTGGCGTTTATTGCCTCACTCACCCGGTCCCCTCGCGCACCTCCCAGGCGTTGAGCTCGCTGGTCGAGGCGCTGACCAAGGGCACCAGCAACACGGCGCTGGCCGCCATCAGCACGCTGCTCGAGGCGGACATCCGCGCGCTGGGAGGCAGCGACGACGCGCCCGCCGGTGCGCCGCCGCGCTCCGCCCGCACTGCCTCCACTGCACTGCGACTGCCGCACACGGGCCGCGCCATCAAGCCACTGGCCGCGTCCCACACGCTTGCCTTGTGCGTCGCAGGCGCGGCGCAGCCGGGCGGCCGTGCGGCGCAGGTGCTGCTCAAGCTGCGGCAGCTGCCGTGGCAGCGCCCGGCGGTGCTGCGCGCCGTGATCAAGCTGCTGGGCCAGCTGGCGCGGCGCAGCGGGCTGGCCATGGAGGAGCTGCAGCGCCTGGCCGCCTACGCCATGGCAAACCTCAAGCAGGTGCGTGGCATGGGCGGGGTCACGCCAGCTTGCTGTCTGCTGCCTTGCTGGGGAGGTGCTACGTATATACTTGCGGCGGGCGGCGCGACGCGCGATGCAGCCCCCTGAGGGTGCCACAGACCTCTCCGCCAAGCAGCCCTGCTTTCCCCCCTCCATGGCGCGCGGCTGACCCTGAGTCTGCCTCAGGCGGCTCACGGGCTCACGGCCAGCGCACTGCCTCGTGAGATGCCAACACTCCAGCGGTGGGCCGCGGTGTGCCAAAGGACGGGTGGATTGGCGTGTCGTCGCTGTCGCACAGGCGAGCTACAAGGACGAGGCCGTGGGCGCGCAGGCCAAGGCCACGGTGGCCGAGGCGACGCCGGCGGGCCTGGCGTCGCTCGACACGTCGGCGCTGCCGCTCCCGGCGGGCAAGGACCTGCACCGCTCGGCGCACCTGCAGCTGCTGGCCACGCTGCAGGTGAGAGAGGCGTGGGGAGTGCCCGTTGTGACAGTTTCGGCGCAGGTGTCAAGCAGTCGCGCGACGACGAGGGTGCTGGGCGGCTCGGGAGGGGGCACGACGCCCGCACCGTCGAACGCGCGCTGCGTACGTCGCTCGTGCGCGCCTCTGCAGGACCACTTTGCGCTGCCCGAGGTGCAGGCCGTCTTCCTGGCCTCGGCGCTCGCCGACGACAAGGAGGTGCGCCGCAGCGCACCGTGCCTCCTCCGAGCAGCTGCTCGTCCCATGGGCACGCTGGTGATGCGCGTCGCCGCTTGCCGCTCTCCTGTGCTCTGCGCGCAGATCGCCACGTCGGCGGGCTGTGTGCCCGGCAAGGCGCTGCAGAAGAGCGCGCCGAGCGTTGTGTCCACCTGCGTCAAGGTGTTCGACCTGCTGCTGCGCCACCCGGACAAGGAGGTGCGCGCCGCAACGCAAGGGAGGGAGTTCGAGAGGGCGGTCGAGGAGCCTGTGCGCGCAGGCGGCGCTTCACGCCCAAGTGCTCTCACTCCATGACGACGTGCGCAGGTGCGCGTCGGCACCATGAAGGCGTGGTCGGACAACGACAACCTGCTGCGGCTCGAGGCGGGCCTGCCCATCATCACGCGCATGCTCGCCGTCAAGCGCAAGTGCGTTTGAACCGCGAGTGCGGCTCGCTGCCGCGACGCGTGGCCTGCAGCAGCGCGCGCACGGCCCGACCGGTGCCCTCACGATCGCGCCGCGCGCCGGTGGCCGCAGGAACAGCGCCGAGGCGCGCGCGGCCAAGCGCGCCGCCGGCAAGTGGTTCCAGCGGGTGATTGAGAGCGAGGCGGCCACCACTGGCGGCGTGATGGCCAAGCGCGCGCGGGGAGGCGGCGGCGGCATGGCGATGGCGGCCATGGCGTTCAGCAGCATGGCACCCGCGGCGGACGAGGCGGAGAACGACTACGGCAGCGAGGGCGACGAGGACGACGACGAGGACGATGGGGGCGACAGCGACGACGAGGGCGACGACGAGGAGGAGGATGAGGGGGAGGAGTAGGCCAGCGTGCCCTTTTCAATGATTCCGCCTTTCCCACGATGAAGATGCCCACTTCCAGCGCTTTGGGACCGTGGTTTGCTTTGCTCGCTCGCTGGTTTCTTTGCTCTGCTGGGCGTGCCCACCCGTTGATCCAGAGCAGTGGTGGCCGATCCGCTGCCCGTGTGCCGCTGTCACGTGGGGCAGCTGGCCTCTCTCGCTGGTGCCCTTTGCCATGCCCCTTCTCCGCCGCCCTTGCCGCCACCCTTGCCGCCACCCTTGCCACCCTTGCAAGACACCGTAAGGACCACAAGGACAAGGCAGCGCAGTCACGCGCCAAGGAGAGCGGCAGTGTGTGGGGGCGGGACCAGCTAGCTAGGGCTCGATAGGCACCTTGAGCAGCGTGTCGCGGTAGAACTGCGCCAGCAGCGGCAGCACCTCGTTCACGCCCTTGAGCACGTGCGGGTCCGACCTGCAGGCGCGCACACGCAGTGCAGAGCACACAACGGTGAGCGCAGCCTGCTCCCTGCGCAGCGTAGGCCGCGTGCCGTGCGTGCTGCCACGACGCCATTCGCACGTCTCGCACCTGTCGCCGCGGCTGGCGAGGAAGCCGTGGATCTGGTCGTCGTACCGCCGCCACAGCGAGCGCGCCGACAGGTCGCTGGACTTGGCGTCAAACACCTGCAGGTGTGCAGCGGTGCTTGTGCGCCGTGCGGGTGAGCCCCGGCCGCACCGGCCGCACGCTTCGGGGCGTGACGCACGAGCGCGCCTCACCTCCTTGACCGACTCGAGCGGGTCGCCCTTGGCGGCAATGATGGCCACCGGCACGGTGATCTGCGGCGCACGCGGCACAGGCTGGCCAAGCCTGAGTGACGTGGTGTGGGTGCGGAGCGCCAGCACGAGGGTGCACTGGGCGCGAGGAACCATCCGTCCATCGCCTTGCCTTCTCAGCGAGCTCCTTGTCCTTGTTGAAGAAGCCCGGGTGCAGCGCGGCGGCGGCGGCGGACAGGCCGTCAGCGGCGGCCTGGAACGACGTGAAGCCGCCCCAGCAGTAGCCCGCCGAGCCAATGCGCTCCACGCCCTGCGACATCCGGAACAGCGCGGGTGGCCCTCGCGCTCGCTGGCATGCATGTGCCACGCGCGCGACAAGCGGCCTGCCACCAAGGAGAGCGCAGTGTCTCGCCGCTCTCACCTGCTGCTTGAGCCAGGCGTGCGTCTCCTTCCAGTCCACCTCGACCTTGCCCTCCCACTTGCCCGCCTCGCTGAGCCAGCCAAACACGTTGTACTCGGGCTTGATCACCATCTTCTCCCTGCGCAAGGGTGTGGGGCAGGGTGCACAGCCGTTGTGCAAGTCTGCAGGCTCTGAACGCCTTGCGCAAGGCCATCACATCAAGCCTCACTTGGGCCAGGGCTCGCCGTGGAACACGTCCGGGATGACGACGGCGATGCCGAGGGTCGCGGCCAGCCAGTCCGCGTTGTTGCGCGTCTGCAGGGCATTAAGCATCAATGCGGAGCTCTGGCAGCTAGTGCAGCAGCCGCGGCACAGCGAAACCGCGCTGGATGTGCGCCTGCACGCGGCCCACCACTGCCTGCAGTCACGCACCTGCGGCAACCCGTCCTGGAGGCCGAAAAGGTCGAAGCACACTATGATGGCGGCCTTGTGCTCGTTGTGGATGTCCCCAGCGACGTAGGCCTTGAGGCCGTTGGGCTGCGCCGAGGGGACATTGACCCACGAGCCCTTGGGCTCCTCAGTGCTCGGGATCGGCTGGCCGGCCTCGCAGCACACCTTCGACGCCATTGTGCTCCTTGCTATGTGCGATCGAGCGGTGAGCCGATTTGCGCCCCGGCCATCACGGCCATCACGGCGAACCTTGGATTTGCGGATACTCGAGGTGGCGGCAGGTGCACCACATCATGAGAGAGTTCTGGACGAATGGGTAGGCGCAGGCCTTAGCGACTTTCACTGAAGCACGATGCTCAGGGGGGAAGCGTGCACGATCCGGTGATCGAACGCACCGCCGGGCACTCAGCAAAAGCAATTGCAGAGGACGACCAGGCAAGCAACCAAAGAAGAACCAAGGAAGAACCACGGAAGAGAGCCGGCCACAGGCGAGGCGGGGGGCGCACCATTGCCGCGGCGCGGACGAAAACCATTGGTGCATCTGAGCGCGAGGGACTGAGAGGCAGATGCACAGGAATTTGCAACAGGCACGACGGACGGAAGCTCATGCCGCGAGCAGCGTGTCGCGGTAGAACTGCGCCAGCAGCTGCAGCACTTCGTTGACGGCCTGGAGCACGTGGGGGTCCGACCTGCAGGCGTATGGCCCCACGCAGGTGCACGCTCAAGCATCAGGCAAGCCCCGCGTGCCCAAAGCGCACAGCATAGGACAACGCGGCGCACCGGTCGCCCCTGGCCGCCATGAAGCCGTGGACCTGGTCGTCGTACCGCCGCCACAGCGAGCGCGCTGACAGGTCGCCCGGCTTGGCGTCAAACACCTGTGACGGTGCACGCAGGCGGCACATTGAGCGCCCCGGCCGCGACGCAGCCACGATCCGCGGCCTCACGAGGCATGCACGGGACATCCGTCCTGCTCACCTCCTTGACCGTCTCGAGCGCGTCGCCCTTGGCGGCAATGACGGCCACCGGGCCCGAAATCTGCGGCGCACGCGGCACAGGCTGGCCAAGCCTGAGTGACGTGGTGTGGGTGCGGAGCGTCAGCACTCGGGTGCACTGGGCGCGAGGAACCATCCGTCCACCGCCTTGCCTTATCAGCGAGCTCCTTGTCGCGGTTGAAGAAGCTGGGGTGCAGAGCGGCCGTGGTGGACGACAGGCCCTCGCCCGCCGCCAGGAACGTGATGAGGGCGCCCCAGCAGAAGCCCGCCGAGCCAATGCGCTCCACGCCCTGTGGCAGGAGGAGCGCCGGGCCGCAGCGGCGGGCGCGCAGCCGGCACGCAGTGCGGCCGAGTGGCGCTGTGGGCTTCCCACGGGGTGCGAAACTGCCCGGCGTGCTGCGCCGAGCCTGCCGTCGCTCCGCCCCAGTTGCTAGTGTCTATGGTGGCCCTTGCGTGCGGCTCCACCCAAAGTGGCGGGGTGGCATTCGCCGCCCTCACCTGCTGCTTGAGCCAGGCGTGCGTCTCCTTCCAGTCCACCTCGATCCTGCCCTCCCACTTGCCCGCCACGCTCAGCCAGCCCATCAGGTTGTGCTCCGGCTTGATGATGAGCTTCGACCTGCGCAGAGGCCGAGGCGGGCGAGGACGAACGTCAGGCGCGCTCACGTGGCCCTCACGGAGCCAGACTGGCTCCATGTGCGGCACTGGCGCTGCGTTACGCATCGCGACGATTGTGAGGGGCTCACCTGGGCCAGGGATCGCCGTGGAAAAAGTCGGGGATGACCACGGCGACGCCCAACGTCGCTGCCAGCCAGTCCGCGTTGAGCTGGACCTGCATAGCATCACCACATCACCGGTCTTCCAGCGCGCCTGCTGCGCCCGTCCAGAGGCGTGCCAGTGAGCGCGGCATGAGCGTGCAACGATAGTGCGTGCAACGAGAAGGCCCCACCTGCGGCAGGCCCTCCTGCCCAACGCCCCAGAGGTCGAAACAGAAGATGATTGCCGCCTTGGATGCATTGCTGATGTCCCCAGCGACGTAGGCCTTGAGTCCGTTGGGCTGCGCCGATGGAACATCGACGAAGGCGCCCGAGGGCTGCAGCGCGTTCGAGACGGGCTCGCCCGCCGCACAGCACACTGCCGACGCCATCGCGCTGCCAACAAGTGAAGACGCGCAGAGCTCTGAGCACGAGCCGAGCGTTTTGCGGTTTGAAGTGCTTGGGCGACAGCTTTGTGATCGCTTGCGATCTGGACGCCCGCTGGGCTTCGCGAATGGGCGCGGTGAGCGTGGAGGAGGCCCTGCCTGCACGCGCCCACAGTGTGGGAGCGTGCTGCCATCCGCCCCACCACAGGAGGTGGTTGGGCTGTCTGTGCAATCGGCCCACACGGTGGGGACCTTGCCGCTGCAGGCGTGACTGCTCGTCCCCGCCGAGCGCTCAGTGGATGGACAGTTGCAAGACACAAGCGGGCAGCCACCCAGGGCCACGGGTACAGGGAACACGACGGCACACGACTCGGGCGGCACACCTCCCACACACACACGACGGGGATGATTGAACAGATCCAGGACCCAACACCGCACGGCGAAACCTAAAGCTTGGGCAGCACCAGCGCCGCCCCGCAACCACCAACACGCAGCCCCTGTTGCTGCCGGCCAGCCCCACATTGTTGTGGGGCGGCGCTTGTTGCGCCGCCCACAGGCGTGCGTCCTGAGGCACACGCTAGCCATCGGCCGAGGGCGGTGTCTGCACTTGCGCTTATTAAGATTCAGGACCCCCAGCGGCGACAAGCACTCCCCCGCCGCGCTCGTGCGGCGGCAAGCAGTGCAAACATCAGGAAGAGAGAGAGCGAGAGAGACCTGAACAGAGAGGAGGAGGAGGCGAAACGATGACGTGGTGATGAAGAGGAAGGAAGAGGACGGTCTGCGGCCTACGCAACGTCGGCGGGCGGGGCGCACGGCGGCGGCGCAGCCTCCTGGCCCCGCCTGCCGTGGCGCAGGGCGCGGTCTCTGGGGTGCCGGGTGGAGACTGATGGCGAGCACCGTGTGCTGGCGCCGCGAGAGGGACGCATGACGTCGTCCACCTGTCCCGGGCGTGCGCGCAAACGTGGGGCGCGCGTGAGGGGCGCCGCGCGTGCGCGCGGCGCCAGCAGAGCGCAGTGGCGGAAAGCGCGAGGAGGCAGTGCGCACCGCAAAGGCCCGCATTTGGTGACCTGATCAAAGGCAAGAGGAGGAGTGGAAGGTTCTGCTGGCTTGTGGTGCGAGTGTGGGCAAAGTCGTGGCGTGCGCGGGGCGGGCCGTGGGAGGAGGACTCGCCGTGCCTTGGAGAATCCTGACGTCCTGGTGCCGTCCACGCGTCACTCTTGAGGTGGATTATGCGCTGTACCCGATGTGAAGCTGAACACACATGCACGCGTTCGAGGAGGAGGAAAAGGAGGAGGAGGACATGCAGCGTGGTGCTGTGGCGTGCTTGGTGGTGGTGGCCAGTGTGGCTCGCACGGGCAGGCCCCCCTGGAGGGAGGGGCGGGCCGTTGCAGCCCGCACGCACGCACTGAGTGACCGTGTGTCGCGACGCGCAGAGCATCAGTAAGGAGGACGAGGCAGCGGGGGTGGTGCGAGGGCACAGAAAGAGTCGTCAGTAGGCAGTGCCTGATGAGAGGTTTGGTCCTGGACGAGAGAGCTGGATGCGGGACGCACACCCTAAAGACTGACAGGGGGAGCCCAGGCTGCTTCCGTTGTCGCCCTGCGCTACACATCCCGGTGCGACGCACACCCATGCAAGCACCACCCCATCGAACCAGCTGAGCTTCGGGCGCACTGCCCAGCGGCAAAGTGCCGGCGACGCCACCCTAAAGCCATCAAGAGGCCCAGCGCGCTGCTGCGCCGCACCCCAGCGTCAACGCAAGCACAGCACAGGAACACCTCCTCATGGTGCGGGGGGCCGCACGCCCCGAGCCGCCCACCGCCCCAGCGATCCCCAGGCACAGCCAGCACACCAGCACGCACACACGCACGCGTTGAACCAGTCCTGACGCGGCCCCTGCGGGAGTTCGCCCGGCCCCGGCCTCACACGTGGCGGGACGTGTCCATGCGCACGTGCGGGAACCTAGGCGCCAGGGCACCACCGAAAGCTGAAAGACCGTTTGCCCCGTGCAGCAAACAGACGCGCATGAACCCGCACAACACATCGCGCAAGGCCCGACAGGTAGCTACGCACCCCCACCCCTCCCTAGTGCCGCATGATGCCGCACCAGCCGCACCACACGTCGTGTGCCCAGCGGCTGTCACGTGCCTGAATGGAAAGGGGCTCAACCCTAGGGTTGCGGCCCCTGGGTGATATGCAGAGCCAAACTCCGCGCCTGCAGATGGTCGCGCCCGCAGGTGGCGGGGCATGGGCTGTGGGAACCCGAAACACACGCGCACGAGATCCCCGCCTCGCCGAAAACACTAGACACGCAAAGCCCAAGGCGCCACGCATGGCGCCGCCTAGCTGCTCCCCGAGAGCAGAGGCACGCCCGCATTTCCCGGAGCCCGTTCTTGTTCAGGTGTGCGCGTGCGGCAGCTGCAAGCGCTAGCCCGACACCAACCCCGCGCAGGCGATGCAAGCTAACCCCAACCCCCCAAGACGCAGCAGCAGCAGCGGCGGCGGCGGCGGCGGACGAGGGAGGCCCGGAGCCGAGTCAGAAGCAGTGTACACGGCAACCACCCACCACAACGTCACGGAACCCGGCGGCAGCCTCCTCCGCCACCCCAACCTCACCCAACCGACACAGGAACAGGCGATGCAACACAGGCGCTTGCCCGGTCATCATCGCGACGCAGGGGGCCACGGAAGCCCGCCAAAGCCACACAACCACACCACGAACTCATCATCACGCCCCGCCGGCCCCAGGAAAGGGCGGCCCAAGGTACGGGCGGGAGCAGACTCCAAGAACGTGAGACCCAAGCCTCTGGCAGCACACTTGGGCACTTGGGCATCACCGTTGCTGTCTTCCGCCATGCACAACGGGGCGCGTTGCTCCACGGCCTCAGCCACCAACTCGCGCCGCGCCTCTCCCGACAAACCACGGGCGCCGCAGCAGCCAGAGCGCACCAGCGCCAAGCCACGCGCTCCTCCAAACCACACGTCCCGCCATCAGCGCATCAGCACCCAGGCATTCGCTCCACCACCCACCCAGGCCGCCACCAGAGCCACCCAACCAGCCACGCGCTCCTCCGTCCACCCACGCCGGCCGTCAGAACCACACGCCCAGCCACGCGCTCCTCCACCCACCCACTGACGCTGACGGCGCCACCCAACCAGGCCTCCGCCCAGGCCCCGGCAGGGGCTTAGGAGCGCGCTGCCGACCACCGCAGCTCGTTGCGCACGTTCTGCTCAATCTGCACCAGCACCTGCGGGCACAGCACGCACAGCACAAGCGCAGCGCGCGCACAGCGCTCAGGTGCGCCCAGGCGTGCATGAGAGACTCTGGCGGTCACCGCCAGGGACGCGAGATGGGCCGGCAGTGGCGCACTCACGTCTCCAATCTCCTGGAACGTGGGCCGCTGCGAGGCGTCGTAGGCGAGGCAGGCCTCGCCCAGCCTGGCCACGGCC
>VFQP010004474.1_pt1 | contig 12999 bp, 8 predicted proteins | sample 3512351 | NCBI WGS metagenome assembly VFQP01 (sample SAMN10412372, study PRJNA504923) | tailings metagenome | isolation source: Relicate 1 Philex TSF1 revegetated site | place: Philippines: Tuba, Benguet | collected 2017-08-29 | reverse complement strand
CCTGCGGCACCAGCTCGCGCAGCGTGAGCGTGAGTTCCTCCACGCTGGGCACGCCGGCGTGCGACTTGGCCAGCTCCTGCATCAGCCAGCAGAAGGCGCGTTCGCTGTCGGTGCTGCCCACCGGCTGGAAGTGGCCATGCAGCCGGGGAAAATAGTCCTTGAGGTCGCCGTTGTGGGCAAACACCCAGTGCCGGCCCCAGAGCTCGCGCACAAAGGGGTGGGCGTTCTCCAGCGCCACCTCGCCTATGGTGGCCTTGCGCACGTGGGCGATGATGTTTTTGCTCTTGAGCGGGTAGTGCTGCAGGAAGTCGGCCATGCGCGATTCGGCCGCGCTTTCGTGGTCCACGAACAGCCGCAGGCCCCGGCCCTCGAAGAAGGCGATGCCCCAGCCGTCGGCGTGGTGGTCGGTCTTGCCGCCGCGCTGGCAGAAACCGGTGAAGCTGAAGGTGGCGTCGGTGGGGGTGGCGCAGTTCAGGCCGAGCAGTTGGCACATTTTTCGTGTTTTTCCGTGATAGCCTGAGCACTCAATATGCTTGTGAAATCAAGGGTTTACAGAGATTTTTCCGAATCATCCAAGGTGACACAAGCTAACACGAAAACGATACACGGATAGGTGGCACACGTTGACGGATTATTTGCACAAAAAGAAGGACTCTAGCGTCTGGTACTACAGGCGGAGGTATCCGGAGGACGTAGCAAGGGTTTTGAAGGCTTCCATGTTCATGAAGAGCCTGAAGACATCGGTAAAGCGAGATGCCGCGAAGCTGTCTCGTCAGCTAAGCGTGGAGTTCGATACGGTTTGTCATAACACCAGATTGGCTCGTGATGCTGTGCACACTCTCGATAAGCGGGTGGATACGGATACGGCGGAAAAACTTCGAGCGGATGCAGAGACGCTATTCGCCAACGTGCCTCAGTTGATACGTCTTGCAGCGATTCGTGTCGTTGAGGAGCAACAGCGCGATCCGAGGGGTTGGATGGATACCGTGCGGAGGTGGGAGGACTTTTATGAGTCGATGAAAGTGGGGCAGGTCGTAGCGGAGGCTTCTCGTCCTCCACTTGAAGCACAGGCAATTCTGAACGGCATTCGGTTGGCCGTGCAAGGTCACCCACTACCATCTGGCCCAACACAAACTTCGAGTGCCTCTGAGTCCTCTTCTAGTGCGTCAGATGCGACCGGTGAGTCTTGGAATGCGCTCACTGTACGCGCATTGAGAGCGTACAAAGAAAAGGTAAGTACGGCGCGTCATCAACTCGCTGCGTCGAAGCTCGTTCAAGTCGTAGTACAGAGCACGGCAGAGCATAACGTTCATGAAGGTTTGAAAACGTGGTGCATCGCTAGGCTTGCAGAGGTCCAACCTAGAACAGTGAAGAGTCAACTTGACTGCATGGCTTCGGCATTGCGTTGCGTGATGCCAAAGCTAAGAACACCCACGCTGAGAGAACTCAAGGGCGTTATGCAGCCCCGTTCTGGGGACCGGAAGAGCATGCCTGTCCAGAGCATTCGAGATGCAGTAAAGGCATTCGGTGAGCGACCAGCAAGCAAGAAAGTGCGTGGTGACTACGGGGGTGGGGCTTCTCAGTTCGATGGCATCGCCATTGAGGCTCTGGCTGTGTTGGGCATGAGGCCTCGCGAGCTAGTGCAAGCGAGGGCCGATGCGCTTGTGTCTAAGACGGATTTGTTTGGACGCCAAGGGCTGTTCTTCCGTATAAGAAACGGAAAGAACAAAGCGTCTGAAAGGGATATACCTTTGAGCGATGGCTCACGTGATGCGCTGAGCATCTCGCGTTTGCGTGAGATGCTGGAATGGCAGGAAAAGCATCCCCGGGCGCCGCATGGAGCCGTATCATCGCTGAGCACTCGATTCCGAAAGATGACCAAGAAGCACACGCTCTATCAGATGCGGCACTCTTGGAAGGATGTGGCAGTGCATGCCGGGATCGATTTCGAGCTTCGCGAACTCATTCTCGGTCATCAAGTAAAGGGCGTGGCTGCGGTGTATGGGTCGGGTATCCCTCTGCGCGAAGGATTGGATGCTATCGAGGCTGTGCGTTCTGTGATTCTTGGGGCAGACAAAGACACAGATAGCGGGCCTCCGCGAAGGGTCATCGGCGGAAGAGAAACTGTCTGATCACGTTCTCTCGGTCTGAGTCGGGAGACATCCAAGCCAGCAGCATCAGCATGCCTACTCCTCGTGCGGGTGTATTGGCTACCTCTTCCTTGCCAACCACGCGAATGACTGCGGGGAGCGCAGAGCCAAGCCACATCATCATTGTGGTGGTTGCTCGTTGCTGCTTTAGCGTGGAGGTGATGATCTCCTTTTGCTTGCTATTAATAGCCCCCATGGTCCATGCAAAATGAATGGATTGCTGAAGGAAGGCTACTGCCATTCCGGACCGTGTAAATGGGGAGTTGGTGGCCTCGTATTTGGAAAGCCAGTCATCAAAATCAAGGGTTGTTTGCTTATCGCGTTGGCGAGTTTTCCATATCAACCCCACTACAACGACAACAATCAATCCAAAAACGAGTTCCATACGGTCTCCGAAATAACTACCTGCATTGCCAATACAGCCGCAACTGAGGTGCTTGGCACCTCCCCGTTTATGGCTGACCACTATGGGTGACAAAGTATAGAGGAGATTGTTTACCTGTCACTCATAGAGCGTGGCCTTATAGAGGCTCACTCCATAGCATTTCTCTGCTTTGAGGGGTTGCTTTGGATGTGCGTGTGCTATTCGGCAAGAGGCTTGTCGAGTTGAGAAAGGACAAGGGCTGGAGCCAAGAGGCTCTCGCGCTTGAGTCCGGTATTGCACGTAGCTACCTTAGCGGCGTCGAGCGAGGCCTGCGCAACATCGCCTTGGTCAACATTTGCAGGCTTGCCGATGCACTGGAGGTCTCGCCTACGACGCTGCTGGAGTTCAGTGGTCGAAAGACTGAAGGCTAGCCTTTGAGCTGCGATTACAGCCCCCACGCATCCAGTGCGGCAAAGGCTTTTGTGGGCTCTTCCTGTATGCGGTATACGGTGGCGCGAGAGAGACCGAGGTTCTTGGAAACGCCAGCGACGCTTTCCTTGATTTGGAGCATCGCTACTGCCGCCTCTAGCTGGGCGCGTGTATAGCTGGGCTTCCTGCCCTTAAATGCGCCAAGGGCCTTTGCATGGGCTATACCGGCCCTCTGAGCCTCTTTCGTGGCTTCTGCCTGGGCCTGGGCTGTCGCAGCCATAAAAGCGATTAGAGCGTCTCTAACGGCCATTTGAGTGGGGTCGGTGGTGCTGCCATCGAACACCATGCGGTTGATGACGGTCTTGATGACCACGCCCCGCTGTAGCAACGCACGAATGCTCTCGGTGACATCGTTGTAGTCTCTGCCAAGGCGGTCCACCCACCTGACAACTAGCGTATCCCCGGCTCTCAGGATGTCGAATAGTCGCTGACCTTGCGGACGATCCTTGAGCTTGACCTGTACCCCTGACACACCATCATCGGCTACAACCTGATCCAGCAAGACGCCTAGCACTGCCTCTGCTTGGGTCCGTTGATGCTCAATGGTCTGTTCGGAGGTTGATACCCGCGCATAGAGGATCGTTGCCATAGTTTGTCCGTTAAAGTGATGTCCGAACTATGGCATGTCCGAATGTAGATTGTCAACCCTAGCGGACAGGGTTTGGGTGCTGTTTGACTTGTCCGTACAGGTATACCCTATCGGGCGATAGATGAAGCTGAGTGGCGAAATGAGATGCGCTATCTCGTGAGCTCTTTAAACCTCTCGGTAGTAGTTAGTCTCTTAAGAGCATCTATAGATACTTCTATGAATATCTATAGGGTTTCTATGTTCTTCTCCTACCTTTATCCATTATGGGATATTCTAAAAGGTGGGATAAGGTAAGTCCTTACGAATCAATGACTTACGCGGCTTTTGCTGCGCCGTTAGAATTCTTCCGAGCACCCGATCAACCCCTGGACTAGCCAGAGGCCGCCTAGAGGCCCCTGTTGCGTAGGAGGCTGCTACCCCTTGGCGACGAAGGGCGGGGGGCTTGTAGGCCGCTCCAGAGCCCTTGGCGTCGATGTGCTGCAAGGGGGTACGGGGGAGTGTTTTGGGCTTATTGCTTCTCAGCCTCTCGCGGGTGAGTGATGCAAATTTGGTTGCAAATGTAGGGAGCTAGAGGGTAGACGTGGTGGTCTCGAACCGCATACTCGCTGTGAGGCTCACTGCTTTCCAATGGAGGTGTCAGGGTGATCCTATCGTTTACGTCTTGACACAGGCTGCGACCTTGCCCTATCCTGCTATCACTTTACGCGTTCTACGATGAGGGTACGTAGATAGTCGGGCGCTTCGCCAGACACACACTGATTGAGTGCATTTACCGCTGAGAAACCGGAAACGGGTTTTCCTGCGAGCACTCGAAAAACCCGTTTCCGGTTTCTCAGCGCAATTTAGGTAAAGTGAGGGTGGGCACAAAGTATGCACTTGAGAGAAAGCTTTGCTCAAAATATCGATCTCCATAAGTCTCGGATAAAGCCCTTTGAGGGCTTTATTTTTTTGTGCGGCGGGCCGACCGATGTTCGCTCTGCAGAGCCAGTGTCGATCCGGGATGCACTGTATCGGGAACTTGTCAAAGACGAGTCGCTCGAGCGAAGAATTCAAGTCGCGGAAGACTTCAAAGACTGGAGTCATGATTCCACATATTCCGATCTAGTTCTGTTTGAACGACACTTGGCTGAGTTGTCTTCAGTGATTGTTCTTGTTGTTGAAAGTCCCGGAGCTATCGCAGAATTAGGGCTCTTCTCGATTATCAAAGAGTTCCAGGATAAGTTATTGGTGTTCATGGAAACGGACAACTATAATGCTGATTCGTTTATTAGGCTTGGACCAATAGACTACCTGGAGAAAAGCCATCGGAATTATGCCAATTGCCAAAGGTGGACGCGTAAGATCAATGGGAAGCTTGTGTTTGATCCGACCAAGGCAATCGAGTTGCAGCAAGAATTGGCAGAATCGGTGAAGGCTAGGGTGGAGCACCCAACAAAAGAAAGGATTTTCGATTCAACCCAGTGGATTGACTGCGCATTATTATTGTGCGATTTTCTCAACCTGCATTCTGCACTAACACTTCGCGAAATAAGAGAATTGTTTGCGGCATTTGGCATTCAAAAAACTGACACAGAAGTAAAGCAAAAGTTGTTTTTACTTGAGCGTGTGGGGTTGTTAAAGATGGAGCCCAAGGGTGAACAGCGATTTTATGTTGGTCTTATTTCAAGTCGTCACTTTCATTTGCACCTTCGCGATCAGCGCCTTGATTTAGATCGTTATCGCTCCGACACTTTGGAGATATACGCCAAAGAAGATATACGTCGATTTCGTGCAATACAACAGGTGAGGCAGAGAGATGTATAACAGTGAGTCTCTCACCAAAGCCATGGCTCGCAAATTTGGGGTGCTTCCCGCGAATCTTGAGCCTATCATTCGGACCGCGCCTTTGCGCTACAAGGTTTTTGAAATTCCAAAGCGTGATGGCAGTCCCAGAATAGTGGCACAACCTGCTAGAGAGGTCAAAGCGCTACAGCGTTTTTTGATTGACGAGCTTTCTCCTTTTCTGCCGATTCATCAGGCAGCCATGGCGTATAGAGATGGTCTATCTATTCGGGATAATGCAAATCGCCATAAAGACCATCCTTTTCTCTTGAAGATGGATTTGAAAAACTTTTTTCCATCTATTCAGGCGACTGATATTCTTATGCATTTGACGGCCCATGCGAGCGGCTATGGGGACGAGTCGGCGCTTAAGATGGTGACGCGAATTTGTACCTGGGCTCACCTCAGGAAGCCACCGCTGCGATTATGTATTGGTGCTCCTTCTTCACCGCTTATTTCGAATAGCATCATGTATGCTTTTGATGAAATAATATTTGATTATTGTGTGGGCTCACAGGTGACATATACGCGCTATGCAGATGACTTAATATTTTCCTCCTGGAAGCGCAGCAAGCTTGGGCCTATACCGAAGCTAGTCAAGACAGCTTTGGATGAGTTGCCTTTCCCGCACCTTCAAATTAATAGCAAGAAAACGGTATACGCGGCGCGAGGCGACGCTCAAGTGGTGACAGGTGTCGTAATAAAACCTGATGGTGAAATTTCCGCAGGACGCGAGCGCAAGCGGTTAGCTCGAGCGATGTATTACCGCTTCAAGAGTGGTCAGCTTTCAGACAAAGAGCAAGAGAAGATGTGGGGGCTGATTTCATTCATCGACTACCTTGAGCCGGGGTACAGCCTCCGCTTGAAATCTGGGTGAGGTTGGAGTAGCCCGCTACTCGGTAAGCAAAACAGCAGCGGGGTGTCACAAGCAAGCGATACGAGATGCGCTGGGAAGGTGACACAAAAATAAAGATGACAAATCTAAGTTATTGATTTTATTGAAAATATCTCAAGCTTTGCAGTTCAGGCCGAGCAGTTGGCACATGGTGTGGGGTTCCGTGGGGCCTATTCTGCATGCCCCGCGCGGCGGGTGTCCACGCGCAGCCGCCAGGCCGCCAGCAGGGCCACGCCGCACAGCGCGGCCAGCATCAGGAACACCTCGTTGAAGGCCGCCAGCTGCGCGGGTGTGCCGGTCTGGCCCAGGCTGGCGCCGTGGGCCGACAGCCGCCACTCCAGAACGATGCCGCACAGGCTCACGCCGGCCGCGCCCCCCAGCATGCGGATGAAGTTGATGACGCTGGCGCCCTGGGATATGGCCTGGTGGGGCAGGCCACGCATGGAGCCCAGGTTGAGCGAGGGCAGCACGAAGCCCAGCCCGATGCGACCCAGTACCGCCCAGGCCACCAGCAGCGCCATGGCGTGGGTGGCCGACACCAGCGGCATGAGCGCGAACGAGGCTGCCAGCATCAGCAGGCCGGCGCTGACCAGCCAGTGGGCCGGGTGGCGGTCGGCCAGACGGCCCACCCCGGCGATGGTGAACGCGAGCACCAGCCCGGCCGGCAGCAGGATGGTGCCCACGTAGGACGCCGACAGGCCCAGGCCCAGCTGCATGTAGACCGGCAGCAGGTAGGTGGAGCCGAACAGCGCGGTGCCGTAGGTGAGCGCCACCAGACTGCCCATGGCAAACGGACGGTGGCGGAACAGCGCCAGGTTCATCAGCGGCTCGCGCCCGCCGCCGTGGGCGTGGCGGTGCGCCAGCCGCCGCTGCCAGGCGACGAAGGCCACCAGGGCGAGCGCGGCCCCGCCCAGCAGCAGCGCCGACTGCCAGGCCTGGCCACCCTGCAGGTCCACCAGGCCGTTCAGCAGGGCGATGGTGCCGGCGGTGGCCAGCAGCAGGCCCACGCCGTCGATGCCGGCACCGTCGCGCTGGGCCGCACCGCCGCCGGGCGCGGTCACGGGCACGTAGCGGCGGGCCAGCCACAGCGACAGCAGGCAGAACGGCACCACCATGTAGAAGATGGAGCGCCAGCCGAACAGGTCCACCAGCACGCCGCCCACGCTGGGCCCCAGCGCCGGCGCCAGCACCACGCCCATGCCGAAGATGCCGCTGGCGCGGCCCTGCTCGTGCGGCTGGAAGGCGCGCAGGATGATGATGGCCGGGATGGGCTGCACCACGCCGGCCGCCAGGCCCTCGGCCACGCGCGCGGCCAGCACCAGCGGGAAGTGGTTGGCCATGCCCCCCACCACGCCGCCGATCAGCAGCAGCCACATGCAGCCGGCGTACACCGCGCGGTAGCCGTAGCGCCCCAGCAGCCAGGGGGTGGTCAGCATGGAAGCCGTCATGGCTGCCATGAAGCCCGAGGTGACCCACTGCGCGCGTTCCTGCCCCAGGTGGAAATGGTGGCTCAGGTCCGGGATCGCCACGTTGACGATGGTGGACGACATGATGGACGCCATGGTCCCCACCATCACCGCCAGCAGCAGCCGCCAGCGGTAGCGCTCACCGTAGCGCGCCTGCAGTGCCTGAAGGGAATGGTCAGAGGCGGACGGATGTGGCATGGGAACCGCAATTGTCGATGAAGCGCAGGACAGACGGCGTGGGGGTCGCTAAGCTCTTGATTTGTGAAGAAAAGTTGCTTCTGAGCCCGTTTTTACCCGTATTCCCACCCAAAATGCTCACTAATATCAAATTCAAGGCCCGGCCGGCCCCGCTGTCGTTGGCCCTGGCGTGCGCGTTGGGCGGTGGGTGGGCGCACGCGAACCCTGTGGGCGGGGTGGCGGTGCACGGCACGGCGCAGATGAGCAACCCGGCGGCGAACCAGCTGGTGGTGACGACGACCAACGGGGCTGGGACCAACCACTCGGTGATCAACTGGCAGAGCTTCTCGATACCGGGAGGCAGCACGACCCAGATCGTGCAGCCCAACGCGGGCAGCCTGAGCATCAACCGGGTGACGACGACGAACAACCCGTCGCTGATCTACGGCACGCTGAGCTCCAACGGACAGGTGCTGCTGGTGAACCCGGCGGGTGTGACGGTGGGGGCTGGAGCGGTGGTGGACACGGCAGGCTTCCAGGCGTCCACGCTGGGGTTGAGCGAAGCGGACGCCATCGCGGGGCGGCTGCGGTTCGAAGGCGCGGGCGGCGACATCCAGGTGCAAGGCCAGGTGGTGGCGCGAGAAGGCGACGTGGTGCTGCTGGCGCCGCAGGTGACGGTGGAAGCCGGAGGTGTGGTGCGCGCGCCCAACGGCAGCGTGGTGCTGGCAGCAGGCCAGAAGGCGGAGCTGACGGGCCGTGGGCTGGAGGGCATACAGCTGCAGGTGCAGGCGCCGGGGGACCGTGCGGTGAACCTGGGGACGCTGAGCGGGGACGCGGTGGGGATATTCGCGGGGACGCTGAAGCACAGCGGGGTGATACAGGCGACGGCGGTGACGACCGAAGGCGGGCGGGTGGTGCTCAAGGCGCAGGAGCTGGCGGAAATCGGGGGAACGACACGGGCCGAGCGGCTGGAGCGGCTGGGCGGGCTGTTCCAGGCCACGGCGCGGCTGGTGGACGTGAAGAGCGACGCGGTGATCGATGCCAGCGGCGCTCAGGGTGGTGGCGAGGTGCTGATCGGTGGCGGCTGGCAAGGCAACGACGCCCGCGTGGCCAACGCGCAGCAGACGCTGGTGCGCAGTGGGGCGCAGATCAAGGCCGATGCGACGGAGAACGGCGACGGCGGGACCGTGGTGGTGTGGGCCGATGGGGCCACGCGGTACGAGGGCAGCATCAGCGCGCGGGGCGGCGAGTGGGGCGGCAACGGCGGGCGGGTGGAGGTCTCGGGCAAGCAGTGGCTGGGGTTCGCGGGGCAAGTGGACACCCGTGCGCCTCACGGAACCCGCGGTGTGCTGTTGCTGGATCCGACCGATCTGGAAATCGGCACGCTCAACAACCTCGGAGGTGCGCTCCTGGGCAGCCTCGGCGTTGGCGACGGGCCTGCCAGCAGCCAGGTCACGGCGCTGGAAGTGGGTGTGCTGCTGACGACCACCAGCCTGAGCCTGGCCGCCAGCAACAACATCACGGTTTCCGACGCCATCACCAAGACCGCCGGCCTGTTCACGACCACGCTGACGCTGGACGCGGGCAACGCCATCGTGCTCAACGCGCCGATCAGCACGCTGGTGCCGCTGACCGGTCAGCTCAACCTCACGATGAACGCTGGGGCTGGAGGTGTGACGCAGGCGGCTGGCGCGGGGTTCACCGGTGGCGACCTGCAGATCACGACCACCGCCGGCGGCAACGTCTCGCTGCACACGGTGGACGCCAACAGCATCAACGTGAACGCCGCAGGCGCCATCACACAGACCGGTGGCACGCTCACCAGCGCCGGTGCCATCGACCTGAGCGGCCTGACCATTGGCAACAGCACCACCCCGGTGGTGGTGAGCCCCGGCGGGCAGGTGACCCTGACGGCCACCACCACCTCCGGTGTGACGACCGATGGCATCTACGTGCGCCAGGCACCCGGCAACGACGTCAACACGGGCCTCTACATCATCCACACCGACGTCGGCACGACGCAGACGGTCTCGGTGGCGGGCGACGGCATCAACGTTGTCGGTACCGGTGACAACGGGTTCAACACCATGTCGGGCTCCATGGCCAACGACATCGTGCGTTTCACCGCAGAGGCCTCGGGTGGCAGCGTCACCGTGGGTGATGGCCGCAGTTTCGTGGCACGCAGCGTCGAGTTCCTGGCCAAAGGGGCGGGCGGCAACGTTGCCCTGGGCACCACGCCCACCGGCGGCACGCTCAACTTCAACCTGGCCGACGGCCTGACGGCGCGCTCCCAGCAGCGGGACGTGGTGGTTTCCAACCACCTCACGGTGACCAATGGCGCCGACATCACCTTGGGTGCGGCGCGTGACGTGCAGCTCAACACCCGGACGCTGACCACCGCAGGGGGTGACATCACCGTGGTGGCGGCAGAGTCGGACGCGGCGGGGGCGGTGCTGGGTGGCGGCTCCCTGGTGACCACCGCAGCTGCCGCTGCGGCCGGGGCGGTGACCGTGCGGGTGGACAGCGCGGCGGGCGCGGGTGGCATTGCCCTGGCGTCGGTCAACACCAACGGTGCCAACAACGCCGTTGGCGCCGGCTTTGATGCGGGCAACGTGACCCTGCACACGCTGGGTAGCGGTGATGTGACGGTCGATACCGTCACATCGGTAGGCGGCAATGGGGGTGTGACCGGTGGTGTGGGCCAGCTGGGTGGCAACGGTGGCGACATCCTGGTCAAGGGTGGCGGTGCCTTGACCCTGCGTGGCAGTGGTATCGGCCAGGTGCAGCTCAACAGCTCCGGCGGCCGTGGTGGCGACGGCGCGTCGGGCAATGGGGGTGCAGGCGGTGCAGCGGGCACACTCACGCTGGAGGCCACCACCGGTCTCACCCTGAGCTATGAAAACATCCTGAGGGCCAGCGGCGGCAACGGCGGCCTCAGCTCCGCCGGCAATGGGGGCGCCGGCGGTGCGGCGGCGGATGTGATGCTGAAAGCCGGCGCCGCGGGCGTCACCTTCGATCTGGCTACGGTTTCGGATCCTCATTTCGTGAACATCCACAACTTCGGTGGTTTGGGGGGCTCGGGCGTGAACGCCGGTGCCGACGGCCAGCAGGCCGACGCCGTGGTGCAAACCACCGGTGGTGGGGATTTCGCGCAGGACAGCTTTTTCTCGTTCGCCGTCGGCCGACTGAAGCTCGCGGTGGACGGCGACGCGACCGCCGCCCTCAGCAGCGCGCCATTTCCCACGCAGCCGCAGGTGCTGCTGGGCCAGGCGGTGGGCAACATCACCGTGAGCGGGGTGGACAACGTTGGCAACCTCACCAGCACGGGCGGCGACATCAGCCTGACCAACGCCGCCGCCACCCTGCAGGTGGACGGCACCGTGTCGGCCGCCGACATCAGCCTCACGGCGGCCAATATCGACGTCTACGGCCAGTTGCAGCCGGGCGGCTCGGGTGGCCTGGGCACGCTGACCCTGAACGGACCCACCACCTTCCAGTCCGGCTCCGTGCTGCAGGTGGACTTCCACGGCAACAGCCACGACACCGTGAGCGCGGCCAACGGCGTCACCTTTGTCAGCGGCGCGCAGGTGGTGGCCAACGCCACCACCCAGCCGGCCCTGGGCAGCTACGCCATCCTGACCGGTACCACCACCGGCACCCTGCCCGCCCTGAGCGGCACCGTGAGCAACGCCAGCCTGCGCTTTGGCTCGCTCTACCTGGACGTGACGGCCCCGAGCACCACCACCGACACCTTGGCCGGCAGCGTGGACAGTTTCACCCCGCTGTTCGACCAGGCCGTGGGCACGGGCGAGTCGGTTGACCCGGAAGAGCAGGACGTCGCCGAGGCTGGGCAGGGTGGCGTGGTGGTCGAGGGCGAGGTCTGCCGGGCACCTTGACCGGCAGGTTGCGATTGTCGGCCGGCCTAGCCTGTGCTAAGTTGGTAACAATTTTTCGCATTTAGGGCCGCCGGCAACCCAGGACGCCGCGCGCCCGCACCCCTGAAGAGGCGCGCATGAAACCACAAAAACCTGTCCGGAGCCCATTCAGCCCGGCCCCGCTGTCGTTGGCCCTGGCGTGCGCGTTGGGCGGTGGGTGGGCGCACGCGAACCCTGTGGGCGGGGTGGCGGTGCACGGCACGGCGCAGATGAGCAACCCGGCGGCGAACCAGCTGGTGGTGACGACGACCAACGGGGCTGGGACCAACCACTCGGTGATCAACTGGCAGAGCTTCTCGATACCGGGAGGCAGCACGACCCAGATCGTGCAGCCCAACGCGGGCAGCCTGAGCATCAACCGGGTGACGACGACGAACAACCCGTCGCTGATCTACGGCACGCTGAGCTCCAACGGACAGGTGCTGCTGGTGAACCCGGCGGGTGTGACGGTGGGGGCTGGAGCGGTGGTGGACACGGCAGGCTTCCAGGCGTCCACGCTGGGGTTGAGCGAAGCGGACGCCATCGCGGGGCGGCTGCGGTTCGAAGGCGCGGGCGGCGACATCCAGGTGCAAGGCCAGGTGGTGGCGCGAGAAGGCGACGTGGTGCTGCTGGCGCCGCAGGTGACGGTGGAAGCCGGAGGTGTGGTGCGCGCGCCCAACGGCAGCGTGGTGCTGGCAGCAGGCCAGAAGGCGGAGCTGACGGGCCGTGGGCTGGAGGGCATACAGCTGCAGGTGCAGGCGCCGGGGGACCGTGCGGTGAACCTGGGGACGCTGAGCGGGGACGCGGTGGGGATATTCGCGGGGACGCTGAAGCACAGCGGGGTGATACAGGCGACGGCGGTGACGACCGAAGGCGGGCGGGTGGTGCTCAAGGCGCAGGAGCTGGCGGAAATCGGGGGAACGACACGGGCCGAGCGGCTGGAGCGGCTGGGCGGGCTGTTCCAGGCCACGGCGCGGCTGGTGGACGTGAAGAGCGACGCGGTGATCGATGCCAGCGGCGCTCAGGGTGGTGGCGAGGTGCTGATCGGTGGCGGCTGGCAAGGCAACGACGCCCGCGTGGCCAACGCGCAGCAGACGCTGGTGCGCAGTGGGGCGCAGATCAAGGCCGATGCGA
>VFQP010004473.1_pt1 | contig 13002 bp, 12 predicted proteins | sample 3512351 | NCBI WGS metagenome assembly VFQP01 (sample SAMN10412372, study PRJNA504923) | tailings metagenome | isolation source: Relicate 1 Philex TSF1 revegetated site | place: Philippines: Tuba, Benguet | collected 2017-08-29 | reverse complement strand
GCCCATCACCGGCGAGATCACCTACGGCCTGGAGCGCCTGGCCATGTACCTGCAGGGCGTGGACAACGTCTACAACCTGAAGTGGACCGACACCATGAGCTATGGCGACGTGTACCTGCAGAACGAGAAGGAACAGTCCGCCTACAACTTCGAGCACAGCGACGCCGACTTCCTGTTCACCGCCTTCGGCGCGCATGAGAAACAGGCGAAGCACCTGATGGAGCAGCAGCTTGCGCTGCCTGCGTACGAGCAGGTGTTGAAATGCGCGCACAGCTTCAACCTGCTGGATGCGCGCGGCGCCATCAGCGTGACCGAACGCGCCGCCTACATCGGCCGCATCCGCAACCTGGCGCGGGCCGTGGCGCAGAGCTACTACGACAGCCGCGAACGCCTGGGCTTTCCCATGGCACCGCGCGAGTGGGTGGAACAGATGGCGAAGAAGGCGGCCTGAGCGCCTTTTGAGAGAACAAGAATGACTGCACAGAACCTGCTCATCGAACTGTTTGTCGAGGAGCTGCCGCCGAAGGCACTGAAGAAGCTCGGTGATGCGTTTGCCGGCGTGCTCGCCGAGCAGCTCAAGGCCCAGGGCCTGGCGCCCGCCGACGCCACCGTGACCGCGTTTGCCTCGCCGCGCAGGCTCGCCGCGCACGTCAGCGGCGTGCTCGGGCGCGCCGCCGACAAGGCCGTTTCGCAGAAGCTCATGCCCGTGAGCGTGGGCCTGGACGCCAGTGGACAGCCCACGCCCGCGCTGCTCAAGCGCCTGGGGGCGCTGGGTGCCGATGCGTCGGCCGTCGCGGGGCTCAAGCGCGCGCCCGACGGCAAGGCCGAGGCCTTGTTCTTCGACAGCGTGCAGCCCGGGGCCGACCTGGCCACGGGCTTGCAGAAAGCGCTGGATGACGCCATTGCCAGGTTGCCCATCCCGAAGGTCATGAGCTACCAGCTGGAGGCCGATTGCGAGTTGCCGGGCTGGAGCAGCGTGAACTTCGTGCGGCCCGCGCATGGCCTGGTGGCCCTGCATGGCGGTGCCGTCGTGCCGGTGAAGGCGCTGGGCCTGAGCGCGCAGAACCGCACGCAGGGCCATCGTTTTGAGGCGGCCGTCTCGCCCGTGGTGCTGAAGGACGCCGACAGCTATGCCGCCACGCTGGCGAAGGACGGCGCCGTGATCGCCTCGTTCGCCGAACGCAAGGCCGAGATCGCCCGCCAGCTCGCGGCCGCCGCCGCGAAGGTGGGCCATGGCGCGAAACCGATCGAGGACGATGCCCTGCTCGACGAAGTGACCGCGCTGGTCGAGCGACCCAACGTGCTGGTCTGCGCGTTCGAGAAGCAGTTCCTCGACGTGCCGCAGGAATGCCTCATCCTCACGATGAAGGCCAACCAGAAGTACTTCCCGCTGCTCGACGCCCAGGGCCGCCTGACCAACCGGTTCCTCGTGGTCAGCAACATCAGCCCCGCCGACGCCAGCGCCGTGATCGGCGGCAACGAGCGCGTGGTGCGCCCGCGCCTGGCCGACGCCAAGTTCTTCTTCGACCAGGACCGCAAGAAGACGCTGGCCTCGCGCGTCGACGGCCTGTCCAAGGTGGTCTATCACAACAAGCTGGGCACGCAGGGCGAGCGCGTGGAGCGGGTGCGCGCCATCGCGCGGGCCATCGGCCAGCAACTCGGCGGCGACGTGCTCGCGAAAAGCGCCGACACCGCCGCGCAGCTCGCCAAGACCGACCTGCTGACCGACATGGTGGGCGAGTTCCCCGAGCTGCAGGGCATCATGGGGGGCTACTACGCGCGCCACGACGGCCTGTCCGAAGACATCGCCTTTGCCATCGAGGACCACTACAAGCCCCGCTTTGCCGGCGACGAGCTGCCCCGCAACATGACCGGTGTGGTGGTGGCGCTGGCCGACAAGCTGGAAACGCTGGTGGGCATGTTCGGCATCGGCAACCTGCCGACCGGCGACAAGGATCCATTTGCGCTGCGGCGGCATGCGCTGGGGGTGGTCAGGATGCTGGTGGAGGGTCAGCTTTCGCTGCAGTTCCATCAACTCACGCGCCTGGCTTTTGCCGCGTTTCCCGCGGGTGTGTTGCAAGACCGTAGCGTGGAGCTCGACGAGTTCCTCATCGAGCGGCTCAAGGGTTATCTGCGCGACGCGGGCTTCTCCTCTGCCGAGGTGGATGCCGCCATCTACGCGCGGCAACTGGGCCAGTGGTCGTCCATTCCTTCGCGCCTGGCAGCGGTGCGCGCCTTTGCCGCGCTGCCTGAAGCGCCGTCGCTGGCTGCCGCCAACAAGCGCATTTCCAACATCCTGAAGAAGGCGGAAGGAGATGTTGCCGCGGCGGTCAACGAAGCCACGCTGGTCGAAACCGCCGAGAAAGACCTGTTCGCCGCCATGCAGGCCACCGTGCCCGCCGCCAACGCGAAGTTCGACGCGGGCGACTACACCGCCTCGCTGCAATCGCTCGCTGCCCTGCGCGCACCGGTCGATGCCTTCTTCGACGGCGTCATGGTGAACGCCGAAGACCCCACGCTCAAGGCCAACCGTCTGGGGCTGCTGCGGCAGCTGCACGAGGCCATGAACCGCGTGGCCGACCTCTCGCGCCTCGCGACCTGACACCGCCATGAAGCTCCTCATCCTCGACCGCGACGGCACGCTCAACCGCAGCCGCGACGACTACGTCGCCTCGCCGGACGAGTGGGAGGCGCTGCCCGGTGCGCTCGAGGCCGTCGCCCGGCTCAACCAGGGTGGCTGGCGTGTGGTGCTGGCCACCAACCAGTCCGGCATCGGGCGCGGCTTGTTCGACATGGCTTCGCTCAATGCCATCCACACCAAGATGCACCGCCAGCTGGCCATCGTGGGCGCGCGCGTGGAGGCGGTTTTCTTCTGCCCGCACGCACCCGAAGACGCCTGCCGCTGCCGCAAGCCGGCGCCTGGCCTGTTCGAGCAGATCGGTGAACGTTTCGGCACGCCGCTGGCCCACACACCGGCCGCCGGCAACTCCATCCGCCACGTGGAAGCCGCCGCGCGCGCCGGCTGCCCCACGCACCTGCTGCTGACCGGCAAGTCCGAACACCTGCGCGACCGGGTGGGGCTGGGTGGCGCGCAGGACATCGCCGCGCTGGCGCCCAACCTGCCGGCCGCCACCATGATCCACGACGACCTCGGCGCCTTTGCCGACTGGCTGCTCGCGCAGCCGGCCACGAACTGAACAAGCTCCACCATGATCCTGGTCAACCTGCTGCGCGCCATCCTGCACACGCTCTTCATGGCCATCACGGTGGTGCCGTGGGCGCTGGCTGTGCTCGTGGCCGCGCCCTTTCTCAACAGCACGCAGATCTACTGGATGTGCGTGGGCTGGCTGAGGCTGGCCGTCAACAGCGGCAAACTCATGCTGGGCATCCGCAACGAGGTGATCGGCTTCGAGAACCTGCCCGTGAGCAGCACCGCGCCGGCGATCCTGCTGCTCAAGCACCAGTCGACCTGGGAGACCTTCTGCATGCCCACGCTGATGCCGCACCCGCTGGCCTACGTGTTCAAGAAGGAATTGCTCTACGTGCCGTTCTTCGGCTGGGCCATGGGCCGCATGGACATGATCCACATCGACCGCAGCAAGCGCGCCCAGGCCTTCAACAAGGTGGTCGAGCAGGGCCAGCGGCTGTTGAACCAGGGCACCTGGGTCATCATGTTTCCCGAAGGCACGCGCATCCCGCGCGGTCAGAAGGGTCAGTACAAGAGCGGAGGCACGCGGCTGGCCGTGGCCACCGGCGCGCCCGTGATCCCGATCGCCGTGACCTCTGCCAAGTGCTGGCCGCGCAAGGCCTTCATCAAGAAGCCGGGTGTGGTGGAGTTCTCCATCGGCAAGCCCATCGCGAGCCAGGGCCGCGAGCCCGACGAGCTGATGCGTGAGGTGGAAGCGTGGATCGAAACGGAAATGCGGCGCCTCGATCCCGAGGCTTACCGCACCGCCTGAGCCACAACATGCAGCGCTTCGTGCAACTGGCGCTCGATTTCTTCGGCGGTGCCGAGCCCGCCGCAACACCCCCTGCGCCGGCGCTCGCTCCGAGGGCGCCCGAACCGCCTGCCCTGTCCATGACGCAGGTGTTCCAGCCGGCGGCCTGGCACCACCCGCGCGCCAACCGCATGTTGCGCCTGGGCTCCTGCGAGGTGGGCTACGAATTCAAGCGAGGCAAGCGCCGCACCATCGGCCTGTCCATCAGCACGGACGGCCTGAGCGTGCGGGCGCCGCGCTGGACGCCGGTGGGCGAGGTCGAGGCGCTGCTGCACGACAAGTCGGCATGGGTGCTCGAAAAGTTGCAGAGCGCGCGCGAGCGGGCGCACGAGATCGACCAGGCGCGCATCGTCTGGGCCGACGGCGCCGAGCTGGACTACCTGGGTGCGCGCCTGCGCCTGGTGCTCGATCCCGCGCACGGTTTCACCCAGGTGGGCGCGGTGCTGGAGAACAGCGGTGAGGTCGCCACCCTGCGCCTGGGACTGGCCCACAACGCGAACGAAGGCCAGATCCGCGACGCCGCGCAGGCCTGGCTGATGCGCCAGGCGAAAGCGCTCTTCACCGAGCGGCTGGACCACTTCGCACCGCAACTCGGTGTGCGCTACACCAAGCTGCGCCTGTCCAGCGCCGGCACGCGCTGGGGCAGCGCCAGCGCCGACGGCAGCATCCGACTGAACTGGCGGCTGATCCACCTGAAGATGGAGATGGTGGACTACGTGGTGGTGCACGAACTCAGCCACCTGCGCCACATGGACCACAGCCCACGCTTCTGGGACGTGGTGGCCAGCGTGCTGCCCGACCACGAGCAGCGTCGGCGGGCGCTGCGCGAGGCCGCGGTGCCGCTGGACGAATGATCAGGCCGCGCTGAACCGCCAGACGCCCTGCGCGTCTCGTTCGCGCCGCAGATCGCCGGTCATCCACCACCAGTGCAGGTGCGCCACCGCCTCGCCCATGGCGAAGGTGGTCTGGTGGAGATCGAGCGCGCGGGGGAACAGCACCGGCAACACGTCGGCGCCGCTGCAGGGCTTTTCGCTGCACGCCTGCATCACCTCGGCGAGGCGGTCGCGATGGTGGTCCTTCAGTTGCTGGATGCGCTCGTGCAGGCCGGTGAAGGGTTTGCCGTGCGAGGGCAGCACCAGCGTGCCGGCCGGCAGCGGCAGGTATTTTTCCAGCGAGTCCAGGAACAGCGTGAGCGAGTCGGCCTCAGGCTCCTGGTCGTACACGCTCACGTTGGTCGAGATGCGCGGCAAGACCATGTCGCCGCTGATCAGCACGCCGAGGTCCTCGCCATGCAGCGCCATGTGTTCCGGCGCATGGCCGTAGCCGCTGATGCAACGCCAGCGGCGCCCGCCGATCGGAACCCGCAGGCCGTCGTACAGGCGGTGGTACTCGTTGGGCACCGACGGCACGAGGCTTGGGTAGTAGCTGTCGCGGCCGCGGATTCTGGCGAGGCTCTCCGGGTCGGTGAGGCCGTTGGCGGCGAAGAAGTCTGCGGCGGCTTCACCGCCGAAGCCGGTGGTGCTCTGCGAGCCCAGTCGGGCCATGGCAAAGTCGGTTGCGCTCACCCACAGGCGGCAGTTCCAGCGTTGGCACAACCAGTCGGCCAGGCCGATGTGGTCCGGGTGCATGTGCGTGACGATCACGCGCAGCACCGGCAGGCCCTGCAGTTCGCTGGCGAAGATTGCTTCCCATTGCGCCCTGGCTTCGTCGTGTGCGATGCAGCAGTCCACGACCGTCCAGCCCTGCCGGCCATCGAGTTCGTCGCGCAGCAGCCAGAGGTTGATGTGGTCTAGCGCGAAGGGCAGGCCCATGCGAATCCAGCGCACACCGGGCGCCACTTCCAGCGATCGACCTGAGGCGGGCAGCGTGTCGCCCAGGGGGTAGTGCAGCTGGGCTTCCAATTGCTCGCGGGAGAGGCTCATGGGTGAGGGATTCCGTTAAGATCGCCAAGTGACGTTGACGTAAACGTAAAGACTCCGGCCATTCTACGGAGCGAACGCGTCTCGCACTGTCTGAAACCCGACACGGCACGCAACGGCATTCGAACCATGGCGACGAACACGACCTACACCATCAGCGACCTGGCGCGTGAGTTCGACCTGACCACCCGCGCCATACGTTTCTACGAAGACATGGGCCTGCTGCAACCCCAGCGCGAGGGCCCTGGCGGGCGCAACCGGGTGTACACCGCGCGCGACCGCACGCGCCTGAAACTCACGCTGCGCGCCAAGCGGCTGGGGCTCTCGCTCACCGAGGCGCGCGAGATCATCGACATGTACGACAGCCCGCGCGACACCGGGCCGCAACTGCGCAAGTTCCTCGCCGTGCTGGCCGATCACCGCCGCGAACTCGAAGAGCAGATGGCCGACCTGGTGGCCAACCTCGACGAGGTGAAGACGCACGAGAAGGAAGCACGCACGCTGCTGGGCAAGGTGGAGAAGAAGGCGTAAGCTGCGGCGCCCGTGCCTCACACCAAACAGGACCTGTCACTCATGTCATTGCTCGCCAGCGTCGTCATCGGTCTCGTTGCCCTCCTGCATGCCTACTTCCTGGTGCTGGAGATGTTCCTCTGGGACAAGCCCGCCGGCCTGCGCGCCTTCGGTCAGACACCCGAGTCGGCCGCCGCCACCAAGGTGCTGGCGGCCAATCAAGGGCTGTACAACGGGTTCCTGGCCGCCGGCCTGGTCTGGGGCCTGTGGCTCGGCCCGGAAGGCTTCGGCGTGAAGGTGTTCTTCCTCGCCTGTGTGCTGGTGGCCGGTCTGTACGGCGCGGCCACCGCCAGCCGCAAGATTCTCTATGTGCAGGCGCTGCCCGCGGCGGTGGGCCTGGTGCTGCTCTACCTGAGCCGCGGCGCCGCCTGAGGGCTCCTCCGGTCGGAGGCCGCACCGTCTGGGCACACGGTGTCGAATTGACGTTTACGTAAACGTCAACGTAGAATCGCGGGCTGTCCGCACACCGAGGATGCTGTGAACCCACCCGCTTTCGACCCCCGGAATCCCCGCTTCGACGTCCGCACGCGCGAAAGCTTTGCCCGTCAGGCGGCCATGCGCACGCTCGGGGCCAACCTGGCCGAGGTGAAGCCCGGGCGGGTGGTGATCACGCTGCCCTGGGCCGAGCCGCTGACCCAGCAGCACGGTTTCCTGCACGCCGGCATGGTGGCCACCGCGCTCGACTCGGCCTGCGGTTATGCCGGCTTCACCCTCATGGCGGAAGACGCCGCGGTGCTGACCATCGAGTTCAAGATCAACCTGCTGGCACCCGCCCAGGGCGACCATTTCCGCATGATCGGCACCGTCATCAAGCCCGGGCGCACCGTCACGGTGTGCGAGGGCCAGGCCTTTGCCATCGATGGCGACCGTGAAAAGCTGGTGGCCACCATGGGCTGCACGCTCATGGCGGTCGTCGGCCGTGACAACATCCAGGGCTGAGCGCCAGAGCCCGCACCACCACACCCAGAGGAAGACGAACATGAACCAGCTCCCCGGCCTGAATTTCCAACTCGGCGAAGACATCGACGCGTTGCGCGACGCGGTGCGCGACTTCGCCCAATCCGAGATCGCGCCGCGCGCCGGCGACATCGACAGGAACGACCAGTTTCCCATGGACCTGTGGCGCAAGATGGGCGACCTGGGTGTGCTCGGCATCACCGTGGGCGAGGAATACGGTGGCGCCGGCATGGGCTACCTGGCGCACATGATCGCGATGGAAGAGATCAGCCGCGCGAGCGCGTCGGTGGGGCTGTCCTACGGTGCGCACAGCAACCTGTGCGTGAACCAGATCAAGCGCAACGGCAACGAGGCGCAGCGCAAGAAGTACCTGCCCAAGCTGATTTCCGGCGAACACGTGGGCGCACTGGCCATGAGCGAGCCGGGCGCGGGCTCGGACGTGATCTCCATGAAGCTCAAGGCCGAGGACAAGGGCGGCTATTACCTGCTCAACGGCAGCAAGATGTGGATCACCAACGGCCCGGATGCCGACACCATGGTGGTGTACGCCAAGTCCGAACCCGAGATGGGCGCCAGGGGCGTGACCGCCTTCCTGGTTGAAAAGGGCATGAAGGGCTTCAGCACGGCGCAGAAGCTCGACAAGCTGGGCATGCGTGGCAGCCACACCGGCGAGATGGTGTTCAACAACGTCGAGGTGCCGGCTGAGAACATCCTGGGTGGCCTGAACAACGGTGCCAAGGTGCTCATGAGCGGCCTCGACTATGAGCGCGCCGTGCTCACCGGCGGGCCGCTGGGCATCATGCAGGCGGTCATGGACAACATCGTTCCCTACATCCACGACCGCAAGCAGTTCGGCCAGAGCATCGGCGAGTTCCAGCTCATCCAGGGCAAGGTGGCCGACATGTACACCGTGCTGCAGGCCGGCCGCTCGTTCGCCTACACGGTGGCCAAGAACCTCGACCTGCTAGGGGCCGAGCACGTGCGCCAGGTGCGCAAGGATTGCGCCTCCGTCATCCTGTGGTGCGCCGAAGAGGCCACGAAGATGGCGGGTAACGGCATCCAGATCTTCGGTGGCAACGGCTACATCAACGAATATCCGCTGGGTCGCCTGTGGCGCGACGCCAAGCTCTACGAAATCGGCGCTGGCACGAGCGAAATCCGTCGCATGTTGATCGGCCGCGAGCTGTTCGCCGAAACCATGTGACGCGATGTTTGTACTGAGTGGACAATGCCTGCCATGAACGATGATCTCCAACACCTGATTGAACACAACCGCCGCTGGGCGGCCCAGATCGAGGCCGAGCGCCCCGGCTTCTTCACCAAGCTCTCGCAGCAGCAGAGCCCGCGCTACATGTGGATCGGCTGCTCCGACAGCCGCGTGCCCGCGAACCAGATCACCGGCCTCGACCCGGGCGAGGTCTTCGTGCACCGCAACGTGGCCAACGTGGTGGTGCCCACCGACCTCAACTGCCTGTCCACCGTGCAGTACGCGGTCGACGTGCTCAAGGTCGAGCACCTGATGGTGGTGGGCCATTACGGTTGTGGCGGTGTGCTCGCCGCGCTGCGCGACACGCGCGTGGGCCTGGCCGACAACTGGCTGCGCCACATCAAGGACGTGCGCGACCGCCACTCCGCCCTGATCGCGGGGCTGGCCGAGAACCACCGGCACGACGCGCTGTGCGAACTCAACGCGATCGAGCAGGTCGTCAACGTGGCGCAAACCACGGTGGTGCAGGACGCCTGGAGCCGTGGCCAGCCGCTCGCGCTGCACGGCTGGGTGTATGGCCTCAAGGACGGCCTGGTGCAGGACCTGCAGATGACCCTGCGCGGCAACCCCGATCTGGATTCCACCTACCTGCACGCCGTGGAAGGCGTGGCGGTGCGCTCGCGCGACTGACCGAATTCGTCAGGGCCCGGCGGCGCGCCGGTCCCATCAACTTCTTCCTCTTTTCTCCTCAGGAGCCTCACACATGTTCGCAGATCCCATCGTCATCGTCGGCGCCGCCCGCACCCCCATGGGCTCGTTCCAGAGCGACTTCGCCAGCCTGTCCGCGCACGACCTGGGTGGCGCCGCGATCCAGGCGGCGGTGCAGCGCGCCGGCGTTGACCCTGCACAGGTCGACGAAGTGCTGTTCGGCAACTGCCTGATGGCTGGCCAGGGCCAGGCGCCCGCGCGCCAGGCCGCGTTCAAGGGCGGCCTGCCCAAGTCGGCCGGCGCGGTCACGCTGTCCAAGATGTGCGGTTCCGGCATGAAGGCCACCATGCTCGCGCACGACATGCTCGCCGCCGGCAGCGCCACGGTGATGGTGGCGGGTGGCATGGAGAGCATGACCAACGCACCCTACCTGCTGCAGAAGGGCCGCGGCGGCTACCGCATGGGCCACGACAAGGTATACGACCACATGATGCTCGACGGCCTGGAGGATGCCTACGAACCCGGCCGCTCCATGGGCACTTTCGGCGAAGACTGCGCCGCCAAGTACAGCTTCACGCGGGAGCAGCAGGACGCGTTCGCGATTGCCTCGGTCACGCGCGCCAAGGCCGCCACCGAGAGCGGCGCCTTTGCCGCCGAGATCACCCCCGTGACGGTGAAGGACCGCAGCGGCGAACGCGTGGTCTCCGCCGACGAAGGCCCCGGCAAGGTCAAGCTCGACAAGGTCACCAGCCTGAAGCCCGCGTTCAAGAAGGACGGCACGATTACCGCCGCCTCGAGCTCCTCCATCAACGACGGCGCGGCCGCGCTGGTGCTCATGCGCGAATCCACGGCGAAGAAGCTGGGCGCCAAGCCGCTGGCGCGCATCGTGGGTCACACCACGCACGCGCAGGAACCCAACTGGTTCGCCACCGCTCCGGTGGGCGCCACGCAGAAGCTGCTGAAGAACACCGGCTGGGCCGTGGCCGACGTCGACCTCTGGGAAATCAACGAAGCCTTTGCCGTGGTGCCCATGGCGCTCATGACCGAGCTGAGCATTCCGCACGAAAAGGTCAACGTGAACGGCGGCGCCTGCGCCCTGGGCCATCCCATCGGCGCCAGCGGCGCGCGCATCCTGGTCACACTGATCCACGCGCTGAAGGCGCGCGGCGGCAAGAAGGGCGTGGCCACGCTGTGCATCGGCGGCGGCGAGGCCACCGCCATGGCCGTCGAGCTGGTGTAACCAGGCCCGGACACGACGATGCTGAACCAGGACCAACTCATGATCCGCGACGCGGTGCGCGCCTTCGCCCAGGAGCAGCTGTGGCCGAACGCCGCGCGCTGGGACAAGGAGCACCACTTCCCGAAAGACGTGCACCAGGGCCTGGCCGAGTTGGGGGCCTATGGCATCTGTGTGCCGGAAGCGCTGGGCGGCGCGGGGCTGGACTATGTGACGCTGGCCGTGGTGCTGGAGGAAATCGCGGCCGGTGATGGCGGCACCAGCACGGCCATTTCGGTGACCAACTGCCCCGTCAACGCCATCCTGATGCGCTATGGCAACGCGCGCCAGCAGGAGCAATGGCTGCGCCCGCTCGCGGCCGGCCAGATGCTCGGCGTGTTCTGCCTGACCGAGCCGCACGTGGGTTCCGACGCGTCGGCCTTGCGCAGCTCGGCCGTGAAGCAGGGCGGCGAATACGTGCTCAACGGCGTCAAGCAGTTCATCACCAGCGGCAAGAACGGGCACCTGGCGATCGTGATCGCGGTGACGGACAAGGGCGCCGGCAAGAAGGGCATGAGCGCCTTCGTGGTGCCGACGGACACGCCGGGCTATGTGGTGGAGCGGCTGGAGGAGAAGCTCGGCCAGCACAGCAGCGACACGGCGCAGATCCGCTTCGAGAACTGCCGCGTTCCGGCGGACAACCTGATCGGCGCCGAGGGCGAGGGTTACCGGATCGCGTTGTCGGCGCTGGAGGGTGGGCGCATCGGCATCGCGGCGCAGAGCATCGGCATGGCGCGCAGCGCCCTGGAGTGCGCGCTCACCTACGCCAAGCAGCGTGAGAGCTTCGGTCAGCCCATCTTCAACCACCAGGCGGTGGGCTTCCGGCTGGCGGAAATGGCCACGCAGATCGAAGCCGCCCGGGCGCTGACCCACCACGCGGCCACCTTGCGCGACGCCGGCGAACCCTGCCTGAAGGAAGCGGCGATGGCCAAGTTGTTTGCCAGCGAGATGGCGGAGAAGGTGTGCTCGGAGGCGATCCAGGTGCACGGCGGCTATGGCTACGTGAACGATTTCCCGGTGGAGCGCATTTACCGGGATGTGCGGGTGTGCCAGATCTACGAAGGCACTTCCGACGTGCAGAAGATCATCATCCAAAGGGCGCTGGCCTGAGGATTTTTCTTGCTCCGGGGGGTGGCGGTCATCGGCAACGGGGGTGGCCGGCTCCGCGAATGTCCTCCGGCGGCCTGCGGCCGCCTCCCCCTTAATTTCGCTGCGCCGACCACCCCCGTTGCCGATGACCTCGTGGCGCTGGAGCGGTGAAATGCCAATACCGCTGCTGGCTCATGGGTTCACGGTGCTCTGTGGAGCGAAATAAAGGGGGAGGACCGGCGAGCCGGTCCGGAGGACATTCCCGGAACAGAGTGCCGTGAACCCGTGAGCCCACGAGATCTCCGCCTGTGGACGGCGGGGAACCGTATGATCTCGCCACAATGAACATCATCATTCTGGGTGCAGGCCGTGTAGGCGAAAGCGTTGCCGAGAGCCTCGTCTCCGAACAGAACGACATCACGGTGATCGACATGGATCCGGCCCGCTTGCGCGCGCTGGAGGAGCGGCTGGACCTGCGCGGCGTGGTGGGCAATGGCATACAGCCTTCGGTGCTTCGCGATGCCGGGATCAAGGATGCCGACATGCTCATCGCGTGTGCGGCCACCGATGAAACCAATCTGGTGGCCTGCAACGTCGCACACGATGTCTTCAACGTGCCCACGACCATTGCGCGCCTGCGATCGCCCGAGTTCACCGAAGGCGAGGAAGAGGAACAACTGGCCCGCACCAGTTTTTCCGTCAGCCACGTGATCTGCCCGGAAGAGTCGGTGATGCGCCACATCCACCAGCTCATCAGCTACCCCGAGGCGCTGCAGGTGCTGGAGTTCGCCGACGGCCGGGCCAGCCTGATCGCGGTGCGCGCCTCGCACGGTGGTGCCCTGGTGGGCCACACCATTGGCGAGATCCGCGAACGTTTTCCCCAGGCCGAGATGCGGGTGGTCGCGATCTACCGGCTCGACACCGAGATGGAGGCCACGCCGCAGACGCGCATCCTGGCGGGCGACGAGGTCTTCGTGCTGGCCGACACGGAGAAGATCCGCTACGTGCTCGGCGCCGTGCACAACATCGACAAGCCGGTGCGCCGCCTGATGATCGCTGGCGGCGGCAAGGTGGGCTTGCGGCTGGCGCGCAGCCTGGCAGGGCAGTGCGAGGTCAAGATCATCGAGCGCGACCGGGTCCGTTGCGAGTACCTCGCGAGCCAGTTGCCCTCGAGCATGCTGGTGCTGCAGGGCGACGGCGCCGACGAAGACCTCCTGCTGGAGGAGAACGTGGGCGAGATGGACATGTTCCTCGCGCTCACCAGCGACGACGAGGACA
>VFQP010004472.1_pt1 | contig 13003 bp, 15 predicted proteins | sample 3512351 | NCBI WGS metagenome assembly VFQP01 (sample SAMN10412372, study PRJNA504923) | tailings metagenome | isolation source: Relicate 1 Philex TSF1 revegetated site | place: Philippines: Tuba, Benguet | collected 2017-08-29 | reverse complement strand
GCAGTGTGGCAGCCCGAGCGAACGGCACGCCCAAGGTGTCTCCCATACGTCCGGAGCGCCTCCCCGTGCTTCACCCGCCCACCCTGCCGGACACGCACCATGAAGAACCCGACGGGCAGCATCTTGCGCAGCCAAAAGTCCAGCGTCACAGTGGACTTGGCCTCGACGATGCGCAGCACTCGGCAACAGAGGAAGCTGAGGATGGAGCTGGCAAACATGCCGGAGCCGCTGACCACCATGGGGTACTTGAACTTCAAGTCCACCATGAGCTGCCTGCGTGCTCGTGTGCGGCACCAGCCACGCGCTGCGGGTGCGGGCTGGCGGCCCGGGTGTGCCAGCGCTGGCGGCAGCGGCTGGCCCCTCAGGCGTGGCCCGCGCTGCCTCACTGGCGCACAATTGACGGCGCAGGCCCTGAGCAGAGCATCCGTGCGCGGAGCGGCCGCGATGGGGAGCTGCGCGAGGATCCCCAGCAGAATCGTCCCAGCGCTCGCCAGCGCGCGCACTTGTTGAGGATGATGAGGTAGGAGGAGATTACCATCCATGCCGTCAGCGCCAGCACGGCGAGCACCACGCGCCAGAGCCCCGCGCTGTAGGTCATGGCTCCTCCTGAGGCGGGCCGAAGCTGGACGAGCTCCCTGGAGTCCGCAGCACTTGTGGGCCGCTTAACGCGCGAGGACGCTGCTAGCCGTGTCCAGCGCGCGCCTGCGGCTCATCGATCGGTGGGGCCTGCTGGCCACGCGGAGAAGCTGCTACAGCACACTCGGCTCCCGATGAGAGCGTCTCGGCAGAGCGTTCGCAGCTAGCAGCGTCGCTTCGCGGTGAGGCTCGCTGTGCGGCCCTGCGAGCGGATGCAGCGCGCATCACGCCGGAATTCCTGCACGGAGCTTGAACGCCCAACGCCTCAGGGACAGCTCGGGGGGTGCGAAGGAACGGCTGCGCACGAGAGGAGGAGCGAACAGCGTGGAGCACCAGCACAGCTCGCAGCTCACTCCGTAGGACTGCTGCAGGACGAGCAGCGTCGGCGTCGGGCGCGCCTAGCGCGCGGATGGCGCACGTCCAGGCGGAGGAGGACGGGCAGCAGCAGCAGCACGTGGAGGGCCTGGAGCAGCAGGAGAACCTGCTGCATGCGGCGTTCGCTGATGGCAGCGCTGCAGACTACGGCCCAGACACGGCGGCGACGACGGGCGCGAGCTACGACCAGTCGCAGGCCTCGCTGTCGCAGAGCGAGTTCAAGCGCCAGCTGCAGCTGCAGCTGCAGAGCTCAGGCGTGCTGGGCGCCGTCAAGGCAAGCCGGTGCTGGGTCGCTTGTTGACCTGCGCACACCGTCGTCCCGCCTGGCCTCCTTCATGGTGTGCACGCCAACCCCTGCTGCAGGGCCAGCTCCGCGCCCAGCTGCTGGCGCAGCTCAGCAAGCAGCGCGTGGTGAACCTCTCCGCGGCTGGAGCGGGCGCTGCTGGCGTGAGCCTCAAGCGGCGAGCGCTCAACAGCCTGCTGGTCGAGTACCTCGCCGCCGCGCCTTACCAATTCACGCTGTCCGTCTTTTCCGAGGAGTCGGGCACCGGCCCCTCGCCGCCCCTGTCGGAGGCCGAGGTCCTCGAGGTGCTGCGCGTCGAGCCCGCCAGCCTCCTGCACCAGGCCTTCGTGCGCGCCAAGCACCAGCACCAGCAGCAGCAGGGCGTGCTCAGGGCATTGCCGCAGCAGCAGGCTCAGGGCGCTGCAGCAGTGGGGCCGGCATGCGTGCTGCTCAGCCTGCTGGACGCGCTGGCCGAGGTCGGGCGCGCCACCCGAGGCCTCGAGTCCGGCACGCAGACGGCGGGCGACCACAGATACAACCTGGAGGTGAGGGCGCAGGGGCCTCACAGACACACACCGCCCTTGCGGGCCCCGCCGCCTGTCGGGCAGGCAGGTGCTCACGCCCTCGTGTTTTCGTGTGCTCTTGCGCTCTGCGCGCTGTCCCCGCCCCGTGTCGCTGCAGCTCAAGATGCAGCAGCTCGAGTATGAGCACGAGGCCCGGCAGCGCTCGCAGCGGATGGGCACGGCGCAGGCGCGTGAAGCTCGGGTGCGCACACTGCAGCACCAGGCGCGAGCGGGGCAGGGGATTGAGGAGCAGTGCGTGTGGGTGCCAGCGCCCCCGCAGGGCATTGAGGAGCGCATGGCGCTGTACCGGCAGCAGCTGGAGGAGCAGGCCAAGGCCGACGTGGCGCGACAGGTGACGCTCTCTCTCCATTACTCTTGCTCACTCACCTTGGCTGCCCCTGGCGCCGCACCTCCACCCCGCCAGGTGCTACACCGCCACCCGCAGGTGGAGCGCATCCGCGAGGTGGAGGTGTCATCCGTGCGCCTGGAGGAGGCGGCCAAGTGGAGGCGCGCGCTCGAAGGTGTGCGGGTCGCTGCACGGCGCCGCAACGCCCTCCTTGCCTCTTTCGCGGTGGTGCACACTCACCGCCCAAGGCATGTATGTATGTGTGCGTGCACAGGGGAGCGCCAGGAGCTTGAGCGGCTGCACTCGGAGCGGCTGGCCAAGCTGAGGGGGCGCGAGGAGGAAGTCGGCGAGAAGCTGCGCCGCCAGCAGGTCCGACCGTCGGGTCCCGCAGCGCAACTTTGACGGGTGCCCGGCAGCCAGATGGCTCTGTGTGGGCAGGATGAGTGGCGGTGGTGGTGGGACGGGTGGGTTCGATGCGGCGCGGTGTCTGCCCTCGCGTGCGCTTGCGTGCAGCGTGACGTGGAGGCGGTGGCGTTTGAGCACCGGCAGCGCCTGCTGCGCGAGGAGGAGCGCCTGCGCGCGTGGAAGGGCGAGGCGCAGGCCGCGCTGGACGGCAGGGAGGTGCGCGGGCCATTGTGGACGGACGCTGCGCACGCCTTGCCCTCCCTTCTGCGCCCCCACGTGACGGCTCTCCAGCGCCCACTGGACCGCACGGCGCCTTGTGAGGGCTCAGGGGCGAGGAAAGGCGTGCTGAGAGAGCGCTCAGCGTGGGTGCTGTCGCGCCCCTTGCTTTGTGCATGCGCGCGTGTGCTGTGTGTGTCCGTGGTGCAGGAGCAGCTCAAGCACCTGGCGCGGGCGCTGGACCTGCGGGAGAAGGCCGTGGTGGCGCGCGAGGTGGCGGCAGAGTCCAAGGCGGCGGAGGCGGCGCAGGCGCTGGGCACGGCGCACGTCAACGCGCGCGCCGAGGTGCGCCGCCCCCCAAGCAACGCAGCCCTTGCGCAGCCCTTGCGCGTCACCCAACCAGCCCACTGGCAGGACATGCTCAGAGCAGCTCGGAGCAGCGGTGGAGCCGACCACGCCAGCGAGGGTAGCATGAGAGGAGCGGCGAGCGGGCCTGCGTCGCACGGCGGTGGGGGATACCCGGTTGTCCTGGTTGTGTTTGGTGTGACGTGGCACAGGTGGAGAAGGAATACCTTGAGCTCAAGGCGACGCTCAGCGCCCAGAGGCTGCAGCTCGAGGTGCGGCACATGCACACAGCTGGGGCCGGTCTGAGAGGAACGCGGCGTGCGGCTCGCTGCACTCCCCTTGTCTTTGTGCCTTGCCACGTGCTTGTTCGCGCTCTGGTGGGCAAGACGCTGCGGGTGGTGGTGTTGCCGGTGCCGCAGATGGACCGGGCGCGCGTGGCGGAGCTGCGCAGCGAGGCCGCCGCCGAGCTGGCCGCCGCCCGCGCCAAGGAGGACCGCCTGCGGGCGCTGGAGGCGGCGCGCGCCGAGGCCGAGGCCAGGGCGGCGGCGCACGCCGCCGAGACGGAGATCCTCCGCCTGCAGGTGCGCGCCCCGCATGCGCCTTGCTCGACTGATGCTTGGAACACCGTTGTCGCTCCCCGAAAGGCGGGCAGGGAGGCGCGAGGTTCTTGCGGCGTCGCGACTTGTGGAGGTGGCGTGCTGCGGGCGCGCAGGCCGAGCGTCTGCACGCGGAGCTGGGCGCGGCGCGCGACGAGCTGCAGCGCAAGGTGGCCCTGGCAGCAGACAACGCCGACGCCATGCTCAGCAACGCCGCCGGTGCGGCCCCCTCTCTCCTCCTTTCCCTCGCCTCTTCGAAGCGCCGACTTTCACGCTCGCGACGCCGGCGCTTGCGGCACCTGGCGCGATGGCCATGCTCATCCATCGATTGATGATTAATCGCGGCACGGTGCGAGGTTGTCGGGTCGCGCGATGTGGATGGCTTGTGGCGCGCGCGCGCACCGCCTGCAGGCGCGCTGGGAATGCTGGGCAAGGAGGCGCAGCAGCAGCGCGCGCTGTCGGGGCAGCTGCGGGCGCTGCAGGAGGAGCTGGACGCGGCGCAGGCGGCGGCGCAGCGCGCAGAGCACGCGCGGCGCGCCGCCGAGGAGGCGCGGGCGGCGGCGGCCGGCAGGGCCGAGACGCTGCAGCTGCAGGTGCGGGGGGGACGCGGCTTTGCTGCGGGCAGGGCGGGCGCGCTCACTTGAGCGGCAGACGCCAGCACGCCCTTCACGTGCGAGCCACACTCACTTGAGCGGCCTCCTGAGTGCCAACACCTTGCCGAAACCACCCGCCCGGCAGGTCAAGGAGCTGACGCACCAGCTGCAGGAGATGGGGCAGCTGGCAGAGCAGGTGCGCGAGCCACTTCACCCGCCCGCCTCTGCCAACCTCAGCCCTTCCTTTGCTGTTCGTGCTTCAGGCGGCCCACGCGCCACCCACGCGAGAGCTCTGATGCCGCGTTCTTTGCGCTGGCGCTGATCATCGCGGGCCACGAGTGCAGGCGCTCGAGGCGAGGGAGGTGGCGCTGCGGGAAGCCGACGACGCGGCCTTTGCCCTCTCCCAGACGCAGCAGGAGCTCACGCACGCGCGCCAGGCGCTCAACCGCGCGCGCGAGGACGCGCTCGCCTCGCGGCTCTTCGGTGGCGCCGCCACCGGGCCATCGCCGCCGCTGAGCGCGCTGCCCGGCCCCGGCGCCGGCGCCGGCAGGGCTGCCGGCGGGCTGCCGCCGCCGCCCCAAAGCGTTCGCAGCTCGCTGCAGTTGGACCTGGGTGCGCTGGGCGGCGGCGCGGCGCGCACGCCCACGGGCCAGGCCGCCAACCCTACCTTAGCCGTAGGCGGCGGGTGGCCGGCGCCGTCGGGCGTGGCGGCGCTGAGCCCGTCCGCCGCCGCCGCGCTGCTGCTGCAGCCCCGCCAGCCGTACGCCACGTTTGGCGCGCCGCTGCCGGCGGGCGTGCTGGTGGACCCCGCGCTGTACGCGGGCCTGAGCCCTAGACAAGGGTCCAGCATGCCGTCGTCGTCGCGGCCGCACACGGGGTCCGGCGCGGCGGCGGCGGCGGCGGCGGCGGGTGGGCCGTCGGTGCCGTCGGTGCCTCCCGCGCTGTCGCCCAAGGGCGCGGCGGGGGACGGCGCCACGCCGCCGCTGAGCCCCACGCGCGAGAGGTGCGCAGCGCCCCGGCCTCGCCCCACGCGCTGCGCCTCTTGCCGCACCCACTCCCGCTCGCCTCATCTTGTTCACTGCACTCATGGAAAGCCCATGCACGCCCAGCTGTCGTTCGCGCGATCCAACGTGAGCGGCAAGGCTTTTCCTGCAGTCTGGCAAACGAGTGCATGTACGCCTTGCCCCGCATGCCGCAGGATGCACCGCCTGGCGCAGGCCGAGCAGGAGGTGGCGGCCGAGCTGGCGGGCTTCAAGCGGCGCGTGGCGGAGCAGCGCGAGAGCAGCGCGCGCGAGCTGCAGCTCGTCATGACGCGCGTGGCGCTGGGTACGGCGCCCGGTGCGCCGCCCTCGCCCTCGGCGCGCACCTCCCTCTCGGGACAGCTGACAGGTGAGGGGCGTGTAATGACGGCACGAGTGGCGCTGGGTGTGCCGCCCTCGCCCTCGGCGCGCACCTCCCTCTCGGGGCAGCTGACAGGTGCGGCGTCGCTCCATGCGACCTGCGTGGAGGCAACACGCTAAAACACCGTCGCGGCCTCCAAAGCACGACACCACTGCGCGTGCTGCTCGCACACTTTTGCGTTCGCAGGCCTGGACGCCGCGGCAGCAGTGGCAGCGGGGCTGGGCGGGCCCCAGGGCGGCGGCGGGTCCCCGCATGCGAGCCGCTCCCCCAGCCGCCGCACGCTCTCCCCCTCCCAGAGCCACGTCGGCGGCGCCGCAGCAACCCTCGCACTCGGAGCCATGCGCCCGCAGCCGCCGCCCCCCGACCCGCACGTCCCGCCGCGCGCGCCCACGCCCACCGGCAGCTTCTCCGCGGCTCCCGCCCCGCTCCCCCCGCCGCCCGCATGGGCGGCCGCTCCTGAGCCCGCCGCCCCCTTCGTCGCCCCTCCAGTCGCCCAGTCCTGGACGCAGCCGGCAGCAGCGCCGGCCGCAAGCAGCGACGCGCCACCTCCTCCACCACCGCTGCAGCAGCCACCGCAGGCGCAGCCGGCTGCCAGCAGCGCCAGCAGCGCCCACCCGGCGGGCAGCCAGGGCGGCTTTGGCTCGCTGGCCACGCCGCCCGCTACCACTGCCGCCGACCCCTCCGCCACCTCGGCCGCCCCGCAGCACGCGCAGCAGCACAGGCGCGGGTCCGCCGACGCCCACCCCTCGCTCTCCTTCAGCGACATCCCCACGCCGCCCGGCGGCGCCGCCGCCTCTGCTGCGACTGGGATCATCGGGGGGGCGCCTCTGCCCGTGGCGGCAGCACCCAAGGCAGGCCTCCCTCCTCTGTCGTCGGTGCCACAGCTGCCGGCGGCGGCAGCGGCGAGCGTGGCAGCGGCGCCGCCGGCGCCGGCAGCGGCGGTGGCGGCGCCTCCGCCGGGGTTGGTGCTGGTGGCGCAGCTAGCGCCGGCGGCAACGGCGGCGGCGGCGGGCGGCGCGGCGCAGGGGCAGAGGGGCGCGGCGGGAGAGGAGGCGTCGCAGCCGGGGGGCCAGAGCGGGGAGGGGCTGGGGGGCGGGAGGACGTTTGTGGGGTCTGGGTCCATGGACGACGTTCGCAACGCCCAGGTAGGGGCGCTGACTGCGTGCTTGCTTTGAGGTGGCAAAGTCCGGTGGCGTGACCTCTCGAGCGATCCAGGCTGGGCCGCGCGCTTGCATGGCGCTTGCAGGCGGCCAAGCTGCGGATGCTGCAGGAGCAGCAGGAGGCTCGCCTGGCGGCGCAGCGCGCCGAGCAGGAGGAGAGGTGAGGCGCGCCGTGGCGCAGCTGACCGCCCGCGCCTCACCTCCTGCAAGCGAGGGCGGGTTTCGCTGGTGCTGCTCGCCGTCTGCGCTGCAGGGAGCGGGAGGAGGCGCGGGAGCGGGCGCGGCTGAGCCAGGCGGCGGCCGAGGCGGCCGCGCGCAGCGCGGCGTTCGACGACCAGGAGGAGGAGGAGGAGGAGGAGTATGAGGAGGACTTTGTCAAGCAGGAGGCGGCGGACTCACCCCGCTCCTCACACGGCAGCTCGCGTGCGGCGCCTTGCTGTCGTTCGTCGTGGGTCAGGCCCGGGTGGTGTGCAGTGGTGGCAGGTGCCAGCGCAGGCGGGTGACGGAGGGGGCGCGTGAAACGTGGTGTGTGCGTGCAGGCGCGCCGCGCGTGGCGGTGGCCGGGCGGCGCGCGGGCACGGCGGCGGGCGGCCGGGCTCGGCACCAGAGCGGCTCGGGGTCGGGCGGCGGCAGCGACGACAGCCGGCAGCGCACGGGGCGCACGGTGGTGGATGCGGCGCGCGCCGCGCAGGGCCTGGACAGCCGCTCGGCGCAGCTGCGCTTGGACTCGGATGAGGATGCTGACGATGACGACGATGACTTGGTGCAGCTGGAGGCGGCCGGTGCCTTTGACCAGCGGTCCAGTGAGTCGTGCTCTGTCCGATGGGGGCAGGGGGGCGCTGCAGCGGCCGAGCAGGGGCTCTGGCGCATTCGGGCTCCTCACTGCTTAAAGCTGGTCAAACGCCTCGTGACGTGCACACCGCCTGCCTTGCTTCACCTGCAGGCGCGCAGACGGCGGAGCGGCCGGTGCTGCGTGCGGCGAGCGACGACGAGGACGACGACGACAGCGGCGGCGGCGGCCTGGAGGGGCCCGAGGTGACACAGGGCGGCGGGGGCGGCGGCGGCGGGCGGGACAGCGACTCCATCCCGAGCGCCCTGGGTGACCTGGACCTGAGCGTGGGGGACGAGAGCGGGCTGATTGTGGACCTGGACGGCGACGAGAGCGACGAGCACGCGCTGGGCGGCACGGCGCTGGGCGCCAGCTCGGACAGCGTGTTCTGAGGCGCGCCGCTGCTTTGCTCAGTCCCTCCCATTCGCTCAAACCTCGTGGCGCCTCAGCCATGCGCGACCTGCGCCCAGACGTGCAGCAGTGCCCCCCTTTTAACAGAATGGCCCCACTGGCAGAGCTGCAAGGTCTGACCACCAAGCTCAAGGCAAGCACTCGCGCAGCAGGGAGAGCTGTTGCCCTGGCGCAGGCAGCGGTGGTGCAGAGCGGGTCGTGGTGGCACGCGCTGCGCGCAGGACGCCGTCAACAAGAATGACCTGAAGAACGGGGACACGCTGCTCACGCAGCTCAAGGTGCAGCGCAGCGGCGCGGGGGCAGGGGACTCGCGAGATCGCGATCTTTTCTCGCTTGTTTGTGTAGGCGCCGTGGGGGGCGCAGGCGCAGGCGCTGACACGCGCTCACCTTCACGCTCTTCGTATACGCAGCTCAAGCTCATCGAGCTGCCGTCGCTTCCGCCCGCGCTCCAGCAGTCCGCGACCTCGCAGCAGGAGCTGGCGCTCGCAAGTGCGTGCTGGTGCTCAGCGCCAAAGCCATGCGATGGTGCAGCGGCACGCCAGCCAATGGTGCAGCGGTGGCTCCCTGGCAGCAGCTAGCCGGGCACCAGCACGCATGACACCATGCCACGCGGCGCCGGCGCACCTGCTCCACAGGGGAGGTGCTGGAGACGGCCGTGCTGCTGGCCATCAAGCAGCAAGCGGAGACCGGGATGGAGCGGGCGTTCGCGCAGCTCACAGTCTTCTACGCGGACACCCGGTGCGCTTGCCAGCGTGCCTTAGCACCAGGCACACAGCACCCTCTGCAAGGCACCAGTGACGGGATGCAGCAGGCTCGTGTGCTGACGGCGCAGGACGCTGTTGCCGCCGTCGCCGCGGGAGCCTGAGCTGCTGGGCCTCAACCTGCTGCGCCTGCTGGTGGCCAACCGCATCGCCGAGTTCCACACCGAGCTCGAGCTCATCTCGCCAGAGGTGCGCCCGCCGCCGCCGCTGCTGCTGCTGTCGTGACTGGTACTCAGGCGGCATGCGGAGAGCGCTCCCGCAGAACTGTGGGCCGCCGTGGCGCCAGCGACGATGGCGGATGCGCGGCCCACTCCCTGGGTGTGCGCAGGTGCAGGCGCACCCGTACGTGGCCAACGCCGCGCAGCTGGAGCGGTGGCTCATGCAGGGCGCCTACAACAAGGTGCGTGCGTGCCTGCTTGTTCCTCGCGGTGTTTGGTCGTGTGTCGCGCCGCACACCCACACGGCCCTCACCAGCGAACCGTGTCTTCGTGCACGTGCTGTGCAGTTGCTAGAGGCGAGCCGCAGCCACCTGTCGGACCTGCACGCCGCGCTCATGTCCCAGCTGGCCACCACTGTCAGGTGAGCACAGCCGCCCGCAGCGACACCGCAAAGGCGGCACAGGCACACCGCACCGCCGTGCCCCAGCCCCAGCACGACAGCCTTGCTGTGCCCCATCCTCGCCACCCTGCACGTGCGTGCGCCGCCGCCACGCAGGGACGAGGTGGCGAGCTGCAGCGAGCGCGCCTACGAGCGCCTGCGCGTGCCCGACGCGCAAAAGCTCATGATGTTTGACAGTGAGAAGGCCACGCTGGAGTACGCAGCCAAGGTATGTGCTCCGCTGCGAGGGCAGGGGAGCACTGCTGCTGCAACGGGGTGGAGGGGGGCCTCTGGGGTCGCGTCGGCAGCGTCGGCACGCGCTAGGGTGTCAGGCAAAGATGGGACGTCAAGCATGCGCGGTGTGCTGTGTGGCCACTGCAGCATGGCTGGAAGGTGGAGAACAACGTGATTTTGTTCCAGCACGGCGGCGCGGCGGCGGGCAAGGCGGGCGGCAACAAGGAGCTGCCGCCCATGCAGGTCATCCAGAACGCGCTCGTGTACGCCAAGGAGCTCGAGCGCATCGTCTGATCTGGCGGCGGCCGTGCGCTTGTCGGCCTGCAAGGCGTGCTGCTCAGTGGCTGTACACTGCCTGTTTCAACGGAATCTTGCACACACTGCAAAGGACCAGCGGGGATGAAGGCGCATCAATCGAATGACGCAGGCATCGTGTTGAGGAGGTGATGAATCGCTGCATCAATCACAAACATCGGAAGCGGTTCGTGTCGCGGGTGAGCGCAGGGCGCTGCAGAAAACAGGGGCAGGGCGGTCCGCTTCGTGAAGGGAAAGCCACAGACGAGCAACCAGGGGAGAACCACCTCTACACTAGGACACAGCGGCACGTATGCACACGCACCTGACCACTGTCGGAGCAAAACTGCGCCACACCCTCTTGCGAGCGCGGCCCGTCACAATTTGGTGACGGGGCACTGCTTGAGCGAGGGCGCAAAGATGAAGGCCTCCGTCCCCTGCTTGCAGGCGTCGCCCGCCCGCCGCTCGATGCAGAGCTGCGACGTGCGCCCCAGCAGCGTCGAGAAGGGCGCCAGCGGGCGGTTGCCGCGCGTCACCTTGAGCCACACGGTGCCGCGCATGGACGGCGGCGTGTAGGTGGACACCGCGACGGGCTGGTCGTAGAACTTTATGGAGCGGACCGACTTGCGGCACGTGGCGGCGTCGCCCAGCAGGAACTCGATCTTGCGCAGGTCAAAGTTGGCGGCGGCGTCGGGCGAGTCCAGCTCGGTCGTGTCGACGGTCCAGCAGGCCTCCTCCCACTCGGGCTCACCCGGGATGGGCAGCGTGTAGGGAAACGTAAACCTGCATGCGTGTGGAGTGGAGTGTGCCCGCGTCTGGCATCAGCGGGCCGGGAAGGAGAGAAATCAGTCAAGCAGCGAGGGTCGGCAGCGGCGCGGCGGACCTGTAGGGGCTGGGGACGTTGACGGAGCAGTTGCAGGGCGGCTTGACGGCGGGCGGCGGCGGCGAGGGCGAGGGCGGCGGCGGCCTGCTGACGGTGACGGCGGGCGGGGGCGGCGCGGCGCCGCTGCTGGGGCAGCACTTGAGGTTGGGCGAGAAGAAGGCGGGCTTGCAGCCGCCCCGGCTGCAGAGCTGCTCCAGCGAGCACACGGACGCCGCGAGGCTGAAGCACGCGACGAGCGGCTTGGCGGCAATGTCGGCGTACGAGGCCAGCAGGGAGCCGGGCTTGCCGCGCGTGAGCTTGAAGGCGGCCGTGGCGGCGGCGTCCGCGGAGCACTGCGCCGAGGAGGGCCCGCCCCACGAGGTGGCCAGCGGCTCGCCGTTGATGGTCAGGTTGAACACGGCGGAGCGGCACGAGGACGCCACCGCCAGCTCCAGCTTGCGCAGGTCAAAGGGCTGCGAGCAGGGCGTGGGGCCGCTCAGGCCCGTGGCAGCGATCTCGTAGCAGGTGCGCGTGGAGGCGCCGTCAACAGACGGCGTGGACGAGGTCTGCCGGAGCTGGTACGGCGACGGCGTGGGCGCTTGGCAGGCGCAGAACGGAAAGGTGCAGAGCGCAGCATCCACCATTCCTGCGGGTTTGAAACACGAAAAGTTCAAACAAGGGGGTCGGCCCGGGGGAGCGCGGTCGGGAGAGGGTGCGGCAACAGGGTGCGCAGAGATGATCAGAGCAACGATCGAGTGGTGGGAGCCTGCCACCCACCTGCGGCGGCGGCGGCGATCAGTGCCATCAGCACGCCGGTGGCCTGCCATCTGCTCTGGGCGCGGGCCATGGTGCTCTGCAAGCTGCGGGCCGCAGAACCAGAGGTGCGGTGCGGTCAGAGAGAGAGAGAGAGCTGATCGGCGGCCAAGTTTCCTTGTGGCCCCTGCGAGTGGGGACCGTGCGGAGGCGCAGGCGGCAGGCTTGCTCTGGAGCGCCGCTTGCACGACCGCCGCTCCGCCCACGATCGGTGAAGCGATCGAGCTGCGCTGCACTGCGATGCAGCGCGTCTCCCCACCTGTGTGGCGGCTGTGTGGCGGTGCGGCGATCGAGGGGCGGCGATCGAGGAGAGCGCGCGCGCGCCTCCTGGGCTGATGCGTAGCCAACAGGTGGAGCCTCTCTCGCGGGGAAGAGCGGATCGGCGCGGGAAGATGTGCGACCTTATGTATCTGCTCTGTGCACCTCTTGCGCTGGTGTTCGGGTGCTTAAATGCTCTCTGGTCGGAGGGCTGCTCCCCAGCTGTTTTCGGGCAGTTGGGAGGAGAGCTCCTGGCACGGCAGGCCTCGCGAGCGTCCCAGGCCACCGGTGATGAAACGGGCTGGACCACTCGTCCGCTCGGGTCTGCTCCATCGGATGCGGCCTTTATCCGTCCGTGCGCGGCTCGGCTCGCCCACCACTTCGGTTCTTGCCCGCGCTTCGATCGATCTCGCCCAGCGCGCAGAGGGGCTCCCTGCACCGCAGCTCCGTCATGCCCATGCCGCAGGCTGCCAGAGAGGAGAGGAAGGGAGTTCTGCACGGAGTTCTGGCGCGTATGAGGGTGTCCACCGTGCCGGTTGCGTGCGCACGCGTTGCCCGGGACTTTGAAGCAGCTCATACATGCGCACACATGCCGCCGCAGCATCATCAAGACATACACGTCTCCTCAGGATCACATTGTGTCCGTCCATCTGCCGCAGCGCAGCGTCGAGTGAGCCTGCCCAAAAGCGGTCCCCCAAAAACGGTCACCAAGGAAGGCGAAACGCGCAGTCCCGGGCTCCGGCACGAGCTGCTGCCCCGCAAAGCACTTGCTGCTCTCACCCACCCACGCTCACCCACCACTACTCGGCTCCTGCAAGCCTTGCTCACCCTCGGCACGGCCGTCTCTCTCTGTGGTTCCGGTCTTCGCCCCTCATGCACTCTCAAGCAACGCTCGCTCACGCTCTCTCCCCTCGCTCCCCCCACACTCTCGCGCTCTCTCTGCTTGACTCTCTCTCTTCTCCCCCACCCCCGCCCCCCGCGGAATTGTGACCCCCTCCCAAAAAAGACGAGGAAAAGCTCGCGCT
>VFQP010004470.1_pt1 | contig 13012 bp, 13 predicted proteins | sample 3512351 | NCBI WGS metagenome assembly VFQP01 (sample SAMN10412372, study PRJNA504923) | tailings metagenome | isolation source: Relicate 1 Philex TSF1 revegetated site | place: Philippines: Tuba, Benguet | collected 2017-08-29 | reverse complement strand
GACCATCTGACTTGTAATTACAGGAGCGTTCAAGTGACCACAGCACACACTATCGACCAACTCTGGTTCACGCGTTGCCCGGTGCCGACCGCCACTGGTCTGGCCTATAAATTGGGCTGGCTCAATGAAGAGTTCGCGCGCGACAACATCAACATCGCCACCTTGCAGGAGGCGCCGAAAGAGCTGTCCAAGCATCATTATGATCATGAATTACCTTCATTGATCCGCGAAGGGGGTAATTTGCTGGCACTGGCCGCCAAAGCCCAGGGGGCGCCGACCAAGCTCATTGGCCTGACCTGGATTGACGAGTGGCAGGCGATTCTGGTGCGGCCGGATAGCGGCATCACCCAGCCTGAGCAGTTGAAGGGCTTGCGCCTGGCGTTGCCGGCGTTTATCGAGCACCCGATTGCCAGCCATGTGCGTGGTAGCAGTATCGCGCGCGGCATGAGTTTGCATGGGTATAAAGGCGCGCTGAACATTGCTGGCTTGACGCTGGATGATGTCAGTCTGGTAGAGGTGCCGTCTGGTCGTGGTAACCGCAATGGTCGTGATAACAGTAATAATCTGGGCGAGTTGTGGTCTGGTCTGGATGCGCTCATCGAAGGCAAAGTCGATGCAGTGTATGTGAAAGGCGCGTCTGCGGTCGATGCCGCCAAGCGCGTTGGTGCAGTCGTGGGCATAGACCTCGACAGTTATCCCGAGTTGTCGAGCCGCGTCAATAATGGCACGCCACGGCCGATTACCGTGCATCAGTCATTGCTGGACAATCATTATGACCTGGTGGTGCGTTTCCTTTACCAGACCTTGCGTGCGGCAGACTGGGCCAAAAGTAACCTCAAAGGTGTGCGCGAGATTCTGGAATCCGAAACCCGCTCTGGCGAAGATGGCGTGGCGACGGCGTATGGGGAAAACTTCCATCTGCAACTAGCCCCTGATTTGTCCCCGGAGCGTGTAGCGCTGTTCCGCCAGCAAAAGAACTTCATGCTGGTGCACGGCCTGTTGGACAAAGATTTTGACCTGGATGACTGGATTGATTTCAGGCCATTGCGGGATGCCGAGCAACAATTGCATCAATATGCTGCGGTTGCCTAAAGCCTGGTTCGCCAAGCTTAAGAATAAACAAGGAGTAAGTAGTATGAGATTTTTACGATATGTATTATCAGCGTTGACCGTGGCGGTGCTGGCTGCGCCCATGGTGCATGCTGAAACCGACCCGAAAGTGGTTCGGATTGCCACCGTGGCCTATAACCTCAATGGCAAAACGCATTACCTGGGCAGCACCGAGCTGGCCAGTGAAACCGGTCTCGAAGAGGCCTTGGCCAAACGTGGCGTCAAGCTGGAGTGGGTGCCCGCGGCCACCGCCATGGTTGGGCCGATTGTCAATGAAGCCTTTGCCAACAAAAGCATAGACTTTGCTGCTTATGGCGATTTGCCGCCGATTATTTTGAACGGCTCCAAACCGCGCGTGCAACTGGTGTCACCGTGGGGGCGTAGCGGTAACTCTTATCTTGTTGTGCCCGCCAACTCAACGGCGAAAAGCATTGCCGACCTCAAAGGCAAGCGCATTGCCTTGCATAGAGGCCGTCCATGGGAAATCCCATTTGCCAACCTGGTGCAAAAAAATGGCTTCAAGCTGACCGATTTCAAAATCGTCAATGTAAATCCGCAAGTGGGTGCTGCGGCACTGGCAAGCGGCTCAGTGGATGCCTTCTATTCGTTAAGCGATGCTTATAACCTGGTGGATAAAGGCGTGGGTAAGATTATCTGGTCAACCAAGAATGCACCACCAGACTGGAAACTGATGGGGGGGTTGTGGGCACGCAATGACTTTGTCAAAGAGCATCCAGATCTCACTCAAGCCATCGTCACCTCATTTATTAAAGCCAACCATTGGGCAGCGCAAGAGGCACACAAAGAAACCTATCTCAAAGAGTATGCCAGCCTGGTGCAGCCCGAGAGTGTGGTCAGACGTGATTATGAGGACGATAGTGTGAGCTGGCGTGACCGCTGGTCACCGCTATATGACCAGGCGCTGGTGGATCATTACAAGCGTGCCGCGTCTTATGCACGTGAGTCCGGCCTGATTCGCAACGATATTGATATTCAGCAGCTGCTCAATTCCAGCTTTGTCGACAAAGCCTTGAAAGAGCTTAACCTGGAAACGTTCTGGGCACCTGCCCGCGTCGCTTCACAATAATAACCCTCATTGCCTCCCGGCAATCCCTTGCAACAGATGGTCTCCCGCCATCTGTTTTTTTTATGTCTGTTGCTATGCCAGCAGCAGGCATCAATCAAATGATGGATATACAACATTGCTCAATATGGGGTATTCGCCATTTTATATATAACCATATGATTATTAAGTGATAAATATTAATTTTCAACTTGGCACAGCGATTGCCTATAGATACCTAGTTATTTGTACAGGATAAAACATGAGTCGCCCCAAAACTGCTTTAAGTGTGATTAACGAAGCACACGCTGATCATCCAGGAGACGGCCTGACCTCGGTCAGATCATCGGGCCTGCGTGGGGGGCAGCATCTGTCACTGGCAAGTGCCTCCGCTGTGCTGGCGGTAGAGGGCGTCTCCAAAACTTTCCAACTCAACGGTAAAGCGCTGACGGTGTTGTCTGACTTTTCGCTGGCCGTCAGCAAAGGCGAGTTTATTTCGATTGTCGGTAGCAGTGGTTGCGGCAAGTCCACCTTACTCAGACTGATTGCCGGTCTGGATAGCAGCTACGACGGCAGCATCGTCTGGCTAGGTGAACAAGTGTCTGGCACCTCGCTCGATAGAGGGCTGGTGTTTCAAGAGCATCGATTGTTTCCATGGCTGACCGTTGAGCAGAATGTAGCGCTGGCTTTGGAATCGTCCGGGCTGACGCAGCAGGAGATTGATGCACGCGTCAAACACCAGATTGAGCTGGTTGGTTTGAGTGGGTTTGCCCAGGCTTACCCACACCAGATTTCCGGCGGTATGTCACAGCGTGTCGCCATCGCCAGGGCCTTGGTGCTTAAACCGCGCTTGCTGTTGCTGGATGAACCGTTTGGCGCACTGGATGCCCTGACCCGCCTGAAGATGCAGCAAGAGTTGCAGCGTCTGTGGGAAACCGAAGGCACGACGTCTATCCTGGTCACGCACGACGTGGAAGAAGCGGTGTTTCTGGGTGATCGTGTGGTGGTGATGGAAGCGAATCCCGGACGTATCAAGCGTGTCGTCGACGTCGATTTGCCTAGGCCACGGCACCGTACTTCAGCCGAGTTTCAGCATATTAAAGATGATGTCTTAAGTGACTTCATCGAGATTAGTTAGAGTATTTAGGAGTTTGTATGTCAACAACGGCACTAAAAACGCCCGCGCAACATTCCACGATTTGGGATTCCCTGTCAGATAAAAGCAAGGCCAGGCGGTTGGTTGCGACCAGTGAGGACTTTGACAAGTTATCTGAGCGTGTCGTCAGTCAATGGAATCGTGTCGATCAGATCATTCCACGCAACAAATTGCTGGCACTGATTGCGGTGGTGGTGCTGGCGCATATTATCGGGCTGACGGGGTTTATCAATGCCTTGCATCAGCCCAGTATCGTCAAGCCGAAAAAAACTGAAGTGATTGTCGAGTTTATTAAGCCTGAGGTGATTCCTCCGCCAGTCATCGAGCCGCCAAAGCCACCGCCACCGCCGCCACCCAAGGTGCAGCGCGCGAACCCACCGCCACAGGCCGCCAAGCCTGCGGCATTAAGAACCGCCCCTGCTGATCAGCATATTGCGCCTAGCGATATTGTGGTGCAAGAAAACACCACGGCGGCGAAAACCAGCGGCCCGGTGGTGGCTGAGCCCACGCCAGAACCGGCACCGCCGCCTCCCGTGATTAAAGAGGAGCCATTGGTTGAGGCCAAAGGCGGTGTTGGTCACTTAAATAATCCCTCTCCAGAGTATCCGGACTTTGCGGCTGATCAAGGCCTGGAAGGCACGGTGGTGTTGCGGGTAAAAGTCTTGCCGAATGGTAAGCCAGGTGAGGTCAAAGTCAAGAAGTCCAGTGGCCACGGCATACTGGATGATGCTGCGGTTGCTGCAGCGAAACGCTGGGCATTTACCCCGGCAAAACGTGGGAATACCCCGGTTGAAGGTTGGGCCATATTCCCGGTTGAGTTCAAGCTGCAGTAATTTTTTATTTTGAAAAGGAAAGTGTATGTTTAGTTTAGAAACTTATCAAAGTGCATCCCCAGTGGTGCTTGGTGTATTGATTACTTTGCTGGTGGCCTCAGGCGTGACCTGGACCATTATTTTGGCCAAGTCGTTCCAGGTCTGGCTGATCCGCAAGCAAAACGTTAAATTCAGGGCCGCATTCTGGGGTGCGAAAAGTTTGCAGGAAGCGTCTACGCTTGAAGGTCATAGTGGCCCGGCATACCGTGTGGCTCAAGTTGGCTTTGAAACCTTGAAAGACCTGGATGCCGAAGCGGCAGATGATTTGCGTCATAGTGGTGACCGCCAGGAGGTGCTGGAGCGCGCCTTGCGTCAACAAATCCAGAAAGAAAAAGTTTTGCGTGAAGCAGGTCTGGTGGTGCTGGCCAGTATCGGCAGTACCGCACCGTTTGTCGGTTTGCTGGGCACAGTATGGGGCATCATGCATGCGCTGACGGATATCAGCAAACTAGGCACTGCCAGCCTGGAAGTGGTGGCTGGCCCGATCGGTGAGGCCCTAGTGGCCACGGCGATTGGTATTGCTGTCGCGGTCCCTGCGGTGCTGGCGTATAACTTCTTCCTGCGCCGTTTAAAAACCAGCAGCAACAACCTGGACGATTTTGCCGAAGACCTGATCAAAGTCTCCCGCCGCGTGACCTTTAGAAAAGCCACAGATGCGACCAAACCAGGCGAGTTCGTTGCCACTGGCACCGCTGGTGTGGTGCGTAACCTGAAAGGAGCCACTGCATAATGGCTATTTCTACAAATGCTGATGATGACGTCTTGAGTGAAATCAACGTCACGCCCCTGGTTGATGTCATGCTGGTCTTGCTGGTGGCGTTTATTGTTACCGCGCCATTGATGAACAATGCCATTCAGGTCAACTTGCCTAAAACAGCTGCCACCAAAGCACCCGAGCAGAAAAAACCGGTGACGGTGTCGGTAGATGCTGCTGGCAAGCTGTTTATCGACCGCCAGGAATATCCACTGGAAACGATAGAGCCAGAACTGAAACGTTTACACGATAGCAACCCTGATGTGACCTTGCACTTGAGTTCAGATGAAGCCGTGAACTACGGCAAAGTGGCCAAGGTGATGGCGGCGATTGAGCGCGCCGGCATTACGCGCGTGGCTGTGCTGACGCAAGGTGAGTAGTGAAGAGGCTAGGGGTGTAAGTGTATGACACGTGACTGGAAACAATTTTTCCCTTTCCTGATTTCGCCGTTCCTGCTGCTGGTGGTCTGGTGGTGGGTAGCTGCGGCAGGCTGGTACTCTGACGACGTACTAGTCTCGCCGGGTGCCGTTGTGGCAACGTTGGAAGAGCTCACCGCGAATGGCGAGCTGGCCTTACACCTCAAAGCCAGCTTTTTCCGCCTGCTCACTGGTTTTGGCCTCGGCGCACTGACCGGTGTGCTGTTTGGTATCTGGATGGCGATCTCGCCACGTGTGGAAGCGTTTGCCTTGCCCTTGTTCCAGGGCCTGCGTCAGGTGCCTACCATTGCCTTGATTCCTATCCTGATCTTGTTGCTGGGTGTGGATGAGATTTTCAAGGTCATTATTGTCACCAAAGCCGCTTTTCTGACCGTGGCGCTGGCCGCCTATGATGCGACCAAAGGTGTCTCGAAAAATTATTTCGAGGTGGCGCGCATTTATCACCTGCCTAAAACCACGCTGTATCGCAAGCTGATTATCCCGGCCATTACGCCGCCGGTATTCACCGGGCTCAGGATCGCTTTTTCGCGCTCATGGACCATCCTGGTTGCGGCAGAGCTGCTGGCGGCTGATAGCGGCATCGGCCAAATGATGCAGTTGGGCCGCGAAATGTTCCGCCTGGACGTGGTCATGGTCGGCGTCGTCATCACCGGCCTGGTCGGATTTAGCATAGACAAAATCTTTAAGTGGGCCGAGATCCGCCTGATTCCCTGGCAGGCTGCCGTGAAAGCCTAAGCCCGCAATCAACCGCAAGTGAATAGATAGATATCCGTATGCAAAATTCTTTTTATAAATGGATCCCCGACTGGCGTGGCTGGGTATTGCCGATAGTGGTGATTCTGGCCTGGGATGCGATGTCGCGCCTGGATGCTAATCATGCGTATGCCTTTGCGTCGTTGGGGCAGATCTGGGCGGGCGTAGTCGAGTTGAGCCGCAGTGGCGAGTTACTAGTGAATGTACAGGCCAGCGTGCAGCGTGCGCTCACCGGCCTGTTGCTGGGTGCAAGTGCGGGGTTCCTGGTGGGTTCACTGGTGGCTGTATCGCGCACAGCCAATATCCTGATTACGCCGATTTACCATGCGATCCGCCAGGTGCCTTTGCTGGGCCTGGTGCCATTGTTCGCATTATGGTTTGGCAATGGCGATACCTCAAAATTGATCGTCGTCAGCCTGTCGGCGTTTTACCCGGTGGTGTTATCCACCTTTGAAGGCATGTTGCAGGTGGACCACAAATTTCAGGAGGTCGGCCAGGTATATCGCTTGAGCCGCTGGCAGATTTATCGCCGCATCACCTTGCCAGCGGCCTTGCCGCAGGTATTCACTGGCTTTTCACTGGCACTGGCGTTTGCCTGGTTATCCACCATCGGTAGCGAGCTATTGTTCACTGCCGGTGCTGGTCTGGGTAATTTAATGATGAATGCACAGGAAGCTTCCCGGATGGATGTCCTGATTATTGTGACTTTTGTGATTGGCGTACTCGGTTATGGGATGTCTCTGCTGATTAAGCTGGCGAGTAATCATCTGTTCAAATGGCGCCAGGTCGGCTAGCGCCATCCGCAACCATCACCATAAGCCATCGCCGCACTCAATAGATAGATCTTGGCGCAGACATCGCAGCGTGATGCTGTGCGCTAAGATCAAGATTTAGATAGAAGTTGAATCCTTTGACTGAACACTCTCTTGAAAACAAACCTGTATTACCGCAGTCAGGCCAGCCACCCTGGCCTGCATTTTTTGCCTTTAACCTCCACCATTACCCGCTGATCCGCTGTCTGCTGCTGTATCGCCGAACCCCGGTCAGGTTCTGGCTCTGTACTGGGCTGTTTGCAGCGGCCAATGTGCTGCTGGCATTACAACAAGGCCTGATTGCGCGGGCCATTGATGAGGTGCAGCATGGCAAAGCCATTGTGCGCACGGTCACTGGCGCTTTGAATAGCGAGGTAGCCTGGCACTGGTTACTGATCATTGTCGGCATTGCGCTGGCACGTGCCGCGATCTTGTATTTTGTCGGCTGGTTATCATTGATTATCCAGCAGAACCTGATTGGCCATTTGCGTGAGCGCATTTTGATTCAGGTGCAGCGACTGGATCAAAGCTATCACTGGCAACATGGCGCAGGCGAACTGGTGACGCGCACCACGCGCGACTCGGACAAGTTGCGCGATGCGCTCATCAGTTTCTGGCGCCAGGTGGTAGATACGGCATTGGTGGTCAGCGCCGCCATGGGCTTTTTATTCTGGTATGACTTCTGGCTGGGCCTGGTGCCGCTGCTGTTGTGCCTGATTGGGTTTGGTATTTTGCTGTTGCAAACCGAACACCTGGTTAAACTCGATCGGGCAGTGGGCGAGGCCTACGATGCCGTGAACCAGGACCTGACCGAAGGCGTCAATGGCGTACGCGTGATTAAAGCTTTTGCGCTGGAAGCCAGCCGTATCAAACGTTTTGAGCAACAGGTGCAGGGCTTTATGACACAGGCGTTTGCCGCCCTGTCGTTCTATACCTCACGTATTCCCTTGCCGCAATTTGTGGTCGCGCTAGGGCAAGTCTGGGTGCTGGGGTTTGGCTGCCACCTGGTTTATACGCACGCGCTCAATCTTGGTCAGTTGATCGCTGCTTTACTCATGGTGAATACCCTGGTGTTTAGAGTAGAGGGCGTGGGGAGGGTCATGCAGGTGTTCGCCGATGCACGCTCTTCGGCGGCCCGCATCTGGGATCTGCTGGATGCCGAGCCAGAGATCACATCTGGCACTCAGGCCTTACCGGCCGGGCCATTATCACTACGCTTTGAACAGGTATCGGTGTTGCCGCCAGAAGGCGGTAATCCGGTACTCAGTGATTGCATATTTGATATCGAAGCCGGTGAAATTGTGGCGCTGGTGGGCACCACCGGATCGGGAAAAAGTACGCTGGCCGGCCTGGTGCCCAGACTGGCAGAAGTCAGCCATGGCCGGGTCGAAATTGCGGGAAGTGATGGCCAATGGCTGGACGTCAAAGACCTGCAACTGGCCGAATTGCGCAAACAGGTCCATACCGTACCGCAGGAGGCTTTTTTGTTCTCCGATACGCTGGCGGCCAATATGCGGCTGGCGGCGCCTGAAGCCACTGACGAAGACCTGGAATGGGCACTGCAAATGGCGAGTGCATCAGAGTTGCTGCTGAGTTTGAGTGACGGCCTGGAAACCCGCATTGGTGACCGTGGCGTGACTTTGTCTGGAGGTCAGCGGCAACGTGTCTGCCTGGCGCGCGCCTTGCTTGGGCAGCCGCGTATCCTGGTGCTAGATGACGCCACCAGTGCGCTGGATGCGGTGACTGAACGCAATGTATTAAACAATATCCGCGCCCTGAAAACACAAGGGCGTGCGACGACGGTACTGGTGATTGCCAGCAAGTTATCTACCATTTTGCTGGCAGATAAGGTGTTATTCCTGGCAGGTGGCAGCATTATCGCTGCGGATACACACCAGGCGCTGGTGAAAAATAATGCACGTTATCGTGCACTGATGGGGTTAGATGATGGCCGCTGAACGTAACCCGAATATCAAGGCCCTGTCTGATATCGAACTCGAAGAAACCCTGGCCAAGCAGCAACTGAACCGCAATATGTTCTGGCGCCTGCTACCGCTACTCAAGCCAGTGCGCAAGTATATTGTGAGTGCCATGCTGCTGGAACTGGCCCTGGTTTGCTTTGTGTTCTTGCGCCCTTATTTTATTCAGCAGGCCATTGATTTTGGGTTGCTGTATGAGTCACAGTCTGCGGCTGACCGTGGTGCCGTGGTTGGCTTGAACTGGCAGGTGATTAATGTGGCCATGCTTGGCCTTGCCGGTATGTGGGCCGCACGTTTTGTGCTGGCTGGCCTGTCGCAATATTTTTCCGGCACGGCGGCTATCCGCATTTTGAACCAGTTGCGCATAGACCTGTTTAGCCATGTGCAGCGATTGAGTGTGGCTTATTTTGACCGCACCAAGTCCGGCCGCATCATTTCCAGGGTCGATCGGGATATTGATGCCCTGGAACCCCTGCTGATTCAAGGGCCGCCGGAGATATTTTCTGCCTCGCTCAGGTTCGTCATGGCCGCTGGCATATTGTTGTGGGTATCGCCGACGCTGTTTTACCACCTTGCGCTGGTGATTCCTTTGCTCATCCTTTCCAGCACGCTATTCCGGAAATTATCCAGCCAGCATTTTGCGCGTGTGGCTGAAAACCGTACCCGTTTTACCGCGCACCTGGTCGAGACCGTGGCAGGCGTGCGCATTATCAAACAAACCGTGCAGGAAGACAGCAACTTGCAACGCTACCGTGCGCTGGTCAATGCTTTTATTCATTCACTGGTGCGCAGCAATATTGCCTCGGGCTGGTTTACGCATTTCACTGGCGTGTTGACGATATTGGGCCTGATGCTGCTGTTAGTTGCCGGTGGTGAAGAGGTCACGCTGGGCCATCTCACTCTGGGCCAATTTGCTGCCAGCCTGTTTTATGTCTATATGTTTTTGGGGCCGTTGCAAGAATTGGGTGACCTGGTTGAGCGCTATACCAATGGGGTTGCCTCGGCACAGCGCGTGTTTCTATTGCTGGATACCAAGCCGGAAATTGTAGACCACGTAGATGCCATTGCCTTGCCGACGATTCAGGGCGAGGTAGCGTTTAAAGACGTGAGTTTTTCTTATTTACCAGACCAGTCCAAACCTGTTATCAAGCATCTCAATTTAACGGTCCCGGCTGGGCAGGTGCTGGCCATTGTTGGCCCCACTGGTCATGGTAAAAGCACCCTCATCCAGTTATTGACGCGCTTTTATGATGTGCAGCAAGGGCAAGTGCTCATCGATCAGGTCGATATTCGCCAGCTGAGCCAGCGCAACCTGCGCCAGCATGTAGGCGTGGTGCTGCAAGATAACGTGCTGTTCAGCGGTAGCATTATAGACAACCTGCATCTGGCCAAACCTGAGGCCACGCTCGCCGATTTTGAACAAGCCGCGGCCGAGTTGGGCATTGATGACCTGATCAGCCGCCTGCCGCACGGATACCACACCGAAGTTGGCGCATTAGGCTCACATCTCAGTCATGGCCAGCGCCAACTGGTGTGTTTGCTACGTGCCTATCTGGCCAATCCCACTATCCTGATTCTCGATGAAGCCACGTCGGCCGTCGACATACAAACCGAACGCCGTATCCAGCACGCGTTGCGGCGTTTATGCGAAGGCCGTACTGCCATTATTATTGCCCACCGCCTGGCCACCATCCGCGATGCTGACCTGATTGCCGTGATATATCACGGTGAATTGGCTGAACTCGGTCCGCATGCGCAACTGATCCAGCAGCAGGGTAAATATGCCGAGTTGTATCACGCCTATGAGGCGGGTGAGCAGCTTTGATCAGAGCATGTCACTGTTGAAATTAAATCAGACGACTGTTCAATAGCACACACCCCTCTTGTTATCAGTGTTGGTGATTGAATGTAACTCATTGAATTTTATTGGATATTTAATTTTCTTTGCATTTGGCATATTTTGTGCAGAAGACTACACGAACTGCTGAACAAGCACAGGGATGAATGGGAGACGTACGGCAAGAATGGTGTTCCCAGGCGAGTCTTGTGTATGTTGGCAGAGGTCATCATGTGCTAAAGGCTGGCGGCAAATGCCATGCATTTGACCCGCCATGAAAATCATTTTATTTACTAAAGGAATGTACTATGAGTAACCAACAACAACTTCCTGATAATACGCTTTGGTTCACGCGTTGTGCCGGTAATGGCCAAGGGGGCGTACCGACGGCTTCCGGCATTGCGTTTAAGCTGGGCTGGCTGCAAGAAGAGTTTGCTGCGGACAATATTCGCCTGCGTGCCTTGCAGGACGAGGACAGTGCTGATTTCAGGCATCACCATTACGACCACGGTCTGCAAACATTGATTCGCGAAGGCGGCAACCTGTTTGCCATCCCGGCCAAAGCGCAGGGTGCCGAAACCCGTTTAATCGGCTTGACCTGGATCGAAGAATCACAATCTATTATTGTGCGCCCGGATTCCAATATCCGCCGCCCGGAAGATCTCAAAGGCAAGCGTCTGGGGTTGCCTGCGTATAACCCCAAAGATGTGATTGAGAACAAGCGTGGCCGGACCATCACGCGTCATAGCAGCCTGCATGGTTATAAAGGCGCACTGGATTCCGTTGGCCTGACACTGGATGACATCCAGCTGGTCGAGGTCGGTCAAAACGAAGTGACCGCGTCTGGCCGTCGTTATGGCGGGTGGCAGTCTAGTTTTAATGCCTTGCTTGAAGGCAAAGTAGATGCGGTGTACGTGAAAGGTGCTGCGGCACAAGATGGTGCCCGTGACCAGGGACTGCTGGTGGGCATTGATCTCGATGCCTTGCCGGAAAAGCGTTTCCGCGTGAATAACGGTACGCCACGCCCGATTACTGTCCACCGCTACCTGTTGGAAAATCACTACGATTATGTCGTGCGCTTTTTAACGCAAACCTTGCGCGCGGCAGAATGGGCCAAAACCAACCTGGCCGGTGTGCATGAAATCCTGCAAAGCGAAACTGGCGGCACCGCTGAGGGCGTAGCTGCCGCTTACCGCAATGGCTTCCACCTGTCACTAGCACCTGATTTGTCCGCTGAGCGCATCGAGCTGTGCCGTCAGCAGAAAAACTTCCTGCTCACCTATGGCATTCTGGACCGCGACTTTGATTTTGATGCCTGGATAGACACCAGACCGCTGGCCGATGCACAGCAGGCGTTACAACAACTGTTGGCTAACGAACAGGGTGGCAAACTGGCTGCTTAACACAATGATGGCGCGTGTCTTGCACGTGCCATCTTTCTTTTTCAGGAGCAAGCATGGCTTTTACCATTGATTCTGTCGCACAGCAGGTGCGCACCTTTTTGCTGGAAGATAACGGCCCAGCCGGACGTGAGCGTGTACGCGTCTATCTGCAAGACGTCGTCTCTGACCAGGCGTTTGCCAGTGAATATCTGGATGATACCCAGCCACAGCGGCGTGTGTTGTATGAAGACACGGACTTAGGCTTTGCAATTTTGGGCCACGTGTTTAAAGAGGCCAGAAGAACGCAACCGCATGACCACGGTGTCTCCTGGGCGATTTATGGCCAGGTCGCAGGGGTCACCACCATGGATGGCTGGGATGTGATTGAGCCGGCCGAACCTGGCAGCAAGCCCGGCACCGTCAAACTGCGGGATTCTATTGAACTCAAGCCTGGCAATGTCCGCGTCTACAACGAAAACGAAATTCACTCACCACGCCGCGATGGTCCGGCTAAGCTGATCCGCATTGAAGGTAATCCCAACCAGAGTGCCCCCGGCCGTGTCTGGCAAGCAGTATAATCAAATGGCAGTTAAGCAAATCCTTCAACCACATAAAGGATAAAAATCATGTCAGAGCATATTTATAAAGTTGTTGAGCTGGTCGGATCCTCACCCATCAGCAGTGATGATGCCATTAAAAATGCCATCGAACGTGCAGCAAAAACGCTGCACCACCTGAACTGGTTTGAGGTCGTAGAAACACGGGGCCACATAACCGATGGCAAAGTTGCGCATTTTCAGGTCACGCTTAAAGTTGGCTTTAGGATCGAAGAATAATAATACCCAGTGTAGTGTCTT
>VFQP010004469.1_pt1 | contig 13012 bp, 4 predicted proteins | sample 3512351 | NCBI WGS metagenome assembly VFQP01 (sample SAMN10412372, study PRJNA504923) | tailings metagenome | isolation source: Relicate 1 Philex TSF1 revegetated site | place: Philippines: Tuba, Benguet | collected 2017-08-29 | reverse complement strand
TCATTTTCAGGACTGGTGGAGGAGGGCAGTCCTGAAAAGGACGGTGCGTTTTTTTATTTCATTGTTGGTATGATCAAAAAAGGAAAATGTGAGATAGGAAGGTGGAATTATACAGGTGAAAGTGGGCGACGACAGTCAGACACAGGAATGTGGATGCTGTCGTATGCCTGCTCCGCAAGCCGAAGCTTTAGCGCAGGCTTGATCCGCAACCCGAAGCGTCAGCGCAGGATCGTTGCTGTCAATAAAAACGTACGCAAAAGTTGGCTTGTGAGCCCAATTTTTCACGACGGTTTGTTGGAGAAACTAAGCTTTCGCGCGGGGTTGCGCTGTAAGCCGAAGCTTTTGCAGAGGTTAAGCGCTGCACTATTACACAATTTCGCTGCCTGCCCTATGGACCGTATGGATGTATAGCCGAAGCAGGTGCTGCACTATTACACAATTTCGCTCCTGCCCTATGGTAAAGAGCTTTGGCGGAACATCAGATTTCTAACCTTTCAAACCGTAAACCTTTCAAACCGTAAAACTTTTATCCCCATCCCTCTGCCAATTAATCGTTTCCGACAGGGATGTTTACCGGCAACGCCGATTATTTAATTCCACTGATAAATACCATGCTTCCGATAGTATAATGCTGGATCCTGCAGCCATGCGCAATAAACAGGTCAACCACGGCGGTACTGCTCATTGCGGCTGCGAATTCATGTTTCCGTTGAAGAAGACGAATATAAGGACGGCTAAGACGCCGATCATTTGTAAGACAGGTAATATGAAAACTGCCGCCTTTTTTGAGAACACGGAGAAACTCTCTGATAAATGCATTCTTATCATCCACCAGGTGCAACATGCCAAAGCTCACCACATTGTCCACCGAACAATCAAGAAAAGGGAGCTTAAACGCATCTGCCTGTAAAAACATAACATGATCAGGAAGCTTTCCCCTGTGCTGCAACACACGATGTTTGCCTATCCGTAACATTTCCAGCGAAAGATCCGCCAGCACTGTATAAGCAGGTCGCTCTGCATACAATGAGGAAGTTTGGACCAATCCTCCGCATCCAATGTCAACCACAGATCCCTGACAGGTAGACAACACTTCTTTTGCATAATGGATATAATCCTTTGGTCGTGTCCCCCACATGATCTTATTATAGAAAAAGTTGCCGACCAGAAACTCATACAGTCTCGCTTTGCGGTCATAGGTCGGTCTTATTGAATGTTCAATGCTGCTAAAAATATTCGGCTCGATCTCGCGCACAGGTGAATGGACCAGATATTTAATCATCCTTTTCTTTATTAATCAGTGCCTGCCTTCTTAGGGCTTGTGTTGTTTGCCGGATGAAATTAAAAATGGCCGGAGTAATCTCCGGCCATAAAGTGAACGTATTGTTAAAAGCAGCTGATGAAACGTCATTGAAATTTATTAGATATAATCCGCTTAAGTGTTTCCATGTAGGAAACTATAGCTTAACCATCCGGAAAGAATTATTCTTTCCTCCAGCCCTTACCTCCAGCATATATATCCCTTTAGCACAATCATCACCGGAAAGATCTACAGCGATCTTCTGCACAAAGCCGTTTGCCTGTTGCTGTATACGCTTCACCTGGCGGCCATTCACATCATGAACAATGATATCTATCTTCTCTCCGGACGAAGCCTGACATACAAGATTGAATAGTCCCTGTGATGGATTCGGATACAACTGCCAGCTGATCTCTTCATTGAACACAACGGGACGAACACCTGAGTAACGGAAACTTCCATTCTGATCCACCATTTTCAAACGATAGTAACGAACTCCGGTTTTATTATTTTCCTTATCTATAAAGCCATACCGCGCTCCGTTTGCATTGTTTTCACTTGCTATTCTCGCAATTGGTTCAAATGTCTGCTGGTTCAATGCAGTGTTACCTCTCGCCAACTCTATCTCATAATAAGCAGAACTGATCTCAGAGCCCGTTGTCCAATCAAGTTTCACATCCTTATTACCCGTCTTTGCGGCCGTAAAACTGATGAGCTCAACCGGCAATGCCACGTTATTATCCGGTCCACCATTGTTAAGCCAGAACTCAGAAAAATCTTTTACCCTGAACTCTGCATAATAACCTTTATCATAAGGAACCTTCACAGCGTTAGAAATAAAGTGCCAGGTACCGCCTGTATTATCAGCAAGATTTCCATTTTCCAAAGCTTTGTTTGAATTACTGTATTTAGAAATGCCGAGCTCATATGCGGAAGATGGTTTTGAACAAAGACCACATCCACCTGCATTCAGCAACAACTCCGTTTCCTGGTCAGTAAAATAAAAACGTACCAATACAGAGTCAGCTAACACTGTTTGTGCAGGCTTGATCGTAATGTTCCTGTCGTGGTAATACTGGTTATGCGCATTCCTCACCGCCCCCATATAAACGTATGCCTGAACAGCGGTGTTACCTAAATTCTGCCCGGCCGGATTGATCGAAGCGATCACTTCTCCACCATCTGTAAAATGAACCCAGTTATTTCCAGTCACCGACGGCACCGTCACTACGTTGCTGTTATTGGGAGGACCGTCGAATATTCCATACTGCTTGTCATAGATATGAATATCATCTATAGCAATGCCTTCCCGGCTTGCATAAGGATCGGCTCTCATTACAAAGCGCAGACGGAGGCGGTCAAACCCGGTCGGCAAGGGAATGGTTGCCACATGCCATCTTGTATAATTCTGCTGGCTCCATAACTGGTTACCACTGTAGTTCTTGTTATACCAGTTTGTACCGGCACCAGATGTTCCCAGTCTCGTCCATACTATCCCATCAGCAGAATACTCCATATAAGCCGCGTCACAGAGAGAGGCGCCGCAATCTTCGATATCAAGAGCGAGACTGAAGCTGAGCGTAGGGTTGGTCAAACCGGTCATATCAAAACAAGGTGAGTAGAGATAAGAGAATTCACTATCGTTATAATTCCCGTTCAAACTTGTTTTCCAGACTTTGGTTCCGCTTGCAGCTTTTCCAATATTAGGAGATGAAGGTGTTCCATACTGCCAGCTGCTTCTTAGCCCGCCGGTATACCAGAATCCATTATCCGATTCAAAATTCTGCAGGTAAGGATATGAATTGATCACGGGAGAATTGACCAGTTGAATAAACGCAGTATCATTCAGCCTGTATGAATCCGAAGGAAGATCCACCCAGATCTTCAATGTATGATTTCCCGGAGTAGCAAGATTAGCTGTTGCTGTGAAATTGTATGCAGCCGTTGTGTTACCTCCGATTGAAGCGATGGTTTCACTTATCACCGCTCCCCCATCTACCTGCATGCGAACAGGAATACCCATCAAGGTAGCCGCCGCACTGTTTCTGACCGTGATCTTCACAGGTACGGCTCCGTTGAGCCCGCAACTGGCAACCAACGGCGTATCGATCGTCACCATTTGTATATCGTTCGTAACAACATAGAGATGCAGATCATCAAATGTGTAGCCTGCAGCGTTATCATTATCGGAGGTCATGGTATTTCCATATTGTCCGAAACGGATCTGCATACTTGAGGAATAAGGCTGTGCATTTGCGAGTAGCAGTGTTCTCAATTCGATACCGGCTGATTTTCTGAATACTCCCGCCGTTGCCTGATTGGCATAAAGATCATATGCAAGGATCCACGGAGATGTATCAGTTCCTCTTACCCATACCCGATTCGCAGCATGCGGCAGTTGCCCATGATGCTTATACAGGAAATCGAAACGGATATCGTCCGTAGCAACATTATAGGAAGAAAGATTAAACGTTGCCGTCAACGAATCGATCGTTGCCGAATTTTGATACCTGTCCGCATCAAGCGTTAAGGCCCGGTTGCCGGAATAGGCGATGCCGCTGTTGACAAAAGTCCTGATCCTTCCCCATACGGTTGACCCAACAAAGTCATAACGGTCAAGTCCGGCGAGTCCTGTTTGCCGGGAAGTATAACTTTGTACCGGTGCGGTCTCCAGGTTATCAACAAAATCAGCGGTAAGATCAAGAGCAGTGTTGCTAAGCTGTTTAAAAGTTGTTTTCAATGTATCGTTTACCGTTACCGCATCACCGGGATAAGAAACGCTCACAGTAAGCGGATACTCCCCGACAACAGAGAGGTCAGCCGTAGTTGCAAATGTATATGTATAAGTGCCACCGGCAGCAATAGATTGTCCGGTTATCATTTCATTCACGGCAGGCCCTGCTCCGATCGCATAGCTCACCGGAATATTTCCGGAAGAAGCAATATCATCCAGATTTTTTATGCGGATAGTGATATTGGCAGTTGTAGTCAACGCAGTACTCGTCAGTATCCTTCCCGATCTTACTGGTGAAATGATCGCATCTATCTTGAGGTCATTGTTACTGATATTACCAGCACAGCTTCCCGTGTTTGGCTGTCTGACGGATGCCCCGGAGCGCCAGCCGGGACTGCCATTTACTCTGGACCTTACAGACACATAGTAAGTTGTATCACCCGAAAGCCCGGCGATCGTGTAAGAAGTTGAAGTGGTAACGGCCACCGGTACCATCTCATTCCCGCGCGCTATCATCACTTCATAATCAGTTGCTCCTGTTACAGCAGGCCATTGTATTGCAATATAACCTTCACACTGAACAGCAGAAAAACTGACCACAGGAGTTCCGATCACCACAAAATCAGCGCTTGTGCTTTGCAGACCGGTTCCGTTCTGCACCACACGCACTCTTGCCTGGTTGGTAACACCTGCGGGTACAAACCATTTATACTGGCGCTGGCCCGCGGCAACATTGGAGGCGATAGTTACAGGCCATGTCACCCCGCCATCGGTCGAGTATTGCAGTGAAAAATCATTTGCAGTATTTCCGTAAGACTCCCAGCTGATATACAGCGAATCGCCCGGTGCAAAATGCTCACCGCCGACCGGGTAAGTGAGCGTGGTTGACACAGGCAACGTATCATACACCAATACATAATTGTACGCAGAACCCAATGGGATGGTCGTTCCCTTCACGCGAAATGAATATACCCCGGGTACCGGATTATTGATCACTACCTGCTCAATATTATTCACATGATCAACACCCTGGGTGGCATTATTCCCAACACCGGATGAAGACGGGTTTAGTACATATGGCAGAACAGTAGCAGCAGCAGGCGTCACCACTTCCAGGTCGAGATCATTAACCAGGGAAGCAGAGGACAACATCGATGCAGGAGCATCATTCCAGTACAGCATTATTTTAAGCTGGGCAATGTTTGAGCCTGCGGGAATTGTTAAAGTATGCGTATTGGTAAGCGCAGGGTTAACGGCGGATTGTATGTAGTTATTATTCTCCAGCATACGTACAGAACGAAGAAGATTCATCTGACCGAAGCCATACAAAAAATCGGGGCCCGGGTTTCCAAGATCTGTAGCACCATTGCACAATAGCGCTTTCATAAGACTGTTGGCAGGATTTGCATTTGAATTCAATTGCCGGTATCGTTGGTACAACAATGCAAGACCTCCGCTCACCGCAGGCGCTGCCATACTTGTACCGCTGCTGTAACCATACAGATTGGTAGGATAAGTTGACATTACAAATGACCCCTGCGCCACGATCTCCGGTTTGATCCTTCCGTCGGCAACCGGTCCCCGGCTCGACATCGAACTCAATACAGATGTTTCAGATTCATTTCCCACAGAGATCACATTCTTTGCACTTTGATAAGCACCCAGTACAGTATGATAACCGGTAGAATATGGGGCACAGGTCATCTGACCGCTATTGCCCGCGGCAAAAACATTCTGAAGATTTGGAAAAAGAAAGGATATTTCATCCATCACACGCGAATACAGATCATACACTCCAAATGTGGCACATTCATCCACCACATTTCCATAAGAGTTATTGGTAATTACCATTCCATAGTCTTGTACATAGGCTGGTGAATATGCAAGAATGCCTGAAAACATCTGGCTTACAAGTGTTGATTTCGGTGCGTATCCTGCAAATCTTTCCTGCACAAGACCATTACCAGCCATCGTTCCCGCCACATGCATGCCATGATAGTCAAACCTCCCGGCTACACGATCAATAACTCTCCCGGTTAAATCCGCATGATAAAGCAAACTTGCATTATCGCCAATACCCATCACCACTCCTTCTCCCTGCAGGTTTCTTCCCCCCGGCAAAGACGACTGCAATATATTCGCACGGGAAAGCGACCTGCTTTTATCATTCAGCATCACATCTTCACCAGGTGCCGGCTGAACATATTCAACAAATCCAAGCGACGCAAGATCTCTGAGTTTTTCCTTTGCAATACGAACCGCAACGATCCTGTGTTTTGCATAGAACGTTGGTATGATCTCCGCTCCCATGGCAGTCAGTTCGCGGTTGACATCTTCTTCAGCAACAGTTTGAGGATAAGAGATCCAGAGATCCACTTTCCCGGGAACCTTCAAGATTCTAGCAGGAAACATCCCGGAACGCAGTTGTGGTGTCATCTTTTGTTCAGGTTCAAGCGAGATAAGAGAACGAACATGAGCAGTCCTAAGCATTTGCCCATTCATAGAACCACGGACTGTGGCAGTATAAGTATTGTGAGGAACATATTCCAGCAGCTCGATCCCCGACGCAGACAAAGCTCGCTTTTCCGACTCATCAGGAAGCTTTTCAAACTGGATAAGCACAAAGCGGGGAATGGCACTTCTTGATGAAAGCTGATTGAAAGAAGCAACCCTTTCATCAGACACATCCTTCGCAGGAATAACATTTCCTGACCGTAAAGCGATCGTGTAAGAAGAACTGTCTTGAGCAAAAGAAGAACCGGCAAACAAAAGCGCCGTAAGAAGGACAAGTGGATTTATTCTCATAAGAGACATTGAGGAAACTAAGGTACTGAATTGTAAGAGCACTTTTGAGCCACAAACAGTGGTTGACCGCTAACCGGCATACAATGGCTGTAACAGACCAAAAGCCCTGCATTAGAACGTTCAGGGATCAAAAACTGATACGCGGAGGGGGAAGTATTTCCGAAAATTGTGTCCGTGGTCCGTTGTCCGTTGTCCGTTGTCCGTTGACCGTTGACCGTTGTCCGTGGGCCGTCCCCACCGCCGAAGCTTATTCAACAAAGTAACCACAAGAATAATTCGTAGCGGGGCCCGCTTTTTCCTTCGGTCAACGGTCAACGGTCAACGGACAACGATTCTCACGCCGGAAAACAAAACCGATGTATCCCCGACAGAAAACGATGCATTTCTTCCATATTTTTCACCGGCTGGGCGATCAGCAGAAAGAGTTTGCCGGTTTGCTTGAGTTTTCCTTTGTTGGTGCCTGTTTGCAGATACTGAATGATTTTGGTAAAAAGGTCTGATTCGAAATAAGGGGAATCGGGGCGATTGATAAAATGACAACGCAGCACTTCTTCTTTGAGTGACATTTTTTCAAACCCGAGATCGACAGCAAGTTTGCGGCAACGCACGGTGGTGAAAAGATCCTCCACCTGTGGCGGGATCTTACCAAAACGGTCGTTGAGTTCCTGACGCATATCTTCCAGGTCCCGGTCATTTTCAGAATTATCCAGGCGCTGATAAAGAGAAAGTCTTTCTGTTACGCTTTCCACGTAGCTATCCGGGATCAGTATTTCAAGATCGGTGTCGATCGTACAATCCTGTACAAAATCGTCCTGTTTGGCTATTTCTTCTTTGAACAGTTCTTTGAAATCGGTCCGTTTCAACTCCCTGATCGCTTCTTCGAGGATCTTCTGATACATTTCAAAACCGATCTCGGCCATGAATCCGCTTTGTTCGCCGCCCAGGAGATTTCCGGCACCACGGATATCGAGGTCACGCATGGCGATCTGGAAACCACTGCCCAATTCGCTGTGCTGCTCGAGTGTTTGCAAACGCTTGCGCGAATCCGCAGGCAGGGTACTCATTGGCGGCGCCAGCAGGTAACAGAATGCTTTTTTATTACTTCGCCCTACACGGCCGCGAAGCTGGTGAAGATCACTCAGACCAAACTGATGGGCATTATTTACGATGATGGTATTCACGTTCGGTATGTCCACACCGCTCTCCACGATATTCGTACAAACCAGCACATCATAACGACGATCGATAAAGTCAAGTATCTTTTCTTCGAGCTCATGCCCTTCCATTTGCCCATGAGCAAACCCAATACTCAAATCAGGACATAATCCCTGGATGATCGCAGACATTTCGGACAGTCCGTTGATCCGGTTATAAATAAAGAAAACCTGTCCGCCTCGTTCGGTTTCGTAATAGATCGCATCACGGATAAAATCCTGGTTATAGACCTGCACTTCCGTCTGGATCGGTTGCCGGTTTGGCGGAGGTGTGTTGATAATACTAAGATCGCGTGCACCCATCAGCGAGAACTGCAGCGTACGCGGGATCGGGGTGGCTGTTAATGTTAAGCAATCCACGGTGGTGCGGATACTTTTGATCTTTTCTTTGTGAGCCACGCCAAACTTTTGTTCCTCATCCACTACCAGCAAGCCAAGATCTTTGAACTTTACTTCTTTTCCAAGAATACCATGTGTTCCAACCAGTATGTCGATCTTGCCTTCTTCCAGTTTTTTCAGCGTTTCCTTTTTTTCTTTCGCCGATTTGAAACGATTGATATAGTCAACCGTCACAGGAAAATCCTTCAATCGCTCACTGAATGTTTTGTAATGCTGAAAAGCGAGAATGGTAGTTGGCACCAGTACCGCAGCCTGTTTTCCGTCAAGACAGGTTTTGAAAGCAGCACGAATGGCCACTTCCGTTTTCCCAAAGCCCACATCACCACACACTAGACGATCCATTGGCGATTGAGATTCCATGTCTTTCTTTACATCGCTGACCGCCTTGCCCTGATCAGGCGTATCCTCATATATAAAGGATGCTTCGAGTTCAGTCTGCATGTAATTATCCGGAGAATGCGAAAACCCTTCCTGCGCTTTACGCTGTGCATATAGTTTGATCAGGTCGAAGGCAATTTCCTTCACCTTTACTTTGGTCTTTTCTTTGAGCTTGCTCCACACATCGGATCCCAGCTTGTTCACCTTGGGCACACTGCCTTCTTTGCCGGTATATTTGGCAATCTTGTGCAGTGAGTTGATGTTTACATACAGGATGTCATTATTCTTATACAACAATCTCACCGCTTCCTGCAGACGGCCATTTACTTCCAGCTTCTGAAGGCCACTGTAAACGCCCACGCCATGATCGATATGCGTAACATAATCACCCGGCTGCAACTCACGAAGCGTGCGAAGTGTAAGTGCTTTGCTTTTGTTATATGCCTGTTTGACCTTGTATTTATGATATCGTTGAAAAACCTGGTGATCGGTATAACAAACGAGTTTCTGATCTTCATCAATAAAGCCTGAATGAATGGACGTAGAGATCGGATTGAAAACAATCGCAGCATTGAGGTCATCAAATATCGTCTGCAAACGTTCAAGCTGTTTCGGGTTTTCCGCAAAAAGATAAAGCGTAAACCCTTTGGCCTCCCAGCTTTTCAGATCATTGATCAACAGATCAAACTGCCTGTTGAATGCCGGCTGTTCTTTTGTCTGAAAAACTATCTCGAAAGCATTATACGATGACGGGAAACTGTTATCATATCCGAAACCTGTAACATGACGGCTTAACAATTTCTCCTCAAATACCGCAGCAGAAATAAACTCATGTGCGGCAACATCTTTCTTTACCAGCTTATCATCGTCATCCGATTCCTTTCTGCCAAAACTCATTTCGCCTTCAGCCCGGCCTGCAATAAATGCGATCAGATCATCTTCGCTTTCCGCAAGTTTCTCTTTACATATCTCATAGTCCTGCAGCCAGATGACCGTATTCTCCGGAAGAAAATCAAAAAGCGACACACGCTCTTCACTGTCAAACTGCGTATCTACGTTTGGAATAATACTTACCTGCAGAAGCTTTCTTTCACTAAGCTGTGTTTCCGGGTCAACGATCCGGATGGAGTCGATTTCATGACCAAACAATTCTATCCTGTACGGTTTCTCATTACCAAAAGAATAGATATCCAGGATGCCGCCGCGAAGGGCAAACTGCCCGGGTTCATAGACGAAGTCCGTACGTTCAAACCCGTAATCAGCCAGTTGCAGCAACAGCTTTTCCAGGTTCAGTGTATCACCCGCCTTTATGTAAATAATATTCGAGGATAGCGTTCCCGGCACCACTACTTTTTCAAACAGGGCTTCCGGATAAGTGACCAGCACTTTTTTATTACCACCCGCCGCGATCTTGGTCAGCGACTCTGTACGCAGCATCACATGCGATGAATTCAGCAACCGGTAGTTTTTCCTGTTTTTAAAAGATGAAGGAAAGTAAAAAATGTCAAGCGCACCGGTAAGGTTTTCCAGCGTATTATGAAAATAGGCTGCTTCTTCCGCATCATTCAGGATGATCAGATGGTTCAGCTGCGAACATGACGGATGCAGAAAAGCTGCGGCCGTAATGAACTCTGCTGAGCTGCCTCTGAGACCTGAAAGAAATATTTTTTGAGGTTGGGAAAAAGAGAGCCTGTCCGCCAATTGAAACAGGCGGGGGGTATTCTGATACTGCAGCAACAATTCCTGGGTCATATAACGGTGCGAAGTTAGGGAAAAGGGGCGAGAGAGGGGACGATAGACCGCGGACGGCGGACCGCAGACCGCTGACCGCAGACCATAGACCATAGACCATAGACCGCAGACCACGGACGACGGACCGCAGACCATAGACCGCAGACCATAGATCAAGGACGACGGGCCGCTATTAAGAGGAGATGATCGACCGCTAGATATGGAAATTCAAATATTTCCGAAAATCGACGTCGCCTGCGGTCTGCGGTCCGCGGTCTGTGGTCCATCGTCTGCGGTTCGTCGTCTCCCACCCTATCTCATTATGTCTCATTATTTTAAGTAAAAACCCTTACTAAAACACAAAACTTTCACTTATTTTTTCTACCTTTTACGGGCATTTTGCACAATAAAGAGAGCAAATTGGCATTAAATAGATCCACCACTAGCATTTTCCAGGTACGATGGCACCGTTGAAATCAGTTGTTCCCGGAAAGTGTTAAACCAACTACTGTAAATGAACCAATATCCTATTACTGGTCAACGACTTAGATCGTTTACGGCCAGCCACCTGTTATTGCCATTGATGGCATGTATCGCTTGTTTTCCGGGAAAAGCCCAGGCTGTCACCGGAATCGTTACGGACTATGGCGGGTTCTGGAAAACGAGCACAAGCGCGATCAACCCTGTAAAACCAGACAACAGCCATAATCTCCTGGCTTTCACCTGGAATGGTACACAATACGCTACCGGCGCGAATAATCCTCTTCTGACAGCAAGAGGCGAAAGTTTTGTAAATAGCGACTGGTGGGCAATGAATATTTCCTCTTATACAGGTACTTTGACCGACGCGCTGATCGCTCTCGGTCAGATGTACGATGGTGTTGATAACGGCGCAAGCGTTCCTCCTCCTTCAAACGCAAATTTCACTGATTATCTGAGAGATGGGATAAAAGGTCTTGACCTCGGCACCGGTATCTCCAACCTGCCTGCCAACAACTCATTCACCTTCTATGCGCACAGCCTGAATGTCGCCAGGATAGGCGACGGCGTTCCGGATATCCTTATCACACAGTTTGCCCAGCCCGGTACCGAAACTTATGAATTCCTGAATTCTTCCGGTGTACGCGTGGGAAATGCAGTGTCTGTCAACTTTAACAGCGTACCCCGCCTTGCTTCCTGGACTATCGACTTTTATAACGTGACTACGATGGCGCTGACTTCCAGCCTTCGTAAAACAGATCGCGATCTGAGACTTTGGGCTGCCGACCTGAGTACATTTGGTATCACAGCCGCCAATGCCGCCAATGTTGCCCGTTTCAGAATTCATATGTCGGGTGCAAGCGACTTTGCTTTTTCAGCTTATAACAACCAGACACTTGTGATCTCCAGCACTCTGCCAGTTAAACTAAAGGAGTTCAAAGCACAGGTATACGGCCATAAAGTGGAGCTGAATTGGACAACTCTATCAGAAAGCGGCACCAAATATTTTGTTGTTGAAAAAAGCCGGGGAGCAGACTTTCAACCCGTTGATACGATAAAAGCCACCGGGCAGTCAGCTGAACAGAAAGACTACAAGGGATATGACAATTCCCCCTCGAACGGCACAGCTAATTACCGGATCAGGATTGTTAACAACAATGGGTCCGTACAATACAGTCAGGTAGTGCCGGTATTTTTTGAGAAAAACGGGGTGATTTCGCTTTACCCAAACCCAAGTTCGGGTTCAGTAACAATGCTTCATCCCACTGCAACGGTGGGTGACAGGGTACAGGTATTCGACTCGGCCGGCAGGCAGGTTCTCCACCAGGATATAGTGAAAGGAAAGACATTTACCGTATTGGCAATGCAGTCTTTACCAAAAGGAGTTTATCACGTGTCACTGAAATCGGGAGGTGTTGTTAAAACGGAACAGGTCGTTCTGCAATAATTGATTGAGCAGGTATAACGTATACAAAGCAAAGGTCCCGGTTCAGCCCTACCCTGTACTCAAAATTTTGACAGCCCTGAAGTTTTTGCCATGGATAGGAAGGAACAAGTTCATTGCTATAAACAGAACGCTACTTTGTTGTATTCCTTACCGTTCTTACCACCAGTAAAACAATAAACCGGAGGCGGAAGAACGGTAAGAATACAACGTATGCCTTCGGCATCTAATTGTTACCCCAATTTATAAAGGGCGTACAGTTCCCGCTGATTCCGCAGATTTGGGCTAGCCTATCAATGAAAAAATTTCACATAGAGGAGTACATGTTCTTATTTGAATGCGCGGATTACGCAGATTAGCTCCAGCAGAAAGATGTTATCTGCGAAATCCGCGCATGCAAATACAGGATTAACCGTTTGTGCAAAGAATTTCCCATAATAGTCATTCCCAATCTGCGAAATCCGCGGGAACTGTACGCCCTTTATAAATTTGGGTAACGATTAGCTTCGGCATACAGGTATTATAGT
>VFQP010004468.1_pt1 | contig 13017 bp, 9 predicted proteins | sample 3512351 | NCBI WGS metagenome assembly VFQP01 (sample SAMN10412372, study PRJNA504923) | tailings metagenome | isolation source: Relicate 1 Philex TSF1 revegetated site | place: Philippines: Tuba, Benguet | collected 2017-08-29 | reverse complement strand
TCCTCGGTGCTCATGCTTCGCGTCCGTAGATGCGCACGCGCGGATCGATCCACACGTAGAGCAGATCGACGATCAGGTTGATCAGCACGAACAGGAAGGCCACCAGCAGCAGGTAGGCGGACATGACCGGAATGTCGGCATTCTGCACGGCCTGGATGAACATCAGCCCCATGCCGGGCCACTGGAACACGGTCTCGGTGATGATCGCGAAGGCGATGATGGCGCCGAGCTGCAGACCGATGATCGTGATGACTGGGATGAGCGTGTTCTTCAGCGCGTGGCCGAAGTTGACGGCGCGATCGGAGAGCCCGCGCGCGCGGGCGAACTTGATGTAGTCCGTGCGCAGGACCTCGAGCATCTGCGAGCGCACGAGGCGCGTCACGAGCGTCATCTGGAAGAGGCCGAGCGTGATTGCGGGCAGAATGAGCGCCTTCAGGCCCGAAACTGTAAGAAGCCCAGTCGTCCAGCCGCCGATCCTGACGACCTCGCCGCGCCCGAAGGACGGCAGCACGCCGAGCTGCACCGCGAAGACGTAGATGAGCAGGATGCCGATCAGGAAGGTCGGTAGCGATATGCCGATCAGGGAGACGGATAAGAAGAGCTTCGATAGCCAACTATCTCGGTGGATGCCGGTATAGACGCCCATGGGTATGCCGAGAAGGACGGCAAAGAGGGCAGCCGTCAGCGCGAGCTCGAATGTGGCTGGGAAGCGCTCGGCGATGAGCGAGGTGACGGGGCGCTTGACCTGATAGGAAATGCCGAAGTCATAGCGCGCGGCATTCCATATGAAGCGACCGAACTGCACGAGCACGGGATCATTGAGGCCCAGGCGCTCGCGCAATTCCTCGCGCTCGGCAATGGTCGTGTCCTGGCCGACCATCTGATTGACCGGATCGCCGACGAATCGGAAGAGCACGAACGCCAACAGCGCGACCGTCAGCATGACGATGGCGGCTTCGAACAGTCGGCGGATCGTGAATGCGAGCATCGAGGACGTTCAGCCCATCTAAGCAAGAGCGGGGCGAACCGAAGTCCGCCCCGCCTGTGAACCTCGGCGCACTATTCCTTTTGCGCCCAGTAGAAGAGGATCTGGTTGTCCGCGCGCTGGACGATCTTGACCTTCTTCGAGACGCCCCAGTTCAGCGCCTGCTGATGGAGCGGGATGATTCCAGCCTCCTCGTGCACGATACGGAAGGCCTGGGCGATCAGGTCGTCGCGCTTCGTAGCGTCATTTTCGACGAGAACCTGCTTGGCGAGCTCGTCGACCTTGGGATTGCAGTAGCCGCCGTAATTGAAGGCGCCTGCACCCTTGTCGTCACGGCAGCCCGTGATGTTCAGCAGCACGTTGTGGCTGTCGAATGAGCCGGGCGTCCAGCCGAGCAGGTTGAAGGAGCTGTCGTACTTCTGCGTCGCGCCCGCCTTCTCGAAGTACTTCGCTTTCGGCATGGCATTGAGCTTCGCCTTGATGCCAATGCGCGCGAGCATGGCGACGGTCGCCTGGCAGATCGCTTCGTCGTTGACGTAGCGGTCGTTCGGGCAGTCCATCTCGACGGCGAAGCCGTTCGGATAGCCGGCTTCCGCGAGCAGTTTCTTTGCAGCGTCGGGATCATAGGGATGGCGCTTGAATTCCGCCGCGCGCGAGAACAGCAGCGGCGAGATCAGCAGGGCCGAGTTCGCCGAGTTGCCGCGCATGACGCGCGAGTGGATCGCCTCCATGTCGATGGCCTGATAGAAGGCCTTGCGCACGCGCGCATCTTTGAAGGGGTTCTTGCCCTTCACATCCGAGTAGAGCAGCTCGTCGCGCAGTGAATCCATATTGAGGAAGATCGTGCGCAGCTCCGGTCCCGTGAGGACGTCGGTGCCGGCATTAGCCTTGATGCGGGCAATGTCCTGAACGGGGACAGGATCCATCATGTCGATCTCGCCCGAGAGCAGGGCGGCGACTCGCGTCGCGTCGGATTTGATGGTCTGGAAGATGACCTCGGTGAGATTGTGCTCGGGCTTGCCCCACCAGTTCGGATTGGGCTTGAAGACGGTCTTCACGCCGGGCTGGTGGCTCTCGACCACGAACGGCCCAGTGCCATTGGCCTTGAGCGTGAACGGGTTGAGCTGGCTGGAGCTGGTCTGGACTTTGGTCGCGCCATTCGCCTCGGACCACTTCTTCGAGAAGATGTACCAGGTATCCCACTCGTAATGCAGGATCGGGTTCGGCGTGGTGGTGATGAAATCGACCGTGTGATCGTCGACCTTGACGAGCTTCGTGCCGGCCGCGATGCGGCTCTTGATGTTCGACTCGGGCGAGAGTGCGCGCTCAGCGGAGAAGATCACGTCGTCAGCCGTGAAGTCCTCGCCGTTGTGGAACTTCACGCCCTTGCGCAGATAGAAGCGCCATTTCGTTGGCTCGACGATCTCCCAGCGTTCGGCGAGGCCCGGGATGATCTTCAGATCCCTGTCGCGCTTCGTGAGCCCCTCCATGACGTTGCCCATGGCACCGAGCGTGAAGGTTTCATTCAGCGTGTAGGGGTCGAGGGCGTTGAGATCGCCCTGGAAGGCATATCGGAAGGTCTTGGCTTCTGCAGGTGCGGCAAGCATGGCGGCGGCGACGGCCGCAGCCAATGTCAGAATGCGCAGCTTCATGGATCTCTACTCCCGACGGCTCGATGCAGGATGAGCATAAGTGAGGCGCCGGCATGGGGCGCGTCCTTCGCGCGCCATGCCGGCCTGCCACCGATACTGTCGTATCCCGAGCCGGCGGTCTAGCTGGTCCTAAGGTGGATTGCGCTGTCGAGCCGCTATTGCATCCGCACCCAATAGAAGAGGATGCGATTGTCAGCGCGCTGCACCATGCTGACCTTCTTCGAAACGCCCCAGCTCAGCGCCTGCTGATGGAGGGGGATCATGCCGACCTCGTCATGGATCACGCGAAAGGCCTTGGCGAGCAAGTCGTCGCGCTTTTGGACGTCGTTCTCAACCGATATTGCAGCCGCCAGCTCATCGACCATCGGATTGCAGTAGCCGCCGTAGTTGAACGTGGCGCCCTTGCCGTCAGCATCGCGGCAACCCGCAATGGATCGCAGGATGTTAAGGCCGTCGAGGGAGCTCGCGGTCCAGCCGAGCAGGTTGAAGGAGCTGTCGTATTTCTGCGGGGCGCCGGCCTTGTCGAAGTAGCGGGCTTTCGACATGGCGTTGAGCTTCACCTTCACGCCGATGCGGGCGAGCATGGCAACCGTCGCCTGGCAGATCGCCTCGTCATTGACGTAGCGGTCATTGGGGCAATCCATCTCGAGCGCAAACCCATTGGGGTAGCCGGCTTCGGTGAGAAGCTTCTTTGCGGCGGCTGGATCATAGGGGTGGCGCTTGAACTCGGCGGACCGTGAGAAGAGCGGCGGATAGATCAGCAGCGCCGTCGGCGTCGCGTTGCCGCGCATGATCCGCTTCTGGATCGCGTCGATGTCGATGGCCTGGTAGAAGGCCTTGCGCACGCGCGCGTCCTTGAAGGGGTTCTTGCCCTTCACGTCCGAATAGAGCAGCTCGTCGCGCGCCTGGTCCATGTTGAGGAAGATGGTGCGCAGCTCGGGGCCCGTCAGAACATCGCTGTTCGCGCTCGCCTTGACGCGTGGAATGTCCTGCACCGGGACGGGATCGATCATGTCGACCTCGCCCGTCAGCAGGGCCGCGACGCGCGTTGCGTCGGACTTGATGGTCTGGAATACGACCTGGGTCAGATTGTGCTTGGGCTTGCCCCACCAATTCGGGTTCGGTTTGAAGATGGTCTTTATGCCGGGCTCGTGGCTCTCGACCTTGAATGGGCCGGTGCCATTGGCCTTCAGCGCGAACGGGCTCAATTGATTGGCCTTCGTCTGGACCTTGAGGGCGCCGTTCGCCTCGGCCCATGACTTCGACATCATGAACCAGGAATCCCACTCCGCGTGCAGGATCGGGTTCGGTGCCGCAAGGACGAAGTCGACCGTATGGGCGTCGACCTTCTCAGCCTTGAGCTTCGCGGCAAAGCGCGTGCGGATGTTGGATTCGGGCGAGAGCGCTCGCTCCAGCGAGAAGATCACGTCGTCGGCTGAAAAATCCTCGCCGTTATGGAACTTCACCCCCTTGCGAAGATGAAAGCGCCAGCGCGTGGGCTCGACGATTTCCCAACGCTCGGCGAGCGCGGGGGCGATCTTGAGGTCCTTGTCGCGTGTGACGAGGCCCTCCATGACGTTGCCGAGCGTGCCGAGTGTGAAGGTCTCGTTCAGCGCATAGGGGTCGAGCGCATTGAGATCGCCCTGGAAGGCAAACCGGAACGTCTTGGCTTCTGCAGGCACTGCAAGCATGGCTACGGCCAGGGCCGCCGCCATGGAGATTACACCGCGATTCATCGACCCCTCGCTTTCAAGCCCACCATCTGCCTCCAGCGGGCGCATGCTTCATTGGAAGAGGAATTTCGTGAACAATCCCTTCATGATGAGCAGCCGTTAACCATGTACTGAGCGCATAGCTGCCCGCATGGTTAAGATGGGAAGGGTGTTCGCAGGTGGTTCGCTCAGCGGCGGCGGACCTCGGCCCAGCGGCTGAGCCGCGGCTCGCCGATGACCTTGGCGCGGCCCGTTGTGAGAGCAGCAAGATCGCCCTCATAAGTGAGGAAGGCCCGGAGCGGGAGCTCAGCAGCGATCACGACGCCCTTCGGAGCGAGACGCCGCCGCAACTCGCTGCCACCGCGCGAGGAAAGATCATTGACTACCGGCAGGACATGATCCCGCTCCGCCATGATCTCGATTTCCATGAGCGGCTCGAGGCGTCTGAGGCCCGCCGTCCGGCACGCGGCGCGCATGGCGGCGACAGCAGCCTCCTCGAAGCCGGCCGGCGTCGAGCGCGTCGAATGGAAGGCACCGTCGATAAAGACGACGCGCGTGTCGATGATCCGGCCTTCCCCGTCCACGCCCTCGGCTGAGGCTCGCGCAACCCCGCGCGCGACCGCGGCATTGAGCGCATCGATCTCGGGGGGACCGGCAAACTCCGTCTCGAAGAGATTGCCCTCGCCGGAGCGCCGGGGAACGATGCGCAGGCGCACAACGGCGAAGTTGCCAGTGGCTCCATCGGCACTGCCGAGGCGATGCTCGGCCTCGGCTAGGCGACCAGGTGTCCAGCACGGCTGGACGGCAATGGGGCCGCTCGCGATCGGGAAGGCTGCCGTCGCCGCGATCTGCGCAACGACCTGCTTGAGCTCCTTGGGCGAACCAGCGTCAATGCGGAAGAAGCCCCCGCCTGGTTCGGCGCTGTAGGCGAAAGTGCCAGCCTTGGCGCAAATTTGCTCGAGGACTGCCGCCAAAGCTTCCGTATCGCCCGCGCGCTCCGCCGAGACCGTCTGGCTCAGCGGTAGTATGGGGGCATCGGTCGGCAGCGGCGACAAGGCGGCCTCGTGTCGTGGGGTGATTTGCGTGAATTTAGCGCAGGTTGTGGGCAATCCGCGGCCCGCGCGCGGTGACGGAGCGAAATTTCCACCGGGCGTTGCAGGTATGAGACGGCGGTGCGCCACGGGCTGTGCGATTGGCGGCTCTGTGGCGCCACGGGCACTTGAGAGCTGCTGGCCGGCACGTTAAGCCCCAGGCCATGAGCGACAGACCGATTCTGCCGGGGCCGGGCCCCATTGAACCCGTCAACCTGCGCGATGCTCTCGAAGAGCGCTATCTGGCTTATGCGCTCTCGACGATCATGCATCGGGCGCTGCCCGACGTGCGCGACGGCCTGAAGCCGGTGCACCGGCGCATCCTCTACGCCATGCGCGAGCTGAAGCTCGATCCCTCGGGCGGCTTCAAGAAGTGCGCGAAGATCGTCGGCGACGTGATGGGCAACTACCATCCGCACGGCGACCAGGCCATCTATGACGCGCTCGTTCGCCTCGCACAGGACTTTGCAGTCCGGTATCCGCTGGTCGACGGCCAGGGAAATTTCGGGAACATCGACGGCGATAACCCGGCGGCGATGCGATACACAGAAAGCCGCCTGACGCTCGTAGCGGAGGCGCTGCTCGATGGTATCGACGAGAACACGATCGATTTCCGCGCGACCTACGACAGCACCAATCAAGAACCTGTCGTCCTTCCGGCGAACTTCCCAAACCTGCTCGCCAACGGCTCGTCCGGCATCGCTGTCGGCATGGCGACCAATATCCCGCCGCACAATGCCGACGAGCTGTGCCAGGCGCTGCTGTATCTGATCAAGCACCCGAATGCGACCGTCGAGAAGCTCGTCGACTTCATCCCAGGGCCGGATTTTCCGACCGGCGGCGTCCTCGTCGAGCCGCGCGAGAACATCATCGAGGCCTATCGCACCGGGCGCGGCGGCTTCCGCCTGCGGGCCCGCTGGGAGAAGGAGGAAACCGGCCGCGGCGGTTATCAGATCGTCGTCACCGAGATTCCCTATCAGGTGCAGAAGTCCCGGCTGGTCGAGAAGATCGCCGAGCTCTTGCAGGCGAAGAAGCTGCCGCTGCTCGGTGACGTCCGCGATGAGAGCGCCGAAGTCGTGCGCCTGGTCCTGGAGCCGAAGAGCCGCACGGTCGATCCGCTCGTGCTCATGGAGAGCCTGTTCCGGGTCACGGAGCTGGAAACCCGCTTCGGGCTCAACATGAACGTGCTGACGGCGGGACAGATCCCGGCCGTGCTGTCGCTGCGCGACGTGCTCAAGCACTGGCTGGAGCACCGCCAGGAGGTGCTGGTCCGGCGTTCGGAGCATCGGCTCGCCAAGATCAAGCACCGCCTCGAGGTGCTCGATGGTTACCTGATCGCCTACCTCAATATCGATGAGGTCATCCGCATCGTCCGCTTCGAGGACGAGCCGAAGGCCAAGCTGATCGCGAAGTTCAAGCTTTCGGATGTGCAGGCCGAAGCCATCCTGAACCTGCGCTTACGGTCGCTGTCGAAGCTCGAGGAGCAGGAGATCCGGGCCGAGCACGCCAAGCTCATGGGCGAGATGCGCGATCTGCAGGCTCTGCTGAAGTCGGAAGACCTCCAGTGGGAGCGGATCAGCGCCGAGATCAAGGCGACGCGCGAGACCTATTCCAAGAAGACCGAGCTTGGCCGCCGTCGCACGGAGCTTGCCGACGCGCCCGCCATCGAGGTCAATATCGATCACGCGCTCATCGAGAAGGAGCCGATCACGGTCATTCTATCGGAGAAGGGCTGGATCCGCGCGCTCAAGGGCCATCCGGATGACCTCTCCAAGCTCGAATTCAAACACGGCGACGCCCTGAAGCGGGCGGTGCGCGCCTCGACGACGGACAAACTTCTGGTCTTCGCGACCAACGGCAAATTCTTCACGCTCGAGGGTAATCAGCTTCCTGGCGGGCGCGGGCATGGCGAGCCCGTGCGCCTGATGGTCGATCTCGAGGAAAGCCACGAGATCGTGGATCTGTTCGTGCACGAACCGGGTCGCAAGCTCATTGTGGCGGCGACATCGGGGCATGGCTTCATCGTGCCCGAGGACGAGGTCCTGGCATCGACGCGCAAGGGCAAGCAGGTGCTCAACGTCGACGCCGATGCCGAGGCGCGGGTCTGTGTGCCGGTCCCGCCGGGCGCCAACATGTGCGCGACGATCGGCGAAAATCGGCGGATGCTCGTCTTCAGCCTCGACGAGGTCAACGAGATGACGCGCGGCAAGGGGATCATCCTACAACGTTTCAAGGATGGTGGGCTCTCGGATGTCCGGCCGTTCGAGAAGAAGGCAGGCCTGACGTGGCTCGATTCCGCTGGGCGCACCTTTACGCTCGAGAATAGCGAATTGAAGGAGTGGGTGGGGCAGCGGGCGCAGGCGGGCCGCACGGCGCCGAAGGGCTTCCCGCGTTCCAATCGCTTCGGGCCAGCCTTCTAGCCCTTGACGCGTCCACGTCGCCGACCGCAAGTAGTGGCGGCGACGGACTTTTTGCTCGAGGGCTTCTAAATTATGTCGGCTGCAGAGCGCGGGCTCCTGCTCGAGATGTTCGGTGCTGCAGTCGCGGCCGCGCACCCGAGCACTTGCCTCGCGCCGCACCTGCCGCCTGTTTCGGCCAAAGGGCGGCTGATCGTTCTCAGTGCCGGCAAGGCCGCGATTGCCATGGCCTCGGTCGCCGAGGCGCACTATCGCGCTGCAGGGATCGGCAATCGGCTGATGGGCATGGCGACGGCGCCGCACGGCTATGCGGCGTCATACGCCGGCAGCAAGCCCGAGCGACTGGAAATCCTCGAAGGGCGACATCCGACGCCGGATGAGTCCTCGCAGGCCGCAGCCGAGCGGGCGCTCGAATTTGCGCGGTCAGCGGGGCCTGAGGACACGGTGCTCGTGCTGCTTTCGGGCGGCGCTTCGGCGCTCTGGGCGGCGCCTGCTGCGGGCCTCGATCTTGCCGCCAAGACTGCGCTCACGCGCGGCCTCCTCAAGTCCGGGGCTGACATTCATGAGATGAATGCGGTCCGGCGGCACCTTTCGCGCATCAAGGGCGGGCGGCTCCGCGCGGCGGCGGCCAAGTCGGGCACGTTCATCACGCTCGCCATTTCCGATGTGCCGGGCGATGACCCCGAAACCATAGGCTCGGGGCCGACAGTTCCCGATCCGACGACGCTTGCGGACGCCCGCGCAGTGATCGCACGCCGCTCGCCGCGGATGCGCGAGCTTGAGCTGCCCGTGCCGGATGCAGTCTTGAAAGCGCTCGATGACCCTGCCAACGAGACGCCAAAGCCTGGAGCCGCGCTCTTTGCCGGCGACCGCTATGGGATCGTTGCGACCCCGGTGGCGGCCCTCGAGGCGGCAGCGGCACTCGCCCGATCGCGCGGATACGAGGTCCTGAGCCTCGGCGATCAGGTGACGGGCGAAGCGCGCGACGTGGCAGCGGCCCATGCCGAGCTTGCCCGCAAGGCGCGCGCTGAAGGCCGGCGGCTTGCGATCATCAGCGGCGGCGAGCTGGAAGTGACAGTTCGCAACCGTGCCGGACGCGGTGGCCGCAGCCAGGAATATGCCCTCGCGCTCGCCTGCGCACTCGATGGCCTCCCTGGTGTCGCGGCTCTTGGTGCGGATACGGACGGCATCGATGGTGGCGAGGGGCGTGTTGAGGATCCTGCAGGGGCCGTAATCGGTCCCGATACGCTGGCGCGCGCCACCGCGTGCCACGCGGACGCCCGAAAGGCCCTCGATAACAACGACGCCACGACCTTGTTCGAGGCGCTGGGCGACCTCGTGCATACGGGTCCCACGCATACCAATGTCAATGATTTCCGCGCCATACTCGTCGAGCCGATCTGACACCCATGACCGATGCACATGAAGGGGCCGACTACGGCCGGGAACCTGCTGATGCGCGTCGCCCATGGGCTGGGCCACGTCTTCGCCACTTGGCGGGTGCTTGTGTTGCCGCGGCGGTTGTCATGCTTGGCGCAAGCATCGCGCGTGCAGATTTGAAGCTCTGCAATGCGACATCGAGCCGGATCGGCGTCGCCATCGGCTACCAGGACCCGAAAGGCTGGGCGACGGAGGGCTGGTGGAACATCGCGTCACAGACTTGTGAGACGTTGCTGAAGGGAAGGCTTGGCAGCCGCTTCTATTACGTGCATGCGGTAGACTACGACCGCGGCGGTGAGTGGGGCGGCACCAACTTGATGTGCACGGCCGACAAGGTCTTCACTATTCGTGGCGCAGATAACTGCTTGCCGCGAGGATTCAAGCGGACCGGCTTCTTCGAGGTCGATACGCAGAACTCGGCAGATTGGACGATCCGCCTGACAGATCCGGGCGACAGCGGCGGGAAGGCACGATGAGACGAAACCGGAGAGTGAAGATCCTCGCGACGCTGGGCCCGGCGTCATCCGCGCCAGAAGTGATCGAGAGTTACTTCCTGGCCGGCGTCGATGTTTTCCGCATCAATATGAGCCATTCGAGCTTCGACATGGTGCGCGGGCTGCATGGCGCCGTGCGCGCCGCCGAGCTCAAGCACGGCCGCCCGATCGGCATTCTCGCCGATCTCCAGGGACCGAAATTCCGTGTCGGCAAGCTCGGCGGCGATCGTGCCGAGCTGAAAGCCGGGCAGACCTACATCTTCGATACCGAGGAGCGCGAAGGCGACCAGAAGCGGGTCTTCCTGCCGCATCCGCAGATTTTCGAGGGCATCGAGGCTGGGCACACGCTGCTGCTCGACGACGGCAAGATTCGTATGCGCGTGGTCGAGGCCGATCGCTCGCGCATTGCGGCCGAAGTGATCGTTGGCGGACCGCTCGCGAGCCGCAAGGGCGTGTCCATGCCCGACACGGTGCTGCCTATCAACCCGCTGACCGACAAGGACAAGGCCGATCTCGACTTCGTCCTGAAGCTCGGCGTCGACTGGGTGGGGCTGTCGTTCGTGCAGCGCGGCGAGGATGTGGCGCTGGCCCGCCGGATGATCGGCCAGGGCGCGGCGATCATGTCGAAGATCGAGAAGCCTTCTGCAATCTCCGATCTCGACCAGATCATTGCGCAGTCTGACGCCATCATGGTCGCGCGTGGCGACCTCGGCGTCGAAATGCCGATCGAGCGCGTGCCGGGCCTCCAGAAGCAGATCACGCGCAAGGCGCGTGCTGCCGGCAAGCCGGTCGTCATCGCGACGCAGATGCTCGAGAGCATGATCAGCGCGCCGGTTCCGACCCGCGCCGAGGTGTCGGACGTCGCGACCGCGGTATTCGATGGTGCCGATGCGATTATGCTGTCGGCGGAGTCTGCTGTCGGCAAGTACCCGATCGAAGCCATTGGCATGATGGACCGCATCGCCATCGAGGCCGAGGCGGATCCGACCTACGACGTGCTGGTCCACGCAACCAGCACGCCGCCGCAGGAAACGGCGGCCGACGCGATCGCCGCCGCCACGCACGCGGTCGCCGACACGCTGAAGCTTTCGGCTATCATCTGCTTCACGGCGACCGGCTCGACGGCGCTGCGCGTCGCGCGCGAACGGCCGGGTCTGCCGGTCATCGGCCTGACGCCCGTGGTAGCGACGGCTCGGCGGCTCGCGGTCGTCTGGGGCGTGCACTGCGTGCTGACCAGCGACCCCGAGAACCTTGCCGACATGGTCAAGAAGGCGTGCCGCATTGCCTTCGAAGAAGGTTTCGTGCGCGCGGGTGGTGGTGTGATCATCACGGCCGGCGTGCCTCTCGGCTCGCCGGGTACGACCAATATGGTCCGCATTGCCCACGTCAATGAGCACGGCGAACCGACGTCGCTGTCCGTCTAAGGCTCGGCAGCAGGCTCAAACCACCAGCACGCCGCGGTGACGGGCCTCGCCCTCGGGCTCGACGTGGATCACGATCTCGGCCCCGGCGATCTCGGCTTCGAGTGCCTGCTCGATGCGGTCGCAGATGCGATGCGCATCGGCGACGCTCATGGCGCCCGGTACGACCAGATGGAAGTCGATGAAGGTCGCGCGCCCCGCCGTGCGCGTGCGGATGTCGTGCGCTTCGATCGCCCCCTCGGCACTCTCCGAGATCACGGCGCGGATGCGCCGGCCAATGTCGCCATCGACGGCCTCGTCCATGAGGCCGCTGATCGACGAGCGCACGACCCGCCAGCCCGCGAAGAGGATGTTGACCGCGACCAGCGCGGCGAGGGCGGAATCGAGCACCTGCCAGCCGGTCAGCACGGCAAGAGCAAGCCCGACGATGACGCCAACCGAGGTCGCGACATCGGAGAAGAGGTGCCATCCATCGGCGACGAGTGCGGGCGATCGCCAGCGCCGCCCGTACGTGACCAACGCCCAGGACCATCCGGCATTGAGCGCGGTAGCCACGCCGCTGATGGCGAGCCCCAGCCAGGGCTCAGTGAATTCCCGCGGCTCACGCAGCGCCTGCCAGGCGGCGTGCAGGATCAGCAGCGCTGCGAGGATGATCAGCACGCCTTCGATGACGGCTGAGAAGTACTCCGCCTTGTGGTGGCCGAACTGGTGGCGGCGATCGGCGGGCCGCGCGCTGATGCGGACCGCGATCAGCGCGACGAAAGCGGTGACGACGTTGACGATGCTCTCGAGTGCGTCCGAAAAGAGCGCGACGCTCCCGGTCACCCAGTAGGCGAGATACTTGATGCCGAGCACCGCGCAGGCGACGGCGATGCTCGCCATCGCCATCCTGTGGGTGCGGTTTTCGATCGTGGGCATGGGCCTTCGCAAGCTCTCGATTGGGTAGCGCCCGGCGAGTCGCGCCTTATCCCCTTCTTCAACACGCAGAGTCGCGCGAAATCAACCAGCGAAAGCAATTTCACCAGTAGTTGCAAATGGTTGGCGATGGCGTGAGCGTCAGGCCGTCTTGACTGGCTCCATGCCGGCGGCGTGCTCGGCCAATGCGGCGTGCGCCTCGCGGAAGGTGAGCAGCCGACGCTGCGTCTCATCCCAAACCGCCAGTCGTGCGCATTTAAGGCTCTCCCAAAGCGTGACGCGATTCATCGCCTGGAATTCGGGGGAGGCGGCGAGACAATCGTGCAGCCGGTAGTTCGGGATGACGCTATTCAGGTGGTGAATGTGATGCAGGCCGATGTTGCCCGTGAACCATTCAAGCGGCTTCGGCAGGACGTAGTATGAGGAGCCGCGGATCGCCGCGACCTGGAAGTCCCACTCGTCGCTCGCGTCCCAGTGGCCGTCCTCGAACTGATGCTGGATGAAGAACAGCCATCCGCCGAGGGCCGATGCCATCAGCACGATCGGCGCAATGATCCAGATGAGCTTCGCGTAGCCGATGGCAGCACCGATCAGGCCATAGAAGATAACCATCGCGATGTTGAGCGCGGCGACACTGCGCCAGCCCTCTTTGGGATCCAGCGGATGCCCCCATGGAAGGCGCTGCAACACGACGAAGAAGAAAGGCACCGCTATCGGGAACAGAAACAACGGATGGCGGTAGATGCGATAGCGCAGGCGCCCCAGAGGCGAGCAGGCACGGTATTCCGCGAGTGTCAGAGTATCGATGTCGCCGTAGCCACGACGGTCGAGATTCCCCGAAGTTGCGTGGTGCTTTGCATGGACCCTGCGCCAAAGGCCATAGGGGGTCA
>VFQP010004467.1_pt1 | contig 13019 bp, 13 predicted proteins | sample 3512351 | NCBI WGS metagenome assembly VFQP01 (sample SAMN10412372, study PRJNA504923) | tailings metagenome | isolation source: Relicate 1 Philex TSF1 revegetated site | place: Philippines: Tuba, Benguet | collected 2017-08-29 | reverse complement strand
GATAATGCAGTGCGACTCAGAAATAATTCTGTTTTATTGCTTGAAAACTTGCGTGTGACGAATCTCAATACGATCGTGGCGGTGAGCGGCAACCCACCGACCACTGGACCGCAAGTGATTTTCAAACACGCCGGAGTCGAACACGCAAACGTTCCGGTTCAAATCGATTGTGGTATGTTGGTTTGGTTCTTCTCTCTCCCAATCGATATGCGAATATCTAAATTGCGCTTTTGGGTGTGGTGTCAGTTGGTCCGGAGGTTGGTGATCGCATGTCGATTACAGGAGGTACAAAGGAGGTCGCGTTTCAGCGGTTGCGGTGGGGCGGCCAAATTGTAATGGAAGCAGCCGGTGTCGAGATTCAACGAGTTAATATGACCGATCCGTCAGCGTCGATTGTGTTACGACACGTTAATATCGGCATAAACGAATACATTCGAATTCGCGGCGGAAGTATTCAGGGCATAATCGGTACAGCAAGTGACGGACTGTATGGCGGTCCGGGCCAGATTCAGGACATCACCGGCACTGTACCGTATGGCGCAACTCTTAATATTACGGGTGACTCATTTGTTTCAGACGGCAGAATCACGCTTGATCCATTCACGACGCTGTTCATAGAATGGGATGCGCATTTGGTGACTGATCTCAATGCACCGAATCCGTCATCGACCATTATTGTGGATGGTACGATCGAGCTCGACACCGTGGTTATTCCTACAGCAGCCTTTGGTATGTTTCTACCACACTCCACAATTCCACACTCCACACTCCACACTCCACGGCTTGTATAGTGTTACCGGTAGCGGTTCGTTCCTCACTGTTTGGATGTTCGTTCGTTCTTTCGTTCTTTCGTTCTTCGCGTGGCTGATCAGTTGGTCCGACCAGACTGAAAGGTAACGCCACTCTCCGCGTTACCGCTTTGAGTGCGAGTCTGTTGGGTGGTTGGACAATGCCTAATGGTGGACGACTGAACATCTGGACTCCATTCACGCTAAAGATCTGGAATTTCGTTCAAGCCTGGAATCCGGATCCCGGTAATGCCTCGTCACTCGCCACTCCGTATTCAGTGGCGATGACCGGTAATGGATACTTCGCGCTGGTCGGTGCGTGTCAGATGACCGGTGATTGGTCCATCGTATCAGGTGTATACTTCGAGCTGGAAACAGGCCCGGTATCTCCGCGGATTGTCGGAACGACCTTGTTTTGGAGTCCGTCGCAGCTGCTGTCCTTAAAAGTGTCTGGGGTGTACGGGGTTGAAATAGCGGCCAATTCAACGCTGACGCTTGGTCGCAGCGTCAGGGCTGATACCGCCAATTTCACCGGAGCCGGATCTCTACGCCTCAGGTATGTTCATCGAATTGCGAATTGTCTGCTGATGCTGATCAGTCTTGGTTTGTTGTTTGTGTTAGTGGTTGTACGATTTCTGCCGATTTTCTCTGGCGTTCCGTCGCGAACCGTTTAGGTCCGTTGAGCGGTCAAACGCTTACGATTTTGTCTCCACCCGATACTCTGTCGTTCACAGACTGGGCCGGTAACGTGACGGTTACTGCCGGTCTGAAACTGGCATTTAGCGCCGAATTATCCCCCTCCGCGACCGGAATTATTTATTTGAATATTCTCAGCGCGGCTGTATCAGGTTCGATTATTGGTCGTACTGACCCAAATGCACCACCGATTCATTTTCGTATGATGTATCGTGGCGGTACCGGTACTCCAACTCCCGTGTATGCACCATTCGAAGTTGGGATGACTGCACCAAACAGTACGATCGGATTCTTTTGTGTCACCGCACCACCAGCACAAGTGCCGCTGCTCATCACAAATGGAACGTTTTCCATAAGTGGTGGTCGTTTGGTGGCCGGTGTCTTACGACTCGGCGGAGGCGGTGTGGGACAGCTCGTGAATTCGATCGGTGGCGCAAAACTGAAATTAGGCGGTTCACTGAGTGTTGTATCGGTTGATTTGAGTCGCGTCGATTTAGGACCGACGGGAGTGGGTTTTGCCACTGGACACATGCTCGGTCCGATCAAGGGCGAAACGCTCGTGTTTGATCTGAGTCCCAGCTCCAACCAACCTCTCAGTCGCACAATCTCAGAATTGGGTTGGAACGGAACAGTTCAGGTGATCGGCGCATCACTACAACACGCATTCTCATTTGTCGGTTGTGAGATGGGGGTGAGCGCTTCACTGATAACGGCCGGCCCAGTGAGGGTTGAGTTTCGTGATGCCCCATCGCCCGCCGCCCGAAACCCGCAAACTAATGGGTTGATCTCCGGTTCAGTCGGAGTGAGTTCATTCAGATTCGTGCAAGCCGAAAATCGTCGAAATTTGACGCTGTCCGGCGTCAGTTTGTATCAGCAGTCGAGAATGCTGGTGGTGCCAACCTCACAACTCACAATCACTGACAATTCAAATATTACGACTTTGCTCGAGTTCGCACACACCGGAAACGTGATGGATGGAGCACGATTAGTATTGGAAAATTGTACGATCACTAATCCATGGATGGATAGTGACCTGCAACTCTGTACGTAACCCGTAACCTGCTGATGCTGATGCTGCCAACTCTCGTGGTCATCTGTTTTGGAGCCTGACTCATTCTGGTCTCACTCGCTTGTTGTTGTGTTCTGGCACTGCGGCTCGACCCGTCAGCCGGTCCGAGTGCTGACAGTACAACAACCATCATACTGACTGGTCCCGCTGCGGCGTGGAGTCTACCGGAATTGCGGTCGATCCGCGGTCGCGTGAGGCTGCTCAATACAGAAAGTTTTAGCCGCGGCGATTTCGTGTTTGGTAATGGTTTATCGATGAGTAGTGAGACGGCGGTCGTGGAAATCGGTCCACGAATCGTTGTCACTTCGAATGCTGACAGTGAGTTAATGGGCACTGTAACAGGCGAAGGAACGTTTGGGTTGTCCGGAACTGTTCCGGTTGGTCGGACGCTCCTCGTAACCGGTGGTTCGAATCCGGCCGCGCCATTTGTGTTGGGTTATGGTACAATCACAGTGTACGGTACAGTGATTATAGCATCGAATGTGATTTTGCGCGGTGTGGGGTTTACCAGTGCGAGTATGCCGACGGGTGTGATTCAATTCAACGGTACAAATATCGTGATTGAATCCAGTGTGTATTTCAATAATTTTCAGAATATCGTGCACGGTCCACCGTACGGTCAAACGCTCAGGGTTGAATTTACACCGTCCGGTTCGAATCAAGTGCTGATTCCGGATTTCCGATTTGCCGGTTCGGTCGTGGTGGCGGCAACGCAAATTTCTTTGTACCAATCGGTTGATCGAATGTTTACAGCCGGTACGCTTCGGTTATTACCGACTGCTGTACTGCGAATTGAAACAACGCCGCTCGTTCCATTTTTGGTTCAAGCACTGACCAACGCGCTGATGAGCGGTGGTCGAATCGAAACAAACGGCACGCTGGGCAGTCGGGTCGTCAAAGTGTCTTTAAACAATGCGATAGCGACGGCCGGACGCGTCGTTTTCACAGGGAATATCCAAATGCTAATTGAAAACACGAATTTTGCACCCGCTGCAGGCAGTACGATTGCATTTCAGGATATGGTGCTGCTGTTATCTTCGAATCAGTTGCAGGGTCAGGGAGATTATGAGTATGGTGGATCGATGCTGCTTCTCGAAACAGTCATCGCTTCAGGCATCACATTTGCGACCACTCGACCCATGCATCGTAAGTCGAACGCGTCAGCACCTGCAGTCAGAAACGCGGCTCTCTTTTGTCGACGCTGACTGTGTGTGTGTTTCGTGTTTCATGTGTTTGGTCCGGTCGGTGCCGATGGCCGATGTAGTTGTTCCTGTCAATGCGACTCTCAGAATACAGTGGGTGTCACGTGATGATCCGATCATCCCAAGACTAACCGTAAACGGTCTGCTTCGATTGGATCCGTTCAGCGGTAATTCTCGAGCCACGATCAAACAATTTGCGATGGGAGCAAGCGGTATGGTGCGATTACGACCAGTCGCCACTCAAATCATGCAATTCATCACTGAGAGTGGTTCATTGCAGGGTCAATTCTTATATGAGGCGGGTGTGGCCACTCCGTGGTATTTGAATCTGACCGGTACTGTACCGAGTGGTGGAACGGTCACGTTTGGACCGGCTTCCACTCATACGTACAGGATTTACGGCGGTCAAATCACGGCTGATCCGGGTGCAGTCGTCCTCTTCAATCCGTCGACGGCCGCTGCGACCAATTTCGTGCTGGAAAATACGACGTTCATTTCAAACGGTAATGGAGTGATTCGATTTATGTCTTCGCTTACACCGGGTTCGATCACAATCTATTCGTCGTGCAGTTTCGTGACGGGAACAGAACCAATTCATTTCATGCCCAGTTCTGATCCGTTTTGGATTGCGCTCGATCCGGATCGACCGTTTCGTCTTCCCGCGGTTCGTCTCGAGATTGCCTCTCCCAAAATCACTGCATTGAAACCCGGCTGCAGCGCAGTGATCGATTCAATCATTATGGATTCATCCGTATTTCTGCTCGTGTCTGGTCTGTACCAAATGAATTTCACGATTTTGGGTGGTACACTGGCGGGTCAGATTTCTGGTGCGAGCGACGGTTCAGTCGGAAGCCGATCTTTGAATCACACCTTCATATTGAGTGGAACCGCCAACACCGGCGGTCTCACCATTCGATGCACGACTGATCGTGCACGTATTGCGATGGCCGGTGGTGACATCAGTGTTGGACCGGTCGGTGAAGTGATCGCTGATCGGGAAGTTGTGATAGGTTGGGGTCAGCGATTCTCGGGTCTGGGAACGGTCACGCTACAAACGGCCACCGTTCGTTCAGACACGATTTTTGTCGCGGGTGTGATTTTGGTTGTACCCGAGGGCTCAGCGACAATCGATTTGTTACGTACGAGCGATATATATTACGTTCCACTTTTGATGTTGAACGAAAAATCAATTCTGTATGTGATATCGTCATCACCTGTTTTGACGCCGATGAAGTTTGTGATCGGTCAAGGTGTGACGTCACCGATTACGGTCATTCGATACCGGGCCAAACAGACAGCGTTTATCATTGAGGAGTATACCTCCCCGGGTGGTGGGATCGAATTCGATCTGGCTGAATCATCGTGTAACCTGACACTGACCGGAGTGGTCACTCACGATACGACGATCGCGGTGGTGTCAGGCACGCTGTTTATGGCCGGAAATCTCACACTCACACAAGCCAGTTTTCCCATCTTCACATTTCAGATTAGCTCACTCGATACCGGCCGAATCATTCTCGAGCCCGATCTGGTACGTGTCTGATTGTATGCGCTGTTCGTGCGATGTACGTCCGGGCACTGAAAACTGTCTTGTTTTGGTTGGTTGGCTGCGTCGTTGCTGATGCGGGCAGGCGATCGGTAATGGCGGGGGCGGACTCGTTTTCACTGCGGGTATGACGATTAAGAGTGGACCGATCGACGGCCGATTTAATACTAACGGAATAAGTATGTCACTTCCCGCATTCACAAGCATAATGTCATGTGCTAACACTTGCATGCTGTGTGTTCAGGAGCGAGCTCTTCCGGTCCGCTTAAACTCGACACAACCAGTGGCCATCCGATCACACTCTTTGAGCTGCGATCCAACGCCAATGATTTGATCGTCGAAGCGATTGGTTCGGGCCGAGTGACGATCCACTCGTTTGTAGTCGGTTCGGCAACTGGCCAGGAGGATGTGCATTTCATCAGTCGCGGTGCTCCGCTCACTATTCATGCACTCAGTGGGACGAGCTTTGATCCGTATGGGCGGTGGTTGTGTGAAGGAGCAACTGAATGCCAATTGCAGTTCGGCGCTGGTGTGAGACTGATTCGTTCTATTGTATTGGATGGTCGGTGGCGATTGAGTGGGTTTATGACAGTCGAAGCGACGTGGAACGCGCGATCGGGTGTGATTTTCGATGCGTGTCGCGTGACTTCATCCATCACGTTCCTAAAAAATGTCACGATTCTCGGCAACAGCCAATTCTTCGGACTAGCTCGTACGTCGCACACAGGCGGCGGCTGTGTGTTTGTGTTTCCAAAGCGAGTACTGATGTTTGTCGTTTGCGGTTGGGTCTTGTGTGGAGCGCAGAGGTTGCAGCCGGCCCGGGAACAGTCACAATCGATGTTCGGTCGGGAGAGCAAATGGTATTCGATCAGTTGGAATTCAGTTTAGGCGAAAGTCGACTCTTTGTAAAATTCCCACCCGCCGATCCATCACTCACAACGAGTCTGACATTCGGTGATTTTCGAATGTTGAACGGTCTCGTCACTCAATTTACTGCGAGCGGATTCGGTACTCTGAATTTCACGAGTGGTTGGTTTCAGCTGCCCTCATTTCCAGTGCGTCGAACGCCGCCGGTGGTTTTCGCTGGTGGTCTGCACGTGATCGGTCTGATTCGATTCGACGGTGCAGCACTTCAAACGACGATCGTGGCGGATAGCGTTGTGTTTGGACCGAATTTGGTGTTGCGTGGAGAGACGGGTTTGTTATTGAGATTGAAAAATTCTACCGTTTTGTCACCGCTTGAACTGACGGACGACAACTCCGTGGATGTTGTGGTGGACGGTCATGTACTGCTGCCGCCGATCGTATGGAAAAGTATTCACATCGAATCCAATGCGACGCTCACGCTCGATCTGAGTGGAATCGGAGGCAGCACCGCGTTTGCACCTCAGATTTATTCGCTGATCGCGCATGCACCGTGCACGCTACGTACATCCGTGTGGCCCAATCGTTTCACGCTGAATCCGATTGTGATGACGTTTAAATATAACCGATCAAATGAAGCGATTGCAATCGACGGATTTAAATTATCCGTTCGTGATGATTTCACAACTCACGCCGTGGTCGGTAATAATTCGATCGTGATTCGAAGTAATGCCACACTGAATGTGGGCGGTTGGTCTCATGTCCTATGTCCGAGCTGTCCCGGTGGTGGCGATAGTACTGGACAACCGATCACAATGAGTGGTGTGGTGGTGAATTATGTGACTGACGATCGGTTGCCACAATCTATCGCCGGTGATTTGCTGTTGCATCAGAGTTTGGCCACATTTATGTATCCCAGCGCTGCGGCACTGGCGCGACCGCAAATCAATGTATTTGTGTGTTGGGATAATAATGCAGTGACCGGTCTGTTACCGCCGGGTGTGTTGTACGTCGAACCGCCACTGTGTGAAATCCCCGCGTACGACGGATGTGCGGTCGGTCCGTGCTCGAAAGCCGGTACCGAAAATTGTACCAACGTATATGTCCCACCGCATGTGATTTGTTATTGTAATCTCGGATTTATCGGCGATCGGTGTCAAACAGACGTCAATGAATGTGCGTCATCGCCGTGTGTGAACGGTGGTACATGCGCCGATTTGGTTAATTCGTATTATTGTAAGTGTCCGCGACCGTGGGCGGGTACGCACTGCGACGTCGACGCAAATGAATGTGCCACATCTAACGGTGGCTGCGGACCCGCTGACTCATCAAATTGTACCAACACGTTCGGAGGGTATGAGTGCACGAGTTATATTCTGCCCAATTCGTTCGGTTCAAACGATACGATCGTCAGTTATGTCGGTGGTGAACTGCTATTGCCGTATACACAGGGTCGTGCATTGACGGTCAATTTATCGGTCCCAACGCAATCACTCGCTACTACACAGTTTGCGATACGAGTGGGTCCGTTATCGGATCGTGCCAAGTACGAGTGTAAAAACTTCCAAATTCTGTCGCAAACTGACGTCTACGTATGTGTTTGATCGCGTCACACGCGATAGACTTTGTTCTGACCGTCCTGTTTCTGGCTTCTTGTTTTGTTGTTTTGCTGTGCAGAATGTGATGGCTCGGTGCGAACTGCCTGCTATCGCAGAGGCGAACGTCGCGGTATCTCTGTACCAAGTGAATACCAGTAACGGCGCGCTACAATTTGTATTTCAGAGTCCGACTGATCGTGTCGGATACGCTCGACCCGTATTAACTCCCAATTCACTACAAAAGAATTCGACCGGTCCGCTATTGGGTCAGCAGTTGCTGCCGGCGCTGCTCGAGACTGAGGTGAAAATGTACGGTCAATATTTGTGGTCGACTGAGCCGGATCTGATCAATTCACTGGCAAAGACTGAGGTGTTTTTCGGACCCGTGAGCCAGCCGCAGCAGTACCGGTGTCCACTGATTGAACGAACAACCAATTTTATCCGATGTCGAACGGAGCAGAATGTGGAAGGCGGTCCGTACGCGTTCACCGTAAAAGTCGGAGAACGTTCAACTCGCGGTGAAGACACGATCGTTTATCCGGTTGTTCCGTTTCCGATTGCTGTGTCGGGTTGTAATAAGACGGTCCAAAACGAAACGCAGGTCGGTCGGTGGTTGAGAGCGAATGCTGTGTCCCCCCCCGTGTGAGTTGGCTGAAGATCTTCACTTTTTTTCTGTGCGGCGTGTTGGTTTCTTTTGTAGAACTGTCCAACTGCCGGTGGTGTGATACTGACGATTACAGGTCTCAACTTACTCGAGGCACGTATCTGCTCTTCTACTCTGTGATTGGTAGCTTTCGGTCACTAACACTTTGGATTTGTGTGCACTTTCAGGCAAACGACACACGAATTGAGATCGGCGGTGTTGAATGCCCATTCATTCGCGGTTCGGGTTTGCCGTCAGGTTCGGAATTCAAATGCACATGCCCGGAAGGAACGGGCAGCAAAAAACCGGTCGTCATATTCACTCGTGGCGAAACATCCACCAAATCTTTGCTCGAACTCAAAGCGTTTGTGAGTTATCGCGGTCCATCGATCGAACGAATCAGCGGATGCGATTCACCGCTCGGAGCGATTCAGGCACAAAACTGTTTCAAGTCTGGTAATCAGTCGGTGATCATTTACGGCAGCGATTTTGGTAAAGGGAAAGCGTCGATTTTATTGGGTGGTCGATTGGTGGTTGGTGCTTCACATTCTGCAACGCAACCGCACGAAGTGATGATGGTAGTGTATCTCGTCTCGTGCACTGTTTGTTTGCTTAACGAATGTTGCTAACAATTTTCTCGTTGCTGTTTGTTGCTCTGTGCACTGACAGTTCAAAACTCTGCCCGGCACTGGCGATTCGTCTGTTACAATCCTGCAGAATGCGGGTGATATCGGCGGTGGTGTATCGATTGCATATCGTCCGTGTGTTCCGGGTAACCGGACTGATAATCTGTTGTGCGTTCCGTGTTCGCCGGCGACTCAATCCAGTACCAGCGATTCTCCATCGTGCGAGGTACGAACCTGATTCATCTCTATCGCTTGACCTGCGGGTATGATCTGAACTGACGGTGCTGTGTGTGATCGCGCATTGCTGTAGGAGTGTGAGCCCGGCTCACATGTCAACGCGGATCAAACTGGCTGTACGCCGTGTGCCCTCGGCACTGCGAATCGATTTTACGGCCGAACGGCGTGCTCGAACTGCACGATTGGTCGATTCCAACCCGCCACTGGACAGGTCGCCTGTACTGATGTATGTGTTTTGTGACGCTGTCATTTCATGGTGTTTCGTTGCTAAATAGCCCCGCTTTTGTGTGTTTCTCGGACGCAGTGTCCCGCCGGTTCGTATTCGAATCAGCCCGGTGGATCCAACTGCAAGCTCTGTCCTGCCGGTCGATATAGCGATGTGAGTGGCGCCACCGTCTGCCGCGCATGCACTGGTTTGGAGTTTCAAGATTTGGAGGGTCAAATCAAGTGCCGAACGTGTCCACAGGGCCAGTATTGGGTGAGTGATTTGATTACGGCGTCTGAATCGGATGGTCACTGCGAGGAGTGTCCACTCGGTGCGACGTGTTCTCCGGTGGACGGGATTGTGCCGTATCCGAATTATTTCATTTATACCGATTCAGATCGTTTCGTTCAGGCCCGGGTTTGTTTGCCCGGCTTCTGTGAAACGTGCACGAATCAGAGCTTTGCACGATCCGACGATCTCGTTCCGGGTCAGGTATTTTCATGCTGTACGGCTAATCGTCCACTCGCATCGGACAATCCGTTGTGCGGTCGATGCAACTCCGAATATTATTTGTCGGGTGGCGATTGCATTTGTACGTTGTCTGATTTTTTTGCATGTTTTCTGCTGCGCTCGCAGGCTCACCTTAGCCGTGATTTGTGTGATATTCTACCGGTTGAACAGACTGTACTGAATCAAACGGCGGTTTAATTTTCTTGATCGTAATCATGACGTGGCTGTACATTACAGTAAGTAGGAAGCACTGAGGGATGGGCGGTAGCGGGCTGACTCTCATCCTCTCGTGTTTTTTGTACTGCACTTCACACACAGATCTTCCATATGACGACCCAAATCAAGAATTCTTCCGATACCCGTATTTTCTTGAATCTGATGCAATTCATTTTCTTGTTTTTGGTATTGAGAGCCGGTAATCTGGCCACGTGGTTGGGTCTATTCAATTTCAATTTTTTCAATGCGAGTAGTTCGTCGTGTGTTGCACCTCTCACCGACATGCAACGATTATCAACCGGAATCGTTGCACCACTCGTATCGTATGGATTTTTAATATTGAATTTTGTGATTCACTATTGTGTGTGGTTCGGGTATCACCGAGCCGGCCAGTGCCGATATTCGATGTGTACTCGTAAGGAGCGACGAAAATTCGTGGAAGAAATCTTTTCCCTGCCCGTATCTGAATATCCGCAGTTTGCTCCGATTTATCACCAGTACCAACGAACGACCCTGGCGTTCTTGTGCACGTCGTATATGTCGATCGTACAAACACTCCTCACATTCTTCTCGTAAGTTGCGTCGCTCCACGGTGGTGGTTTGGACCGCTCTGACGTCCTAATCGTGTGTATTTATTTGCTTGCAATCAGATGTACATCATATGGCGATGAAGAATACATGACGGCGTATCCGTCAATTTCGGTACGCTCACTTCGACATTTTCCTCGTTTACTATTCATTTTTGCTGACCGGTGTGGGTTAACGTGCTGCTTAGTGCAAATCCGATTCACTGTACCTGCAATTAAAACCACTATTTATTGTGTTGCTGGTTATATTCGTGGCGTTACCGGTCGCACTCGCTGCGCTGTTGTATCATCTCAAAGCCACTGCTCTGTTGAAAGGCAGTGCTCGATTGCGACTCATTTTCGGCTCGATGTAAGCACCGAAACAACACACGCACACACGTCTGCATCGCTCGGTCTGACTGAATCGTATGTGTTGTGTTGCTGCATCGTGATAGGACTGAGTGTTATTCGCGTCGATTATTCTTTTGGGAGACGACTGTGCTGGTTCGGCGTTTGATTGTGTCGGTGGTGGCGATCCTCGCGTTCGGTGCAGACAACGCATCGAAATTCACGTTTTTAACATTTTGTAACGTTGCGGTATTGGCCGTTCATTTCCTGGCTCGTCCGTATGTGCTGGTGGGGGATAATTTCGCCGAATCACTATCCGTCACAGCTTTAACAGTTTTGACGCTGTTTCTGATCGCCGCGCCCGATCCACTCCCGCAAGATATTGCGATTGGTGTATCGGTGATGTGTCTTGTGGTGGCGGTTTTATTCCTGTATCGAATGATCAATTCTCGATACGAGCGACTGGCGCGATATTTGAAAGCACGTGATGTGGCGAAAAATCGTGTGACGATGGCGGTTAACGACCCACGCCTCAGTGAGATCGATCCGTCTGCCAATCGCGGTCGAGCACTCGCTTCTGACTCGATCGGTAGTACATCGGAATCGTTCCGAACTGCTCGACACGGAACGACCGATTCGATCGACGTATCTGTCGCTGTCGTACCGGCGTCGTATGCAGGTGCTGACGCCGCTTCACCACCGCCAGTGATGACGCAACCGACCGCGGATCAGTCTGACCCGCACGACGAGGCGGAGAATTCAGACGATGATGCTCCACCGCCACCAGCACCGGCAGAGGGAGGCGACGATAATTAGTCTCAATCACGAGTTTTTTCCGCAAATTCGCACATGTTTCTTAGTTTTGTTTATGGTCACTCCCCCCCTCGTTCAATAGTGTTTGTTAATGGCATGACATGGCATGGTCTGATATGAGTGTTCTGTTTTTTTTACTTTTGCACCGTCGTATTTAATCTCATCGCTCCGGCTCCTCCACGCTGGGTGCTTTCTCTTTCTTCATCCTCCATCCATCTCGCTCGTTCCGCTCGCGCTCTCTCATTCTGTTCTACATTTTATGCCGCCATCCCATCCGCATCCCATTCCATCTGTGTGTCTTTCTCCGCATTCACTGTCTTCCTTCTTTACACATCCCGTGTTTTCCCCAGCATCACTGTAGATTCGCTCTGCGTCACATTTTATACTTCCAACTTTTTCTGTCGTTACTCCCCTCGTCTGCCTGCCTGTCTGTCTACGATCTGGCTGTTGATCTGGCTGGCAGTCTGTCGAATGTAATGTATTCGGTGTGCTGCTGGATCCGTGTGTCCTCTTTTTCTCTTCACACTTAAACACATACACTTAATAATGCAAAACTTCGGGTTTGTGTGTTGACGCTCGTTCGTTCGTGTGTTATGATTCAGATTCGGCACCGCAGCAAATGGGCGCAATGAGTCTGTTGATGGTGAGGACAGCCTGGACGGTGCTGGTGGCTATCTTGGCATGGAGTATGCTGCTGCATTCGACGACCGCGTTACACTGTGTTCGTAAATCGCTCTCGGGTGTATATAGTGATGGTATGTACCAACCCTCCTGCCAGTACCGGTACACCTGCGTCTCACCGTTTAAAATCTCACCTCATCTGATGTGCTGGTGGGCGGTGGTGGTGCTATTAGCGAGTGGATGGGACGGGTGTGGTGGTTCCCCTCCGGCCGCGAATGACGTGGTGCAAATCACGAATGGTGGAACCGGTTCCATCGTTATAACCTCGGCGATTACAGCCACTCAGCTCATCATTGGGGGTAGTGGTACGTGTTTGCTTGCTTGCTTGCTTGCTTGCTTGCTTGCTTGATTGCTTGCTTGCTTGCTTGCTTGCTTGCTTGCTTGCTTGCTTTCTTGCTTGCTTGCTTGCTT
>VFQP010004466.1_pt1 | contig 13020 bp, 11 predicted proteins | sample 3512351 | NCBI WGS metagenome assembly VFQP01 (sample SAMN10412372, study PRJNA504923) | tailings metagenome | isolation source: Relicate 1 Philex TSF1 revegetated site | place: Philippines: Tuba, Benguet | collected 2017-08-29 | reverse complement strand
ACGTTTTCGCGGCGGGCGGGTAATTTATGGGCGTGCCCTTACCCGGGGCTTGGACACACAAAAGGACAAGAGATCATGACACGTAAACTTTTCGGCACAGACGGCATCCGCGGCAAGGCGAATACCGGCGCAATTACCGCAGAAATGGCGCTGAAGGTGGCCATGGCGGCCGCGCAAGTGCTGGCGCGCGGCACGCACCGCCGCAAGGTCGTGATTGGCAAAGACACCCGTCTGTCGGGTTATATGCTGGAGCCGGCGATGCAGGCAGGTTTTGTGTCCATGGGGCTGGATGTCATCCTGGTCGGCCCCATGCCGACGCCGGCGGTTGCCATGCTGACGCGTTCGCTGCGCGCTGATTTGGGGGTGGTGATTTCGGCATCGCATAACCTCTACGAAGACAATGGCATCAAACTGTTCGGCGCGAACGGATACAAACTGACGGATGAAACAGAGGCGGAGATCGAAGCGTTGCTGGCGACCGATCTCTCGGCCCGTCTGGCGCCCGCGCCCAAGCTGGGCCGTGCCGCGCGTCTGGAAGACGCCAGCGGACGTTACATCGAATACGTCAAGAATACTTTCCCCAAAGGGCTGCGCCTGGACGGTCTTAAAATCGTGGTCGATTGCGCGAATGGCGCGGCGTACAAAGTCGCCCCGCGCATTCTGTACGAACTGGGCGCGGATGTCGTGCCCATTGGCGTGGCGCCCGACGGCACCAACATCAACAAGCATTGCGGCGCAACCGCGCCTGATTTGCTGTGCGAACATGTGGTGAAACATGGCGCGCATCTGGGTATCGCCCTTGATGGTGATGCCGACCGTCTCATTTTGTGCGACGAACATGGCCACGTGGTCGATGGCGACCAGATCATGGCGCTGATCGCAACGGCGATGCACGCGCGCGGCGAACTGAAGGGCGGCGGCGTCGCGGCGACCGTCATGTCGAACCTCGGCCTTGAACGCCATTTGAAGGCGAAGGGTCTGCAGTTGTTCCGCACGCCGGTAGGCGACCGTTATGTGGTTGACCACATGCGCACCGGCGGCTGCAATATCGGCGGCGAACAATCCGGCCATATCATTCTGGGCGATTATTCGACCACGGGTGATGGCCTGATTGCCGCGCTGCAGGTGCTGGCGGTAATCCGCGCCGCAGGCCGTCCGGTCAGCGAGATTTGCCGCGTGTTTTCGCCCGTGCCGCAATTGCTGCAAAACGTGCGCACCCAAAGCCCCGTGGCGCTGGACGCCCCCGCGATGCGCGATGCGATCAAAACGGCCGAAGCCAAGCTGGGCGACAGCGGCCGCATCCTCATCCGCAAATCGGGCACCGAACCGCTGGTGCGCGTGATGGCCGAGGGCGACGACGCCGCGCTGGTGAAATCGGTTGTGCAAGATCTCTGCGCGACTGTCGAACAACTGGATACCCCTGCCGCGAAAGCCGTTTAAATGAAAATCCATTTCTACGCCGCCGATACCAAGGGTGCGCAGGCCGCCTATAGCGAATTATCCGCTATCTATGGCGACCATGCGATGGTTGATGCAGATGTCTGCGTGGCGCTGGGCGGGGATGGATCGATGCTGCGCGCGCTGCACGAAAGCATGCAGCACGGCAAACCTGTATTCGGCATGAACCGCGGATCTGTCGGTTTTTTGCTCAACGAATATCGCACCGAAGGCCTCAGCGAGCGTCTGGCCAAGGCGCAGAGCGTGACGCTGAAACCGCTGCGCATGTCGGTGACCACGCTGGATGGCGAAAAACACGAAGCCCTGGCGATCAACGAAGTATCCCTTTTGCGCGAAACGCGCCAGGCCGCGAAACTGAGCATTCACATCGACGATATCCTGCGTTTGAGCGAGCTGATTTGCGATGGCGTGATTGTGGCGACGCCTGCGGGTTCGACCGCCTATAACCTTTCCGCCCACGGCCCCATCATTCCGCTGGAGGCGGGTATCCTTGCCCTCACGCCTATTTCCGCTTTCCGTCCACGCCGCTGGCGCGGGGCGCTGCTGCCGCAGAAAAGCCGTTTGACCTTCACGGTGCAAGACCCCGAAAACCGCCCCGTGAGCGCGGTGGCCGACTTCACCGAATTCCGCGATGTGGTGAAGGTCGAGGTCTGGAAAGACCAGAGCGCGTCGATCAATCTTTTGTTCGACCCCGAAATGAACCTCGACGAGCGAATGATCAAAGAACAATTCATGCCCTGATGCGGCGCCGCAATATTTAAGATATTGAAAAATAAAGGGTTTCTGATTTTTCATACGGGGCGCTTGACAGAATCAACGCGCGCGCCGTATTGTCGTTAGCATCATGACAAACGCAAAACACATCGCTGTTTTCTTTTTTAGCTACGCTTATTTTGGCGCCTAGTCGCCATTGTCATTTTTACAGCCGTATGCGCTGCCCCCCTCAGTACCGGAATCACCACATAGCACCCTAAGGTAAAAAGCCTGGGCGAAGGAATACAGTCATGACAGACGTTGTCAAAAACAAGGACACCCGCATTTCCAAAGTCGAAGACGCGCTCGCGTTCTTCCAGCCGCCGCCGGAAAAATTCACCGGCAAAACCGGCCTCGAGGTCGAAATGGCGCTGTACCGCGCGGGCGCAACCAAGCCCGAAATCCCGACGGCCGCCGACATGCTGGCGATGCATGCAAATCTGAAATCCGCGGGCCACGATGCGCAGCTGGAAGCCGCAGGGGTGCTGGAATACGCAAGCCCGCCCGCAGCCCTCGACAACCTCGCCCCTCTGGTTGAACGCGTAAAGGCTGATTTGCAGATTTTCGAAGATGAAGCGGCATCGCGCGGCTACACCCGCGCGCCTTTCAGCATTCTGCCGACGACGACGGTGCAGGATGCGCTCGATAACCGCGTCCCGCGCGAACGCCTGGAAGCATCCTTGAATGTCATCGAAACCGCGCTGAATCCGAACCTGAACCGCATTCCGCTGCTGACCACAGGCGTGCAGACCAGCTTCAGCCCCAAAGACCCCGATGAAATGTTCCGCATGGCGCACCGCGGTTACGCGCTGACACCGCTTCTGGTGGCGGCTATGAACAGCACGGCGGGCTATGTTGAAAACAACAACGAACGCCTCGATCATCATCCGCGCGGCAAATACTACGAAATGTACGGCGCATCGGGCGGGCTGGCGCAAAGCTTCGCCAAGGCGGCCGATCCGCAAGGCTTCATCCGCAACCATATCGAGGCGGTATTCGATGCCCCCATGTTCTTCGCGTATGACCATGACGGTTCGCTCATCCGCTCGACCAAAGACGATGTGCTGACCTTCCGCAAGCTCATGGATCGCGGCCTCAACACGCAGTCGAACTTTGAACTTGCCGAGACGTTCATCTACAACGACATCAAAATCTGCAACCTGCGCGACGAGACCGGCAACGTGGTGGGCAAACGTCTCGAGGTCCGCGCAGCGGATAGCGGCATGCATCAACCCGTCAGCGCGCTTTTGCTGACGGCGGCATTGGTGCCCGATGGCAAAACCGCCGAGAAGTTCGATGCGCTGCTGCGCGACTACGGCTTCACCGGCATCCCCAAAGACGACGCGGCATTGCTGCAGGCGGGGCGCGATGCGGCGGTCAACCATGGCGGCAAGTTCATGGATGTCGCCTTCGGCAAAAACGCACAAACGGGCGAAGCGCGCTCCTTGCGCGAATTCGCGGCCGATGTGGCGGGCATTGTCGTTGCGCATTACGAACGCGACAAGGCCCTCGCCGCTGACGTGTCGAAACTGGCCGATCTGCTGCTGACGGGGCAGTGCGATGCGAAAACCTTCGCTGCGCAATACCGTGATCTTAGCGAGGTCACGGCCGCCCTGCAGCAAACGCCCGTACCGGTCTTGCAGGCGAAACCGGCGCAATTGCGCATGTAAGCTGAGACGTTTCCTCCGAAGAAAACCGCCCCTTTCCTGCGAGAGGGGCGGTTTTTTATGCGCTGCATCAAGATTTTATTGACAGAATCACCATGAATCGGCCATGATGTACAACATGAAAACGGCATTTATCACCATCGCTGGCATCCGCCACGCACATCTGCATCATCACTGGCACTAAGCCAGTTCGTCGTTTATTGGCAGGTTTCGGCCTGCATTCGCCCACAGATACCGATCTAAAATCCGCCGCCGGTAAACAAGGCAGGCGACGACAATTTATAAAGGGTTCAGAAAATCATGACCGATGTGCAGAAAAATAACAGCCGCCTGATCGCCAGCATCGACGATGCCAAGGTGCTCTATGCCGCCCCGCCTGTGGAATTTACCGGCAAAATGGGCGTTGAAGTTGAAATGCCCCTGATCGACGCCCGCCGCGGCAAACCCGAAGTACCCACCGCCGCCGAAATGGAAAAACTGCAAGGCGTCCTGCGCGCCAAAGGCTTCGATGCGCAGCTGGAGCCCGCAGGGGTTCTGGAATACGCCAGCCCTGCAACCACCCCCGATGCGCCCGCCGTCGCACGTCTGGTCGATGTGCTGCGTCAGGAACTGGGCACCTTCACCAAATCCGCCGAAGATGCGGGCTTTACCCGCGTGCCGTTTTCCATCGTTCCCACGACGACCGAACAGGATGCGCTGGATAAAATCGTATCGCGTCCGCGTTTGCAGGTCAGCATCGGCGCGATGAAAGAAATTTTCCCTGCCGATACGCTGCGCCTGCCGCTGCTGACATCTGCGGTGCAGGTGAGCTTTAGTCCCAAAGACGAAAACGAAATGTTCGACATGGCGCGCCGCGCCTATGCGCTGACGCCGCTGCTGATGGCCGCGTGCAATACGCTCAGCGGCTATGTCGTGAACGAAGATGAAAAAGTCGGCGTGTTGCCGCGCGCGAAATACTACCAAGGCTACGGCCGCGCAGGCGGCCTGTCCGAAGCCTTCCTCAAGGCGACCAACGGCAAGGAATTCATTGAAAACCACATCCGTGAGGTTTTCGACGCGCCCATGCACTTCGCGTATGACAAAGACGGCAACCTGTTTCCGGCCAGCAAGGAAAAGCCGATTACCTTTGCAGGTCTGGCGGCGCAGGGGCTTAATACCCAGTCCAACTATGAACTGGCGGAAACTTTTTTGTACAACGATATCAAAATCTGCAACTTGCGCGATGAAGCGGGCAATGTGGTGGGCAAGCGTATGGAAGTGCGCGGCGCCGACAGCGGTATCGACCAGCCCGTGATGGCGGCGCTGCTATCTGCCGCGATCGTGCCTGCAGGGCCGCAAGCAAAAGCGTTTGATAGCCTGCTCAAAGAATACGGATTTACCGGCAACCCCGCGGTGGATGCGCCGCTGCTGAAAGGCGCGCGCGAGGCGGTGGTGAACCACGGCGGCCAATTCATGGATGTTGCCTTCGGCAAAGATCCAAAAACGGGCACTGCGCGTTCGTTGCGCGATTTTGCGGCGGATGTGGCAAATATCGTCGCCACGCGCTACGAAAACCAGCCTGAGCTGGCATCGGACGTCTCGCGTCTGGTGCAGGTTTTGCTGACGGGTGATTGCGATGCCAAATTGTTCTCGCAAAAATTCGATACCATCAAAGACGCATCCGACTATATGCTGGCGCAGGCCAAGCCGGAAAACAAACCGGCGCAGGTCATTGCCGCGCCGCGTCTGGCGGCTGGCAAATAAAAAACAAGACGGCAAAAAAAGACGCCCCGCTCATGCGGGGTGTTTTTTTGTGTATGGCCGGCACGATAAATTAACCCGTGATTATCTATTATCGGCTATGCTGGGGGATATTTGCAAGCAGACGGAGGTTATATCCCCATGACAACTTTTTCCAAATTCGTAAGCGACGTTGTGATGGGGGCTGCAGGCGAAAAGGCGCAAATGACCAGCCGGATGCTCGACCTTGCCGCCGCCGACCACGGCCTGCCCGCAGGTTCGCTTAAAATGCAGCAAATACCCGAAACGGGCGCCGTTGCGATTGTACCCCTGACCCCGCCCGCCGACGGATCGCTTAAAAATTACGGCGTGCAGGGATCGAACTATTGGGATGAACTGCATGCGCGCGCGCAGGTGCAGGCCGCGATATCGCCGCCGCGCAATAAAGGCCCGAAGCCTTAAATAATCACGCCAGCCCCCTCCGGTAGAGGTCCCATAGTGCATTAAGCTGGAGAGTTCGTTAGGCCGCAATCCGGCCTGTGCGGGAATGATGCGCGATATCGGTATTATCCGCGTACCTGCAGCATAAATTCTTCGCGCAGATCGTCGTCGTCTTCGTATGCGCCGGTGAACATGCTGGTGACGGTCATGGCATGGTCTTTGTGTACGCCGCGCACTTTCATGCAGAAATGTTCGGCCTCCAGCATCACGGCGATGCCTTTGGGCTTCAGGTGTTTTTGCAAGGCAGCGGTGATTTCCGCCGTCAGGCGTTCCTGCGTTTGCAGGCGGCGCGCATACATATCAACCAGACGCGCGATTTTGGACAGGCCGACGATTCTGCCGTTCGGAATATATGATACATGCGCCTTGCCCAGAAACGGGGCCAGGTGATGTTCGCAGCGCGATTCAAATTCGATTTGCTTGACCAGCACCGCGCCATCATATCCGCCGGTTTCAGAAAACGTCTTGGCCAGAACCTCGCCCGCATCCATGGTATAGCCCGCGCAATATTCGTCAAAGGCCTTGACGACGCGGCGGGGCGTATCGCGCAAGCCTTCGCGCGCGGGGTTCTCGCCCACCCAGGACAGCAATGTGCGAATGGCCTCTTCGGCTTCGCTGCGGCTTGGGCGCGGTGCGGCCGGTTTTTTCGGGGTGGCAGTTTCCTTTTGGGCGGCGGTTTTTTTCGTCGCGGATTTCTTGGCCATGCAGGTATCCTTTTTTGTCTGCTTTTCATTATAGGGTTGGGGCCTGCCCCGCGCCAGCCCCTATCGGCGCTACATCCGCCACACAATCAGCGACGCCGCGCTGCGGTAGGGGGCGAAGGCATTGCCGTGCAGGCGCGTTTCGTCCGGTTTTGGCCGCACGGGCAGTCCCAGCAGGTTTTGCAAGCCTTTTTGCAGGGCGATATCGCCCGCCGGCCACAAATCACCGCGGCCCAGGCTGAACATCAGGTAAATCTCCGCGCTCCAAAGTCCAATCCCTTTAAGGGTGGTGAGGGCGGTGAAGGCCTCCGCATCGCTCATCGAGGGAATATCGGCGGGGTCGAAACGCCGCGATATCATCGCCTCGGCCAGATGGCGCAGATAGATGATTTTCTGGCGGCTGATACCCATGGCGCGCAGGGCGTCGTCGTCTTTTTTCATCAGCCGGCGCGGGGTGATCTCGGGGATGGCGCTGGCCATGCGGTGCACCAGATGCGTCGCGACAGCGGTCGAAATCTGCTGGGCGAGGATGATATTTACCAGTCCCGCAAACCCGTCCGGCTGCTTTTTCCACGGCAAAATGCCATTTTTGGCATAGCCTGCGGCCAAAAGAGGGTTTTCCTTGCGTAAATATCGCAAACCGCGCCGGATTTCTGGTAAGTCCTTCAGCTCGGTATCCCCCTCCAGCCAGAAGTTCAGGGGTGATTTGTCTTGTTTTTCAATCATTTTTCATTATTTCTATTTATAATCTGATACTTGGACGCATAACACAAACAAAAGGGGATGGGTGGATATGACCTCGCTCGATGATCGCAAACAGGCTTTTGAAAACAAGTTTAAAATGGACGAAGAGTTCCGCTTCAAAGTCAACGCGCGCGCCGTGAAACTGATGGGCTTCTGGGCGGCCGAGCAACTGGGCATGTCCGGCGCCGAAGCCGAGGCCTATGCCGGTGAAGTCGTCGATGCCGATTTCGAAGAACCGGGCAATCAGGACGTATTCCGCAAGGTGCAAAAAGACTTCGCCCTGAAAGGCATGGACGTATCGCTGCACCATCTCGAAAATCAATTCAACGTCCATCTGGAAGAAGCCAAGAAAAGCCTGATGGAGAGCTGATCCTTCAGATTATTGTACGTGTTTGCAATAACCGCGCGCGGGGCAACCTTCGCGCGGTTATTCGTTTTCCTTCAAAAATTCGCGCGTGATGGCAACGGCCTCGGCCAAGCCGATACGCTCGATCGTCACCCCATCGGGGAAAGCGGCGGCCAGACGCGTAGGCAGGGCGCTATCCAGCATCACGAAAATGCCGCGGTCATCCGCACGGCGGATCAAACGGCCATAGGCCTGTTTGATTTTGAAGCGCGTCAGCATGTCATCGTACGCACGGCCGAAATGTGCGCGGCGTGCTTTGTGCAAAATGGTCGGGCGCGGCCAGGGCACGCGGTCGTAGACGCACAAGCGCAGCGACCGCCCCGGCACGTCGATTCCATCGCGTGTGGCGTCGGTGCCCAGCAGGCAGGCGTTTTCTTCTTCGCGGAAAATATCGATGAGCGTGCCGGTTTCCAGCGGATCAACGTGCTGCGCGTATAGCGGCAGGCCCGCCTCCGCCAGCGGCGCGCGGAGACGCTCTTCGGTCATTTTCAATCGTTGCACGGCGGTAAAGATGCCAAGCGCCCCGCCCCCCGATGCCTTGAACAGCTCGCGCATCGCGGCGGCCACGGCGTCGGGGTCTTCTTTTTTGACGTCTTTAATCACCAGCACGCGCGTTTGCGCGGCATAGTCAAACGGCGATGGCACATGAAACGATGCCGTTGTTTCGGGCACGGCCAGCGTGCCGATGCCGCTGCGCGCCAAGGGGGATTGCCAGCCCGCCGCATCTTCGTCGGTCATGTCGCGCAGCGTGGCCGATGTAACGGCGACACCCTGCGCGTGCGGCTTCAGCTTGGCCGCGAACAGCGCGGCGGGATCAAGCGCGTGGCGGTAAAAACCGACATCGTATTCGTGTCCTTCGGCGCGGGTGATTTCCAGCCAGTCGACAACGTCGCTGACCTCGCCCGCGCGCAGGCCGTCCAGCATCGATATCCAGCCGCCCAGCACATGCTGCGCGCGGCGGTTCAGCGATGTGGCCATAAACTGCAAACGCTCGCGCATGCTGCTGTCCAGCGTGTCGGCTTCGTCGTCCAGGCGCTCCAGAAACTTCTTCGCCAATGCCTGCATGGGTTTTTGAATATCGCGCAGGCGCAGCGACAGCGCATAGGCGGCTTCGAACAATCCGGGTATGGCGGGGTGCAGCGGCGTTTCAAGCCCATACATGCCGTTCTGGTTCGCTTCCGCATTGCGCGTTTTCACTTGCTGGCGGCAGAGGGTCAGGAATTCTTCGCATGCGCCCTTGGGCGCGCCGTCCCACAGGCGTTGGCGCCAGCCGGGCGCGGGCAGGGCGCGGCTGGCTTCGATGATACGGTCGAGCTCGGCTTTGGCCTCGTCATCGCCCGCAATCAATTCTTCGGCACGTTTTTGAAGCCCGCGTGCGCGGCTTTTCTGGCCGGTCTCCGCGCCCAGCAGCCAGCGGCGCAGGTCGGCCGTTTCGCTGCCGTCCAGATGGCACGAAAACGCGCCATCGGCGGCTTCGAACAGATGGTGCCCTTCGTCGAATACATAGCGTGACGGCAAGGTATCTTCGGGCCCGATCACGGCGGTCTGGTGCATCACCAGCGCATGGTTGGCAATGACGATGTCGGCGCGTTTCGCCTTGCGCACCGATTTTTCGACGAAACATTTATCAAAATGCGGGCAGGCGGCGTAAATGCATTCGCCGCGGCGGTCGGCGAAGCTCATGATGCGGTTCCAGCCGATCAGCCCCGGCAGCCAGCCGGGGAAGTCGCGCCCCGCCAGATCGCCATCGGCGGTGACAGACACCCAGCGCGCCATGAGCCCCAGTGCCGTGGCATTCAGGTCGTGCGTCATGATGCTTTGCGATTGCGCGATGTCTTCGAAGTTCAGCAGGCATAGATAATTCTCGCGTCCCTTGCGCGTGACGACTTTGCGCGTGCGCTGTATGGGGTCGTCATATAGCCGGTCCAGTTCCGCCTCGACCTGCCGCTGCAGGTTGCGGGTGAAGGTAGATACCCAGACGGCACCGCCGTTTTTCTCTGCCCATACAGTGGCGGGGGCGAGGTAGCCGAGCGTTTTCCCCACGCCCGTGCCGGCTTCGGCGACCACTACATTGGGCGCTTCGGGATGATTGCGCGGGGCGAAGGCATGGGACAGCGTTTGGGCGAAGGCGCGCTGCTGCGGACGGTCTTCGCGGCTTTGCTTGCCCAGCAATTGTTGCAGCCGTGCGGTCGCTTCGTCTTCGGTCACGCCGTAATGTCCGGCGGGTGGCTCCGGCGTGTGCTGCGCCCATTCGGGCAGTTTGTCCCAGATGCGCAGCGCCGCGCGGATATCGCCGCGTGTGGGTGGCGTGTCGGTGCGGCCAAGCGCGGCCAGCACCGATGGCGCCCATGGCCAGCCGTATTGTTCGGCCGCTTCGACCGATGCGGCGGTGGCGGCATTGTCGGCCTGGCCATGCATCAGCCCCATCATGGCGGCCAGCGCGGCGATGTCTTGCTGGCTTTGCAGGGGTTTTTCGCCGCGCGTATTATCGGCGCCCGCCGCGCCCAGATCGGCCAGCAAATGCCGCGCGATATCGCGCAGTGATAAACACTGGTCTTCGGCGCTGGCAGGTTCCAATAAATTCAAACGCCGTGCCATGCCGCGGGGCGTGGGCACGGTAAAGACGCCGGGATGAACGAAGGCGAAAAGTTCGAGCACGTCGTAGGCATGGAAACGCTCCATCCCCAGATGCGCGGCAATATGCGGGGCGTGGCACACCAACGGCATGCGCTGGCGCACCATCTGGCGGGCGGCATCGACGGATAGCGGCGTAAATTCGCCATCGGCCGTCAGGCAGAGCAGGTTCAAGCCATCCAGCACCAGCACAGGCGCCTGCGGCACCAAAAGGCGGCGCGCGGATGCGGCATTTTGCGGCATGTGCGGTGAGGTCGTCATGTTTCTGCTTGGGCTTTCGCGCAAAATCGTTCTTGGCTTGTTCTTATGTTGTAGCGGATTCTGCCGGCGGATGACAGCGGAAAGACGCGGCGAAAAGCGAATAAAAATGCGATTATTTGTGCGGCGGCTGCGGTTTCTTGGGCGCAGGCGGCAGCAGGTCTTTGGGGACCGGAATTTTGTGGCCCAGTTCATCGGGGAAGATATGGCCGATACGCGCGGCGACATGCGCGGGATGCCAATGCATATATATTTTTTCTTTCATGCCCTGCGGATTTCTGGCGGCAAGGGTATTCAGCGCATCGGCGATTTTAACGTTCATCACAACCAGTGTATCCACGATCGGCTCCACCCCTTGCGCATGGCCGGTGCGCAGCCAGACATTCCAGTTGCCCTCCGCATTACGTTTGGCGAAAAAACGGCGGCCACCGCGATCTTCCGGCAGTTTGATAACGTTCAGGTCTTGCAGCTCGATCGGCTGGTAATTCGCGGCCCTGGCGACGCGGGCGGCAAAGCGGCGGAACTGCTGCGACAGCGGCTCTTCACTCAGCGCTTTTTTGAGCGCATCGGGCAGCCTGTCAAAACGCATCTGGCGATCGGTGATATCCTGCAGCATATCTTGCTCGGCCGTATAGCCTTTGCCGATCAGGCGGCCGGCGCTCCGGGCGGCTTTTTTGATGTTGTCGAAAAACGGCGGCATGGGCGCGGTGCTTTCAAAGGCGGTAGGCTGCGGGCGGTCAAGGTCTCCGCGCAGGGTTTGTTCATGTCGCGCAGGCTAGCAAAGGCGTAAGATTATGTCAATGTGATGTAATTTTCGCGTTAAATCCTTGATTTGAACGCCTGTTTTTGGCACATATGCGGCCATCACCCAGAGGTTTTTTCTCATGCATATCCGCTGCTATCCCGTCGCTTCGCCCGAAGATATGAAAACATGCATGGAGATCCGCCACAAAGTTTTCGTCGAAGAACAGCAAGTGCCCGCCAATCTGGAGATTGACGGCCTCGATGCCGCCGCGCGCCACTTTGCCGTGCAGGCCGATGGAAACCTGATTGCCACCTGCCGCGTCCGCCTCATGGGCAGCGCCGCCAAAATCGAACGCGTGGCCGTTTTGAAAGAACACCGCAGCCGCGGCGTGGGCGGGGTTTTGATGAAATACATCTTGCAGGAACTGTCCAAGGCGGGCGATATTCAGCTGTTCAAGCTGAGCGCACAGGCAGAGGCCGTGCCGTTCTACGAAAAGCTTGGCTTCCGCACCCGCGGGTCCGAGTATATGGATGCCGGTATCCCGCATTACGATATGGTGCTTGAAAAATAACCAAACCGCCCAGGAAAGAGCGATAGATCATGTCCAAACAACAGCCCGCAGCCGAACAGCACGCCACCGATTCCAACGCCTTGATCGAGGCGAAAATCGAGAACATGAAGCAGCTGCAGCTGAAGGGCGTGAACCCCTTTGCCTACCGCTTCGACGTCACGGCCTATGCCGCCGACCTGCAAAAGAAATACGAAGGCCTGCAAAACGGCGAGACGACCGATGACGTCGTGTCCGTCGCGGGCCGCGTCATGTCGAACCGCAACTCCGGCATGTTCATCGACCTCAAAGATACCACAGGCAAGATCCAGATTTTCAGCCACAAAGAACACGTGTCGGCCGAGTTGCTGGAGCAAATGGCGTTCTATGACATCGGCGACATCATCGGCGTCACCGGCAAAGTCCGCCGCACCCCGCGCGGCGAGCTGACCATCAACACCGAAAAGGTCGAGATGCTGACCAAATCCGTGCGCCCGCTGCCGGAAAAATACCATGGCCTGCATGATGTGGAGCTGAAATACCGCAAACGCTATCTCGACCTCATCATGAACGATGAGAGCCGCGAGACTTTCCGCAAACGGAGCCGCATCCTCTCGTTCATCCGCCAGACCCTGACGGGCGAAGGCTTCATGGAAGTTGAAACGCCGATGCTGCACTCCATCGCCGGCGGCGCGAACGCGAAGCCGTTTCTGACGCACCACAATGCGCTGGATATGCAGCTGTACCTGCGTATCGCGCCCGAACTGCACCTGAAACGTCTGGTGGTCGGTGGATTTGACCGCGTGTTTGAAATCAACCGCTGCTTCAGAAACGAAGGCATTTCCGTCAAGCACAACCCGGAATTCACGTCGGTCGAGATTTATCAG
>VFQP010004465.1_pt1 | contig 13025 bp, 15 predicted proteins | sample 3512351 | NCBI WGS metagenome assembly VFQP01 (sample SAMN10412372, study PRJNA504923) | tailings metagenome | isolation source: Relicate 1 Philex TSF1 revegetated site | place: Philippines: Tuba, Benguet | collected 2017-08-29 | reverse complement strand
CGTACGCGTGCGCGCCCTGCATTGACAAGTACAGCACCCTGGACAAGGTGGCCACTTGCCTGGCGTGCGTGGCCGGCGGCAGGGCGACGTGGCAGTGCTGAGCAGCCGCGGTGGCCGTTTGGCAATCAGCGAAGCGAGAGGGAGGGAGACCAGGCTTGCAAGGGTAGGCGCCTGCCCCGTGACTGAACGCGCCAGCGCTGCAAACAGCGCTCAGGAGGGGCTTGCGGTGCAGGATAGCGCTCACGGGCACGTTGGCAGTGAATGCGCCCTCTGGGGGGGCTGGGGGCGGGCACCCTGCTGTATCATGATGCCCGGTGGCCGGCCACACGGCGTGCTGCACCTCGCCAGGGCCGCCATCGCGTGATGGTCAGGGTGAGAGGCCCCTGCTGCGGCCCTCAGCCGTCCGCGCACTGAGGGTGGGATCTGATCCGTTGGCCCCCTGAACGTGCGCCCAGATCGCGCGCCAAGCCTTGCCCCTTTCCTGGCGCGTGCTGTTTTGCGTGGCAGACGAACGGCGCCACCAGTGTGGCTTTTGCGGCGTCCTGCAAAGTCTGACAGGGAGAAGCCGGCAAGACTGTCTTTGGACGACGGCCAGAATGCGATCCAGCACGCAGCAGGCTTGGGCTTGCAGTGCCCAGGGCAAGCGGTACACGTGCCAGCGTCTTGTGCTGCTCGTCGTCCCACCATGATTCGGTTTGCGGCACGTCACACAAAACAGGCGCCGGCAGACAGACCACACCGCAGCGGCTTTCAGGCGCTCAGGGTCGGACGAAGCGAGCATTTCTGCAGTAGCACAGCGGCGCGCTTGGGCTGCCGCTTGCAGACACAAAAGCAAGAGGACGAGCACCACGCCGTGCACACACCAGCGGCTGCAGCTCAGGCACACTCGTGCACAGCTCAGGAGAACGGCACACGATGGCACCAGCGGCCGCGCTGCTGCTCGCGATGGTGACGGCTCTGCAGCTCGCCACTGGCGGCCACTGCACACCATTGGCCAACAGGTGCACGGCCGCACTCTTTGTGCGGAGAGCTGCTGGCTGCAGCGAGCCGCTGAGCTTCAAGCAGCTCCTCACCGCCGATGCTCTCTGAGTCGCAGGGACGGCGCAGCGCTGCTCGTCGAGCGCGCTGGAGCGGGCCGCTCGCTGCTGCAGGTGAGGCAGCTCGATTTCGAACGCAAAGAGTGTGGCTACAGTAGCCACACTCTTTGGCACTTTGAGGAGAGGAGCAGGCCAGCCACCTCTTTAGCTTGCAGGAGGACGCTCTGTGGAGGTGCTCAGTGTTTGGGAGGTGCTGAGAGGGCCGTTGACTGGTGGCTCACCTGGGCGCAGAACTCGGACGACCACCCGTGGGGCACGCTGCTGGGCAACTCGTTCTTCTTCTACGAGGCGCAGCAGTCGGGCGTGCTGCCCACCTGGAACCGCGCGCGCCGCGCCAACGGCGGCTGGCGCGACAACGCGCACACGACAGACGGCGCCGATGTGGGGTACGACACGTCGGGCGGCTTCTATGACGCCGGCGGTGAGCTCTTGTGCCTCTGAGCCTCTGACGCTCCCGAATCCCCGTGCAGTGGGGCCCCACCCGGTCCATGGTCCTCTCGTCACGCCTGTTCACATCCCGTGCCGTGCGGTGCGTGCTGTCCCTGCCGCAGACCACGTCAAGTTTTTTGTGCCCTTCACCGCCGCCTTCGCCACGCTGGGCCTGGGCGCCGTGATCCACGAGGACGGCTACCGCGCCGCCGGCGAGTGGGACAACATGGCGCGCAACCTGCAATATGGAGCCGACTACCTCATGAAGTGAGTTGGGCGCCCGCAAGTGCCTGCCTGAGACTCGCTCGCTCGACGGTGCCCCGCCGCAAGCATATGCACCTTCCACGTCCCGTTGGCCTTGTCGCAGGGTGATCAACCCCTCGCTGGGCCGCTTTGTCGCCCAAGTCGGCGACACGGGCACGGACCACAGCTTCTGGGGCCGCCCCGAGCAGCAGTCGGGCTTCCGCCCCACCCGGACCAGCGCCAGCGCCGACATCCTGGGCAGCGGCGCCGCCGTGCTGGCCTTCACGTCCGCCATCCTCTCGCGGCCGGGCGCCTGGCAGAACGCGGGCATCGCCGCCAACATGCTGGCGCGGGCGCGCAGCCTGCTCAGCAGCGCCGACGCCAACCCCCGCACCTACGTGGACAGCGCCTACTCGTCAAGCGTGAGTGAGCGTGGCGGCAAGGTGGCTCGCACACACGCACCCCGACCGCCTCGGCTGCAGCTCGAGCTTGGCAGAGCAGACGGGCCAGAGGCTGCTGGTCTGTGGGCTTGCCTCGGATAGCGTCACCACGCCCCGCTGCTGGCATTGCAGACGTTCACGGACGACGTGGCTCTTGGGTACCTGGCCGTGTGCTACGTCGACTCGCTGTCCGCGGCCTCCACGCCCGCCAGCTGCACCACCGCCCTCAACAGGTGCGCCGACACTGCCGGCACGTGGATGCGCCACACCTGCCTCCTGGCGCGGTCTGGAGTGAGGAGCAGGGGTCAGCTGCAGCTGCTCCTGGCTCAACCACCGCCGCTGCCTCACGCGACTCGCGATGTGTGCAGGTACCAGACGGCCAAGGGCTCGGGCTTCTTCTCCGTCAACTGGGACTGGGACAACCAGTTCTTTGCTGCCTCGGCGCTGCTGCAGCTCATCACGCCGCGCCTGCGCACGCTGATGGGCGCCCAGCCCAGCTTCACGGTGAGCGCGCTCATGGTAGGCCGCCCTGGGCGCGGCGGCGGCGCACACTCGTAAAGAATGCTACCTGGCCAGCGACGGACTTGGCGGCGCAGGGTAAGGCAGAGGGCGTGCCTGCTCGATTGGGACCTCGATTGGTGTCGCAGGACGCCGCCGACTACATGTCGCGCACGCTGGCGGGCTGGCAGGACACCACCAGGCGCTGCCCCTCCTCCGTGTTTGACGGCAACTTCCAGGTGCGTTGCGGCCGCGTGACCCGACCCCGGTCCAGGCAGGTCCACTGCGCCGGGCTCAGCGGGCCGCACGCAACCTGCGCCCTGCGCCGCTGCGGGCGCAGAGAGAGTCTCGGGCTCACCACCACGCGCGAGTGCGTTTGCTCCTCCCCTCGTGCGTGGTGTGCAGGTGTGCTACACGCCCGGCAACCTGCCCTACCTGACCAAGTGGGGGTCGCTCAGGCACGCCAACAACGCCGGCTTTGCCGCCACGCTGCACGGCAGGGCGCTCGGCGCGCAGGGCAGCCTGGCCGCCGCCAGGGCCCAGAGGTGAGGGAGGGACGGCTCCCTTGTTTGCTGCCGGGTACGGTTCCACGCCGGCTCCTGCGGGCAGCTCACCGCGTGCCCCCCCCCCTTGATGCCATGAACCGCGTGCTGCCAGGTGCTGGGCCCGGGGCCTCCTGCGGTACACGGCGGGCAGCAACCCCGCCGGCCAGAGCTACGTCGTCGGCTACACGCCCGCCGGGGGCAGGGCCGCTGACCGCCCGCACCACCGCTCCTCCAGCTGCAGCCCCAACGCCGGCACGGCCTGCGGCTGGAACGAGTTCAACTTCAACGGGCCCAACCCCAGCGTGCTGCGCGGCGCGCTGGTGGGCGGGCCCAACAACCTGGACCAGTTCAACAACGTGCGCTCCGACTTTGTCGCAAACGAGGTCGCGATCGACTATAACTCTGGTGCGTCGTGCTGCGGTGCACGCTTCGCGGGGCCTCGCTGAGATGTGGCGTGCGGAGCGGCTGTCGCGCGACCCGGCACGCGACTCGCATCACGTCGGCGCGCGCACTCGCTGGTGTTGCCCGCAGGCTTCACGGGCAGCCTGGCCGGCACGGCGTGGGTGACGGCGAGGCTGGCTGCTGCCGGGTGCAGCTGGGCGACGTACTGCTCGGGCGGCTGCGACGGCGCCGTCGAGGGCAGCGCGCCAGTCGTATCGTCCCCTCCGCCGCTCGTGTCGTCGCCTCCGCCGCTCGTGTCGTCGCCTCCGCCGCTCGTGTCGTCCCCTCCGCCGCTCGTATCGTCCCCTCCGCCGGTCGTCCAGTCGCCTCCGCCGCTCGTATCGTCCCCTCCGCCGGTCGTCCAGTCCCCTCCGCCGCTCGTATCGTCCCCTCCGCCGCTCGTATCGTCCCCACCACCAGCCACCGCTCCCGGTGCGTCTGGGCTGACGCCACTGGGCGGCGGCGGCCGCGTGGGCGCACTCGGCGCGCGCAGGCCCGCGCTCAGATGCCTCTGGCCTGGCAGTGGTGCAGCTGCCGCTGATCGAACTCGCTGCCAACGCGCAAGGTTCGCATGCACCTTCCGCTCGCAGGCCCCACCGGGACCGCCACCCTCGCCACCTGCACCGCCACCACGCCCTCAGGCGCCCAGTACGCGTGCGGCCAGTGCACCGGCGTGGTGCGTGCACACAGCGCTTGACGGCTGGCCCCGCGCTCAGGATGTGCGCAGTCGCTGGGGCCGCGCGCCCGGGGGAGCGACGCGGCTGCGCCGCTCAATCCCTGACCCGCCCTGCGCCCCCGCCCTACTGCACAACCACGCCCCGCAGACGGCGGTCCTGCGGCCGTCCTGCTTCGCCTGCCCTCCCGCCCTGGGCACCGCCTTCCAGGGCGTGGCGTGGGCGTGCCCCTCCACGTGCGGCAACCCCAACATCGTGGGCCTCACGGCCGCCTCGGCCGACTCGTGCGTCGCCTGCCTGAGGCTGACGGCGCCCAGCAACTGCCAGAACTGCCTCACCGCCGCCGTCAACCTGGCCACCCGCTTCCCCGGCCAGGACATTTCGGCGCAGCGCAACGCGTGCTACGCGTGCTACCAGGTGCGAGGACGCTGCGTGCGTGCGCGTCTTGCGTCGACGGAACGCGTCAAAAGAGCCAGGCTGTGCGGAAGAGGCCTTGCCGAAACGGGGCGGCCCGCCGGTCACCGCTCCAGCAGCAGGGAGGACCAACTTGGATGTGGCCCAGGGACTGCGTGATGCTGCGCAGCAGGCGGCTGTCCTGCAGCGTCATCGTCACGTCTTGTGCGCGGCCGCGTCACCTCCTCACTGCAGCGCCTCCCTTGTGACGTGCGCTGCTTGCTTGCTCGCAGACCGGCGCCGACACGTACGCCTGCCCGCAGTGCCTCGGCAAGAGCACCCTCGCCGCCATCAACACCTGCCTCACCTGCGTGGCCAACCGCCAGCAGCCGGGATGGATGTGCATTGCGTAGGGGGGCTCGGGCTGCCTTGCGGCTCAGCGCGCGCGCCGCCGCGCGCGCCCACTCGCTCGCGTGCCTCCTCAATCAGTTGTTCTCCTGAGATGGGACCTTTCAGAGCTTCAGCGCCCGGGCAGGACTTGGACTTGCAGGAGGCACCAGGCCCGTTGTGCATGACTCTCCCGGGCTTCTGCGACGGCGAGGCAGGCAGGCGTGGGGCTGCAGCAGCAGGCGTGCCGCGCGCGCCCAACCCAGCGTTTTGCCTTCTTCCTTCCTTTTTGCCTGCACTTTGCCTCTGAGGAAGACATGGCAGACGCGGTGCGGGAAGCAGGTGTGCATGGCCTTGGAGGAGGGCCAGAGCCCCGTTTTGGTGCCGCTGACGCTCGGACGTGTGCGCTCGGCGCTTCTCCCGTGGCGTTATGCCCCTTGTGATTGGCGACTGAGGAGAAAGTAGCGGACTGCCATAACTGCTCTCCCAAGTGTGTGAATAGGACCACCCTGTAGCGAGCGCGCTGCAGTGGTGGCGTGCTGGAACCCCCCTGGTCTCTCTCTTTTCACTGCACGGCATTGCCGTCCACCCCTTGTGGATGCGTCCGCCTGGACCGGACAGGCGCTCATGGTCAACTGTGCCCTCTATAGAGATGATGGCGTAGAAAGTCGACCGCGAACGGCCTGCAAGACGGCCCTGATGAGAATTCTTGTGCGCCGCTTGGCTGCCGTGCGTCTTGCCTGCATGGGCATCGCGGCGGCTGGCCTGCTAGCCAAGAGCCCACCCTGTTTTGCTGCTGCTCAGTTGCTGCTGATGGTGATGATGGCGGACGTTGGTCTCGCATGGTGGCGATTGAGGTTTCCTTGCACGTGACGGGACATGCAAGCGCGTCGTGCAGATCTCTCCGGCGGGGCAGCGTCACAGGCCCGAGATCTCCAGCTGGCCGTAGTCAATCTGCACATCACAGCATCACGCAGGTGGGCAGCGTGGTGGACCGCACACGAGGCAGCGTGCCCCGAAGCCTGGCATGCGAGCAGAAGCAGCCCTCTCACCAGCTCTGGCGAGGCGTCGTACGGGCGGCGCAGCAAGCCGCTCTGGCGCAGCACGTCCAGCTCGTCTGCAGGCAGCACCACGCACGACGACGCAAACGTTTGCGCGGTGCAGAGCGCGAGCGCGCGTGTGGGCAGAGCGCCTTGGCGCCCAACCCTCGTGCTGCGTGCGCACCTGGGCGCAGCGTGAGCCCGGCGCGGGCGCAGGCCGTCAGGAAGGCGTCCAGCGTCACGCAGCTCGTGTCCTCCCCGTCCATCTCCTGCACACACGCACACACGACGCACACCACAGCGCGGTGACTGCCACGCTCGAGAGTGCTCACGAGGCGTCTTGACGCACCCAGGCGTCCACAGCCAAAATTCAACCCCAGCCGCCTGCCTGACCTTGAGGGTGGTTGCCAGGTCGGGCGCCGAGAGCGACGCCGCGGCCACGCGCTCGGTGGTGGCCCTCAGCGACGTGCTGACGGTGCACTTGTGCCGCGACGTGACGGCGGCCGTGTGGATGCTCGTCACGTTGTACGTGCCCTTGGGCGCGTCGCTGGGCGGCTGCACCACCGGCTTGATGTTGCTCGTCCGCATCAGCGACTTGAGCCCCACGACAGTGGCGCCGCTGCCGGCGCCGGGCGCGCCGTCGTCGTCGCCAAAGGCGCCGTTGCCGCTGTGCGCCCGCGAGACGTGGTGCAGGTAGCCGCGCATCACGGGGTTGCCCTGCGGCGCAGCGTCAGCGATAAGGGCGGGGCGATGAAGCCCAGGGCGGCGTTGCGCACGCAGGGCCCCTCCTACTGGACCACGGCATCCCGTGGCTGAGGTGGTGCTTTCCCGCTGAGCCGGCCGAGCGGTCTTTGTGGCGTTGAATCCCGCTGGACGCCCTTTCCAGGAGCGCGCACCTCCGTGTACCCCAGGTGGCGGGCGGTGGTGGGCCCCATCTTGTGCGTCATGATGATGCTGAGGCCCTGCCGGTGACCCAGGTTGTCCAGCCCCTCGAGCACCTCCTGCCAGCGCACCGTGCCGTCGGCGTTGCCAAAGGCGCCGCGGATGCTGTGCACCTGGCTGGGGCTGACCTTGACGCCGCCCAGCGACAGGCCCGCCTTGAAGTCCTCGATGCGCACCTGCGCTTGACACTCGTGTGGGGCACCCACCTGGGGTGGAGGGCCGCAGCCTTGGAGACTGCGTGGCGCACCCGGGTTAGGGCGGCACAGAGCTAGCGGGCCAAGGCGCACGTGCACCGACGCTTGCCCTGGCCTGGGATGGTGCCTAATCCTCCTCCCTGCTGATTCTTCTTGCTTGACGCGGGCGGTGGCCCGTTCCGTTGATGCAAGATGCACACACGCGCACACACGCACCGTGCCGTTGCCCAGGTCGTGCTTGGCGTAGAAGGCCTCGAGCGAGCGCGCCTTTTCGGCGTACCCCTGCCGCCAGTCCAGCAGCGCCTTGAGCTCGGCCAGCGCCAGGCGCGTGATGGGGTGCTGCGTGTACAGGGCGGCCGCCTGGGCGCTGGGGTACGCCGCGCGGAAGAGGTCGGCGCCGCCCATCTGGTGATTGTGTGGCCGCCGAAGGGGATGGACTGCAGGAGCAGCAGCAGCAGGAGATGCATCAGGAGATGCATCAGCAGCATCAGCACGAGATGCAGTCAAGCACGCTGCGCTGCAGGTTGCCGTGCCCTCTGCATCTTGCTACAGCGCTCTCTTTGGGCGCGGCAGGTGGGCGACGTCGCGCAGCAGGGGATGCGCGTGCCGCGAGCTGTATCGACCCACGCAAGCGTTTTGCGCTGCACCCAACGCCGTCTGCAGAAGGTCGCTTGGGCTGGTGGGTGCGCTCACCTGGCGAGGTGCAGCAAGTGCGCTGGGAGAGGAGGCCTTCGCGCGCAGCGTCACGAGAGCCTGGTCGCTGTCTCTTTTGTGCTGCGCAAACGCTACGTGGTGCTCCTCAGTCGCGATGCTTCGCCCGAGTTCGGCCGAGGCGGGCGGGGGCTTGCATATGGCTTGCACGCCGACAGCAAGAGGGTCAGCAGCAAAGCTACAGCAAGGTGACAGCATCCATGTCCTCCACTCGCTCTCTCCACTCGCTCTCGCTCTCCCAAGCACACGCACGCCTCTACAGCATCGTTCCGGCAAAACCCGTGCGGCGGGGTGCGCAGGCCGCAGCGCACCAGCAGTGCGCACCGCTCTCTGGTACACAGGGTCCACAGGGCCCGCCGGCCCCAGGCCACCTCAAACCTCAGCGCGCTCACAAGGGCACACCCGTCGGCGCCCACAGCACCCCGGGGGCGCTGACTGCCCTCCTCAAGGGAAATGAGCGAAAGAGAGGGATCAAATGCGCAGGATCTGCGTCACGTTGTTGAAGCAGATGGCCAGCCACTCGTGCTGCGTGCTGCTCCACTGCAGCTGGTTGATCTCGGCCGCCGCGCCGTACGCCAGCACAGGATCGAGGCCCCCGCCCGACAAAGCGTCCGCCCGCCCCCCGCCAGGGGCCCCTGCTCCGCTCCGCGCCCCGGCGCCCGCGCCCGCGTGGTGGCCGTTGCTGCCCGCCGCGCCGTCGGCGGCCGCAGTGCCGCCAGACGCCCCCGCCGAGGCGCCGCCTGCGCGGATGAAGCGCCACCAGGAAGCTGCCCTCACGCTGCTCCCCCTCTCCTGTCCCTTGCTCTCGACTTGAAGAACAACGCGCAGACGCACCTGGCGCCTCACCTCCTGCCGCCGCCGCCGCCGCCGCCCCCGCGCCGTCCTTGCCGCCCTGCTGGCCGAGGCCCTGCAGCTCCCAAATGAGCACCTGCGCACACACCCACGCACGCGGCTTGAAGTTGACCGAACAGCGGGGGCAGAGCCTCTCTGCTCCCCAGCGCGGGCGCGCTCTGCTGGATGTGGCGAGAAGGCCCCGCGCGGCCGGGACGCCTGCGGTCCCGCCGCACATGCGGTGCGGTGTGCACGCGAGGCCGCCTGCCCCCCCGGGCGCCCGCGGACCTGCGCGTCGTCGCCGGCGGTGCAGATGTAGGACGAGGTGTGCGGCGCCCACGCCACGCAGTTGACGGGCTGCGAGTGCCGCCACAGCTCGGTGCACGGCACGCTGGGGTACCTGCGCAGTTGCAGGAGTACGCCCACGCAGCACCGGCACACGCACGGCCGTCACGGCGGCGGCGCCTCACTGACCCTGCGGTGCCAACGCCCGCCGTGGAAGTGTCCTGCCGCCGCTGCGCCGGCTGCGCTCGTCCGGCGAGAAGACGCTGCGGCTGCTGAGGTGCTCGGCGTGAGCTGCAGGCAGCGCTTGCAGCGGCTGGGCTCGTCCACTGCACGCGTGCTGCAGCTGCTCAGGCCCAGCATGAGCTTCGCCTGCGCGCACCTGATGTCGAGGATGATGGTCCGGTTGGAGTCGAGGCACAGCGTGGCCAGGTACCGGGGGTCCTGTGAGCGCGCACGCGCACGCGTCCGAGCGCCTCACACCAGGCGAGCGTCAGGGGCTGTGTGCGCGGCGCGAGGCTGGCAGCCATGCCTTTCAGGTGCTTTGGGCCTTCCACCACCCGTGTGTTTGTTGATCACCTGCTTGTTCCAGGCCAGCCTCAGCAAGGGCACCGCGTCCGCCGTCTCGTACACGATGGTGGAGTGCTCCTTGTCCCTGCGCACCAAGCAACAACGCCGCCACCCACCCACGCGACGATGAGACAGCGCCAGCGGGTGGCTGGCAGGGCGTCGAAGCAGCTGCCCTGCCCAGCACCAGGAAGCGGCGTCGAAGCACCGCACGCACCTGAGGTCAAAGATGCGCACGCTGCCGTCTGCCGAGACGGTGCCAAACACCGTGGGGCCGCCCCAGCAAATGTCGTACACCTCCTTGTCATGCGCAATGAGCTGCGTGTCCACCACGCCCCTCTGCGCGCACGAGGGCACGGCCCGCGCCAAACAGCCCTCCCGTGCCACGAGGTGACATGCCCCATTTGGCCTCACGAGGCACGGCGGCCGTGTGCCCCAGCAAGCAAAAGCGCGCGGCCGCCTGCCTGGCCCACGCCCGTCTTCAGAGGTGCACGCCAGGTGGCCACGCAGGCTGCTGCTCCTCCTGCACGCCTCCCTCCCTCACCCACTTTCCCGTTGCCTGGCGCACGCCTCGCCCCGCCCCGCACGCGCACCTCGAGGTCCCAGATGGTGCACGTGGTGTCAATGCTCGACACGCCTAACCGCCGCGTGTCCACCTCGCTCCAGTCAAACGACGTCAGCGGCGCCGTGAACTTGCTGCTCTTGCCCTGCACACACCGCCCACACGCCAAGCGAGCGACACCTGTGTCCTCTCTGCGCCTCCCTTGGCGGACAGGACAGGGCGCACAGCCCACTGCGCCGTGGCGCGGCGTGGCGTGGGTGCCACAGCTGCCCCCGCTCACTCACGTGCGTGAGCAGCCTCTCGAGCTGCACGCCGTCCGAGTGCACCCGCCACAGGCGCAGGTACTCCCCCGTGGTGGCCTGTGCACGCGCGTGGGGCAGGGTCAGGATCGCGCCCGTCCGCATCAAGTCAGTGGAGGCCAGCAAAGACTGCCTTCTCGTGTGTTGATCCTGTGGTTCCTCTGCAGCATGTCGTGTGGGCCTGCGGCCAGAGCGGGCGCGCTTCACTGGGGCGCTATCCTCTCGCCGGGGCCTCACCAGGAGGTCGGGTTTGGCGGGGTCCCTGTCCGGCAGGAACATGAGCTTTGTGGGAGGGTAGTCGTGGCGGAAGGTCATGTTGGGCAGCGGCGCCAGCACGCCGCGCTCCTCGTCCACTGCAACCGGCCGGGGGCGCGTGCCGGGCAGGTAGGTGGTGGGCCCGCTGGCCACACGCACCAGCCCCGCAGGCCTCCACACCGCGGGTGGGAGCAGCGCCGCACCTTGTATGAGCTGCACATGGTTCTGCGTCTCCTCCCTGAAGCTCGCCACGGCCAGGCGCAGCGGCTTGTCTTGCCGGACCTGTCGCGCCAGGCAGCGAGCCAGGAAGCGTTCCCGGTGGCGAGCCGACCACAATTGAGAGCTGCCAGAGACCCACAGGCAGCGTTGCGAGCGCTCCCGGCCCGCGCAGCTGCGCGGTTCCACGGGCGCGCCCAGTCATCAGGTGGGCGATGCCGCACTCACGCTCCAGTTGCACGCGTAGACCAGCGACTCGCACGAATAGGAGTAAGTGGTGCCCTCAGTGCCCTCGGTGCCCATCCCTGCGTCGACTGCGAGGTGCGGTTCTCCGCTCAGGCTGGGAGGAAGCAAGCTGCGAGTGGCGCTGGACACGCGCTGCAGGTGCTGATGCTGAGTCGCAGGTGGTACGGTCCTGCCATCGGAGCCCCTGGCAGCTGGGGACGCTCAGCCAGCGCTTGGACTGGACTGGCGCATGGACTCTAGGGCTTGGATGCCGCGATTGAGCACGCACGCCGCTGCTGCGGCGTGTGCGTGATCAGCATGAAGCTGCGGTGCTCGTCGGCTCCGCGTGCTTGGGCCAGTGGCCCTGCCGCGCAGGGATGGGGCCGGGCGACCATCGCGCCGTGGGTGTCGGTGAGCGTGCACGGCAGCGCGCGTCCCCCAGCAGCAGCACACTGACGTCGAGGCCGTGGCGCATTGACCGGTGGCGTGGCGTGGGGCGCCTTCTGCGCCCTGGGAGCCCCTGATTGGGCCACCGTGGGGAGCGCAGCGCGCGCAACTGGGCACAGGGGCAACGCGATCACCCTGCGCACGAGTGATCGATCGCTGTGCTGCGCTCCGGTGTGCGCAGGAGGCTGCTGCGCGCCTACACCTGCAGCATCGGTGCCAGAGCAGCAAGCAGTCGCCCCACCACCAGGGAAGCAGCGTGCAGACGAGCAGCAGCAGCAGCACCGGCAAGGGCTTCAGCCCATCACCTTCATCAGGGGCAGCGGTGGTGCACCCGCACGCCAGCAGCGGCACGGGCGCCCGCTTCCTGGCGTGGCTCACGGTGCGGCGCAACGCCGCCATGCACGCGGTGTGCAACTCCAGGCACAGCCGCTGACGGTGGTGATGATGGCACCCCATGGTGCCCGCGCGCAGGAGCAAGGCGTGCCGGAGCAGGCCGTCACGCTCATGAGCGTGGAGCCCTCGCTCAACGCCGCGCCGCCAGACGACGCAGTGCTCGTGCCGAGCTCCTCCTCCTCACCCAGCAGCAGCAGCAACAGCAGCAGCCAGGCACAGCCGCAGGCGGCGGCGGCGGCGGCGCAGGCGCAGCAGCGGGGGCACGCGGCGCCGCAGCAACCGCACGCCCGCCCCGTCGACATGGTGGTGGCCAAGCGGCGCGTGCGCGCCGGAGAGGTGGTGCTGCGCATACCCGAGCGCCTCGTGGTGACCCTCGACCGCATTTTTGAGAGCGAGTTTGTTGGTGCGTGCGCGGCGTTAAGAGGAAGGGGCAGCGCGGCGGGCGCAGCAGCAGCGGCCAGCAGAGAGGAGCAGGCAGAGGGCCCTCAGCAGTGCGTGTGGCTGTGCGTGCGTGTGCAAACGCAGCCGAATTGCTGACGACGGACAAGCTGAGCGAGCTGGCGTGCCTGACCTTGTTCCTCATGTTTGAAAAGAAGTTGGGAGAGGAGAGCGAGTGGTACCCCTACATCAAGGTAAGGGTGGGCTGGAAACGGGAGGGGGTGGCAATGACGGAGGCGGCAGCGGGGCGCCTCTGCTGGCGGTGGTAGCGGCGGGCGCCGCCTGCGCTGCCCTGACGGGGCGCAAGCGTTGGTGCCAGCGTGGGCGGCCGTCGTTTGTTTGCTTCCGCAGGAGATGGACCGGCACCGGGCGCGCGGCACGCAGGCGGTCGAGTCGCCGCTGCTGTGGGACGAGGACGAGGTGGACGACCTGCTGCAGGGTGCGCTGCAAGAGGGGCGGGGGGGGGGGGCGCCCCT
>VFQP010004462.1_pt1 | contig 13031 bp, 9 predicted proteins | sample 3512351 | NCBI WGS metagenome assembly VFQP01 (sample SAMN10412372, study PRJNA504923) | tailings metagenome | isolation source: Relicate 1 Philex TSF1 revegetated site | place: Philippines: Tuba, Benguet | collected 2017-08-29 | reverse complement strand
TTGCTAATGAAGCGTCGGAGCTTCGTCTCCTTTTTTTGAGCGGAGAATCACAAGACAATACGCGATCAGACTCCAAATCGGTACAACGATTCCAGAGATAGGATTATCCGCCCAGACTTCTAACCCTTTGAATGCCAAAACAGACACCGTACAAAGAATGGCGAACAAGAGCAGGAATTCCATCGTGAGAGTCCAGCGAGTATCTGGCTTCAAACCAAGACTTCGCTGTTTGGCCGACCGGTAGGCGAAGGCACCAAAGATCATGGTTATTCCGCCATCTATGCTGTCGGAGGAAACAGGTGGTTGGAGCCCGCCCAAGAAAGTGAATACTCCAACAACAATTGCTATCCATGAACCAATGAAAGATCTCACAATTCTCTAGGCTAACTGAATAGCGTAAAGATAAAGACGATCGCCTAGTGCTTGAATCTGATGATTGTGATTGGTGGGCCTGCTAACGGGGTTCCGAGGGCGGGTGGGATGAGGGATTTTGCCCGCGCGGGTGGCTTTGAAGGCGGTTGGCATAGCGCCCTCCTTCAGGATGAAGGTGCTGTGTGCGATCCACTGAAGTGGACGGCGATTTTTGGACAACAATTCAGCGATTGATTAAGTGGGCCTAGGCTTCGAGAATGAAGCAGAATCGATGCCTCGAATCCGCACGAACCACCCACCGGTTCCAATCAACTTTGATCACAGATCCACTCCATACTCGCTCCAGTGCACGACTCGTCCTTGCTCACAGACCTGGTTGCCCATGATCGCCGTCAGGGCGCCGGTGGCTCCTACGATGATGTCGGCGGGGACTTTGGAGCCGGTTAGGATGGCTTTGAAGAAGGCTGTGGTGTGGGCGTCGTTCTTTTGGTCCACCTTTGGGGTCAGCATGCGCTGTTCCTTGCCGTCTAGGGAATAGAACTGGGCGGAGTTCATTAGTTCCACGGCTCCCTTGCTGCCGTAGACGTTGATGATTTGGTTTGCTGCCGGCATGCCGCGGGGATGGAAGACGAGTTGGGTGAAGGAGAGTTGGACGCCGTTCGCATAGTCATAGGTGATGCTTTGGTGGTCCATGATGTCGCGGCCTGGGGGAGAGTTTTTGTAGAGTTTTACTCCTCCGAAGCCGGCGGCGCGAGTGGGGTGTTGCCCGATCACCCAGTTACAGGCGTCCAGGTTGTGCACGGATTGCTCGACCAGATAGCCGCCGGATTTTGCCTTGTTGAAATACCAGTCCGAGGATGGGCCGTTGTGGTCGAGATCCGCGCTGGCGTGGCGTTGGGCTTTGACGAAGAGGATGTCACCTATGGCACCTTCGTGGATTAGGCGGATTGCCTCGCTCAGTTGCGCGTAGGAACGAAGCTGCTGGCCTGCCTGGAATACCTTCCTGGTGGCTCGCGCTACTTTGAGAAGCTCTTTGATTCCTTCGGGCGTTGTTCCGATCGGCTTCTCACAATAGACGTGCTTGCCGGCCTTCAATGCCGCAACGGCCATCTCCACATGTAGGTGTGGTGGGGTGGCGATGTAGACGGCCTCGATGCTTTTGTCGTCCAGTACCTTTCGCCAGTCTGAAGTGGTTTTGGGGTTGAACTTTGCGGCTGCGGTGGCGGCTTTATCGAGGCGCTCCGGCTTCAGGTCGCAGATCTGGAGTACACGTGCTTCCGGTTGCTGCATAACCTCTTGCAGAAGGCCCGAACCTCGATTGCCTACGCCGATCATGCCGACTGCCAGGGTGTTGCCATCTTGCGCAAAGGCAGCATGGGCGGCGGACAAGCCTGCGGCGTTTACGAAAAAGGATCTTCTGTTCATTTGGTCTTCTCCTATCAATTCTTTTCCAAATGTGTAGTCAGGCCACGGAGCACGCTGGCGATGTACTCGCGGCTGCGGCGCGCCAGTGCGTCCACGTGCTCCGCACTTGTGGGACGCGCAACGAGTGGTTCGAAAATGTTCTCGAAAGTGAGCGGAATGGTTAGCCCGGTTTGCATTACCGGAGCGAATAGTTTGTAGTGATCAATCTCGCCAAAGCCGGGGCCGCAATCCTCGTCTTTGGGTGTATTGCGATGATCCTTGATGTTGAACGCGCGGATGTCGCGCCAGCAAGTTTGGATGTCCGCGATGGGATCGTGATTCTCGTAATCGAGTACGTTGCCGGCGTCGTAGCAGACCTTTACGCTTTCGTGCGCCACTTCCCGCACGATCTTGGCGCAGTGGGCGCCTGTGGCGGTGTTGCCGCCATGCTGCTTGATGACGACCATGACGCCGGCCTTCGCGGCGGCGGGCGCCATACGCTTCAGGTTTTCCACGAAAGCATTGTACTCGCCGCCGCCGGTCTTTCCGAAGGTAAGGAGAAAGCGTATTTTCGCGGCCGCGGCCTGTTCGATGCGCCGCAGATGCGCGTCCAGCGCATGCGCCGCTTCGAGGTTCACAGTGGAGAACATCATCACCGGCTCCAGACCCATGCCGCGACAGCGTCCCGCCAACTGTGCCGCTTCGGAAGGCTTTGCGTTGACCGCGAGTACTGGCTTTACTTTGCCGTCCTCTTCTCGATGGGTGACGCCCCAAGCCGCGTATTCGTATCCTGCCGCTTTGATTCCGGTGAGAGCGCGCTCCAAAGGAAAGGCGGCGTAGGGAAGGGTCATGCAGGCGAATTGAAAGCGCGTAGGGGCGGCTGGTTGCGCTTGGGCAAGGGTTGCGATGGAAGAGGCGTGCAGGAATGTTCGGCGAGAAATCAAAGCAGATCCTTCACTTCAACTTTAGGGTAGATAACGGACCGAGCAGAGGACAAAGCCCGTGGGCTGGCCGCTTTTTGTTCTCTGCTCTCTGGATTCCCAGAACGAGCCAGAAATCTGGTGATCTGGTAATCTGGCATTGTGAAGACGACGCTGAATTTGCCGGATGAGCTGTATCGGGAATTGAAGGTTCGCGCGGCGCGTGAGGGCGTGCCGGTTACGGATTTGGTGGTGAAGGGATTGCAGATGTTGATGGCGGCGGGAACGCCGAAAGCGCGGCGGATTGAGTTTCCTTTGATTCCCGCTAAGAAGTCGTCGAAGCGATTGACCACTGCCGATGTGCGGAAGGCGATGGCCCAAATGGACGCGGAAGAGGATTTAGCGATTGCCGCAACTGGCCGACGTTAATGTGTTGCTGGCGCTGTGCCATGGCCAACACGCTCACCATGAGCTTGTGCGGGATTGGCTTTCGGAAGTGCGGCAAGTGGAATCGGTGGCGCTTTGTAGGGTGACGCAACTTGGCCTTTACCGCTTGTTAAACAATCGAGCGGTGATGGGCCAGGATGTGTTGGATCCCAAGCGCGCGTGGAAAATGGGGCAACGACTTCTTGAGGATGATCGATTTGTGTTTCTCGAAGAAGGCCGAGAGATTGAGCGATGGATTGGGGAATTCCTTGGCGTAAGGAGAAATTCGCCGAATCTTTGGACGGACGCTTATTTGGCTGCTTTTGCAGCAAGCGCTGGAATTGAATTGGTGACGCTGGATCGCGATTTTGCCAAGTTTGATGGGCTCAATTGCAAGATCTTGCTTGCTGACCGTTGAGACCCATCCTAAAGAATGAATGAAGTGCTAGGCGGCGTGCGCCGTGGGGCTGAGTTGCTTGACGATTTCGCCGACGAAGACTTTGGCGTCGCCGAAGAGCATTAGGGTGTTTTCGAGATAGTAGAGGTCGTTGTCGATGCCGGCGAAGCCGGGGTTCATGCTGCGCTTAACGACCATGACCGTGCGGGCGAGGTGGGCGTTCAGAATCGGCATGCCGGCGATGGGGCTGTTGGGGTTGTTGCGCGCGGCGGGGTTGACTACGTCGTTGGCGCCGATGACGAGGGCGATGTCGGCCATGGGGAAGTCGGGATTGATCTCCTCCATCTCAACCAGCTTGTCGTAGGGGACGTCGGCTTCGGCGAGGAGTACGTTCATGTGGCCGGGCATGCGGCCGGCGACGGGATGGATGGCGAAGCGCACGTTGACGCCTTTCTTGGCGAGGGCGTCGGCGAGTTCGCGGAGTTTGTGTTGGGCTTGCGAGACGGCCATGCCGTAGCCGGGGATGACGATGACGTTGCGGGCGGACTCCAAAAGATAAGCGGCTTCTTCAGGGGCGGCCGAGCGGTAGGGGCGCTCGGTAGTTTTCTCCGTGCTGGTTTGGAGTTGCCCGAAGGCGCCGAAGAGGACGTTGGAGAAGGAGCGATTCATGGCCTTGCACATGATGACGGCGAGGATGAAGCCGGAGGAGCCATCGAGGGCGCCGGCGACGATGAGGAGTTTGTTGTCGAGGGCGAAGCCCATGGCGCTCGCCGAGAGACCGGCATAGGAATTCAAAAGTGCAATTACCGTTGGCATGTCCGCCCCGCCGATGGGAACGATGAGTAAGACGCCGAATAAGAGGGAGAGGCCGGCAAAGATGGGGAAGAGCCATTGGCTCTCGGGCGAGACAATGAGCGCCACGCCGAGCGCGGCGGCGGCGACGAAGACGAAGAGGTTGACGAAGTTCTGGCCCTTGTAGGTGAGGGGACGGGTTGGTAGGAGTTCCTGGAGTTTACCGAAGGCCATGAGGCTGGCGGTGAAGGTGAGGAAACCGAGGAGAATTTCGATAACGAGGGCGGTCATGGTAACCGTGCTGGGCGTGTGCCGGTAGTATTCGGCGGTGCCGATGAGCGCGGCGGCGAGGGCGCCGAAGGCATGGGAGACGGCGGTGCGTTGCGGCACGGCGGTCATGGGCATGAGGTAGGCGAGAGGGACGCCGATGGCGGAACCGATCAGGAAGGCGGCGAAGATCCACTGGTATTCGACGACCTCAAAACGCAGTAAGGTGCCGACGACGGCGAGGAACATACCGACTTCGCCTGCGATGACGCCGCGGCGCGCGGTGGACGGCGAACTCATCCACTTGAGAGCGAGGATGAAGCCGGCGGCGGCGAGGATATAGAGCAGGGGCAGGATGTAGGTCATCATTACGCGCCTCGCTTCTTGAACATCTTGAGCATGCGGTCCGTAATCAGATAGCCGCTGACGAGGTTGATGGTGGAAGCGACGACGGCGATGGAGCCGAGGACTTTGGACCAGAAGGGCGCGTCTTTGGCGCCGGTGATGAGGATGGCGCCGACGACGGCGATGGCTGAGATGGCGTTGGTGAGCGACATGAGCGGCGTGTGGAGCAAAGGAGAGACGCCGCGGACCAATTGGAAGCCGAGGAAGGCGGCGAGCATGAAGATCCAAAGGGCGGATTCGTATTCCTTCATTGCCTTATCTCCTTAGGGCCAGCCTTCGCTACAGATTCGAGAACGCGGCCGTTGATAATTCTGCCTTCGTGGGTAACGAGAGTATCGCGGATGATGGGGTCTTCGTGATTGAGGGCAAGCTCGCCTTTGGGGGCGATGAGTTTGAGGAAGCTCGAAACGTTCTGGGCGTAGAGGTGGCTCGCATCGCGCGGCAGGTGGGAAGCGAGATTGGTGGGGCCCATGATGAGGACGCCGTTTTCGAAAACGGTCTCGCCCGGACGGGTGAGCTCGCAATTGCCGCCGCGCTCCGCCGCAATGTCGACGATGACGGAACCGGGCGCCATCGAGCGAGCCATTTCGGCGGTGACGAGGATGGGCGCACGCTGCCCGGGGACGGCGGCGGTGGTGATGACGACGTCTTGTTCGCGCAGGACGGCGGTGAGGAGTTCGCGTTGTTTGGCGTAGAAGGCGGCGTCCATGGCTTTGGCGTAACCGCCTTTGTCTTCGGAAGAGGCGGCGTCGATATCGAGGGTGACGAATTTGCCGCCGACGCTTTCAACTTGTTCCTTGACGGCGGGGCGCACGTCGTAAGCGCTGACAACGCCGCCGAGACGCTTGGCCGTGGCGATGGCCTGGAGGCCCGCGACACCAGCGCCGAGGATGAAGACCTTGGCGGGGGCGATGGTGCCGGCGGCGGTCATCATCATGGGGAACATCTTGGGAAGGGCGAGCGCGCCGAGGATGGCGGCGCGATAGCCGGCGAGGCTGGCCATGGAGGAAAGGGCGTCCATGCTCTGGGCGCGGGTGATGCGCGGCATGAGTTCCATGGCGAAGAGACCGACGCCGCGGGAGGCGAGCTCTTCGCATTCGCGCGGCGTGGTGAGCGGTTCGGAGAAGCCGACAACGAACTGGCCGGAGCGGAAGTGGGGAAGATCGGAGCGGCCAGCGTCGGGATTGGCGCCGAGGGTGCGGACTTGCACGATGACATCGGCGGCGCTGAAGATCTTGTCGCGGGATGCGATGCGGGCGCCGCGGTCGAGGAAGAGGGAGTCGGGAAAGCCGGCTTCGAGGCCCGCACCTTCCTCGATGAGAACGGACATATCGAGTTTGCAGATTCCTTCACAGGCGCGGGGCGTGAGCGCCACACGCCTTTCGCCTGGGAAGGTCTCACGGGGAACACCAAGCGTTGTAGGCATAGAACCTCCGGGGGAATTCTAGTTGAAAACTTTAACGATTGCATGGGGGTGGTGGAATCGACTTGTTGTTATAGAATCGGAGCGACGTGAAAGCAACCGACGTTGGGAACCCCAACTACTTCCACAAAGTCGTGGATTGTCAATGGGCTTGTCCGGCCCACACAAACGTTCCGGAGTACATCCGGCTGATCGCCCAAGGGCGGTATACGGACGCGTATTTATTGAATCGTGAGTCCAACGTGTTCCCAGGGATTTTAGGGCGAACGTGCGACCGTCCCTGCGAGCCGGCTTGCCGGCGGGGGCGCTTGGACGGCAAGCCCGTAGCGATCTGCCGCTTGAAGCGCGTGGCCGCGGATCACCGGGATGAGGTGAAGCACCTTTTGCCGCAGGCTCCCGCAAAGAAGAACGGGAAGCGCATTGCGTGCGTGGGCGCGGGGCCAGCTTCGTTGACGGTGGCGAACGATCTGTTGCCTCTCGGATACGAAGTCACGATTTTCGAGAAGAGCGCGAAGCCAGGCGGACTGATGCGGAGCAATATACCGTCCTTCCGGTTGCCGGAGAGCGTGCTGGACGATGAGATCGGGTACATCGTCGATATGGGCGCGAAGGTGTTCTACGAGACGCCGGTAGAGAGCATGGCCGCGCTGTTGGAGCAAGGATTCGACGCGGTGTTCGTCGGTTCCGGCGCGCCGCGTGGGAAGGATCTCGACATCCCCGGGCGTCACGAGACCGACCGCATACACCTGGGGATCGACTGGCTGGAATCGGTTTCTTTTGGACATACCGAGAAGATCGGCGACAAGGTGTTGATCATTGGCGTGGGCAACACGGCGATGGATTGTTGCCGGACTTCGTGCCGGCTGGGCGGGAAAGAAATTAAGGTGATGGCGCGGCGGCCGCGGGCTTACTTCAAAGCCTCTCCTTGGGAATTGGAGGATGCCGAGGAGGAGAATATCGAGATCGTCATCAACCATGCGCCGAAGCGTTTTGTGATTGAAGACGGCAAGTTGACGGGGATGGAGTTCGAGAAGTTGGAATGGGATGCGGAAGCGAAGAAGTCCAAGGTGACGGGAACGGTGATCCTGCCGGCGGACGATGTGATTCTGGCGATTGGGCAGGAGAATGCGTTCCCGTGGATCGAACGAAATCTGGGTATCGAGTTCGATAAATGGGAAGTGCCCGTGGTGAATGAGAAGACGATGGAATCGACGCGGCCTGGAGTTTTCTTCGGCGGCGACGCAGCCTTCGGTCCGAAGAACATCATCTGGGCGGTGGAGCATGGGCACCAGGCGGCGATCTCGATTCACGCATATTGCGAAGGGCTCTCCTTGGAGGAGAGGCCGCCGCAGGGGATGAATTTGATTTCGCAGAAGATGGGCTTGAGCGAGTGGAGCTATCACAACGACTACAACCCGGCGGCGCGGCAGAAGATGACGCATGTCGAATTGACGCAGCGTTTCGTGCAGTTGAATGTCGAGGTGGAGTTGGGTTTCGATGCGGCGCAGACGGCTCGCGAGGTGCAGCGTTGTTTGAACTGCGACGTGCAAACGGTGTTCCGGGCGCCTAAGTGTATTGAGTGCGACGCCTGCATCGATATCTGTCCGGTGCAGTGTTTGACGATCACGCGCAACGGCGAGGAGACGGATCTGCGGCTGCGGCTTTCGGCCCCTGCGTGGAATCTGGATCAGGATTTGTATGTGTCGAATCCGCTGCCGCAAACGGGGCGGATTATGGCGAAAGACGAAGATGTATGCGTGCACTGCGGGTTGTGCGCGGAACGTTGCCCGACGGCGGCGTGGGATATGCAGAAGTTCGAGTTATTGAATCCATTGGCGGGGCAAACGACGTGCAGTCAAGCGGCGCTAAACGCGTAAACGATTTTTCTTTCAAGCTGGCGAATGTGAACGGGAGCGGCTCGGCCAGCGCCAATGGGCTGTTGATGCAGGCCATCTTCCGTATGGGCGTGCCGGTATCGGGCAAGAACCTGTTTCCTTCGAACATTCAGGGGTTGCCGACCTGGTATGAGATCCGGGTGAACAAGGACGGCTATACGTCGCGGGCGCTCGAATACGACCTGATGGTTGCGATGAATTCGCAGACTTATGCGGCGGATATCCGGGAGGCAAAGGCGGGCGGTTATCTGCTTTTCGACTCCACGTGGCCGCTGGACCCGGCGATGCTGCGGGACGATGTGGAGTTTCTGGGCATTCCGTTTGCGCGCATGTGCAACGAGGCCTTTCAGGAATCGCGTGAGCGAGTGTTGATGAAGAACATCGCTTATGCGGGGTCGCTGACCTGGCTGCTGGGCATCGATATGGAGATTGTGGAAGGGCTGCTTGACGAGAAGTTTGCGACGAAGAAGGCGCTGCGGGCTTCCAATACGAAGGCGCTGATGTTAGGGCGCGACTACGCCGAGAAGCACTTTCCGGATGCGTTGCCTTTCCGCTTGGAGCATATGAACGCCAACGATGGGAAGGTTCTGATCGACGGCAATTCCGCGACGGCGTTGGGCTGTGTTTATGGTGGCGCCACGGTGGCGGCTTGGTATCCGATTACGCCCGCTACCTCGGTGATGGATGGCTTCAAGGAGTTTTGCGAGCGTTACCGCAAGGATCCGGCGACGGGAAAGAACAACTACATCATCCTGCAGGCCGAGGACGAAATTGCGGCGATCGGCATGGTGATCGGTGCGATGTGGAATGGGGCGAGGGCCTTTACTTCCACGGCGGGCCCAGGAATCTCCTTAATGAATGAGATTTTGGGTTTGGCTTACTATGCGGAGATCCCGGCAGTGGTAGTGGATGTGCAGCGCGTGGGGCCATCGACGGGGATGCCAACGCGGACGCAGCAATCGGACTTGCTGGAATGCGCCTACGCTTCGCACGGGGACACAAAGCACATCCTGCTGATGCCCGCGAATCCCGCAGAGTGTTTTGAGTTCGCCCCGAAGGCATTCGATTTGGCGGAGCATTTTCAAACGCCGGTGATCATGCTGTCGGATTTGGATATCGGGATGAACGATTGGGTGGTGCCGCGCTTCGAGTGGGACGGCAGCTATCGTCCGGACCGCGGATCGGTGCTGAATCTCGAAGAGATCGAGAAGCTCAAGAAGTTTTCGCGCTATCTGCCTTCGAACGGAAGCGCGGTGGCGGCCAGGACATTGGCTGGCGTGCATCCGAAGGCGGCGTACTTTACGCGGGGATCGGGGCACAACAAGTTCGGCGGTTATACAGAGATCCCGGCCGAGTATCAGGAAGTGCTGGACCGCTTGTTGCGCAAGCACAATGAGGCGAAGAGCTTTGTGCCCGCGCCGGTTATCGAGTCTAAGGCCGGGGCGCGTTTCGGATTGATCACGATGGGCGGCTGCGACCTGGCGGTGCGGGAGGCCTTGGCGCGGCTGCGCGATCTGGGCGTGGAGGCGAGCTATATGCGGGTGCGCGGCTTCCCCTTCGGCGAAAGCGTCGATGCCTTCATTAACGATCACGAGTACTGTTATGTGATTGAGCAGAGCCGCGATGCGCAGTTGCGTACTTTGCTGTTGAATGAGACTTCGGCGACGAAGGATCAACTGCGTTCGATTTTGGTTTATGGCGGATTTCCGCTGAGCGCTTCCCACGTGCTGCAAGACGTTCAAATTCTAGAGGAGACCTCGCTTGCCCTCCATCGCTAAACCCGTTGCCATCCATCCCAGCCTGCAGAAGAACGCACTGGGCCTGACTTTGAGGGACTACGAAGGCGCGATGTCGACGTTGTGCGCGGGTTGCGGGCACGACTCGATCACGGCTGCGATCGTGAAGTCCCTCTGGGAATTGTCGATGCCGCCGCACCGCATGGTGAAGCTGAGCGGCATTGGATGTTCGTCGAAGACGACGACGTATTTTGCGAGCGGGGCGCATGGGTTCAATTCGGCGCATGGGCGTATGGCGCCGATTGCGACCGGCGCGAATGCGGCGAACCGGGAACTGACCTATGTGGGCGTCTCGGGGGATGGCGATTCGCTGTCGATCGGGTTGGGGCATTTGTGCCACTTGATTCGGCGGAACGTGCGGATGACCTACATCATCGAGAACAATGGCGTGTATGGATTGACCAAGGGGCAGTTCTCGGCTTCGGCGGATGTGGGTTCGAAGAGCAAGCGCGGCGAAGAGAATCGCATGGCGCCGATCGATCCGATTCAGTTGGGGTTGAGTATTGGGGCGACGTTTTTGGCGCGGAGTTTTTCGGGCGACAAGGAACAACTGGTGCCGATTTTGAAGGCGGCGATGGCGCATCGCGGTTGCGCGATCGTGGACGTGATTTCGCCGTGCGTGACTTTCAACGATCATGCAGGTTCGACGAAGAGCTATCTTTATACGCGCAAACACGCGGTGCGGGCGACCGAGGCGGACTACGTGCCGCCGGCGACGGAGATTGTGGCCGAGATCGGGGCGGAGAATACGACGGCGGTGACGATGCACGATGGGAGCGTTGTGCGTTTTCGCGCGGTGCCAAAGAATTACGATCCGACGAATCGTTCGGCTGCGCTGGCTCTGTTGAAGGAGCATCAGGATCGTGGAGAGATTGCTACTGGCCTTTTGTTTTTGGACCCGACGGTGCCGGATGTGCACGAGATGCAACAGACGCCGGAGCGGGCCTTGATCGATATTCCGTTTGAGGAGTTGTGCCCTGGTGGAGAGGAGTTGCGCGCTCTAATGGACGAGTACCGGTAGGGCGGGGAAGCGCGCGGCGCTGGAGGGACGGGGCTGGTTTCTGGTGAATTTTGTGCGGCACTTTGTATTTCTATTTGCTTTGATCGGTTGGTTTGAGTTGTGGGGGCAGCGGGTGGGGGAAGTGGTTCCGGCCTGGAGCGAGGGGACGCTCGACATCCATCACATCAATACCGGCAAGGGCAACGCGACGTTCTTTCTGTTGCCGGATGGGACGAACATGCTGGTAGATGCGGGAGCGGCTGGGCGCGACGACGCGCGTGGGGTGCCGCCGAAGCCGGATGCTTCGCGGAAGCCGGGAGAGTGGATCGCTCGCTATATACGGCAGATGCTGGGGGCGGCTGGACGCGAGGCGGTGTTGGATTACGCAGTGATGACGCATTTTCACGACGATCACATGGGACGCGTCGCTGCTGACTCCAAGAATTCTTCCTCAGGCACTTACAAGCTGTCGGGCATCACCGAAGTAGGGGAACTTTTGCCGATCCGGCGCATCTTGGACCGTGGTTGGCCCGGTTACGATTTTCCTTATCCGGTGCGCGATGCAATGGTGCAGAACTACCGGGCTTTCCTGAAGTGGCAGGTGGAAAAGAAGGGCATGAAGGTAGAGCGCTTCGAGGTGGGGCGGAACGATCAACTTGTATTGTTGGGGGCGCGGGCGAAGTATCCGAATTTTGAGATTCGCAACGTGGTGGGGAACACCATCGTATGGACGGGGGTGGGCAACAACACGCGGCAGAACTGGCCGGACTTTGCGGGCTTGAAGCCAGAGCAGATGCCGGGTGAGAATCCGTTGAGTCTGGGCTTCCGGTTGAGCTATGGGAAGTTTGATTATGGGAGCTTCGGCGATATTCCAGGCGTGGTTCCCGATGGTGGCGGGCCTTGGCAGGATATGGAGACTCCGGTGGCGCGAGCCGTGGGACCGGTGGAGGCGTTGTTGTTGGATCATCACGGCAATCGCGATTCGACGAACGCCTTTTTGTTGAGCAGCTTGCAGCCGCAGGTGATGCTGCTGCATGCCTGGTCCTCGAATCATCCGGGAGAGGACGTGCTCCATCGCATCTACTCGACGCGGTTGTATCCGGGCAAGCGGGATTTCTTTTCCACGAATATGGCGCAGGCCAATCGCGACGTGATTGGGACGCAAATGGAGCAGATGAAGAGCCAGCAGGGGCATATCCTGTTGCGCGTGGCGCCGGGCGGAGAGAAGTTTCACGTGATTGTGCTGGACGATTCCGCCGAAACATTCCGGGTGAAGGCAGTTTTCGGGCCTTATCAAAGCCGTTAGGAAATTGGATTGATTCGCGCAGTGCTTGAATAGAGGCAATGATGCAGCGGTTTTGGATTCTGGGATTGCTCGCCATCCAGAGTATTGCGGCGGTGGAGGCAGGAGTAGCGGCTGTGGATATTACGCCACCGAAAGGGGCGCCGTTAGCGGGGTATTATTTCAACCGGGCGGCGACGGGGACGCATGATGCTTTGCGGGCAAAGGCGATTGTGCTGCGGGATGGCGATACGCAGTTGGTGCTGGTCACCTGCGATCTGATCGCGATGCCGGAGGGGATTGTGGCGCGGGCACGCGAAGCAATTCACCGCGATACGGGCATCAAGGCCGCGAATGTGATGATCAGCGCGACACATACGCATACGGCGCCGGTGGTGTTGAGCGGATTTAGCCGCTATGCGCTCGAGAGCGAGATGTTGCGGATCGCACAAGAATACGCGGAGGCGTTGCCGGGTTTGATTGCGCGGGCGGTGGTGGAGGCGAGTCGTAGTTTGCAGCCGGCAAAGTTGTTTGCGGCGATGGGGAGTGAAGGGACGCTGGCGTTTAACCGGCGATTTCACATGCGCGATGGGAGCGTGGCTTGGAATCCAGGGAAGACGACGACGGCGATTGTGAGGCCGGCGGGGCCGAT
>VFQP010004461.1_pt1 | contig 13031 bp, 11 predicted proteins | sample 3512351 | NCBI WGS metagenome assembly VFQP01 (sample SAMN10412372, study PRJNA504923) | tailings metagenome | isolation source: Relicate 1 Philex TSF1 revegetated site | place: Philippines: Tuba, Benguet | collected 2017-08-29 | reverse complement strand
GAGTTGCGGGCGCGTCGCTCCGGGGCAAACGGGTGTGCCGCTGCGGGCGGAGAGATTGTAAATGCCGGGCTTGGTCTTCGCGCCGCCCGCGAAGCGCTCGAGGCCTGCCAGAATGCCGTCGATGCGCTCCGAGTTGCGCGAGAGGACGCCCGCAAACGTGCTGATGCCGGTGATGGCGTCGTGGAGCGCTGCGCTGTTGTCGTCGATGACCTTGTCGAGGCGGCTCAGGGTGCCGCGGGCCGACTGCGTGAGCGTCTCGGTGCTTTCAGGCCCGGCTTTCAGCAGCGGGATAGCGCCACCGGTCGCGGCAATAGGCGCAGCGCCGGGCGCGCCTCCGGAGAGTTCGATAACCGGTGCGCCGGTCAGCCCCTGGAAATCCACGTTCACGACGGTGTCGGAGCGCACGGGCGCGGACCTGTCGACGGCAAGCGTAACAAGAACGTCTTTCGGCGCATCCGGCAGAAGCTCGATGCTCGTTACCTCGCCGACGCGGATGCCGTTGAAGAGGACGCTCGCGCCCTTGACCAGGCCGGACACCGAACTCTGGAAGCGGACTTGGAATGTCTGGCGGTCGCCGAGCCCGCCCGTATTGTGCAGCCAGTACACGAATGCGAACAGCGCCAGCGTGACCGCGAGGACGAAGGAGCCGACCAGGGTATATCGCGCGTTGGTTTCCATGTTCGGCCTCAGGGCTCCGAGTTTGCAAGGCGAGAGTTGAGCGCCGTCGCGCGACGGCCGCGGAAGTAAGAGCGGACCCAGGGATGCTCGCAATCGAGCATGGAGGCGATGGATCCGGTGGCCACGACGCGGCCATCGGCAAGGGCGCCGACGCGGTCGCAGATGGTATTCAGGCTTTCGAGGTCGTGCGTGATCATGAAGACCGTGAGCCCGAGCGTTTGCTGCAGCGTTCTGATCAAGGCGTCGAAGTCACCGGCGGCGATGGGGTCGAGACCGGAAGTCGGTTCGTCCAGGAACACGAGTTCGGGATCGAGGGCCAGCGCGCGCGCGAGCGCCACTCGCTTCGTCATGCCGCCGGAAAGCTCGGACGGCATCTTGTTGTGATCGGCTCTGCGCAGGCCCACCATCTCAAGCTTGGCGGCAGCCATCTCGTTCATCAGGCGCGGGGGCAGGTCGAGATATTCGACCATCGGAAACTGCACGTTCTGCAGCACCGTCAGCGACGAGAAGAGGGCGCCTTGCTGGAACAGGATGCCCCAGTGCCTTTCGACGCGCTGGCGCTCTTCACGCGTCGCCGTATCGAGGCGGGTGCCAAGAACTTCAATAGTGCCCGCGCGGCTCGGGATGAGGCCGATGATCGTGCGCAGGAGTACGGATTTGCCGCTGCCGGAGCCGCCGACAAAGCCGAAAACCTCGCCGCGCCGGACATCGAACGTGACGCGATTGAGAACGGTCCGGCTGCCGAAGCCGACGACCAGGTCTCGCACGGATATAACGGCGTCTTGTGTCATGGCCTACATGTCAACGGCGGCAAAGAAGACGGCGAACAATCCGTCCAGCACGATAACGAGAAAGATGGATTTCACGACTGAGGCCGTGGTCTCACGGCCGAGTGACTCCGCGCTCCCCTGAACGGCGAGCCCTTGCGTGCAGGCGACGATGCCGATAACGAGCGCCATGAAGGGGGCCTTGATCATGCCGACCTCGAAGTGGGTCAACGAGATGGCTTCGCGCAGCCGATCGATATAGATGGCTGGGCTCATGCCCCCATAAAGCCAGGCGACAAGCCCGCCTCCATACAGCGCCGCGAGCGCGCCAAGAAACGCGAGCATCGGAAGCGCAATAATCAGAGCGACGATGCGTGGCAGGATCAGGACTTCGACGGGATCGCGGCCCATGGTGCGAAGCGCGTCGATCTCCTCCCGCATTTTCATGGAGCCGAGCTCTGCCGTGTAGGCGCTGCCCGAGCGGCCGGCCATCATGATGGCGATGATGAGCACGCCGATTTCGCGCACCACCAGGATGCCGACCATGTCGACGACGTATGCGTCGGCGCCGAATTTGCGGAAATGGAAGAAGCCCTGCTGGGCGATGATGCAGCCGATGAGAAAGGTGATCAGCAGCATGATCGGCACAGCTTGCCAGCCGACCCGATCCAAGTGGTGCAGTGTCGACGTCAGCCGGAAGGAGCGCGGATTCTTGATCGCGCGAACGAGCGCCAGGACCACGGCGCCGAGCATCGCAGCGAAGGCAAGGAGTTCATGTCCGAACTTCACAGTCTGCTCACCGAGCCATGCGATGCGCTCAGAGAGGGGCGTGACAGCCGGAGGCGACACGGCGCCGTCCCGCTCCGTCCTGCGAATCTGGTCGTAAAGGCTGCGATAGCGCTCAGGCAGTCCGGCAATCGTGGCCGTACTTTTCGCGCTCTCATGCGTTCGCGCCAAGCGCTCTACCAGCCACGCCCCATAGGTGTCCAACGCGGTGATCTTCGCCAAGTCAATGGTGACAGGCTTGCCGGGAGGGGCCGAGCGAACGGCGTCATCGACGAGGCCGTCCAGTCTGCGTGCGTGCTCGACTGTCCAGGCGCCAGCGGCCGTAAGCTCGAGTCCTTCTGCTCCGGGCCGTGCGACCAGCGAAGGCGGTGAGCTCATTCCGTTTCCACTCGTTTTCTCGGGCTCACCGGTCACGCGTTCTACTTCCGCGACAGGCTCACCGTGACGCTCTTGAGGTTCGTGCCCTCGGTCGCGATCGCCACGTTCTGCTTCGTTCGATCATAGGCGATCGAAATGCTTCCGGCCACGCCGCCGGTGAACGAGAGGGTGAGCTTTGTGTCGGTCAGCTTGCCGGTTACGTTGCCGCCGGCATTGTAAGTGCGCTCTTCCCAGTTCCCGCTCAGGGAAGATCCATTCGCGCTGAGCTTCGAGCGCATCTCGATCTTGTTGGTCTGGCCCTGGCAGCGGACGGCGATGCCGAGTTGAGACCCGCTCCCGGTGTAGTAGGCATCGCACTTGAGCTTTTCGGATGTGCCGTCGACGAGTTTGTAAGTGCCGCTGCCGCCCCAGGAACCGAGCAAGGGCTCGAACGTGGGTTCAGCGGCGCTCGGGGTCGCGAGCGCCGTGAGAATAACTGGCGCTGCGAGCGCGCAAAGAACCCAACTCAGCAGAGCACCACGAACAGAATTCATGCAATTCCCTCGGTTTTCCCTCGCGAGTCGATTGTCCGACGACGCCGCGCCTCAAAAGACACCGAATATGGGTCCGGCGCAACACACCATGACGACAAGATTTGGCTTGGTCGTGATGTGACAAGGGCCAGCGGTTAGGCTGGCCCTGCAGAAAGTGCGTGTGCGCCGTGTAGGACACAATCAGCAGCGGTAGGTGACCCAGATGTTGGGTTCGGCATACCTGCCCACGCCCCGCTCGAGGTCGATTTCGACGGGAACGAGCGCTCCATCAAGGGCGTAGGCGCCCGAGCGTTCGTATGTCTGGCCGGACCAGGTTTCCCAGAACGCGATCGGCTCCTCGACGACCATCGACCGCTTGCATGGGCCGACAAGTTTGCCACCGGAAGACAGGTGACTGCGGACCCAGGGATCGTAGATGCGGCCCTTTTCGTCGGTCCAGGCGATGTAATCGTCGATGTCGACCCACGGGTGGCGGGCCTTGGACGACGGTCTCACCGCCGCGAGCACGGCACCAAGCCCCTTGGATTCGGCAAGCTCGCACATGGCGCGGAGCATGCGGCGGCCATAACCCTTGTTGCGGTGGACGCGCGGGATCGACATGGCGAGGCCGCCGAGCACCGTGTGCGGGCCTTGAGGGCGGGCGCCCGTTTCGACGACCCAATCCCAGCCCTCCTGCGGAAGATCGTCAGACCCCGCAAAGCTCAACGGAACGCTGTTGAAGACGGCGACAGGATAATCTGTCTCCGGATCAACAAGGCAAAGCTGATAGTCGGAGTATTGGTCGAGAAGTTCTTGGTAAAAGTCGTAGTGAGCGCGAGTGTAGTTCAGGAAGCCTAGCTGGCTCCAGGCGGCTTGCTCTATCGAGCTGGCGGCTCTTCTTAATTCTTCACTATGGGCACGGGTACGAATTACGAGGTTGTCGTCCATGAGTGGGCTCGGACTCTTAGAGCTACGCAGTTACAACTGGCAAGTTTAACTCCCAGTTAGTCAGCGTTAATAAAGCGTTAATTCAAATTAAGCAACCCTAAAAAAGGGTTAACGAAATCGTGAGCTCTTAACAAATGAGACGCAAGTAAACCCGGTATTTACGCTAATTCGAAAGTGAACGCTGTTGAACATTTCAATAAACAATGACTTAGGCGTTCGGGGTAATGCTGCGGGTGTAGTTCATCCAGGGTTCGCAAAGCTTATGCTGCTAGGAGATACAACCGGTCTCTATGATGGCGATCTGCGTCGCTTGACGCGGATCATTCGTGGTGCCATCGCCTTCTTCGGCGTGGCTTTGCTGGCCATCATTGCGTTCGCCGGCTGGTCGGCCAACAGGTCGGCGACCGACATCGAGCGGGCGTTGCTGGACAATGCCCTCAACCAAAGCATCGCCGCTGTCCTCGATGGACAAAAGAGCGTCGCTTGGTGGGATGAGGCGGTGACGAACACCCAGGACGGGGCGATAAACCTCGACTTCGTTGACGCGGAGTTCGGGATTTTCCTCACCGAGACCTACGGCAACAACGAGATTTACATCCTGGATGCAGGCGACAAGCCCGTTTACGCCTACACCGATGGCGCCCGGGCCGATCCTGCGGCTTTCGAAACCCGCAGATCCACGCTTGCGCCGATCGTGAACGAAGCGCGCAACGGGACGAAGCCCGCCAGCCTGAAGGCGCGGCCGGACGAATTCGGGCGTGCCCAAACGACCTACAAAATTCTCTCTCGCGCCGTGAAATCCGCTCAGTGGGCGGGCCACATCATTTCCGTCGACGGCAAGCCGGCGGTTGTCGGCGTGATCACGATCATTCCGAACGTCGACCTCGATCTGCTCAAGGAGCCGCCGAAGCTCCTCGTAAGCGTGGTGTACATCCGCGAAGAGTTCATCTCGAAGATTGCCCGCACCCTGCTGCTTCCCGATCTTCAACTGACGCCCGAGCCGGTAACCGCAAGCGGTGTCGTGTCCGATGAGTTCGTCGGCGATGACGGCTCGCCCGTCGGCTACTTGTCCTGGACCACGCGCCGGCCCGGCCAGATCCTGCTCACGATCATCCTGCCGCTCGTCGCTTGCGGCGTACTTGCGACGGGGCTGCTCTCGAATCATATGTTCCGTCGCTTGAGGCGGGCTTCGGACGAACTCACGCAGCGCGAAGCGCGGTCCCGTCACGCTTCTAAGCACGATGCGCTATCGGGGCTGCCGAACCGCCTGCATATGGTGGAGGCGGTTGAAGCGCAGCTCGCGGCCGAGAATTTCGGTGCGCACGGTGAGCGGGCTCTCGCGGCGTACATCGACATCGACCGGTTCAAAGACATCAACGATACGCTCGGTCATGAAACGGGCGACAAGCTCATCAAGGCCGTCTCGAAGCGGCTCACAAAACGCCTGCGTGCCGACGATTTCCTGGCAAGGTTCGGCGGCGACGAGTTCGCTATTCTTTGCGTGTCCACAGAAGCCGATGCCGATACCAAGCTAGCTGGCCGCATCGCGACGGCGTTCGAAGAGCCGTTCGCGATCGAGGGGCACACCATTCGCGTCACGGCATCTGTGGGCCTTGCAAAGGCGCCGGACCACGGTCGCTCGGCCGACGAACTCATGCGTCATGCCGATATCGCGCTCTATGAGGCGAAAGCGCAGGGCCGCGATCGCGCGATCGCGTTCTCCGCCGAAATGGGGCGGCAGGTCGAGACAAGACGCTCCATCGAAGTCGATCTGCGGACCGCGATCGATCGCGAAGAGCTGCGCGTGCACTATCAGCCCATCGTGTCGTGCCGGACCGGTGCGATCGTCGGTGCCGAAGCGCTCATGCGCTGGCGCCATCCGTTGCGCGGTGAAATTTCGCCGGCGGTCTTCATTCCGATCGCCGAGAGTTCGGGCCTGATGCCGGCGCTTGGAAACTGGTTGCTGGCCCAGGTGATGCGCGACGCCAAGCGGTGGCCGCATCTCGAGATCGCCATCAATCTTTCGCCGGTTCAGTTCACGCATGGCGACTTGGCGGATACGTTGCGCCAGCTTTCGCTGGAGCATGACGTTTCGCCGAATCGCCTTGTGCTCGAAATTACGGAAGGCGTGCTGCTGGAGGCGACCGACGCGACAAAGTCGGTTCTGCAGTCCGTGCAGGCCATGGGCTTCAAGACGGCGCTCGACGACTTCGGAACCGGTTATTCAAGCTTGGCTTATCTCTGCAACTTCAAGTTCGACAAGATCAAGATCGACCGGTCGTTCGTGAGCAACGTGTCGAACGCGCTGACTTCGCGGACTATCGTGCAGTCGGTGGTTTCCCTTGGACGCGGCCTCGGCATGCAGATCGTCGCTGAAGGTGTCGAGACCGAGTACGAAGCCCTTATGATGAGCCATTTCGGGTGCACGGAGCTGCAGGGCTACTTCTTCTCGAAGCCTGTCGATCCGGCGCAACTTACCGTCTTGCTGGAGAAGTTCGAACCGCGCCGCGTTGCTCCGGTTTCGGAGCCGGTGCAGCTCAAGCCGCTCGATGCCGAGCCGCCGCGAGCGTCGACGGCTTGATTTTTCGCCTGCGTTGCGATCTCTGTCAGCGCGACAGTGGCGAAGGCAGGGGCTGGCGGCGGGATGCACGACAAGGACGGCGCGAAAGCAGCCGGCGGAAACGCCGACTATCAATGGGCCGAGTTCGACTCAGAAGCCTATTTCCAGCAGTACTACGGCGAACCCCATCCCGATGATGACCTCGTGGCGCGCTGTGCAGCGCGCGCGCTCATCGGCGCGCTGCCGATGGGCGCCGACCTCGAAGTCGTCGATGTCGGGACCGGTCCCAACCTCATTCCCTTCTTCAGTGCATTTCCGCGCGCCCGACGGCTGACTGCCTGGGAATACTCTCAGTCCAACATTGCTTGGCTCAAGGCTGAGCTCAAGCGTGACGATCTTCGTCCGCAGTGGCAGCACTTCTGGGACGAGGTTCGTGGCGCGTACGGGCCCGGCTGGTCGCTGCCGGACAATCCGTTGCCGATTCTGCGTGACAGGTGCGAGGTCAAGCAGGGGTCGATCTTCGACCTGCCGCAGCGCGCGTGGGACGCGGCGACAATGTTTTTCTGCGCGGAATCGATCACGGGCCGCCCGGACGAGTTCGAAGCGGCCTGCGCGGCATTCGCGCGATCGGTGCGCGCGGGGGGCAAGCTGGCGGCTGCCTTCCTCGTCCGTTCTGAGGTCTATGTAGTGGCGGACCGGCCTTATCCGGTCCTGAAGCTCGGAGCAGACGATATCGAATCCGTCTTCCGCAGGCTCGCGGTCAACGTGCGGGCCGACCTGATCGGCATCGTCGATCGCGAGATCCGCAGCGGGTATTCCGGCTGCCTCTTTCTCACAGGTGAAGCGGCTTAGGGGAGCGGATAGCTCAAGGGTTGCGCGAGGTCCGCGCGAACCGATCTTATCATCGCGCGCGCCATTTCGAGCCGGCGCTCCAAATCGGCGATCTGCTTGGCCCGAAGTTCGGACGCCGGTGTCGCCTGTGTGGGCAATGTCGCCGACAGGCGGGCGAGGTTCTGTTCGAGGTCATCTACGATGGTCTCGATCTTCGTTCCCAGGATCAGGCACGCCACGACAACGCTGTTCAGCGACTGATCGAGCGCGGAGGACTGGGCTTCAGAGGGTTCAATCCGGCGCGGAAACGCGATCACGTTGGTCATCGATCCCTCTTCCTCCGTGGGGTTGATCGCTGCAATTCGCGAACGCGTCCCGTTGCCGAATGATCCATGCAGAGGCTGCGGATCGTTCCGGTGCGTGACTAAAGTGTTAAAGCGGGGCGATGCCTGGGACGGTAGCGTGACGCGGTGGGCTCAGGATTTGAAGGCCTTGCGGCGGAGAAAGCCGCTCCGAGGCTCGAACAGGAAGGCTGTCAGGAACGCCGCCGCCTGGATGAGCACGATGCACGGGCCTGTCGCGCCATCGATATGGAAACTGATGAGCGTTCCAAGCAGGCTCGAGCCGACTGCGACGGCTGTCGCAATGGCCAGCATCCGCTCGAAGCGGTCCGTCAGCAGGTAGGCCGTAGCGCCCGGCGTTACGAGCATCGCCACAACCAAGATCACCCCAACCGCTTTGAGGGCGGCGACAATCGTGAGGGCGAGCAGCACGAGCAGCCCGTAGTGGATGACACGGACGGGAAGACCGATCGCACGGGCGTGCTGCGGATCGAAGCAGTAGAGGAGGATATCGCGACGCTTGGCGAGTACGACGAGCAGCGTGCCGCCGGCGATGAGCCCCGTTTCCAATGCGTCGCGCCAGGTCACCCCCAGCATGTTGCCGAACAGGATGTGATTAAGATGCTGGTCGGTCTCGATCTTCGTCATGAGCACGAGGCCGAGGCCGAACATCCCCGAGAAGACGATGCCCATCACCGTGTCTTCCTTCACCCGGCTGTTCTCCTTGAGGTAGCCGGTGAGGAGGGCGCAGGAGAGGCCAGCGGTGAAGGCGCCGACTGAGAGCGGCAGGCCAAGCACGAATGCCACGACGATGCCGGGCAAAACGGCGTGCGAGATGGCGTCACCCATCAATGACCATCCGCGCAGGACGAGATAGCACGAGAGCACTGCGCACACGGCGCCGATCAGCATGGCGATGACGACGGCCCGTTGCATGAACGGGTAGGACAAGGGGACGATGAAGAAATCGAAGAGCGCGTGCATCAGGCTGGCCCCTGACCTTGCCGGCTCTGCTTGCGCGCGGCTAGCACACCATGCTTCGGAGCGAAGAAGAATACGGCGAGGAACAACAGCGTCTGCAGGGTAACGATGACGCCGCCGGTCGCGCCATCCAGGAAGTAGCTGATGTAGGCACCGAGCATGCTGGTGCCCGCGCCAAAGGCCACACTCAGAGCGAGCAGACGCTCGAAGCGATCGGTAAGGAGGTAGGCCGTTGCTCCGGGCGTCACCACCATCGCGACGACGAGACACGCGCCGACCGTCTGGAGCGCGGCGACGGTAGAAGCGCTCAGGAGCGTGAAGAAGAGGAGTTTCAGTGCCGTTGGGTTGAGGCCGACCGAGCGGGCGTGGCTTTCATCGAAAAAGACGACCATCAGGTCTTTCCACTTCAGCGCAAGGACCGAGAGCGTGACGAGTGCGATGATGACGACCTGCAATGCGTCCTCGTCGGAAATTCCGAGGATATTGCCGAGGACGATCGATTGCACATTAACGCCGGTGGGATTGATCGAGACCAGCAGCAAACCCATGGCAAAGAAGGACGTAAAGACGATGCCGATGACGGCGTCTTCCCGCAGTTTCGACTGTTGGCGCACGAACCACATGCCGACGGCGGCGAGGAAACCGGCAAAGAAGGCGCCGATGGCAAAGGGGATTTTGAGAAGGTAGGCGCCTGCAACTCCGGGTACGATGGAGTGGGCGAGCGCGTCGCCCATAAGGGACCAGCCCTTTAGCATGAGATAGGCGGAAAGGAATGCGCAGGTCGCGCCGACAAGTCCGCTGACCCATATGGCTTTCAGCATGTAATCGTAGCCGAAGGGGGCCAGAAGCTCGCTCAAGACTCCGCATCCTCCTTTTCGCTCGGCTTTCGGGAGGCTGCACCGTTCTGTTCGCCGTAGAAAACGAGCGCCCGCTCGTCATCGGTGAGGACCGTCACGGACCGAGGATCGTCGTCCGCATGAAGCGCCGATCCTGCGAGCCTGAAATGGCGCAGCACACCGCCGAAGGCTTTTTCCAGATTGGCCTGCGTAAACGTCTGGGCAGTCGGCCCGGCCGCCAGCAACGTGCGATTGATCAGGACGACCTGATCGCAGAAGTCGGGCACGCTGCCGAGGTTATGCGTCGAGACGAGCATGAGATGGTTGCGCGACCGGAGCTCGCGCAGAAGCTCAACAATTGCCGTTTCCGTCTTCACGTCGACGCCGGTGAATGGCTCATCGAGCAGGATGATCGGACTTTCCTGAGCCAGGGCGCGCGCAAGGAAAACGCGCTTCTTCTGGCCGCCCGACAATTCGCCGATCTGGCGGGAGCGAAAGGCCGTCATGCCGACGCGCTCCAGCGCTTGATCCACCTTGCGGCGGTCCTCCGGTTTGGGGATGCGCAGGAAGCCCATGTGGCCGTAGCGGCCCATCATGACGACGTCCTCGACGAGGACGGGAAAGTTCCAGTCGACGTCTTCGCTCTGGGGAACGTAAGCGACGAGGTTGCGCTTCAGGGCGTCGTTGACTGGGAGGCCGGCGATGCGGACCTCACCTTGCGACGGGCGCACGAAGCCCATGATGGTTTTGAACAGAGTGGATTTGCCGCTGCCGTTGACGCCGACAAGGCCGCAGATGGTCCCCGCTTTCAGCTCGAACGACACGTCTTTAAGAGCGGTGTGCCCATTGCTGTAGATGACTGTAACGTCCCGCGCGACGATCGAGGGCAGGGTGCCCGGCATCTCGCGGCCAGTTCTCACGATGTGAAGCCTTCGGCGATCGTTTCGACCGTGGTCTTCAGGAGATCGATGAAGGTGGGCACAGGGCCGTCCGCGGTGCTGAGGCTGTCGACGTAGAGCACGCCACCGTACTGGGCTCCCGTTTCCTTCGCCACTTGTTTGGCGGCCCGGTCCGAGATCGTGCTCTCGCTGAACACGACGGGAATGTTGTTGGCCCGGACCAGATCGATGACGCGCTTGACCTGTTGCGGCGTGCCCTGCTCGTCGGCGTTGATGGGCCAAAGAAAGGCTTCGTGCATACCGTAGTCGCGCGCGAGATAGCTGAACGCGCCTTCGCTGGTGACAAGCCAACGTTGCGCCTCGGGCACTGTCGCAATGCGCGCGCGCAGAGGTGCGTCCAAAGCTTTGATCTTGGCCGCGTAGGCGGCGGCGTTAGCATTGTAGGTGTCCGCGTGCGCGGGATCATGCGCGATGAGCGCCTTGCGGATGTTCTCGATATAGACGAGCGCGTTGGATGGAGACATCCACGCATGCGGATTGGGCTTGCCGGTATAGGGGCCTTCAGTGATGCCCATGGGCTCGATGCCGTCGCTGACGACGAGGCTCGGGACGTTGCTCACGTTGTCGAAGAACTTTGCGAACCAGCGCTCGAGGTTCATGCCGTTCCATAGCACGAGATCGGCGTCTTGAGCTTTGACGATGTCGTGCGGGGTCGGCTGGTAGTCGTGGATCTCGGCGCCTGGCTTGGTGATGGAGTCGACCACGGCGGCGTCGCCCGCGACGTTCTGGGCGATGTCCTTGATAATGGTGAAGGTGGTGACGACCCGAAACTTCTTCGGGCCTTCGGCTTCGTGGCCGATGTCGGCCGTTCGAGGGATGGCTGAGAGGATAAGGGCGAGGATGCCGGCAACCACGCCGCCGAAAGCTATCCGGCGTACGAGGCGGTTCGTTGCGTGCGGCATTCGAGGCTCCTGACCGATCCTGACCTAGATGCTTATGCGAATTATTTGCAACTGTCAATGTGCTGCTGGCGGCGGGTGGGCGGCGATTCATGCCATAGTCCGGAGTTGGCAAGGTAATTCGGCCGGGAGCGTTGCCTTCGGACGGGGATGCATGCCATGAGCGACGTCTGCGGGTCGGAAGAAAGAGGACTGGATGGCCGAGCGGGTTGTGCTTGTTACGGGATCGCTGGCGGAGCCGCGCGTCAAACGCGTGGCGGAGCAGGTGGCCAGCGATACGCTCGATCCCGTTGTCGCGAACGTCGGCGTCAAAGTCGCCGCGCTGATGACGACGGATATCGTCGAGCGCCGATTGACGCTTCCCGAGGGTGCCGACCGCGTGGTGATGCCCGGCCGCTTTCGCGGCGACCTCGAACGGCTCTCAGACCATTTCGGAACGCGCTTCGAGCGCGGGCCCGACGAGGTGGCAGACCTCCCGGAATATCTTGGGCACGCAAAAGAGAAAGTCGATCTCTCCCAATACAACATGACGATCTTCGCAGAGATCGTCGATGCAACTCTGATGACGCCAGCGCAGATCGTCGAGCGGTCGCGGATGTTGCGCGCGGACGGCGCTGACGTCATCGATCTTGGCTGTCTGCCGGATAGCCCGTTTCCGCATCTCGAAGAGTCGATTGCGGCACTGCATGCGGATGGCGTGCGGGTCAGCGTCGACTCCTTCAATGCGGAGGAGCTTTCGCGGGGGACGAAGGCCGGCGCCGACTTTCTGCTCAGCCTTTCCGAGAAGACGATCGACATCGCGGACGAAGGTCCGGCAGTTCCCATCCTGGTTTCGGCCGGCGCCGCGGACGCGGCTTCGCTCGACCGCGCTATCGACATGATGATCGCCAAGGGCAAGCCGTTCTATGCGGATCCTATCCTCGATCCGATCCACTACGGTTTCGCGGCCTCCGTTGCGCGTTACATCGACCTCAGGAAGCGGCGGCCGGACGTGCCGATCCTGATGGGCATCGGCAACGTGACGGAGCTCACGGACGCGGATACGACCGGCATCAACGCCATTCTGATGGGGCTTTGCTCCGAGCTCGACATCACGGCCGTACTGGCGGTCCAGGTGAGCCCTCACTGCCGCACGGCCGTGCGCGAGTTCGATCGCTCGCGCCGGGAGTTCTTTGCGGCGCGCAAGGCCAACTCCCTTCCGCAGGGCTTCGGCGGCGGCCTCATGGCCCTCCGAGACCGCAAAGGTTTCGCTACGACGTCCGACGAGATCAAGACGCTCGCTTCGCAGATCCGCGATGCAAATTACCGCATCGAAGTCGCCGAGGACGGCATCCACATCTACAACAAGAACGGGCATCACGTGGCGGAAGACCCGTTCAAGCTCTTCCCGCATCTCGATGTGCGGACGGACCCCGCGCACGCGTTCTATCTCGGCGTTGAGACGGCGCGAGCGGAGATCGCGTATCGCCTGGGCAAGCGCTATGCGCAGGACGAGCCACTCGAGTTCGGCGTGGTGGCGGAGACCAAGGGGTCGGCCGACGACGCGCATCTGATG
>VFQP010004460.1_pt1 | contig 13036 bp, 12 predicted proteins | sample 3512351 | NCBI WGS metagenome assembly VFQP01 (sample SAMN10412372, study PRJNA504923) | tailings metagenome | isolation source: Relicate 1 Philex TSF1 revegetated site | place: Philippines: Tuba, Benguet | collected 2017-08-29 | reverse complement strand
AATTGAACGGGGTGATGCCCGCGCAAACGCCCAGCGGCTGCAGGACTGTGTAGGTGTCCACACCGCCCGCGACGTTATTCGCCAGTTCGCCCATTTGCAGGTTGCCGAGGTTGGCGGCATGCTCGACGACTTCCAGACCGCGGAAGATATCGCCTTCGGCATCGGGCAGGGTCTTGCCTTGCTCGCTCGTCAGCACGGCGGCGATCTCTTTCATGTTCTCGCGGATCAGCTGCTGGTATTTCAAAAAGATGCGCGCGCGCGCGCCGATGGGCGTGAAGCGCCAGGTTTTGAAGGCTTCTTTCGCGGCGGCGACGGCGGCGTTCACTTCGTCTTTGGTCGCGAAGGGGACGCGCGCGATGACTTCCTGCGTTGCGGGGTTGATGACATCGCGCCATTCGGTCGTTTTTGATTCCACAAACTGGCCACCGATCAAAAGCTTGACGGTTTGCGCCGCGGCGGATTGGGGTTTGGGCTGGGCGGATGTTGTCATGGGGTACCTCTGTTATCTTTGTGTGTGCATTTATATATAGAATGCTGCCGATAGTTATGCCACGCGTAGGGCCTTGCGTAAACACGCTGAGATTTCTTTCGTAAAACATCCGCATGAATTGGAACTTTGTTGCGCATTTTACGGTTGTCAAAATTGTGCGGCGCACTACATGATTGGCTGCCTTGGCATCCAGATGCGCGATGCTAGGGCGAAGCATTCAGAAATTTCATTTAATCGTCAGGGAGTACCACCGATATGGCAAAAAGCATTTGTGCATCGCACAAGAAACTCGGGTTCGCAGCATTGACCGCTGCCGCTGTTCTGGGCTGGCTGGCGTTCAGCCCCGCTGCCGACGCTGCAACGGTCGGCGAGGCGGCCCCCGCATTCACCGGCACCACTGCCGATGGGAAAACCGTCTCCCTGTCCGACTTCGCGGGCAAAATTGTCGTACTGGAATGGCACAACAAAGGCTGCCCGTTTGTGGTGAAGCACTATGAAAGCGGCAACATGCAGGCGCTGCAAAAAGAGCTGACGGAAAAAGACGTCGTCTGGCTGACGATCAATTCCTCCGCCGAAGGCCAGCAAGGCTATGAAACGGGCGAAGACGCCCTCAAAACCGCTGCCGAACAGAAAGCCGCGCAAACGCATCTGCTGATCGACGCCAAGGGCGAAATCGGCAAGGCCTATGATGCCAAAACCACGCCCCATATGTTTGTGATCGATAAAGAAGGCAAACTGGCCTATGCCGGTGCCATCGACGACCGCGCTTCTTTCAAAAAAGAAGACATCGAGGGCGCGAAAAACTACGTGCGCGAGGCCGTGAACGCGCTGGCCGAAGGCAAGCCTGTCGAAACCGCATCGACCAAGCCCTATGGCTGCAGCATCAAATACGCGGATTAATCTGCGGATTTTTATGTACACACAGAAAACCCCGGCGTGAAAACGCCGGGGTTTTTGTTTGGCGAAGGCATACCGCCGCGTTAAAGTCGCCAGAGCCCTGTTGCCCCCGCTTTACAGCCGTCCGGCGGCTGGATAGACTTTGCAAGGACAGGCGGATTTAACAGGGGCATGCCATGGAAAAGAAAGACAGCGTACAGAAAATGTCATCGCAGATCGTGTTCTGGGGTGCATTGGTCGTGGTCATGAGTATTGTTGCTTTTGTGATTTATAAAAGCAAACAGGGACAAAAACCCGCGCCAGCCAGTACCGAACAGGTTGCCGAGAGCGGCAAAAAAATGGCCGGCGTTACGCGCGTGCCGGCGCGCACGGCCACGCCGCTGGATGAATATACGCGTTATTTCAAATCCGCTGTCTATCCGGCACGCAGCGAGAAATTCAGTTTTGATATGAATTACCACTGGTTTTCACCGCGCAAACCGTGGCCGCAGGGGATCAAGTTTCCGCTGGTGATGGTGCTGCACAATAGTACCGGCAAGGCCGAGGCGGCGAAATACCTGGTGCAGCCGAATATGCAGCTGGAATATCCGGCCTTTGTCGTGGTGCCCGTTTTACCGGCGGGTATTATCTGGGCGGCGCCGGCCAGCTTCCCCGGCCATGCGGCGCTGGACAAGGTCGCCACGCTTCGCAAAGGTCTGTTTGCGGCAATGGATCTGGCCGAACAGTTCAGCAAAGACCATCCCGTCGACATGTCCCGCATTTATGTGATCGGCTGTGCTGATGGCGGCATGGGCGCGTTCGGCGCGGCCAAGGACTATTCAAATATGGTGGCGGGCGCGATTTCGGTGAGCGGCGGCTGGAGCGTCGATGACGCGCCCGAGCTGCTGCGCACGCCGCTTTTGGCCATCCATGGCGGCGGAGACACGACCTTGCCGCCCGATATCAGCCGCACGGTCAGCAATGTGGCGCGCAATCTGGGCGGGCCTGTGCAATATATCGAATTTCCCAAGCAGGGGCATGACTGCACGGCGGCGCATCAATATAGCCCTTCGGTCTGGAAATGGCTGTTCGCGCAGAGAAAGCTGTTTGTGCCGCAAACGCCCCCTGCGCCCGCAAAACCGGCCGCTGCCGCACCTGCGGCCCCCTAAGTTCAATCAATTAACGGCAAGCGCTGTCTTCTGCAGGACATGAGGCGGCGCTGTCACCGCCCGCAGCCGGCGCAATGGCGGCGAGTTGCGCGGCGTTCATGCCGGCGCCCGCCTCGGATGCGATGATAATGATCTCGGCATCCTTTTGCGGCGCGGCCGGCGGCGCGGTAGATGTGCGCAAGCGGCTGTCGTTAATTGTACTGCCGCCGGATGTGACCAGCAGTTCATGCGTGTAGCCGGCCAGCGCCTGTGTTGCAGTTACGAAAACGCCCTGCGCGCTGTTTGATTTGACGGCGAAATATCCCTGCCCGCTGAATACATTCTCGCGGATGCTGACGGGGCGGCTGTCTTGCAGGGTGATAGGGCCTGCATCGCCGCTGTAAATGAATGTGCTGTTGACGATGTCCGCCGCGCTGCTGACGAGGGCGATTGCCGTCTGGCCGCTTTGCACGAACACGTTGCGCAGAATTTGCAGCCCCTGCACGGCATAGGCGTAAAGGCCGGTGCCGTTTGCGTTCTGGACCGTCAAACCCTCCACCGTCACATCATTGCCCGTGATGTGCAGGGCGGGGGCGGTGCTGCCGTTTCCGGCAATTTTGGCATCGTCGAACTGTCCACCGCGCAAACGCAGGCCGGCGGGTAGCGTCAGCGATTGATGATATATGCCGGATGCCAAATACAAATCACGCGTGCCGTGCGCGGCAAGCTTGTCGATGACGGCCTGAATTTCGGCGCCCGTGCCCGCATACACGGCGTTTTGCATCTCGGCCGTCTGGCCGTTGCGATCCAGAATGATTTTTCCATCCCGCTGCGAGACGTGCTGCGCCGAAATAATGCCGGTGTTGTTGATGGCGCTGCTGACCAGATTGGCGCCCGCGCGTGCCGTCATATACACGCGCCCGCCGTCAGCGGTAATGGCGCCGCTGTTGCTGATACGGCTACCGCTGAAAGTTTTGTCAAGCGCTTCGGTGATGGCGATGTGAATCAAGCCATCCCCGTTAAAATCAACCGTTGCCGCACGGCCGCTAGCCAGGGTTACATTCCCCAGGTGCGCCTGAATAATCCCGCTGTTACGTACTGCGGGTGCGACCAGTGCGATCAGGCCACCTTCGGCCGCAGTAATCTGCCCCGCGTTCGTTACCGACGCATCGGCCTGCGCCGCGTTGGTTTCGCCCAGCGTCAGGAGGCCGCTGTCCAGAAAAGCCGACGCGTTTTCCAGCTTGCCGGTAGAGGCGATGAGTCCGCCGACATCCACCTTGGCCGTGTTGCCAAAGAAAACGCCGTTGGTGTCCAGAATGACGATGCGGCCGTTGGCTTTCAGCTGACCGAAAATTTGTGTGGGATCGTTACCGTTGTTCACGCGGTTGACGGCGATGCTGGATGCCGTGGGCTGTTTGAATTCAACACGTGCATCACGGCCGATGTCAAAATTCTGCCAGTCGATCACGGCGCGCGCGGCATGCTGGTTGATCGTCATGTGATTATCGATGGCGGGGGCGCCGATGCTCGCACCGGAGGATGAAAAGCCCGTGGGCAGGGCCGTGGCCGCAGGTTCGGCCCATGCGATTCGCGCGCCAAACAGGGGGATGAGCGCGGCGGCGCAGGTCAGGCAGGCAATTTTAAAGGCTTTGGCGGGCATGATTAGATCCGGCGGCTATCTGCGGGTCTTTTTGTGAAAATGACCGGCGCAGGGGGCAATTTGATATATTCAAAAACAGATGCGTATGATTGCCATAAAAATAATACAATAGCAACCTTTAAACACGCATGGGTATGCGGCCAGCTCCCCGCCAAACCACGGAGATTGTGCGGAATTGTTTGATTTTATGTACAAAAAGCCGTATAAAAAATTCCCATAAATTTAAAGCTTAAAAACAAGCCATTCCTTTTCACGCAAAGGGTATTTGATATGTCGTCTTCGATTGAAAGCAAGCTGGAGCAGATCGAGCAATCCATTCAGCAAGACCAGCAGCGTAAAGCGCAGCTGGGCAAACGTGCCAAGACCTTCGCCATCATCGGCGGCATTTGCCTGCTGGGGGTTGTGATCGTCAAGGCGCCCATTTTCCTGTTGGGCGCGGCCGTCGGGGGCGCGGGTCTTGCCGTGACCACGTGGATGCGGGGCGAAGTCGATGCGCGTCTCGACAGCAAATACCAGACGCAGGCAACCCTGCTGATCGCGCAAGAAGCTGCCCGCAGCGGCCAGCAGCCCAATAATGCCTTGTCACCCGATGCCGGCCTGCGTCAGGGCTTCAGCCAGAACGCTCAAGGCCAGCCGCAAGCCCCCGCCAATGGCGACCGTATCGACCAGCTGGCCGATGCGGTCGAAGACCTGCGCGAACAGTTGGAAGGCAAGCCCCAGCAACTCGACAAGCCCAAGGGCGTGCTCAAAGGCTTCCGCCGTAACAAATAAGCGCGGCCTGATCCTCGCTTCAAAAGCCCGGCACCCTTGCCGGGCTTTTTTGTGCGTGTTTTTTCAGGAGTGGTTTGTTGGCGGCACAAGATTTGCCGCAAACAAAAACCCCTCCCTGTGACGGGAGGGGCTTTTGTTTATACCGGAAGAACAGCGATATTACATCGCGTTCTTCGGCGGTTTCGGTGCAGCGGGTTTTTCTTCCGCCGATGCAGCAGGTGCCGCTGCATTGTTGTCGTCGTTCGCGGGCGAGGCGTTATTGAAGGCTTCGGTAATCGCGAAGCGGACTTCTTTCAGCGCCTGCGTTTTTTCAAGCACGATCGCGGTATCTTTGCGCGCGCGTGCTTCGGTCAGTTCTTTTACCGTGTCGGCGAACTGTTTTTTCAGCTCTTCCGGGGCGGACGTGAAGTATTCTTCCTTGGTGTCCGCTTCTGCTTCTTTCAGCTCGGCTTCGGCGTTGGCCATGGCGGTTGTGGTTTCACGCTGCTTCTTGTCTTTCTCTGCGTTGGCTTCCGCGTCTTTCAGCATGCGCTCGACTTCGTCTTCCGTCAGGCCGCCGTTGGCCTTCACGGTGATTTTCTGCGCACGTCCGGTTTTCTTGTCCTTCGCTTCAACCTTCAGAACGCCGTCAGCGTCGATGTTGAGGGAGACTTCGATCTGCGGCTCGCCCGATTTTGCGGGCGGGATGCCGGTCAGGGCGAAGTGACCCAGCAGTTTGTTGTCGGTCGCCGTCGGGCGCTCGCCCTGATAGATGAAAATATCTACCTGACGCTGGCCGTCTTCGGCGGTCGAGAATTCATCCTTGAACTCCGTCGGGATCGGCGTGTTGCGCTCGATCAGCGTGGTCATGACGTTGCCCTTGGTCTTGATCCCGATGGACAGGGGGATGACATCCAGCAGGATCACGTTTTCGACTTTACCGTCCAGGATCGCGCCCTGAACCGATGCGCCCATGGCGACGATTTCGTCGGGGTTGACGTCGCGGCGAGGCTCTTTGCCGAAGAAATTCTTCACGGTGTTGACAACCATGGGCATACGCGTCTGGCCGCCGACAAGAATGATTTCGTCAAGGTCGGTCACTTTCAGGCCGGCGTCTTCGAGCGCTTTTTTGCAGGGCTCCAGCGTTTTTTCAACCAGATCCTTCACCAGGTTTTCCAGCTGCTTGCGGCTCATATCCATTTCGAAGTTGATCATCTGGCCTTCGCTATCGGGCATCAGGAAGGGCAGGTTGACCGAGCTGATGTCTTGCAGCGACAGTTCAATCTTCGCTTTTTCAGCGGCTTCGCGGATGCGCTGGATTTGCGCGGCGTGCTGGCTGCGCGATGCGGCGCTGGACAGGTCGATGTCGGTGCCGTGCTCTTTGTTGATTTCTTTCACCAGGAATTCGGTGATGCGCTCGTCAAAGTTTTCACCGCCCAGGAATGTGTCGCCGTTGGTCGACAGAACCTGCACCATCGTACCCATGTCCTTGTCGGACATCACTTCGAGGATGGAGACGTCGAACGTACCGCCGCCGAGGTCGAATACGGCAACTTTGCCGCCTTCTTTTTTGTCCATGCCATAGGCAAGGGCAGCGGCCGTCGGTTCGTTGATGATACGTTTCACATCAAGGCCGGCAATCGCGCCTGCATCGCGCGTCGCGCGGCGCTGGTCGTCGTTGAAGTAGGCGGGAACGGTGATGACCGCTTCGGTGATCGGCTCGCCGATTTGTTTTTCGACGGCTTCTTTCAGCTCGCGCAGCACTTTCGCGCTGATTTCAGCGGGTGCCATGGCTTTGCCGTCAACTTCAACCCATGCGTCGCCATTCGGCGCCGGCACGATTTTATAGGACGACAGCGCCTGCATTTTCTGCACTTCCGGATCCGCAAACTTGCGGCCGATCAGGCGCTTCACGCCATAGATGGTGTTGAGCGGGTTGGCGACCGAACCGCGCTTGGCGTTTTCGCCAACAATCCATTCTTGTGTTTCTTCTTTGGAAACTTTATCGCGGCTTTTTTTCAGGGCGACAACAGACGGCGTGGTGCGTTTGCCCAGCAGGTTTTCGTAGATCTTCGCCTGATCGTTTTCGTAGATGGCAACGGCAGAGTTGGTCGTGCCAAGGTCGATACCGATAATTTTACCCATTGTCTGTGCCTCTCTTGATATCCGGGATGTATATATATGTGTGTGGTGTCTCGAATGCTGTGCTTATTCTGTTTCTTGCCTGAAAAACCCGTGTGCCTTGCGGAAAGTTTCCAAACCGCGCCCGTGCCGCAACTATTATTGTCGGACAGGCAAAAGCCGCACGCGTGAATTATGTAACTTTTATGCGAACGATGTGCATTATGTCAACGTGTTTTTGGAATTGCAAGGCTACAGGGCCAAAAAAACGAAAAAATAACTAAGATATTGATAAGTATTAGTTTATTTATTTGCCATAACCTCAAACAAGGCGCTGCCGACGCGCACGTGCGTGGCTCCGCATCGAATCGCGGTTTCGAAGTCTGCGCTCATGCCCATGCTCAGCTTCAGCGGTTTTTCGGGTGAAATATCCTCTGCGAGTTTTCGCAGCAGCGCGAAGTGCAGCGCGGGCACGTCTTCTTCGGGCGGAATGCACATCAAACCGGCGATTTCGATCTTCGCCACATCGCGGCAATAAGCGTAAAGCGCGGGCAGGTCGTGCGGCGTCACGCCGCCCTTTTGCGGCTCTTCGCCCGTGTTGACCTGGATGTAGCAGGGCAGGGGGCGGTTTTGTTTTTGCATTTCTTTGGATAGCGCATCGGCGAGAGATTCACGGTCCACGCTTTCGATCACGTCAAACAAACGCACGGCGTCTTTCGCCTTGTTGGTTTGCAGCTGGCCGATCATGTGCAGTTCAATATCGGCGTGCGCCGCGCGCAGCGCGGGCCATTTTTCTTCGGCTTCCTGTACGCGGTTTTCGGCAAACAGGCGCTGGCCCGCCGCAATCAGCGGCAGGATTTTTTCGGCGCCCTGCGTTTTGCAAACGGCAACCAACGCCGTGTCGGCGGGTTTGCGCCCGGCCTCAAGGCTGGCGCGGCGCATGCGGTTTTGAATGTCGGTCAGGCACATATCGCTTAGCTGCCCGATCCGACAAACGCTGTCGGCGCGGGGTCAACCACGCGCGCGCGGCCGTTCTGGATTTCAAGGATCGCAAGGCCGCGGTCGTTCAAACCATCGGCGCGGAAACGGAACACGCCATCAATGCCCGCAAAACCACGCGGGTTGGTCAGGCGCTGGCGGCTGAAGGGTTTGGGATCGGGCGTGCGCGACAGCACGGCGGCCAGCGCGGTTGCGTCATAGGCCAGCGTGGCCAGACGCGGCGCGGCGCCGCCATAGGTTTCCGCATAACGCTTGTCGAAATCGACGCGCAGCGACGGCTCCGGCGCGGCGAACCAGCCGCCATAAAGGGCGGGGTTGCGCGTCAGGCTTTCGTCATCCCACAAGCCGGTGCCGATGAAGCGCACGTTTTTGTTGGTCACGCCCGCCAGGTCAAACAGCGATACCAGCGTGCGCAGGCTTTCGCCGCCCACGGGCAGCATCAACGTGTTGAATACAAAACCGCCCGCGGTGCCTGCTTCGGGCTGGGCAACGGCCTGCGCGGTAAAATCCTGCACCATGCCTTGCAGCGCGGTTTCACCGGGGGCATAGCGGCCGGTGCGGGTGATTTGCGCGCCGCTGCGCTGCAGGGTGTTGATGACGACGTCGCAATATTCGGTCTGCGGGGCGTAGACGGCAAAACGGTCAAGCCCTTTGGACTGCGCATATTGCGTCACGCGCGTGACCTGCGCGAAGGGAAGGAAACCCATGACATAGGTATCATTGCCCGCCAGTTTCCAGTCGGTGGTAAAGGCGATCATGGGGATATTCGCGCCGGATGCCACGGGTTTCGCCGCGCGGACGTCTTCGGCAAAAATGGGGCCGAGGATCAGGTCGCTTTTGGCGCCGGCGGCCTGACGCGCCGCGTCTGCGGCACCCTGCGGCGTGGATTGTGTGTCGATGGGCATCAGTTCAAACGTCTCGTTACCGACGTCAAACAGCGCCAGCTGCGCCGCTTTCAGCATGGCCTGTCCCAGGTCGGCGCTGCGGCCGGACATGGGCACCAGCAGGGCGACCTTGACGGGCTGCGCGCGGAAATCGCCTGCGACGGTTTCAAGGCCGGGGCGCTGCTGACCTGTGCTATCGGCGCTGGACTTGCTCAGGGTCTGGCGCTGATGCCATGTCTGCCAGCCGATATCGGGCATGCTGTTCGGGTCTTCGGTTACAACACCCTGCGCGGCTGTCGGTTGGCCGTTTGTGCCGGATGTTGCGCAGCCGGCAGGCACCAGCACCGCAAAGCCGAGCGCGGCGGCAAGGAATAAAGATTGGAAGACACCGGCGAATTTTGCGTATACTTGTTTCAAGGAAAATCTCCGCAATCTGTAGATACAATTAACAAACGGAATCAGGTGAACGGCATGTCCGCGCCCAAGGTCGATCTTACACCGGGTTTATATATCGTGGCCACGCCCATTGGCAACCTTGGTGACATAACGCTCCGCGCGCTGGAAACACTCCGCGCCGTGGATACGATCGCCTGCGAAGATACGCGCGAAACCGGCAAGCTTGCATCGGTTTATGGTATTTCCGCGCCGCGCCTGCCGTATCATGACCACAACGCCGGCGAAATGCGCCCCAAGATTGTCGAAAAGCTGCGACAGGGACAGCGCATCGCGCTGGTATCCGATGCGGGCATGCCGCTGATTTCCGACCCCGGCTATAAACTGGTTGTGGCCTGCCGCGAAGCGGGGGTGCCGGTCACCTGCGTCCCCGGTGCCTCGGCGTCGCTCACGGGGTTGGTGCTTTCGGGGCTGCCGGCCGACCGTTTTTTCTTCGGCGGGTTTTTGCCGCCCAAATCGGGCGCGCGGCGCAAAGCGCTCGGCGATTTGCGCGGCATTCCGGCATCGCTGGTTTTCTATGAAACCGCACCGCGTTTGATTGAAAGCCTTGAGGACATGGCCGCCGTGTTGGGCGACCGCCCCGCCGCCGTCACGCGTGAACTGACCAAAAAATTCGAGGAAGTGCGCACAGGCACGCTGGCTGAACTGGCCGCGCACTATGCGAAGGCGGGGGAACCGCGCGGCGAGATTGTCGTTATCATCGGGCAGGGGGACGGCGAAGCCGCCACCTGGGACGCGGCGCGCATCGATGCCCGATTGCAGGAATTGATGCAGGCGCAAGGCCTGCGCGTCAAGGATGCGGCCGCGACCGTGGCCGTTGAGAGCGGCTGGCGCAAGGGCGATGTCTATACCCGTGCGCTGGCGGTCAAGGACGGCCTGTAGGCATGCAGGCGGGGCGCGATATCACGGGCTACCGCAAGGGCTTGCGGGCGGAAAGTCTGGCCGCATGGTTTTTACGGCTCAAAGGCTACGGCATATTGGAAATGCGTTATAAAACGCGGGTGGGCGAAATCGATATTATCGCGCGCCGCGGCCGCCAGCTGGTTTTTGCCGAGGTGAAATGGCGCCCGAGCCAGACAGGCGGGATGGAGGCGATCCACCCCGAAAATATTCGCCGCGTACGCCAGGCGGCAGAACTTTACCTGCAAAAACATCCGCGCTACACTGGGCTGGATATCCGGTTTGATGCGCTGGTCTTGTCGCCGCGCCGCTGGCCGCTGCATATCAAGGACGCTTTTTAGCGCCGGCCGCAGGGGTGCGGTCATCAGGGGTACAAGACACAAAAGATACAACAGGTTTAAAAACTGGAAGGAGAAGGCGATGCAAAGCCTTAACAAAGCTTCGCTGAAAAGTTTGATCATCATGGGCGCGCTGTCGGCGACGGTGCTGCTGTCGGGCTGCGTCGGTGTGGCCATGGGCACGGGCGCTGCCGTCGGCGTCGCCGCCGCGCAGGAAGGCGGCCTGTCGGGTGCCGCGAGCGATACGTCCATCCGCATCCAGATTGCCGATGCCTGGTTCAAGCATGATGTTGAAATGTACCGCCGCCTTGGCATGACGGTGAAAGAAGGCCGCGTGCTGGTCACAGGTACCGTGCCGACCCCCGATGACCGCGTACAGGCGATCCGCCTTGTCTGGCAGGTCAACGGCGTGCAGCAGGTCATCAACGAAGTCCGCGTCGACGAACAGGGCGCAACCGTCGGCAGCTATGCCAATGATGCATGGATCACCAGCCAGATCAAGGCGCTGCTGGTATTCGACCAGCAGGTGCAGTCCATCAATTACACCATCGAAACGGTGGGCGGCACGGTGTATGTCATGGGTATCGGCCAGACGCAAAACGAACTCAGCCGCGTCATCAACCATGCTCGCAACACGCGCGGCGTGAAAAACGTTGTCAGCTATGTGCGGCTGCGCAGCGAGCTGCCGGCCGTGACATCGACCACGTCTTCGTCCGGCCCTGCCGTACCTGCGTCGCCGCCGGAGCCCGTGTACCGCGACCCCGTACCGCTGACGCCGCAAGCCGTGGAAAGCCAGCCGATTGACGACGCGCCCCCGGGTGGGTTTTGAGAGACGACGAGCAAACATCTGACGATCTGCACGTCTTTGAAACGCCCGATGAAGCGTTTCAATACATCCGCCTGACCGGCACGCTGGCCGATGACGAAATCGATATCGGCGAAACGGCGCTGGCGCTGGGGCTTTTGTTCCTGCCCGGCGTGCGGCCGGAGCGATACCGACACCACCTGCATAAACTGGGCGACCTGCTGGCCGAAGACCATGCGCTGCGTTTGAAACAAGGCGAAAAAGATGGCCCTGCGCTGCGCCTTGCCTGCCTGCGCCGCGTGCTGCACGAACAGCAGGGGTATGCGGGCGATACCGAACGGTATGATGACCTGCAAAACGCCAACCTGATCCGCGTGATCGAACGCCGCAAAGGCTTGCCCGTGGCGATCGGCATTTTGTATATCGCCGCCGCCCGCCGCTGCGGCTGGCAGATCGAGGGGCTGAATTTCCCCGGGCATTTCCTGGTGCGCCTTGAAATGGATGGCGAGCGATTGATCGTCGACCCGTTCCGCAGCGGCGCCGAAATGGATGCCGCCGCGCTGCGCGGGCTTTTGAAATCGATCGCAGGTTCCAAGGCAGAGCTGTCGCATCAGTTTTACCTGCCGGTTACCAACCGCGATATCTTGCTGCGGCTTGAAAACAACCTGAAAAAACGCCTGATCGAACAGGAAGAATACGCGCAGGCCGTGATCGTGCTCGAGGCCATGGAAGCATTGGCGCCGGACGAGTACCGCACCCTCTTCGACAAAGGGGTGCTTTATGCCAAATTGGGGCAGAAGCGGCAGGCCGCACAGGCGATCGAGGCCTATATCGGCCGTGTCCCCGACGCCCGTGACCGCCAGCAGGCGCAGGGTATCCTGCAGCAAATCATGATGCTGCCCGATTAACAGGTACAAGCGGGCAAGTTCTTGCCTTTATACAAGGTTTGATTATGCTTAACCGCGAGCGGCCATTCCGCCGCGCAGATTCTCACAGGGATAAAATACATGGGCATCATCACGTTGCTTCTTCTGGGCGCCTTCACGCTGATCTACGCGAGCGGCTGGATACCGAAAAAACCGCCGTTTATTGAAAAAGCTATCGCCTTTCTGTTCGAAAACATGAAATATCTGGGCATCGGTGCGCTGATCTACGGTCTGATCGATGCCATCATCACGCCCATTCAGGTGCCCAACGTGGACTATCTGGTGGTGCGCATGCTGGCCGACATTCTGATCGTCATCATGGCGTTGCCGTTCTGCTTTGACAAGCTTGTCGAAAAACACAGACACAAAATGAACGCCGCCGTGCTGGAAGAAATGTCGGGCAGCATCGGCTGGGTGCGCGCGAATGCCAAAATTGTCGGCGCTGCGGGCGTCGTCTTGTTTGTGGTCATGTTCGCGTTCGTGTTCAGATAATTTTTTCGGCATGCATAAAAAAAAGGCCGCATATGATATGCGGCCTTTTTTGTTGGTTTTGATTTTATGGTTTGGGCTGTCTCGGCGTGCGCGGCTTGCGTGCGGGGGCTGAGGGTTTTTCATCCTCGCCGTTCAAAATGCGCGCAACGCTCTCCGGCATGGGCGGCAGCTTGATGCCCATGTTGCGGTCGCCC